>Ga0209577_10001526_pt1 | contig 22852 bp, 23 predicted proteins | sample GraSoiAngelo_109_FD_185874 | JGI IMG/M metagenome (GOLD analysis project Ga0209577, IMG submission 185874) | Grasslands soil microbial communities from the Angelo Coastal Reserve, California, USA - 14_0903_12_20cm (SPAdes) (version 2) | ecosystem: Environmental > Terrestrial > Soil > Grasslands...
CGAAACGTGTCCGGCTGCCAGCTGCCACTGCCCGTCGCGCTTGATGAGAGTGTCGGTGAATTGTACGACGCGATCGAACGTCTTGCCTTCAGCTGTTCCTCTCACGTGAGTCTTTCCGACAACAACCGCTGTGTCATCATAGAGCCGCGCTTTCATGTCGTAATTTTCAAACACGTCGTAATGGACCCTCCCATTGCGCAATTCATCGATCTCGTTCCCGCGTGTACTTACCTCGCCATTTGAAAGCGTCAGCGTGAAGTCAGTCGTGAGTACACGTTCAAGCGCGACAGGATCCGCATCGAGAAATGCTTTGCACGCATCGCGCTCGAACTGGAGAACTTCCTGTTCGGCGGGCGTTTGGGCCGAAGATTGGCTGACCGCCGAAGCCGTTTCAAGATGTGCTTTCATGAACTCCAGTGCGGTGCGAATAATCTCACGAGATCGGTTATCGTTATTTTGATTATCAAAGCCGTGCACGCCTTGCGGATGATTAGCAAAAGTTAAAGCAATGTTCGCCACCAGACCTTCTTTAATAAATCGATCGATAGAATCATCCATCGTCGGCACCTCATCTCGACCGGCTCGCGCGATGAAGATTGGCGGGATCCTATTCGGGTTCTTGTTTAGGTAGGTTATTGGGGAAAAGACCTTGAGTGTCTCAGCATCCTCGGTCTTACGGTAATCCGACTGACGTACATCCATGAAGGAATAGAAGGCGATCAAGCAACGCACAAACGGCATCTCTCCACCCATGGCTAGTGATAGCATTGGGCCACCCGCTGAATAAGTAGCGAGGCACATTCGATCTGGATCGGCGTTGTATTTATCGGCATTAGCTCGGACGTAATCGATCGCCGCCCGAACGTCCTGCGCGGCAAGTTCCAGTGACTTGTCAGGGTAATTGAGCCGGTGTGTGAAAGTCACACCAACAAAGCCTGATGCTGCCACAATGCGCCCCCAACTCATGTAAATACCCCAATCTTTCGGGGTGTATTCGGTCTTTGCGCCGCCGTGAATGAACATTACCACCGGATGTTTCCCGCGCGCCGATGTGCCGGGCGGCAGATAAATGTCCATCAACACATTCGGATCGTCACTCTTTGTGTATTTCAGGTTCTGAACCACCTTTACTTTGTCCATTCTCGGCACCTGATAGACGACCGGCATCATCACTTTGCGCGCCATCTCGCGCACTTCCGGCGGCAGATTGCCCTGGCTTAGGGCCTGTTTGCTCAACGTAATCGTCACGAAGACCAAAAGAACGCAAATGAGGTGGCGCATGGTTAACTCGCGAAACATATCAGGTTAGCTTCTTGGAAATTAGAACGGCTATGATGAAACTGGCCAGGCTTCCGAGCGAAACAAACGTCCTTGCCGCATGAAAACACTCCCAGCGGGCGCGAATCATCGTCCAATCCGAAGGGATTGTGGTTGCTGTCCAAGTTCTAATTTGGTTATCAATCGGGACCTCGACTATGAGGGTGATGAGCAGTGCAATGATAACCGCTAAACACGCAAGGGAACTGAGATAGAACGCTACCGAGTTTTTTTCGCGAAGAAGCCACGCTGAAAAAATCATCATTAGGATACAAGCGGGCATAAGGAATCTCATCGGCCAGGCCACGTTTGCGATGATAGTCTGCCCAATGTGAATGAACTCGGCGGCAGAGAAGGTTGTAATCGACCGGGTAAGAGTAAACCATGTTCCCCAAAAGACTCCGGTGACCAGTGCCAGGAGAAACACGGCTGCGAACGTTGCAAACGTCCATGTCGTAGCTCGCTGCACTGAATTGCCTATCGAGTTAGCTCGCAAATCCAGTTCGTTTCCCACGTCTTCCCGCCGTCAGCGGAGAAGGACTGTTCCATGCGCGCAGATTTCGGAGAGATACTTAACCAGACATAGCGCACCAGGATCGCGCGGCCTTTATATTGTTCCTGATCGTAAAACTCGCCGCGATTGCCCCGGAACTCGCCGACAACCGGTGGCAGGCTGAGAGATCCCTTGTCCAAATCGAGAAGGTAAATACTCCATTGATGCGAGTCGGGATTGTACATTCTAAGTGTCTGCCCTTTGATGTGTAGATGCTTCTCTGGATTATCGACCTCGAACTCCTCAAAGTTGGCATTCGTATCCAGAAGCTTCTTGTGATTAGAGATACCATTGTAATCGATCCAAGTATTGGAGCCCACAAGGCGGTCTGGAAGCCGGCGCACATGAGCTTTCCAGTTACCGATCAGGAAGTCGAAATCGTGAGATCCATCATGCGCAGGAGCTGGCGATTCACCTCCTGTCGCGGACAGCAAGGTCATCAGGAGCGTCGCGAGCAGAGCAATCAAACGGTCTTTCATAAGCAAGCGCTCTTTTAATTTAGACTTCACCAGATGGCGGTGGATGATGTTTAACGTTCATCGTGTCGCCATCTGCTGCCGACGGCGGGTGAAGTTGATGTTAACCGCCGGAAGCTTCTGGAATGCGCGCGGAAGCTTGTGCGAAAACATAACGCCAGCCTTTCTCAGTCTTGAGGTAGACATCGCTAAACCAAAGCTTGTAATCGAACGGCTTGCCATCCTCTGTTCCTTTGGCCCATAGGAGAGCGGTAACAACCGCGGTATCGCCCCAGACGCGGACTTTCCGCTGGCTATCTTCTTGGCGCTCGTACTGCATACCCTTACTACGCGCTTCCTCAAGAAGATCCCTCTTGCTATGAGTCTTGCCCAGTCCTGTTACTAATACGAAATCATCCGCCAGGATACGATCCATCGTGGGCACATCGTTGTTTTTTACAGCCGCCTGATACTCCGTATCGAGTGCAGCGACGGCTTTTTCGTCATCTACGGAAGATCGAGCCTCAGTCATTCCAATCATCGCAAGTATCCCCAACGTAAAAGCCGGGAGGCGCTTCATCCGCATCAAAACTTTCTCCGCGGGGTTCTTCCTTCCTCGGCGTCGTGCAGGTCCACCCACGTTTGGATATCATCGCGATCGCCGAACTCTGATCGCTCCTTCGCTGCTTGCAGGTCGGCGCTCGCGTCATCTCGCCAGCCGCGTTTGCTTAAAAACGCATTCCAGATCGCGATTTCCTCTTCGCTTGGACGCCGGCCACGATCGAAGCACCATTCGAGAATTTCTTCATCCGATCCACCTCTCAGTGTTCGTTCCACAAGGGCATCATAGTTTACACCGAGAAATCTTGTGCAACGGGCGTCGAACATCGTCGGATCTTCATCGACGCCGGTAAAATAGTCTGGCGGCAATTCACCTCGAGCTTTTAGCCGGATCTTGTCCAACATCCGCGCAAAGTAAATCAGACCTTTTGTTTCGACGTGATCGCTACACGGAGTTTGAGTCTGCATAAAGAAAATCTTCTGGTCTTGTGGTAAAGTGTCAACGATCCACTTCGACCGAAGTGGCCATACCACTTCGACGGGAGCTTGCGGTCATCAACAGTTGGCTTAATGAGCACAATCTGAATCGTGAAACCAGGTTCGTCTAAAAAGCTCAATAAGAAACAGCGACGTCGCCATTCAATCATGGCTTTTGAAATGATTCGGCTCGACCGCTCCGGGAATGAACCGCTTCATGAACAGCTTTATCGCCAGATTCGCGATGAGTTGAGTTCGGCAACTTTCAACAACAACTCGTCCCGACTCCCATCCTCGCGCGATTTGGCGGCAGATTTGGGAGTGTCGCGTTTCACTGTAAACGTCGCTTTCTCGAGACTTCATGCGGAAGGCTATCTCCAATCGAGAATTGGATCGGGCACATTCGTCGCGGAGCCATTGCCCGAAACTTTCTTGAGTGCGCACACGGCGCAAGCAGAAGCGCACATAGAACGTCCGCCCCGCCTGTCTCATCGGGTAAGAAATATTCCTGATCACCGGATTGGAAAACAGTTCGACTTCGGAATTGCCGGACCGCCCGGTGTCACCTTCGTCCCCGCCGTAGCGGCGCTTGATGAATTTCCGATTGAAATATGGGAACGCCTCAGGGCAGAAGTGCTCGCAAAAAAAGGAGCACATCTGCTCCAGTATGCGTCAAGCCGTGGCGACCCAGACCTGCGCAAGGCACTCGCAACGTATTTGTGCGATTACAGAGGCGCGCGATGTCATCCAGAGCAGATCATCATCACCGCTGGGACGCAGCAGGCAATGATGATTAGCGCAATGGCCCTCGTAAATCGGGGCGAGGTTGCATGGATCGAGGATCCGGGATTTTATCAGGCTCGCCGAACCCTTGGCTTTGCCGGGGCGACCGTCGTGCCAAGACCTGTTGACCGTGAAGGAATCACGATCACGCGACCGTCGAAACAGCACTCGCCCAAAATAATTTACGTTACTCCTTCTCATCAATTCCCGCTCGGTATGACGATGAGTCTCGCGCGAAGGACGGCTTTAATCGAATTTGCGCGTACCTGTGACGCCTATGTTTTTGAGGATGATCACAACTCGGAGTTTCGGTACACCGGTCCCCCACTCCCGTGTTTGCAGGGTCTCGATAACTCCGGCCGCGTCATCTACGCTGGCACAATGAGCAAGATCCTCTATCCATCCCTGCGGCTGGGCTACATTCTCGCGCCGGAGCGATTGGTCGAACCAATGATTAAGATTCGGGCTGTGATGGATCAACATTCTCCGGCCATCGATCAGGCGACACTCGCTCGATTCCTAACCGAAGGATTTTTCCTAAGTCACATCAAACGGATGCGAAAATTATATTCGGACCGAAGGGACTTTTTTATCGAACAATTCAACAAGTTGTTAGGCAAGTACTTCAGCCTCGAAATCCCCGAAGCGGGATTACACTTTGTCGCCTGGGTGCGACAGAAAGAACAGATGCCGCTGATCACGCGCGTATGCACCGACATCGGCATCAGGCCGTCGCCGTTGTCATCGTGCTTTCTTAAAGTAGCGCCGAAGCCAGCGCTCACATTTGGGTTCGCCGCATGGTCACGCGCGCAAATCCGTGAGGGCCTTGGCAAGTTCGCCGCAACGCTCAATTCAAGATTGAATTGAGTAATCTGTCAGGCCACAAGGGCTGTTTCACAGGTAGCACGCCAGGCAGCCGGCGGTCTCGCAGCGCCTGGCCCGTCGGCACGAATGTAGAGCTGAAATGGCCCGTACCAAATCTGCGAAGTGGCTCTGGTGATGACTCAGGCCGAGTTCCTACAGTGGGGTCATGAAAAACTCAACAAAGGAGATAAACCAATGATAACACAATTCACAACTCGAAGGATTAACCAAATTCCTCTCATTCTTTTGTTCACTGCTTGCGGCGCTTTGGCTATGCCAGCGCTTGCACAGGAACAAATTGCTGCCAACGAGGGAACGCAGTATCGCGTATCCAACCTCGATAGTCTTGGCGGAACAAGTAGCGCCGGTAATAGCATCAACGACCGGTCCTGGGTTGCAGGTTATTCGAAGCTGACTGGAGATCTAGTTAGGCACGCGGCGTTATGGCGGCGCCAAACGCACCGTGCAATACTCGATCTGGGTACCCTCGGCGGGCCAAACAGCAGCGTTACTTGGAACGTAAAAAATACCGAAGGAATCATTGTTGGCATTTCTCAAACTGCCGATCCGGAACCATTGGGGGAAGCGTGGAGTAGCGCGGCCTTCTATTCCGGGCCTTATGCCACGGGATTTATCAACCTGGGGTTTGTATTGGAAGACCGGCAGATGAGGGCACTTCCCAATTTCCCAGGAGGAGACAATGGCTTTGCCACAGGCGCAAACAATCTTCGCCAGGTAGTCGGATGGGCAGAAAATGATGTTCACGATCCAGCGTGTGTCTCGCCACAAGTGTTGCAGTTTCACCCAGCTGTTTGGACTCTTGGACCGCCGGACGTAATAACTGATCTTCCGCTGATCTCTGGCGACTCCTCGGGCGCCGCAACGGCGATCAACGATAATGGCCAAATCGTGGGCATTTCAGGTATCTGCGACCAAGCTGTTGGAAGATACACCGCGGCGCACGCTGTGCTTTGGGAAAACGGCGGCGTGACCGACCTTGGCAACCTTGGGGCTCTTTTTTGGAATACGCCGACGGCAATCAATCAACAAGGCGACATCGTCGGTTTCGCCGGTGCGCCTGACGACCCGGATGGCAACTTTCTCCAAGCGTTCATTTGGACAGTCGAAGATGGAATGCAGCCTCTCGGTTTTCTTCCCGGTGATGTTCACAGCGAAGCCTATGGAATCAACGAGAAGCGCCAAGTGGTAGGACTCTCCTGTGACGCGGATGGGAATTGCCGCGCATTTATTTGGGAAAACGGTGCTATGCAAGATCTCAATGACCTGAAACAAGCCGGATTTTCTGCCACGCTTGAAACAGCCAAAGATATAAATGACAAAGGAGAAATTACGGGAAGAGCTCTCGATCCAATTACTGGTGTGAGAACAGCGTATCTCGCGGTACCAAAATATCACTAGGATTGAGTGAAGCAGGTTCCGGAAGAAGTGGGAGAACGCACAACTAAGGTTTCACTACACATCGACTGCAATGCCGGATGGAGAATCGAAAGACTCGTCATCCGGCATTCTGCTTTGTCCCCAGCCACTCTTTTTTGTCATTCCGAGCCAAGACAAGGAATCTCTTGATGTGTTCGATCATGCCGGTGAGCCTAGCGGCGATGTTTGGTCATCCAATCGAACACGTCATTCTTATCGTAAAGGTCGAGAATGAAATGGTCGCGGTCCGCTAACGGAGTAAACTTCGGGTGTCCCCCACTCTGCTCTATTGCGCTTACTAACTCTTCCGAGTCTTTGATTGGTGCTGCGCCATCTTTTGCACCGTGAATAATCCAGACCGGGGTATTCCGCAGTTCCTTCGCCCATGCTGTGATCGGCGATAACGGACTCATCGCTACAATTGCCGCGAAGCGCGTCGGCAATCTGTAAGCCAAATACAACGCGCCCCGTCCGCCCATACTATGTCCCGTGACGTAAATTCGTTTTTCATCGATACGATTTGTGCGAACCACCTGATCGACCAATTGCGCGAGGGCATCCGCATCTGTCCAAATTTCGCCCTGTGGACAAAGCGGTGACACCACAACAAATGGAAATTGCCGGTCTTGTTCGAGCCGATGCGGCAGTCCGAGCGTGCGCAGTTTGTTCACATCATCACCACGCAGCGATCCGCCATGCAGATATAAAATAAGCGGCCACCGGCGATGAGGATCTTCATTAGACGTCGATGGCAAGAATAGGAGATATTCCAAATGAATTGCCTGTGGCACTTCGCCATCAAAATTCTGTTCCGTCTGTGTTCCTAATGAACCTGCAGCCATCATTGCCGTACCCGCGAAAAGTGCTGCCATCCACCGTCCTCGCATCATTTGAGGCAGAGTTATCGCCATCCCTCACATTTGCAATCCGCAATCTACAATCTAAAATCGAAAATTCACAGGGGGCATAGCTCAGTTGGTAGAGCGCCAGCTTTGCAAGCTGGAAGTCAGGGGTTCGAATCCCCTTGCCTCCAAAGCCTGAAGGGCGTGGAGGCAAAATCTAACAACCGGGCACATTTTTGGATGCACTAGCGGGAGCGTAATCCCCTTGCCGTAGCCTTGGCAAAGGCGGACGTCCGAAGTTGTGTCGGTAATTCGTGATCTGTGACTAAAAAAATCATGCGGACCGCTTGACCGATCACCGATCACTGATCACTGTTCACTGCCGCCGAGCGGGCCTGTAGCTCAGTTGGTTAGAGCATGCGCTTGATAAGCGCAGGGTCACTGGTTCGAGCCCAGTCAGGCCCATTGCATTTTGAAATCCCGATTTGCGAGTTTTAACGCACGCCAGGCAATACGATTTGCCAGCCTGAATCGGCAGATGGCGATGCTCGAAACCACATGCCGGCTTTTTTGAATCGACATGCAATGGCTGTGATTCTATTCTAGCCGCCAATGAACAACTCAATCCTCTCAGTGACATTCTCCTTCGCGATTTTTCTCAACGCAACTGCCACTTTTGCCGGCCAATGGACGGAGGTACCGGGCGGGGCGGCACCACATCCAAGCGCTCTGAATGGCATAGCGGCGGTATCGGCTAACGATATTTGGGCGGTGGGAAGCTGGGGCCAGAACGGCGGGCAGGGGCTAATTGAGCATTGGGATGGAACGAACTGGTCAGTGGCCGCGCTTCTGCCTCAGGGAACCCTACTTCTCGGAGTTGCGGCCCAGTCATCGCGTGATGTTTGGGCCGTTGGCCAGAACGTAGCGCAGACGTTGGTGGAACATTGGAATGGTCGGCGATGGGTCGCAGTTCCTAGCCCTAACGGTGGCACATACAGTGGACTCCAGGCGGTGTGCGTCGTCTCGCGTAATGACGCGTGGGCGGTCGGCTTTTCGATTCCTTACGTTTACATTCTGATGCATTGGGATGGAATAAGCTGGTCACTGGTGAATGGCCCTCCAGCCAACTCAAGCGCACTCTTTTCGCTCAAGGCGTTTGCAACTGATGACGTCTGGGCAGTGGGCTGGAAAGACTATGACGGTAATCAATTTACGGCGTCGACATTCACGCTGCACTGGGATGGGACAGCCTGGAGCGAAGTTCCCAGCCCAAACGTGGACGATGCAAACTATCTCTCCGCTGTGGATGGAGCAACCCCTAATGATGTCTGGGCAGTGGGCTCTACAAATCTGCGCGGCCTTGCCCTGCATTGGGACGGCGCGGTTTGGACTGTAGTTCCGGCGCCGGTCATGCAATTCTCTGCTCTGACTGTTCTTTCCAGCGCAAATGTAATAGCCGTTGGAGCATTCGGCGCCACCCCCTCCTCCGCGCGGTGGGACGGGAGCCAGTGGCGTGTGATTCCGACGCCGCCGGTGAATAACTCCGGATTTCTCTCTGCGATCTCGGGTCGCGACGGATCGATATGGGCTGTCGGCGACCAAGGCTTTCCGGACCCGACTGATTTGATTTTCACTTGGACGCGGTAAACCGACTAACCAGCGGTTCGTGCAGAATAAGACGTTGCGTTTCTTCGATCCGCATTTCCAATTAGGACATCTGCAGTCGCGGCTTCGGTCAGGCCGCAGCTCAAAATTGGAAATAGACAAAGGGCACCGGGCCGGTAGCGGGAAATAGTTCGAGCACAAGAAACGCTAGGACGTACGCAGGGATTTGAACGCGTGCCGGTTGCAATACCAAGCGATCGATGAATTGGCTGCGTTCCTGCGCAACGGCGAGAAATAGTGAAATGAAGATGAGCACGATCGTCCCGGTTGTAAGCAGGAACTCGCCAGTCATATTCTGAAATCCTAGCAGCGCGCTTAACACGTGTCCGCTGGTCTGAAGAGTTTTGGGGCGAAAGAAAGCCGCGCTCAACACAAAAGCTGCAAACATTGCACCGATACTAAACGGCACAAACCAGCGCTGTTTCATGACTCGGTCGATCGCCGTTCCTACCGTGGCGCGATCGAAAAGACGGTAGCCGATTAGCAGAAGACCGTGGTAGGTGCCCCAAGCTACAAAGGTCCAGTTCGCTCCGTGCCACAGGCCAACGAGCACCATGACAACAAACATGTTGCGATACAACATAAGCCTCCCTTTTTTCCCCCGACTGAACGGCATGAACACGTAGTCCCGCACCCACGTGGAGAGGGTAATGTGCCACCTCTGCCACAAGTCGGGAGGGTTCCTGGCTAGAAATGGTCGCGCGAAGTTGAGCGGAAACTCAAAGCCAAGCAGCTTCGCACAACCACGGGCGATGTCGGTGTACCCAGAGAAATCGAAAAACACCTGCATGAAAAAGGCGAGGCAACCCGACCATGCAGCCAGCCAACCTGGGTGCGCCATCGGATCGTTGAAGTACGAGTCTGACACGACAGCGAAGCGATCCGCAAACACCATCTTTTTCAGCAGACCCGAAAGAACGAGAATAATTCCACTTTGGACCACGATTGCTGCTGGGGTCCGCCATGACCAGATTTGCGATATGAATTGCCTGGCGCGAATGATGGGACCTGCGATGAGATGAGGGAAAAACGCGATGAAAAAGGCGTAGTCGATCGGGTTTCTGACCGCCTTCATTTTTCCCCAGTAGACATCAAATGTGTAAGACAGGCTGGCAAAAGTGTAGAAGCTAATACCTACAGGAAGAACAACCTGTAACACCACCGACGACTTCGGGATGTGGAGCAACGCCGCTAACGACCCGGCGAAGAAATCGTAATACTTAAAGAAGCCGAGAAACCCGAGGTTAACTACAAGGCTAACAGCCAGTAATAGCTTCTTGCGCGGGCCGCTTGTAGCTTCCAGCCAGATTCCCAGGAAGTAGTCGACAACCGTGGAGGTCAAAATGAGTACTATAAAGCGCGGATCCCACCACATGTAAAAGACATAGCTCGCCAGCAGCAGCACCAGTTTGCCGATACGAAACGGGACGCTGTAGAACAGCACCGCCACGATCACAAAGAAAATCCAATACTGAAAGCTGTTAAATAACATGCAGACTTAGAGGTTGTTCGCTGTATTAGTTCGGCCTGGCTGATTCCACGCTTGAAATCCGATGTTGCCTTCTGCTTTTGAATCAGCTGATTGGAAGCGTTCAATTAACTGCGACACAAGTGTTTCTGTGAATCTCTGGCGACCCTTTGCATTAAGGTGGAACGCGTCAAAGTAGTATTCCGGTTTTTCCAGAAAATCGAACGTCTGTTCGGGTACTGAGAAAGTCGTTCTTTGAATTACCGAGCTTGGAAGCACAGAAACGTATCCTCTGGAAAATCCCGAGAGCTCTACGAAAGGACCGCGCGGCACGGGGGTAAGGACAATAGAGGTGGAACTCTTCGAATAACGATTTATAATTCTTGGGATCCACTCGCGCTGGAGTTTGAGGGAGTATTCCACGTCGGATTGCGACGGCTGTATCAAGCTCTTCCGGAAAGCCAGTCTCTGAGCTTCTGTTAATTTCTCCGCGAATGTTACATGTCCCGTCATGGAATCGTAAGAGGTGCCCACCAGATCGTAATCGCGACCTTTATAAACCTCGCGGGAATGCATGCGTGCAGCCTCTCCATGAAGGCTTGTTATTCGCGAGATGGGATGTTCGAGAAGATCGACAACATCATCCTGGTAGGCCGAGCCTCGAAGTATGCACGCGGTAAAGGCTCTGAAACGTCCTGACCATCGTTGGAAACCAGAGGCAAAGTGAAAGCAATCGCCGTATCCCAACAGCGGAGCTGTCATTGAAATTCGCAGAGGATCGGCGCTGTTTGGTTCGTAGCCGACGCCGTAAGGAATAATGATCGCCGAATAACGTCGGGTGGTCGGATCGACTTCCCGAACCATGTAGTACCAGGTGTTAGCTGAAGCGGCGGGTTCGGCGAGACTAACAAATTTCAATCCACCGGTAGAGCCAAGCTCGTTCGCAAGGTCCGTCGAGAACCCCTCGGCTATGCGTGAATCACCCAGCACCAATACTTCTTTCAGGCCGGACGGTGCACGGTCCTTTTCGGCTTGCGTGATCTCCGCAATACGTCCCGCGTATGAACTCGGAGCCAGGATTGAGACGTACAGTCCCGAATGAAAGATCACCCCGTCGAGAAAAACGAATGCGGCGATGCTCAGCGCGAGGTTGCGGACCACATGAAGCGGACAAGGCGACGTCGTCGGCTCCATTGGAAATGTGGTTCGCACCGGGCCGGGCGAACTGAGGTAAACCGCGAAATAGGAGACCGCTGCTAATCCCACAATCAGCATCCAGCGCGCCACATCTTGCCACGATATTTTGCGCTGATGAGAAGACGGGCCCCCAATGGACCCGGAAACGGTTACTCTGGCCAGCAACGTCCGCCGCTGATTATCGCCATAGAGTTCGAAAACGTAATGATTCCTTCCGATCCACGGTGCGCTGCGGCTACCTTGCGAACCTTTTGCAAACAGAACAGGTTTTCGGCCATCTTCAGTGACAAAGACGAAACCCGGTGATCCATTTCCTGTATCCCATTGAACGTCAGTGCTGCCGCCTTCGCCCGTGACTGTCACGCGTTCGGGGTTTGCTGTGATACGCGGCGCACCTGAAACCCGTTCCGAATTGCTGCCTGATGCACTTTGCTGGGGAGCGGCTCGCAGCCCCGGTTCTGTTAGCACAAATAGGGCAACACACGCTAGAAAGGCCGCTACGACTGAGAGAGATTCCAGGAGCGCTGACCAGTTGCGCCAATGCTCGCCAAAACGCTTATGCACTTCACCCGTCATGGGAGCATTACAATTGCGCATCAACAAACTGGCTATGGGTAGCGCATCGTGGCCTTTTAGCATGGCGGCGCGCGAAACCCGCGCCAATCAACAGCCCCAGAAGTGCTCCTCCAACATCCAGGAACACGTCGCGAACTGACGGCGTCCGCGATTTAACGAACGTTTGATGAAATTCGTCGGTTGCGGCAAACAGTGCGCAGCCCAGTACAACTGCGACAAAAACCATTAGCATTTTTGCGCGAAGGATGGGAATGCTGCGAAGAGCGCGCCATAGCAAAAGGGCTAGGACCGCATATTCGGTCACGTGTGCGCATTTGCGCATCAGGACGAGGATGACCCAGATTGTGTGCGGCGACATTCCCGGCTTCAGCCACAGCAAAAACGGAACGACGAAGCGCGACGTGTGCTCCGCCGACATGAGATTAGTCGAGCCGACGAAGATCACACTGAGCCAAATCGGCAGCGGCAGCCAATATTTGAGGAAAAATTTCATCCAGAGGTCAAACGTCTGAAATCGGAGATCAGGGCGGAACGCGGAACATCGAACATCCGACATTGAACGTCCAATAGTGGACAAAGAATATACGCTATCCTGGGTTTTGAATTGAGCGTTGGACGTTGGACATAGGACATTGAACGTTTGCCGCGACCATGTCGCCGAAGAACCTCACTACTCCCCTCACCTTCGAACCAATTTTCCAAGAGCGAATGTGGGGTGGCCGGCGCCTCGAATCGGAATTCCATAAAAAGCTTCCGCCACAGAAGCGTATCGGCGAATCGTGGGAAATTGTCGATCGTACGGAAGCACAGAGCGTAGTGGCCAACGGACCGCTCCGGGGAAGTACGTTGCACGAACTGTGGACGCGACACCGAGAGGAAATCTTTGGAGGGGTTCCCGACACTCCACGTTTTCCGCTGCTTATCAAGGTCATCGATGCGCAGGACAAGCTATCGCTACAGGTGCATCCAGCTGACGATGCTGCCACAAGATTAGGAGGCGAGCCAAAGAGCGAATTCTGGTACGTCGCTGGCGCTAAGGAGACTGAGCTTTTTCTCGGATTTCACAAACCGATCACGCGAAAAGAGTTTGAAGAGGCAGTACGCGATGGGACAGCACTGGATTACGTTCATAAAATTGCGGTTCACGCAGGCGACGCCGTTTTCCTCCCGGCGGGGCGGATTCACGCTACGGGCGCAGGTAATCTGTTAATCGAAATCCAACAGAATAGCGATACCACGTACCGAATCTTCGATTGGCATCGCATCGATCCCACAACCGGTAAGCAGCGACAGTTGCACGTACAACGAGCGATTCAATGCATCGATTTTGAAGACGTACAGCCGAAACTGATTGAAGCCAGGGGAGAACTACTAGTCAGCCACAGCCTGTTTGAAATCCAAAAATGGACGCTTGATGGACGCCGCGACGCAGCGCCGTTAGGCCAATTCGCAATCATTTGTTGTCTCACGGGAAGTCTCAGCTGTGCGAGCGTCGAGCTTGCGCCAGGACAGATTTTTCTGGTGCCGGCACAGTTGAAGGACCGTGCGGTACGCCCAGCAACCGACAATGTGTCGCTCCTGCGAGTGACGATCCCACGAGGTTAGCGCGCAGCGCCGGTCTAGGACCGTCGCGAGTTTGTGCGGTGATCGGAAACCGGCACTACTGAACTTGGAGAACGGAGCTCCCGACTATCTTATTTACCGAACATTCGTGCTCGGACCTCTTAGCTGATTTATAATCCCAATGGCACCAAAGATGAGGCAAATCACACCCATTACGGTGAGGATGCCTTCTCGACAGGCGATACACCACCCTCTGCCGTCAAAAAATATGATGTAACCACCAACAATAATGAACCAAACCGCCAGGACAATATTCGGAATACGCATTTTGGGAGATCTCCTTGTGAATTCAACGTTACCGATCTTCTTGTGCTTCAGCGCAGCTTAATCGGAGTGATTGAGCTCGAATAGTAAATTTTGGGCAAGCTGGCAAGCACTTTATTTCACGATCGAGCTGGATGGCTTATTATTGGTCGCACAAAACCGTAAATCGCATCGCTTCTTTACCGAGTGGCGTGGCTCAGTAAAGCGTGTCGACCTCGCGCGCGGAGCTAGAGATGCAGTGCCCTCGGGCGATCCGATGTTTCTGCCGAGGAGATTTTTTCCGGTCCCGTCTCAGTTGTAAGATCGACAACTACATCCACGAACCGAAGGAACGAGCCTGGTGTGCGTGACGATCCCGTTGTAGCGGCGGTCTGTGACGGTCGCATTTCTCTTCCCCCCATATTTCACGCCAGTCGTAGACACGCCGCAACAGTGTCATACCTGAATCCAACTGCGCTGCATCAAGTGATGATTTTTGACCGGCATCACATTTGGTTTCCGCTGCGATTTTTCCTCACGCGGTGTAGACACGATGAAAGTGCCCGCTCCGCACAAGGAGAAGCAGAGAAAAATAATCGCGAGTTTGAGCATCCAGCTCACGGATCAATCCCAAAAGTTTGCTGCTCCAATTCAGCCCGAATGCTGACCCAGGCGTCGCAGATAAGTAAAGCTGTAAATGCCGGTGCTGTGTCCATCGCCCCAGCGGGGCTGCAATGCATATCCTCCCACCAAATCGAACCCCACGAGTTTGAAGCTTTTGTCGTTGTAGCTCACGTGCGGTCGCGCAATATGACCGAGCACATCCGGCTCGCCGCCGCACGCAGCGCATGGGCACGCGCGCCGCAGCATTTCAAGCTTTAGAAACGATTCGGCGCCATCGTTCCAAGCGATAGCCAGCTCATCGCCGATTTGTTGGATGTTGATTGGTTCAAGTCGCATTTTCCGGATTCTTCTTTCAAGGAGCGGCGGCTTTCAGCCGCCGACGGCAATTCAAAGATCGACCTTCCTTGATCTGCGTTCGCCAAAGATAGCCGTGCCCACGCGCACCAGGGTCGCGCCTTCCTCGATTGCGACTGGAAAATCCTGTGTCATGCCCATTGAGAGTTGCGCGAGATCAACCCGAAACTCCGTTTGCAAGCGATCGCGCAACTCACGTAATTGAACGAAATATTTTCGAGACTCTTCCGCTTCTTCAGCGAGCGGCGGAATCGTCATGAGACCCAGGATCGACAAGCGCGGCAGCGCCAGAAGCTCTTCCATTTCGTAGCGCAGCTTCTCGGAGAAAAATCCAAACTTGCTCCCCTCGCCCGCCATGTTGACCTCGAGCAAGACTCGCGGATGCAACCCTTCTTCGTTCGCCACCCTGTTTATGTCTTGCGCAAGGCTCAGCGAATGGACGCTATGAATCATTTCAAACAATGGCAATGCATGGCGAATTTTGTTTTTCTGAAGATGCCCCACGAAATGCCATCTCAAATTCGAGGGCAACTCCGGAATTTTTGCGCGCGCTTCCTGGACCCGGCTTTCGCCGAACAGAGTTTGCCCCGCTTCAATCGCCTCGCGCGCTTTCTCGGCTGGGTGTGTCTTCGTTATGGCGACGAGCTCGACATCTTCCACGATCCGACCAGCTTTTGCAGCCGCGTGCGCGATCTGCTCGCGCACGCGCTCGAGATTCTGCGAGACCGAATTCATTACAGAGGCGCCCGCCGCAGCGAATGCCTGTTATTTCTTTACGTTGATGTTTGCCACAAGCAACGCCACAACGAGCAGCGTTTATTGTGCGGGTATCGTGCTTCTCAATCTTCGTCGCCGAAATTCCATCGCCCAAAGTGCGGCAATGGTGAGGATGTCACTGATCACATGTGTAGTGCGAACGCTTCCGTAAGTCGCGGGCGTGAGCGTAGGCTCGAGAAGGTCACGCACTTGTTTCAAGCTGCCCGCGTTTGTTCCGGTTGAATCGACTTGTTTGATCGCCTCAATCGTGGCGAACCGCTGCCGAGTCGTGTCGTACATCGCGTCCAGATTTTCGTAGGCGAACAAGGCAAACAGAAGCGACACGATCAACGTGGTAGTCGGGGCGGGTTGCTTCCGTAGCGATGAAAATGCGAGCAGTCCCCCAACTATCACCACGTAAAGGTTCCAGTAGGCCTGCATCGCGGTCGAACGCTCGAAGTAAAGTTGGATAAGGTCGTTGTAGTTCATAACGGCAATTTCTGATTATTAGTTTCGGAACAATCTGGAAGCGAGGAGAAATCTGGTTCCCGAAAAAGCCAAAAACAAAAGGCGGCCAGGACAAAACCGCCGACGATGTCGATCACATGATGTTGAAATGTGAGAACTGGCGACAATGCCATCAGAACGAACCACGTCATGGTCGCAATGCGAACAAGGCCGCGTGTGTGACGAAAATAAACATCGACTAGAATTAAGGTGAGGGCTGCGTGCAACGATGGAAGCAGATTGTGCGGCGCGTCCATGCCGCGAAACCAATCGAAAACCGCGCCGAGCCATCCATCGGTTTGCGGTCGGCCAAACGCAAACCGCAGCGGAAGAAGCAGGAAGCAGATTCCAGCGACGATTATTGCCGCCGTGATTCGCTTCGCCAAGCTCGATAATTCCCGATCTCTCCGACAAAGAAATGGCGCGGCAATGAAGAACAGATCGATCGACATGTAGGGCAGAATGAAAAACGGCACGAAGGGAATCCCGCGCTCCCATTCAAAAAAAATTGTACCAACGTCGGCGCGTCGCGAAGTAATCCAATTGCAACCTCCGTAAACGATCAGGAAAAGGATCGATAGTCCGGCCGAGAAGACGAGCGCTTTGCTGCGTTTAACGCGCACGTTGTGCAACTGACACCGTAAACATTCCCCATTGATCGATTTTCATATCAATCTTCGCAAAACCAGCTGTCCGTACGAGCTCGTCCATCTCGCCGGTCGTGCGGCGACGCATGATCCAGCGTTCACCTTCGCGATTGCGCAAAACATTCGCGATGAACTCGAGCTGTGGGTGCCATGGTTGATTCGTGTAAATCAAATAACCGCCAGCCTCGATCGCTTCCGCGAGCCCGCGCAATGAAGTCAAAACCAAATCATTCGACGGAAACAACTCGTAGAGACCAGAAACGATTCCGATCGTCGCACGCGGCTGAATTCTGCCCAACGAATCGCGATCAAACGCGTCGCCCCGGCGCGCGAAAACCGCGCCATCGAGATTTGATGCATCTGCCAGAGCACGCACGGCATCCACGTTTTCCTGCTTGTAATCGCAAAGCGTGGCGCCAATCGGAATTTCCGGAAAAGCGCTAATCGTGTCGATTACATAACGCCCCGCTCCGGCAGCGATATCAAGAATTTTCACCGGGCAATTTTCGCGATGCAATTTTAGAATCAGATCGCACAGGACCTTCTCCAGGTTTGCCTTGCGCTGACGAATGCCGCGCCACCCGATGCTATTCAGATACGATTTATCGATTGAACGACCAAACGCGCTCCAGCCCTGCGGTTCGTTCCTATAAACATAATCGAGCGAAAGACCGGAATCGAAACCGTTGCGCCAACCAATCCCGATGCCGGAACTGAGTTGTCCAGCGAACTTCAAACCCGCGCGCGCGATCGCAAATTTCACGCTGCCGTTCATTTTCAGGCGCTCGTATTCGCGCGCTGTATACCCGCTTTTATCGGCCGTTAACAATGAAGGCGCGGACGCCGGTTTGGCGAAGCAATCCCGAACGAAGTTGCCGATCAGATCGACAATATCGTGGCGGTTTGTTTCGTGAAAGATCGCGTGATACGCCTCCGGAAAAACTTCGAAACGCTTTTCGACCGAAGAAAGCCGATCAAAAAACTTTCGCTGGGCGCTCAAACTCACGATCCAATCTTTCCCGGCGCCGATCATCAAAGTCGGCGTTCGAATCGCACCCGCATCGGCGACCAATCGTTTCGCGGTGTCGTGTAGATCAAGCAACACGTTGACCGCGATTTGGCGGAAGATGAGCGGATCGGAATCATAACGCGCAGCTTGCTCGCGGTCGTGTGTGAGCATTTTCGATTTCACATAGCTCTTCACGAATTGCGGGCGAAAGATTCGCAGCGCTGGAATCGCGAATGGAACGTAAAGCTTCACGTGAAACGCAGCCGTCGCGAGAATCATCGCGCGAATCGCCGGCGCGTAATCGTGGACCCAAGCCGCGACAGTGACGGCGGCGAGACTGTGCGCGAGCACAATCATGTTTTCCCATGGAATGCCATGTTCCTTCGAAATGTGGCGCGCGAAGCAATCCACATCCTTGATCACGTCCAGAAGGCCGTTTGCCGCACCGCGCTTGCCGGGCGAATGGCCGTGACCGCGCGTATCCCAGGCAAAAATCGCAACGTCACCGAGGTCTAACGAGTCGACCGTTTCCTGCCAGCGACCGGAATGCTCGTGACCACGATGAAAAAGCAGCAGCGCTTTGTCAGTCGGCTTATCCGGCACCCATTTTCGATAGAACAACTCAGCGCCATCCCAACTAATGAATGTTTGCTCAGTTTCTTCCATCTCTTTGGCGTAGTTCGTTTACTGCTTCGCGCAATTCGGCAGCAATCGCACAAATGTCCTTTTTGTCTCTGCCGCGCTCCCGGTAATTCCGCGGCGCATCCACAATCAACCGAACTTTTCGCGGACGCGGCAAACGCTTGCCCTTTGGCCACGCTCGAAAAGATCCATCGATCAAGCAGGGCACAACAGCGACGTCGCGCCCGGCAACAAGTGCGCCGATTCCGGATTTGAATGCTCTAAGCTCGCCAGTTATCGATCTAGTCCCTTCTGGAAAAATAATCAGAATCGTTCCCGGGCTTGCGAGTAGTTGTTGGCAAAGCGACAAACTTTGGCGGATGCGCATTTGGCGGCCGAATGGCAAGGCGTTCACAATTACAGCGGCGATCCAAAGACGCGCAACACTTTGGAAAAAATAATCCGACGCGGCCGTTGGAAACGCGCGATGCAATTTGCGAAGTGGCAACGCCGCGAGCAGACAGAGTGTGTCGAGATGACTGCAATGGTTCGCGATAATAACAAGCGAACGATTAGTGCGCAGATTTTCGTGTCCTACAATTTCGAAACGGTTGTAGATGCGCAGGAGTCCCCGAATGATTAACGCAACGATTGACCGCAACCCACACACAAGCATGTCCGGCTCGCGAGGGAATTCGCGGAGCCGATCGAGGGGTGTACGTTCGAGATCGCGCAAGGAACGGTAGCGCCACTTGTTCATCGCAGCGGATAATAATACTCAACCATAAGCATGAACAACGGCGCTGCGTAAATTAGACTGTCGATCCGATCCAGAATCCCGCCGTGACCGGGAATAGTTGCGGCCATGTCTTTGGTGCCGATATCACGCTTGATCACGCTTATGGAAAGATCGCCTAGTTGTCCGCCGATTCCAACAATCAAGCCTGTTAGAATCAATTGCCAGGCGCCAAAGAATGGAAACGAGAATCGAAGAAGCCACGGGAGAATCATGGCGACTCCGAACGCGCCCAGCGCGCCCTCCCACGTCTTGTTCGGGCTGATCTCGCTCCGCAACGGATGACGACCGAAGATCTTCCCGAAAGTGAAGGCCGCGACGTCGCACAGTGCCGTTGCGAAGATTATGTAACAAACAAAGCCGTAGGCGTTGATTGCGTTGGCGAGAAATCCGAGGTGACCGAACATCCAGCCGATGCAAACAAAACCGACTATGGCGAGTGAGATCCGTTGTAGTTCGCCACGGGTCCGATTCCGCAAAATTGGAATCAACAAGATCAACGCAATCTCCAATGCCGGCATGGCAACAAAAAGACCATACCAACCGTTGCCGGGTTCTTCGCCACGCGGATTCGATACTAGTGACGCTATCCCAACGGTAACGATTCCGACGTAAACAGCGCCGGTCATCCACCAGTCGCGATACAATCCCGAGGCGCGCGAGAATTCCTTGAAAGCGTAGATCGCTAGTAATGTTACGCCAGCGATGGTTGTAATTCGTCCCGCGAAAACGAAGACCAGGCCCAATCCCGCAATAGCCAGCCATGACCAATAGGTTCTGAACATCAACGCGGTGTCTTTTTTCAACACGACTCGCAAGAATCCGAGCGTCGCTCCGCCGACGGCGAGGGAAATCAGAACGATCCAGAAGTAAGCGTGAAAAACGGGATCGTGCAGCGCAATCTTTGGCGACATCACCGCTTATCTTGCAGCGCTGCGGTGATTCGTTTCAAGCGAACAACGATTGTTTGCACACAGCCGACGATGACGACAAAACAAGTCCAATCGAGAATCGTAAAACTCGGGAATGAATGTCCATCGCAGAAGAACGTGAGCCACGCGCCAATGGTGACCGCAACCATGCGCCAAGGTTTGGACATGATGCCACCAAACTCGCGCTGAACGCCCAGCGCCTGGCCGAACAAGCCAACATAAGCAGTCAGCACCGCCAAGATCGCTGCCCAATATCCGATGAGCGGATTCATCAACCCGCTGTGTGCCAGGCCGACGAAGATTATTATGTCCGAAACGCGATCGGGCAGATCATTCAGAATTTCCCCGCGGCGGCTCGCCTTCCCCGCAGATACCGCCACCATGCCGTCGAGCATGTTCAGCCACAGCCGCAAATAACAAAACAAGGGGCCGATGATGAGCAGCCATCGGTATCGCTCTGAGTTCCAAAAACAAGACGCCGCGACGAGCGCCGCTAAGACCGATAAATACGAAATCGCGTCCGGATGAATACTCTGCCGTACACAAAATCGCGTCGCCGCGTCAGCCGTTCGGCGAAAAATAGCAGCAATGGGCCTTCGCAAATTTGGCTCGTAGTTGGACACGCCTGCATTTTGTAGGACAAAACAAGCTTCTTGGCACGTCATAGCTTTAGGGAAGGCGGCCAATCCGCCGTTATTGGTTAGGCGGAATCATTTGGTCGTCTTTTCAATACGCATAATTTGCTGGCCAATCGGAAGCTCCTGCAGCAAAGCAATGGGCATGAAATACTATTCCGTTTTTTTCGCGCTCTTCATTGCAACGCTCACCTGTTCCAGTTTGCTCGCCCAGGATAAAGCCGCCCTGCAACCTAACGCTACGGTCGTCGGTCTTCTTCAGAGCAACGCTGGGAAAATTGTGGAGCTCCACTTAAGATCTGGAGAGAAAATGGGGGGTAAAGTCGCGCAAGTCAGCGACAACATCGTTCATATTTCCAACCTTACTGGCGCGGAGTACTTCGATGCCTTCGTCGATGCGAAGGACATTTCTGCTGTGGTCGTCCGCGTCGCCGGCAGATAGCAACTGCTACACCAGGCGATTGAAAGGACGATTCTTGAGATGCGTTCCACCTCGCGCGCAAGCACGGTGCTTGGTCATCGCAAGCGTGACCTTTCTCGGAATCACGCTTCGCACGGATGCGGCCGTACACGACTCATCCACGCACGCCGAACGCGAACAAGTCCCAACGTGGTCAGCGAAGGACATGGCGTTTTTTCTGCACGGCTCGATGAGCGCGGAAGTGATCCCGGAAGGCGTACTTCGTGCATTCATCAAAACTTATCCCGACCTGTTCGCGACAAACGATCTAACGCATCTTGGTTTGATTCCTGATCTTGAATTTGGCTGGCCGATCGGTATCAGTCGGGCAGATGTCAAGCACCTCGGCGGGTTGCCTTCGCTCGGCCATCAATTGCGCTTCCTGTCATTTTGCACAGATCACATCGAAATCGGTTGATCAGCCAATTCGCATTCTTGGCGCCACAAGTCATTTCGACGTGGAAGAGTTCTTTGGGTCGATCCTCGCTGCCACGTTTAAAACTTCTGATCCCGTAAACATGAAAAAGTTCCTCGGCATTTATCTCAACGCCGAGGCCAAAACCTTCGATGCGAAATGGCAAAATCAGGAACAACAGATTATCGCTATCATGAGGGACGACGCGTTCGGCGCAAAAAGAGTGCCGGTTGGCGAACTGCACAAAATCGACAATGCCGACGTGCGGCAGTCATTCGAACCAGGCGTCGACCTTGCGGCGCGCACGACAGCGATGTTGAAGCTCTTCCACAATATGCGAGCCGCACTGCATGTTCCCGATCAACCGCCGGAAAAAGCGCCACCTTCTTCCGGATCGGGACGCAACGACGCATTTGGTCTTCTGGCCGCAGGCCTGCTGAATCTGCCACAGCCGTATTCGCCAATTAAGTTCGGCCTGGTGTGGAACATAGACAAACGAACGTGGGTGCATTGGGACGGCAATACGAAATCACCGATTGCACGCAATCTGCTCGCATCGCTAGGGCTCGGCGCGCCGCTTCATGGCAAACACGCTGATCTGCAGTTCGAGATGGTGAAGCGGCAGACGGACCTGACCGAGAAAATCCGGCCGCCGCTGTATCCGTTCGCAATCGATCGGGCAGCAGCACAACGCGGCGCGCCACTGTTCGCATCTAATTGCAATTCGTGTCATGGCGGGCCGGAGAGCGACAAACGCTTGTATTCAGTAGCTGAGATCGGCACTGACCCGCATCGCGCGGGGATGTTTACACAAAAGCTGGCGGACGGTTTCAATACATTTCTGGCTGAACTTGGAGCCGAAGGTTATCGGCCGCCGAAGGAAGTTGGCGTCCGCAGCACCTGTAAATATTTCGCTGCGACACTGAGCGGCGTCTGGGCGCGTTCGCCGTACTTACACAACGGCTCGGTGCGCACGATGCAGGATTTGCTCACGCCATCGCAGCAACGCGAGATGCGTTTCCATCGATGGTCGCA
>Ga0209577_10001528_pt1 | contig 22826 bp, 17 predicted proteins | sample GraSoiAngelo_109_FD_185874 | JGI IMG/M metagenome (GOLD analysis project Ga0209577, IMG submission 185874) | Grasslands soil microbial communities from the Angelo Coastal Reserve, California, USA - 14_0903_12_20cm (SPAdes) (version 2) | ecosystem: Environmental > Terrestrial > Soil > Grasslands...
CTCGTACACGCGCGGGTAGGTGGCGGGGAAGTCGTCCTCCCGCTCCGAGAACCAGCGCGCGATCGCCGAGTCGTAGCGGGCGGTGTAGGCGAACGCCTCGGCCGCCAGCGCCTCGCGCGTCTGCTCAGACAGCAGCGCGTCGCTCATCCGCAGCTCCTCCAGCACCGCGTCATAGCTCTCCGGGCTCGTGACCACCGCGGTGAACGGGTGATTCTTGGCCGCAGCCCGGATGAGAGTGGGCCCGCCGACGTCGATGTTCTCGACGACCTCCTCGGTGCTCACCCCGCGCCGGGAAGCGGTCCGCTCGAACGGATAGAGGTTGACGCAGACCAGGTCGATCGGCTCGATGTCCTGCTCGGCGAGCGTCGCGATGTGCTCCGGCTTGGAGCGCACGGCGAGCAGCCCAGCGTAGATCCGCGGGTTGAGCGTCTTGACCCGCCCGTCGAGGATCTCCGGGAAGCCGGTGTACTCGTCGATCGGACGCGTCCCGATCCCGGCCTCGGACAGCTCGCGCGCCGTCCCACCCGTGGAGACGATCTCGATCCCGAGCTCGGCGAGCCCGCGTGCGAAGTCGACCAGCCCTCGCTTGTCGGACACGCTGAGGAGCGCCCGCCGGACCCGTACCGCGCCCGGCTGCACCACCTCCGCCGCGTGGCCCCCAGAGATCATCCGGAAACCCCGCGTGTGCGGATGGCGGATGCCGGCGAGCGATCTGCGAAGGACGCAGGATCCCGGGCAATGCAGGGACATTGCCGGGATCCGAGGACGCCGGCAGGCGCGCGTCCGGCGCCGCCAGACGTGCGCGGGGGGTTTTCGGATGACGTCTCAGTCCCCATCGGACGCCTCCTCCACGATCACCCGGCGCGGATTGGCCGGGTCGATCCGCACCCGGCCTGCCGCGACCAACCGCACCGCCTGGGGCAGGAGGCGGTGCTCGATCTCGTGGACGCGTCTCTCCACGGCGGCGATGTCACGAGAATACGGAACGGGGTCGAAGGCTTCCTGCAGGATGATCGGGCCGCTGTCGACGCCCTCGTCCACGAAGTGCACGGTGACCCCCATGACCTGCACCCCATAGTCGAGTGCCTCCTCGATCGGGTGGACTCCGGGAAAGGCCGGCAGGAGCGACGGATGGATGTTGATGATCCGTCCGGCCAGCCGGCGCACGAGCTGCGGGCGGAGCAGCTCCATGAACCCCGCCAGCACCACCAGCTCCACCCCGTGCTGCTCAAGCCAGTCCCCGAGCGCCGCGTCGCGCTCCTCACGCGAGCCGTAGTCAGAGGCGGCGAAGACGCCCCGCTCGATCCCGGCCTCCCGGGCCCGCTCCAGCCCGTGGGCCTCCGGATTGTTCGACCCCACGCACACGATCTCGACGACGCCCTCGGTGTGAACAGTGTCGATCAGCGCCTGGAGGTTCGAGCCCTCGCCCGATACGAGTACCCCGACTCGCAAGCTCACGCCGCGGCGATGGCCGGCGCCGGGCGGAGCACCGGGTACGGGCCGTCTGTCGTGAGGAGCCTGCGCTCCTCGATCAGCTCGTCGATCCGGCCCAGGATGTCAGAGCGGCGCATGTCCGACGAGGTGCCGTAAGCCGGCAGTCCGTCGTAGGAGTTGCGGGCGATCTTCTTCGTCCGGGCCCCGTGCAGGATCTCGGCGCAGGTGGTCCGGCCGACCGCCGGCCGCGCGGCGCGGGCCACGGACAGGATCGCTTCGTCGAGCGTGGCCACCGAGCCCGGGTCGGGCGGCGGCAGCTCCGGGACCAGCTCGACAGCGCCGCAGGCGTCGCAACACGGCCCGGACGGCGACGGCTCCGCGGAGTCACCGAAGTGGCGCAGGATCGCCCGCCGACGGCAGCCGGCGCCCTCTACGTAGGCCCAGACTTCCCGATACTGCCGCCACCTGACCCGTGCCGCCTCCGCGATCGACGCCCGGCACAGCGCCTCGGCGCGACCGGAAAACGGGCCCACGACCGCACCCGCGACCCGTTCCGGAGGCGCCGGCGCCGGCTCGGCAACGCCAGCACGATGGAGATGGCCGATAAGCGCCCGCAGCTGGTCGAGCGAGCAGCCCACCGACGCCGCCAGCTCGCCGGCCTCGAGCTCGTAGCGGCGTTCCGAGAGCCCGGGCAGGCTGCCGCCGCCGTCAGCCGCTTGTTCGAACGCCGCTGCGAGCCGCGCCGGCAGCCCAGGGCCGAGCTCGTCGCGGCGGATGAAGTGCACGTGCAGCGCCTTGTCCCGGTTCTCCGCCAGCAGGAGCGCCCTTGCCGGCGCTCCGTCGCGACCGGCCCGCCCCGCCTCCTGGTAGTAGGCCTCGAGGGAGGCCGGCACGCTCGCATGCACCACCGTTCGCACGTTGGGCTTGTCGATCCCCATTCCGAACGCATTGGTGGCGACGACCATCCTGACGTCGTCGCGGAGGAACCGCCGCTGCACCGCGGCCCGCCGCTCGCGATCCAGCCCGGCGTGGTAGGGCAGGGCCTGCTCGCCCAGCTCGTCGGTGAGCCGGTCGGCCATTTCCTCCGCGCCCGCGCGCGTGCCCGCGTACACGATGGCCGGCAGCGCGTCCTCGCGCTGGAGCGCCCGCACGAGCAACGCCTGCTTCTCGTGTGCCGCCGGACGCGCCACGGCGAACGAGAGGTTGGGGCGGTCGAACCCGGTCGCCACGGGCAGCGGGTCCCGGAGCCCGAGGCGGCGCACCACGTCGGCGGCGACCCGCGGCGTAGCAGTTGCCGTGGAGGCGACGATCGCGCACGCGCCGAGGCGACGTGCCGCGTCGGCCAGCCGGAAGTAGTCGGGGCGGAAGTCGTGCCCCCACTGCGAGACGCAGTGCGCCTCATCGACCACGAACAATCCGAGCCGCACGCTCGACAGCCGCTCGACGAAACCGGGCGACGAGAACCGCTCCGGCGCGACGTACAGGAGCCGCAGCTCGCCGCGGGCGGCGGCCTCGATCGTGGCGCCGTTGTCGGCCGGGTCGCGCTGCGCGTTGACGACCCCCACCAGATCCCCGACGCCACGCGCACGTAGAGCGTCCACTTGGTCCTGCATCAGTGCGACCAGCGGCGAGACGACCAGCGTCAGGTCCTCCCGCAACAGAGCCGGGAGCTGGTAGCAGAGCGACTTCCCTGACCCGGTGGGCATCACAACCAGCACGTCGCGATCGGCCATCGCCGCCTCGCATGCCTCGCGCTGCCCCGGCCGGAAGGAGCGGAAGCCGAAGTGCTCGTGAAGGGCGTGATCGAGGTCCACGTGGCCACGGTACATGCCGGCTCGGCGGGACCGGCCCCGTGCGGCCAGGGCGTTACGAAGTTGTCGCGAAGGGGTGCGAACTTGTAACGCGAGCAGGCCGCAGACGCTCCTCCAATACGACGCGCGCGCCTCGCGACGGGACAATCGTCACGTGCCGCGCGCGCGGAGCCTCCGGTCGGGTTGACGCCGGTCGCAGCCGCGCCGTCTCGAGCAGCGTCCGCAGCACGACCTTGATCTCCTGCTGTGCGAACGATGCCCCCAGGCAGCGGCGCACGCCGCCCCCGAACGGGATCCAGGTGTACGGCTCCGCCTGACCGTCCAGGAAGCGCTCCGGCCGGAACTCCTTCGGATCGGGGTACACGTCCGGGCGCACGTGGACCACCGCGATCGCCGCGACGACGTACGTGCCTGCCGGGATCATGCGCCCGGCGATCTCGGTGTCCTCCATCAGCTTGCGCACCACGTCCACCACCACGGGCCGCAACCGCAGGGTCTCCTTCATCACCGCGTCGAGGTACTCATCGCCGCCGCCGTCCGCGACCTCCTCCCGAAGCCGCCGCTCCACCCGGGGATGCCGCAGCATCAGCTCGAACGCCCAGCACAGGGCCGTCGCCGTGGTCTCGTGACCCGCGCCGACCAGTGTCATCAGCTCGTCGCGCAGCTCCATGTCACTCATGGGCGCGCCGTCCTCGTGACGAGCCTGAAGCAGCAGCGACAGCACGTCGTCGCGCCGCTCGAACCCGGGTTCCGCCCGGCGCCGCCCGATCTCCTCGTAGATCAGCTCGTCCGCTTCCGCGCGCACCTTCAGGAAGCGTCGCCAGGGGCTGAGTGGCCCGAGGTCATGTCGCAGCGCCGGGATCCACATGACCGGTGTGCTGACCCGATCGAGCCGGGTGGTCAGGTCGCTGAAACGGGCTCGCCGGGCGGGATCGTTCACCCCGAAGATCGTCCGCAGGATCACCTCGAGGGTGATGCGCTGCATCGCCGGCCGAAGCGGGAACGGTCGGCCAAGCGGCCACCCGGCGACCTCCCGCTCGGCGGCCTCGCGCATCGCGTCCGCGTAGCGGCGGATCCGCTCCCCGTGGAACGGCGGCAAGAGCAGCTTGCGCTGCGCCATGTGCTCGTCGCCGTCCAGCGTGAGGAGTGAGTTCTGCCCGAGCACCGGCTCGAGCGGGCCGGCGTTTCCCTCACCGGCGTGAAAGCGGTGCGGGTCGCCGGTGATCACGTCGCGCACCGCGGACGGCTCCGCGACGTAGACGATCTTGCCGAAGAACGGGAACCGGATGGCGAACACGTCGCCGTTCCGCTTCCACTCGCCCTCGAGCAGGCGCAGCGGGCGCAGCGCGAATCGCGCGGCCTGGATCAGGGCGGGGATGTGAGAGGAGGGCGGGCCCTCAGCGGACGACCGCGAGCTCTTCCAGCGCGTACTTGCCGCGCGCGTCCTCGGTGCGCTGGAGGGGGTACTCGCCGGTGAAGCAGGCGTCGCAGTGGGTGTCGCGGCTCGATCCGATCGCCTCATAGAGACCCTCGAGCGAAAGATACGCGAGCGAGTCAGCGCCGAGCTCGCGTGCCACCTGGGCCACGCTGCGGCCGTGGGCGATCATCTCCTGCCGCGTGGACATGTCGATGCCGTAGTGGCATGGATGGCGGATGGGAGGAGCAGAGATCCGCAGGTGCACCTCAGCCGCGCCCGCGTCCCGCAGCATCCCGATGATCTGGCGGGTGGTGTTCCCGCGGACGATCGAGTCGTCGACGACAACGATGCGCTTGCCGCCGACCACTTCCGGCAGGGGGTTGAACTTCATCCTGAGCCCGTGCTTGCGCAGTTCCTGCCCGGGCTGGATGAACGTGCGCGCCACATAGCGGTTCTTGATCAGGCCGTCACCCTGCGGAATCCCTGACGCCTTGGCGAACCCGTTGGCCGCCGGGTTGCCCGAGTCGGGGATCGAGATCACCAGGTCCCCCTCGATGGGGGACTCCCGCCAGAGGATCTCGCCCATCCGCTCGCGCGAGACCTGCGCACGGCGGCCCTCGAGCTTCGAGTCGGGGCGCGCGAAGTAGATGTGCTCGAAGACGCAGAAGGCGCGCCGCTCGGACTCGACCGCCTGGCGCACCTCGATCCCGCGCTCGCCGAGGCAGACGAGCTCGCCCGGCTGGACCTCACGCAGGAGCCGCGCGCCGATGATGTCGAAGGCGCAGCTCTCCGACGCGACGCAATAGCGCTCGCCGAGCTGCCCGAGGGCCAGCGGCCTGAGCCCCGCGCCGTCGCGAAACGCGAACACGCCCTCCGGGCTCATCACGACGGTGGAGAACGCGCCCTGCAGCCGCGGGATGATGTCGGCGATCGCCTCCGCCACGCTGTCCGCCTCGTGCCTGGAGATCAGCGCGGCGATGATCTCGGAGTCCGAGGTGGAGCTGAAGCCCACGCCGCGCTCGCGCAGCTCGGAGTGCAGCTCGACGGCGTTGATCAGGTTCCCGTTGTGCGCCAGCGCGATGTTGTGGCGCTCCGAGCGGTGGATCGGCTGGGCGTTCTGCCACGCTGACGACCCCGTAGTCGAGTAGCGCACGTGCCCGATCGCCATCGTCCCGGGCAGCGCCCGCAGCTTGGTCTCGTCGAAGACCTGGGAGACGAGGCCGAGCTCGCGCACGGCGACGATCTCGCCCGAATCGCAAGTGGCGATGCCCGCCGACTCCTGGCCGCGATGCTGTAGCGCGTAGAGGGCGAAGTAGGCGAGACGGGCGACCTCGGACTCCGGCGCGTACACGCCGAAGACGCCGCACTCATCGCGCGGGCCCTCGCGAAGCTGGAAGGTAGGGGTCACGTCAGGAGGTCCGGAATGGCCTGCTCGTGGGCGGTTTTCAGATCCTGGACCGAAAGCGAGAGCGTAGCAGCGCCCGCGGCGATGACCAGCGCGTCACCGCGGACATCGCCGAGCCTGAGAACCGGCACCTCCGCGGCGATCTCGCCGAGCTTCGCGATGCCCTCGGCGGGCCCGGAGACCACGACGCCGCCCGGGCCCTCGCCGAACAGCGTGGGCGCCAGGCCGTTCCAGCTCAGCTCGAGGTGGGCCCCGATCTCGCCGGCCATGCAGCACTCGGCCAGCGCGCACGCGAGGCCCCCATCGGAGACGTCGTGCGCCGACACGACCAGCCCCTCCCGCACCGCTCGCCGGACCAGCTCGATGCCTGCCCGCTGCGCATCGAGGTCGACCGGCGCGAGCGGCTCCAGGGGTTCGCCGAGCATCTTGGCCAGCTGCGAACCCGCGAGGCGGGGCGCGTAGGGACCGACGAGCGCGACCACGTGACCCTCCCTGGCGAACCCGATGCCCGCGGCGCGCTCCGGCTCCGGCAGCCACCCCACGAGTCCGACCACCGGTGTCGGATAGATCGGCCCCTCCGTTCCCTCGTTGTACAGCGACACGTTGCCGCCAACCACCGGAACGCCGAGGGCCCGGCAGGCGTCGCCCAGCCCGCGCACCGACTCGATGAGCTGCCAGGCGATGTGGGGCTTCTCGGGGTTACCGAAGTTGAGGCAGTTGGTGAGGCCCAGTGGCTCGGCCCCGACGCAGGCGAGGTTGCGCGCGCACTCGAGGACGGCCTCGACCGTGCCCGTGTAGGGATCGCACGCCACCCGCCGCCCGTTGCAGTCGATCGACACCGCCAGCGCGCCGGTTCCGCCGTCGCAATCGAGCGCCAGCACCGCGGCGTCGGCCGCCTCCGGCCGCCGCACCGTGCGCGAGCCGACCAGCGGGTCGTACTGCTGGAAGGCCCAGCGCTTGCTGGCCACGTTGGAGGAGCGAAGCAGGGCGAGGATCGCCTCCGGCCCCGTGGGGTGGTCGGCTAGCTGCGGGGCCGGCGCCGGGTACAGCGGCGTGTGCGGGGGCTCCGGCTCGAGGTCGTACAGCGGGCACTCGTCCACGAGCGCCTCCACGGGCATATCGCCGACCAGTGAGCCGCCGGCGAACACGCGCAGCCGGCGTGCGTCGGTGACCGAGCCGATCGGCGTGGCCCGGACGTCCCAGCGCGCGCACACCGCCAGCACCTCGTCGAGGCGGTCGGGCTCGACCACGCACAGCATCCGCTCCTGGGACTCGGAGACCATCACCTCGAAGGGCTCCATGCCCGGCTCGCGCCGCGGCACGCGGTCCACGTCGATGTCGATCCCCACGCGGCCCTTGGAGGCCATCTCCGATGAGGAGGACGACAGCCCGGCCGCGCCGAGGTCCTGGAGCGACTCGAGCAGGCCGCGTTCGAGGAGCTCGAGGCAGCACTCGAGCAGCTTCTTCTCCTCGAACGGGTCGCCGATCTGGACGCTCGGCCGCTTGGCCTCGTCCTCGCCGAGCTCCGCACTGGCGAGCACGGAGGCACCGCCGATGCCGTCCCGCCCGGTGAGCGCACCGAGGAGGACGACCCGGTTGCCGACCCCGGCGGCCGCGCTCCTGGTGAGGCGGTCCCGCGGAGCGACGCCCAGACACATGGCGTTGATCAGGCAGTTGTGCTCGTACGGGGCCTCGAAGTAGATCTCGCCGCCGACCGTGGCGACGCCGACCGAGTTGCCGTAGTGGGCGATCCCGGCGACGGCGTGGTCGAGCAGGTAGCCGGAGCGGCGCGAGCTGAGCTCGCCGAACCGCAGCGAGTCGAGGATCGCGATCGGCCGGGCGCCCACCGCGAACACGTCGCGCAGGATGCCGCCCACCCCCGTGGCCGCGCCCTGGAACGGCTCCACGGCGCTGGGGTGGTTGTGGGACTCGACCTTGAACGCCACGGCCAGCCCGTCCCCCACGTCGACGGCCCCCGCGTTCTCGCCGGGGCCGATCACCACCGCTGGGCCCTCGGTGGGCAGAGTGTGCAGGAGCTTCTTCGAGTGCTTGTACGCGCAGTGCTCGGACCACATGAGCGAGAAGACCGCAAGCTCCACCTCGTTGGGCTCGCGCCCGAGCTTCTCGATGATCAGCGCGTACTCGGCGTCGGTCAGGCCGAGAGCGCGGTGTCTCGGCTCGGTGCTGGCCACGGCGCTCACGCCGCGACCGGGACGGACGAGGCCAGCGAGCTGAAGATCGCGGCCCCGCCGGTGGGCCCGCGGAGGGGATCCACCGCGTGTTCCGGATGCGGCATCAGCCCCATCACGTTCCCGGCCGCGTTCGTGATGCCGGCGACGTCGCGGACCGATCCGTTCGGGTTCTCGCCGGGCGCGTAGCGGAGCACGACCTGGCCGGCTTCCTCCATCCGGTCGAGCTCCTCGTCGGGGGCGTAGTAGCGGCCGGTGGTGTGCTTGACCGGGATCGACAGGAGATCCGCGCGCGCGCACGCGCGCGTGAACGGGGTGCGGGAGTTCTCGACCACGACCTCCACCTGGCGGAACAGGAAGCGCAGGCCGGTGTTGGGGAGCAGCGCGCCGGGGAGGAGGTGCGCCTCGCACAGGACCTGGAAGCCGTTGCAGATCCCGAGCACCGGTCCGCCGTCCCGGGCGAACTCGGCCACCGCCTCCATCAGTGGCGAGAAGCGGGCGATCGCCCCGGGACGGAGATAGTCGCCGTACGAGAACCCACCCGGGACCACCACAGCATCGACCTGGCGCAGGTCCCGGTCCGCGTGCCAGAGCAGCTCCGCATCGCCGAACCGGCGGCAGGCCCGCAACGCGTCGACCTCGTCGCACGAGCCCGGGAACCTGACGACTCCGAACTTCACCGCGCCGGGTCGCTCCCGTTTCCTCGCTCCCCCTCCAGGAGCTGGACCTCGTAGTCCTCGATCAGCGGGTTTGCAAGGAGCTTCTCGCACATGGCCGGAAGCTGCGACGGATCGTCGACCTCGAGCTCGACCAGCCGCCCGATTCGCACGTGCGCGGCGCCCTCGAACCCGAGCGCCGGGAGCGCGCGCTCGACCGTCTGGCCCTGAGGATCGAGGATTCCTTCCTTCGGTCGAATCAGGACGCGCGCCTTCACCTGACGGCCGCGCCCATGGTCATCGCGCTCCGGACCGCTCGAGCCACGCCGTCAGCGGCTCGCCCGTGATCCGCTCGTACGCCTCCTCGTAGCGGCGCCGCGTGCCCTCTACCACCTCGTCTGGCAGCGCGGGCGCCGGCGGCGTCTTGTCCCAGCCCGACGAGCTGGCCCAGTCGCGCACGTACTGCTTGTCGAACGAGGGCTGGGGCCGGCCCGGCTCGTAGCCGTCGGCGGGCCAGAAGCGCGAGGAGTCGGGGGTGAGCACCTCGTCGCCCACCACGATCCGGCCGTCGCGGTCGCGGCCGAACTCGAACTTCGTGTCGGCGAGGATGATCCCGCGCTCGCGCGCGTGGTCGGCAGCGAATCCGTAGAGCCCGATCGAGAGCCGGCGGAGCTCCTCCAGGGCGGCGCGGTCGCCGAGGATCTCGGCGGCGCGGTCGAAGTCCACGTTCTCGTCGTGGTCGCCGATCTCGGCCTTCGTGGCGGGCGTGAAGATCGGCTCGGGCAGACGATCCGACTCGCGCAGGCCGGGCGGCAGCTCGATCCCGCATATCGCGCCGGTGGCCAGGTAGTCCTTCCACCCCGACCCCGTGATGTACCCGCGCACCACGCACTCGACCGGGAACATCTCGAGCCGCTCGACGAGCATCGCGCGGCCCCGAACCTCGTCCGGGACGTCGGTGTACGAGACGACGTGGTTCGGGCAGATGTGGCCCGTCCGATCGAACCAGAACGCGGAGATCCCGGTGAGGACGGCACCCTTGCCGGGGATCGGCGTGGGGTGGATCACGTCGTACGTCGAGATCCGGTCGGAGGCGACCATGAGCAGCCGCTCGCCCTCGTCGTAGATCTCCCGGACCTTGCCCGAGGCGAGCAGCGTATGCCCTTCGAGCGTGGCGGCGTCGCTCACGATCTCAGGCTAACAACCGGGGGTGTCGTCACCGCCGGAGCCGCGGGGGCCAATTGGCGGAAAAAGCGGCAAGGATCGGGACGAGCCGATTCGCTGTGTCATCTAGGTGGGCCATAAGCCCCCCTAATCAACACAGCGGCCGAATCGCGGGCGGGGCACGCGCGCCGCCGCCCAACCGCACAAGCGTGCGCCGTCGCGTCGCGACGTACTGTCGAGGCGGCCTGCCTCCTGGTCGTGTGGCGCGCGTTCAGCGTCAGCCGGGCACGGAACGGATGCTACGCCCCGTGTAACGAGCGCATCTCCACGGAGACCCTCCACGAGCGGTGCTCCACCTCCTACTCGCCCAACGCGTCCACGGCCGCGGCGCCGTGGCGGTCGCGTTCGCCCGCATAGCGGCCGGAGCCGTCTTCGTCGTCTTCGGCATCGGCAAGTTCACCCAGCACGCCACCGAGGTCGACTCGTTCCGGACCTACGGCCTGCCCGCCCCCGACGCCTTCGTCTACTCGATCGGCGTCCTCGAGATCGCCGGCGGGCTGATGCTGATCGCGGGCCTCGGCACGCGACTGGCCGCGCTCGCACTCGCCGGAGACATGGTCGGCGCCATTGTCGTCTCAGGCATCAAGGAGGGGGAGATCGTGAGCCTCACGCTGGCCCCGGCGGAGCTGGTGACGATGGCCGTCCTGCTGGTGACCGGCGCGGGCTCAGGCAGTCTCGACGCGCGGCTTCGGCGACGACTCGTCCCCTAGCGCGTCCAGCCGATCCACGATCTCGCCCGCGTGCCGGACGAAGGCCTCCGGGTCGAAGACGGCGTCGAGGTCGAGCTCCGGCGCAGCCTCGGCGAGGAGCTCGCGGAACGGGGTGCCCGTATCCCAGGCCCGCTGGGCCGCCGCCTGCACGATGCGGTAGGCCTCGTCGCGGGAGCGGTCGCGCTCGACCAACGCGAGCAGCGCGCGCTGCGAGTAGAGCGCCCCGTGCGTGGCGTCGAGGTTCGCGCGCATGCGGTCGGCGTGGACGGTCATCCCCCGAACCACGCGGACCGCGAGATGCTGCGCGTAGTCGAGCAGGATCGTCGCGTCCGGCAGCGCAACGCGCTCGGCGGACGAGTGCGAGATGTCGCGCTCGTGCCACAGCGCGACGTTCTCGACGCCCGCCTGCGCGTAGCCGCGGAGGAGGCGCGCGATCCCGCAGATCCGCTCGGAGACGATCGGGTTGCGCTTGTGCGGCATCGCCGAGGATCCCTTCTGCCCGGCGCGGAACGGCTCCTCCACCTCGCGGACCTCGGTGCGCTGGAGATGGCGGATCTCGGTGGCGAACCGCTCGAGGCCCGCGCCGGCGAGCGCAATGGCCTGCAGCAGCTCTGCGTGCCGGTCGCGCGCGACGACCTGCGTGGACACTGACTCGGCTCGGAGCCCCAGCCTGTCGAGCACCCGCCGCTCGAAGTCGGGCGAGGTGGCGGCGTACGTGCCCACCGCGCCAGAGATCGCCCCCACGCCGGCCTGGTCAAAGGCGCGCTCGAGCCGCTCGGCGTTGCGGTGCGCCTCGAAGGCGAATCCGGCCAGCTTCACCCCGAAGGTGGTCGGCTCGGCGTGCACCCCGTGAGTGCGCCCCACGCAGAGCGTGCCCCGGTGCTCGCGGGCCCGCTCCACCAGCGCCGTCAGCAGCTCGCGCGCGCCTGCGAGCACGATCTCGCCGGCAGAGCGCAGCTGGAGTGCCAGCGCCGTGTCGAGGACGTCCGAGCTGGTGAGCCCGAAGTGGATCCACCGCCCTGGCGGCCCCGCCGACTCGGCGAGCACGTCCACGAACGCGGCCATGTCGTGGTCGGTCACGCGCTCGCGCTCGTTGACCGCCTCGACGCTGAACGTCGCGGAGCGGATGGCCTCGAGGTCGGCCTCGGTCGGGCCCGCCATCTCCTCGCAGGCCGCGACCTCGACCCGGCGCCATGCCTCCATGCGCGCCTGGTCGGTCCAGACCGCCCCCATCTCGGGGCGCGTGTAGCGCGCGATCACGAATCGAAGATAGCGCCGCGGGCGGGCGCCGAGGCGCGCGCGGTCAGCACTTTCGGGGAGCCGTCCTGGATAGGGGCCGCTATGCGGCCCGGAGGGCAGGATTGCCTTGAACGAAGCCTGCGCGCCGAGGCGGGCTACGCCTGGATGATGCGCGCCGCCAGCACGGCGGCGTTGCGCGCGTTGTTCACGCCGACGCACGCGACCGGCACGCCCGGCGGCATCTGCGCGATCGCCAGGAGCGCGTCGAGACCGCCCGCCACCGACGACGAGCTGGTCAGGGGCACGCCGATTACGGGCAGCTCGGTGTGCGCCGCCACCACGCCGGGGAGCGCTGCGGCGAGCCCGGCACCGGCGATGATCACCCGCAGTCCGCGCATGCGCGCGTTCTTCGCGTACTCGACGACGGTGTCCGGGTCGCGGTGGGCGCTCATCACCCGGATCTCGTTCCTGATTCCGCGCTCCTCGAGCTCCTGGGCGGCCTTCTCCATCGTGGGCATGTCGCTCTTCGACCCCATGACGATCCCCACGAGCGGGGAGTCGACGTCGAGCTCCGCGAACTGGTCCTCGACCTCGGTCTGGGTCTCGGCGATCGCGCCCTGCGCTCGTCCGCCCTCGGTCACGTCCGCTCCACCGCGCGCGCGGCGATGTCGCGCCGGAGCTGCTTGCCCTCGAACGCGATCTGGTCGGCGGCCGCGTAGGCGCTCTCCCGGGCCGCGCCGGGGGTCGCCCCGATCCCCGTCACGTTGAGCACACGTCCGCCGGCCGTCACCAGCTCGCCGTCGCGCTCAGCGGTTCCCGCGTGCAGCAGCTCGGTGTGGATCGAGTCGATCGAGCGCAGCCCCCTGATCAGGTCGCCCCTCGATGACGACTCGGGGTATCCACGCGAGGCGAGGACGATCGTGACCGCCCACTCTGGGGACCACTCGATCGTCACGCCCTCGAGCCCCCCGGGCCGGGTGCTTCGCTCGAGCAGGTCGAGCAGGTCGGACCTGAGCCGCGGCAGGATCGCCTGGGTCTCGGGGTCGCCGAAGCGACAGTTGTACTCGAGCACCCTGGGCCCGTTCGCGGTCATCATCAGCCCGGCGTACAGGACGCCGTGGTAGGGCGTGCCGCGCCGGCGGAGCTCGTCGATCACCGGTTGGTGCGCCACGAGCGCGAGCGCGCGGGCGTGCTCTCGATCGATCCCCGGCACCGGCGAGTATGAGCCCATCCCCCCGGTGTTCGGCCCCTGGTCGCCGTCGAAGATCCGCTTGTAGTCCTGGGCCGGGGCCATCGGCACGGCGCGCTCGCCGTCGCAGAGCGCGAGCAGCGAGAGCTCCTCGCCCTCGAGGAACTCCTCGAGGACCACCTCGGTCTCGCCGAACCGGCGCTCGCCGAAGAAGGTCTCGACGGCTGCCCGCGCCGCCGCCTCGTTCTCGCAGATGATCACGCCTTTCCCCGCGGCCAGGACGTCGGCCTTCAGGACCGCCGGATAGGACGCGCAGGGCAGCTGTGCCTCGGCCTCCTTGCCGCTGCGCAGGACCATGTAGGACGCGGTGGGCACCCCGACTTCGCGCATCAGCTCCTTGGCGTAGGTCTTCGAGCCCTCGATGCGCGCAGCCGCCGCGGTCGGCCCGAACGCCGCGATGCCGGCGTCGGAGAGCGCGTCGGCCACGCCGCCCACGAGCGGCGCCTCCGGCCCGACCACCACGAGGTCCACCTGCTCGTCGGCCGCCGCTCGGACGATGCCGTCCACGTCCTCCGGGCCCACGTCGAGGCAGGGGATCCGGTCACGCGCAATCCCCGCGTTCCCCGGCGCCGCGAGCAGCTCGGGCCGCTGCGGGCTGCGCAGGAGCGCGCGGATGATCGCGTGCTCGCGGCCGCCGCCGCCGACAACGAGGACTCGCTTCACCGGCCTCCCGTCAGAGCGCCGCGATGAACTCGTCGATCGGGATCGCGGCCAGCGACTCGTAGCGGGCCGTCCCCCGCGACCCCAGCTCGAGCGAGACGCGAGCCATGGTCTTCTCGTCGGGCGCCTCGACGACGTTGACGAAGTCGTATTGCCCGAGCACCGCCCACTGGGCCTTCACGCTGGCCCCCAGCTGCTCCACCTCGCGGTTGACCTCGTTGATCCGCGCCGGATTGTTCTTCAGCGTCTGGACGCCCTCGGGCGTGAGCGTCGTGAGCATGACGTAGGTCGGCAAGTCGCTACCTCCGGATCGATGGACTGCAGGACGACTTCTCGCACACTTGGGCGGGCAAGGCAAGCACAGACCCGGCCGGACCTCAGTCGGGGACGCCCGTCGCGGCGTACGCGGCCTGCGCCGCGGACCCACCCGCGAGCACCAGCACCGCCGCGCGGGACGACGGCGGGATGCGGTCGTTCGCCGCGGCGCCGCAGGCGAAGTCGATCAGGTCGGTGATGGCGATCGCCTGCATCCATCCGCGGGCTCCCTTGCCCCGGCGCATGGCGACCAGCGCCCCGACCCCCATCAGCAGATCGCGTGCGCCGATGGCCTGGGTGAAGACCTTCACCGCCGGCCGGTCGGCATCGCGCCCGATCCAGATCCGGCCCGTCCAGCCGGGCATTGTGATGAAGCCGAGCCCGAACACGATCCTGGCCGCCGCCACGCCGCCCGCCATCTGCTTGGGGTCCACTCCTGGAACGTACTACGCGCCCCGAAGGTGGCGTCAGGCCGCGGCGGGCTCCGCAGCCGGCGCCTTGTCGAAGACGAGCTCGCCGTCCCGCGCGTCGACCACGACCGTGTCGCCCGGTGCGAAGCGGCCCTCGAGCAGTGCCAGCGCCAGCTTGTCCACCAGCTGCTTCTGGATCACGCGCTTCAGCGGTCGGGCGCCGTAAGTGGGGTCGTAGCCGAGGTTGCCGATCAGGGTGCGGGCGTCGTCGGTGAGCTCGACCTCGACCCCGCGCTCGCGGACCCGCTCGATCAGCTTGGCCGCCTGCAGCTCCACGATCCGCCCGATCTCGTCGCGCGAGAGCTGGTGGAACTCGACGATGTCGTCGAGGCGGTTGATGAACTCGGGCTTGAACGTGGCGTCTACGCCGGCCCGGCCGCCGGGGACGTTCGAGGTCATGATCAGCACGGTGTTCTTGAAGTCGACCGTGCGGCCCTGGCCGTCGGTCAGCCGGCCGTCATCCATCACCTGGAGCAGCACGTTGAAGACGTCCGGGTGCGCCTTCTCGATTTCGTCGAGGAGGACCACCGAATACGGGCGGCGGCGGACGGCCTCGGTGAGCTGGCCGCCCTCGTCGTAGCCCACGTACCCGGGCGGCGCGCCCACGAGGCGCGACACCGAGTGCTTCTCCATGTACTCGGACATGTCGATGCGGACCATCGCCTGCTCCGAGTCGAACATGAACTCGGCGAGCGCACGGGCCAGCTCGGTCTTGCCCACCCCGGTGGGCCCGATGAACAGGAAGCTGCCAATCGGCCGGTTCGGGTCCTGGAGGCCGGCGCGCGAGCGGCGCAGCGCGTTGGACACGGCGTCGACCGCCTCGTCCTGGCCAACCACGCGCTCGTGCAGCCGCTCCTCCATGTGGACGAGCTTCTCCACCTCGCCCTCCATCAGCCTGGAGACCGGGATCCCCGTCCACTTGGCCACGACCTCGGCCACGTCCTCGTCGTCGACCTCCTCCTTGAGCATGGTCGAGTCGGACTGCAGCTCCTGCAGCCGGGCCTCGTGCTCGCGCACGGTGCGCTCGAGCTCGGGGATCTCGCCGTAGCGCAGCTCGGCCGCCCGCTGCAGGTCCGCCGCGCGCTCCGCGCGCTCGGCCTCGCGGTGGGCCTGCTCGAGGCGCTCCTTCACCGCACGGATCGACTCGATGGCCTCCTTCTCGGCCTGCCACTTGGCCTTCATCCCGGACGAGCGCTCGCGGAGCTCGGCGAGCTCGCGGTCGATCGCGTCCCGGCGGGCCTTCGAGGCCTCGTCCTTCTCCTTCTTGAGGGCCTGGAGCTCGATCTCGAGCTGCTGGATGCGGCGCTCCACCTCGTCGATCTCGGTGGGCATCGAGTCGATCTCGATGCGCAGCCGGGAGGCCGCCTCGTCGATCAGGTCAATCGCCTTGTCGGGCAGGAAGCGGTCGGCGATGTAGCGCTGCGACAGCATCGCGGCCGCGACGATCGCCGAGTCCTGGATGCGCACGCCGTGGTGAACCTCGTAGCGCTCCTTGAGCCCCCGGAGGATCGCGATGGCGTCCTCGACCGACGGCTCGTCCACGTACACCGGCTGGAAGCGGCGCTCGAGCGCGGCGTCCTTCTCGATGTGCTTGCGGTACTCGTCGAGCGTGGTGGCGCCCACCGCGCGCAGCTCGCCGCGCGCGAGCATCGGCTTGAGCAGGTTGGCGGCGTCGACCGCGCCCTCGGCCGCGCCCGCGCCCACGATCGTGTGGAGCTCGTCCATGAAGAGGATGATCTGGCCCTCGGCCTCTGCGATCTCCTTGAGGACGGCCTTGAGCCGGTCCTCGAACTCGCCGCGGTACTTGGCGCCCGCGATCAGCGCTCCGATGTCGAGCGCGATCACGCGCCGGTCGCGAAGCGAATCGGGGATGTCGCCGGACACGATCCGCTGGGCGAGGCCCTCGACGATGGCGGTCTTGCCCACGCCGGGCTCGCCGATCAGCACCGGGTTGTTCTTGGTCCGGCGCGAGAGCACCTGGATCACGCGGCGGATCTCGTCGTCGCGCCCGATGACCGGGTCGAGCTTGCCCTCCTCCGCGGCCTTCGTGAGGTCGCGGCCGAACTTCTCGAGCGCCTGGTACTTGTCCTCGGGGTTCTGGTCGGTCACGCGGTGCGGCCCGCGGACGGACTTGACCGCGTCCGCGAGCTGGTCGCGTGACGCGCCCGTGTCGACCTGGGGGTCGGCCGCGAGCGCGAGGAGCAGGTGCTCGGTGGAGACGTACTCGTCGCCGAAGCCGCGCGCCTCCTCGTCGGCGTGCTGGAGCAGCTTCCCGGTGGCATCGTCGATCGCGGGGGCCGACGTTGCGTCGCCAGTGACCGTCGGGAGGCGGTCGAGTGCCTCGTTCGCATGCCTGCGCACGCCCTCGGGATCGGCGCCCGCGGCCTGAAGCACGGGCACGACGATGCCGCCCTCCTGCTCGAGGAGGGCGACGAGCACGTGCTGCGGCGCGACCTGCGGGTTGCGCCGCGCGCCAGCGAGCCGCTGAGCGGCTGCCAGGGCCTCCTGGGCCTTGATTGTCAAGCGATCAGGATGCATAAAATCTAAGCGTGAGTATGGCAGATTAGGCGTGGGGCGTCCACGTGAGTTCTGGGCTGGGGACGTGCGCAGGGGTTAATGACCTGGTCCACCTTGTGCATCTATTCCATGTATTAGGTGGACCACGTCCGGCGGAAGGCCGCAATTTGCGAGAACTGCCCGGACCACCCCCTTTACCGATTCCGTTCGGCCCGCCCGAGCCCGGATCCACATGTGAGCGGAGCTAGGGCACGCTCAACGCGGGTGGCGCGGTCCCCTTCACCTGCCGCCAGGTCGCCGCGCCCGCGATGCGCGGGTCGGTGGCGTCCGGCTCCGTGAACGAGTAGATCCCGTGGCGCGGGTCCGCCGCCGGCCGCCGGCCGGGCAACGGGACGAATGGGTTGGCGGCCACGCCGGAGCCGTCGACGTTGAACGGGGTCATGTTCGGATGGTCCGTGAAGAACTCGTCGAGCGGCCGGCTGGTGGCAGCGTAGTCGGTGAGCGGCGGGAGGCCCAGGATTCGGTCGATCGCGCCCACCGCGGAGGTCAGGTCGTAGTGAGTGGCGGTGATCAGACCGCGCCGGACCCACGGGCTCGCGACCGCCACGAACCCGCGGTACTGGCTCAGATGGTCGCCCGTCCCCTGGGGATCGTCCTCGATCACGATCACCAGCGTGGACCCCCAGTCGGGGCTGTGCGAGGCCGCGTCGATGAGCTTGCCCGTGGCGTAGTCGTTGTCGGCCACCTGCGCCTCGATGGTGGGGTACCCGGGCTCGTCCACCACGGTCGTGTGGTCCTCGCCGAAGTACACGTACTCGAAGTCCGGCAGCGAGCAGCTCACGCCGTAGGCCGTGGCGAGCTCGCCCGTGCAGTGGTGCGACTCGAACTGGCGGAACTCGCTCTCCCAGCCGGCCTCGCGCTGGGCGTCCGGCGTGTGCAGGTCGTAGTCGGGGAACACCGACTGGTCGGCCTGGAGCTCCTGGGGCAGGAGCTTGGCCCGCTCGATCGTCTCCTGGTTGTAGGTCCTGACGGTCATGCCCGCGTGCCAGGCCTGCTCCGTGAGCGTCCCCGTGATCGGGTAGTTCTGCGGGTCGCTCCACGAGTCGCTGATGTGCGTCGTGTGCGCACCGGTGTCCGCGGCCTGGGTGTGCTCATAGAGGTCGCTCACCGCTCCGGCGTCCTCCCACATGTGCCCAACCGTGCTCGCGAAGCCCTGGTAGTAGAGGCCCTGGGCCTCCACGAAGGTGCGCTCGAGCGCGTGGAGGTTTGGCGTGACGGGTTGGCCGAACACCGCCAGCGAGCTGCCCGGGCCGGGGTGCAGGTCGCCCAGGTCCGCGTCGTATGTCTTGTTCTCACGCGTGACGTAGATGACGTGCTTGATGGGACCGGCCCGGCCCGCCACCAGAGGGTTGCCGAGGCCGCCCGCCGGTCCCCGCGTGCGCAGGTAACGCCTCACGGCCGCCGTGTCGCGGGCGAGCGCCGCCCCGGTCGGGATGCGGATGGTCTCGAGCGTGCCCACCGTGCCGTAGGCGCCGTCCGGGACGAGCGCCGCCGGGTCCGGCTCGGTGTAGGGCTGGGTTGCCGCCGTGCTATGGCCGAGCCCGCGGGCGGTGATCACGTGGAGGTTGCTGCCGTCAGGACTCAGAGCCAGCGCCGTGGGGTACCAGCCGGTCGGGATCAGGCCTGCGAGCTGCCAGCGCGGCGAAGCCGGGACGCGCACGGTCTCGTCGTGGCGCGGGCGGCGGTGGCGGTCGTCGCGCGGCCGGCAGCACCGGCGCCGGGCCGCCGCCCTCAGCCGCCGGGCCGCCGCCCGCGGCGAGCGGAGCTTCATGACAGCGACCGCGTCGTCGCCGCCCAGGCTCACGTAGGCGGTCCGCCCGTCCGCGGCGAGCACCACGTCGTTTGGCGCGTCGGTCCGGCGGCCGACCTGCGCAAGCGAGAGCAGGCGGCTCCGCGTCCGGCTCGGATCGACCACCGCGAGCGTCGCGTCGTTCGAGTCGGCGGCCAGCACGCTGCCCCCGGCCGCGGCGACTCCCGTCGGGTGCGCGCCGACCTTGATGCAGCGTGCGGCGCCGCCCCTGGTCGGGATGGCGGTCACGCAGGTCCCCCGCCAGTCGCTCGCGTACAGCGTCTTGCCGTCCCCGCTCAGCGCGAGCTGGTCCGGTGAGCTCGCGGCGACCTTGGTCGCACGCCCGCCGTGGGTCAGGTCCATCCGCTGCACGGCGTCCACGTCGGGCTCCGCAGCCCACAGCGTGCGCCCGTCGCGCGAGAGCGCCAGGTCGGACACGAAGCCCGCGGCCGGAAGGTCGTCCTCCTGAGTCAGGGTCCCGTCGGAGGCGACCGAGAAGACGTGCACGGTGTCCCCCGCCCCGCCGGCCACGTACGCGTGCGTGCCGGTGCGGTCGTACGCCACGCCCTGGAAGGCGTCGTCGACGTTCACGGTCTGCCGCACCTCCCCCGTCGCCGTGTCCACGACCATCAGGGCGACTCCGCCGCTCGGACCCGCCGGCGCTCCCCCCTGGATGAGCGGTCCCGCCACCGCAAGGACGGTCTTTCCGTTCGGCGCGACGGCCGCGCCCGTGGGGAAGGACTGCAGCGCCGTGACCCTGCCCGCGGGGTCCACCGGGCGCCCGGTCGGCAGGAGCGGGGCGGCGTGCGCCCCCGCCGCGATCGACCCGGCTGCGGCGGCGCATGCGACGAGCGACCCGGTCAGACGACCAACCCGTCGCACCACCCCCCTGCCACGCCCGCTCATGGCGGCAGTCAGGGTACGGCGTTCAGTGCGCCATGGCATCCATACCCGCGCGCAGCCGCGCGGGATCGAGCACGCCCGGCAGCACGGGATACGCGCGGTAGGCGCTCCGCCCGTGGAAATCGAACCGGAGCAGGACCTTGCCGGTCGAATCGGTCTCGGTCACCCAACGCGTTGCGCCCCAGGAGATGACCCAGTCGCCCGCGGGGAGCTTCCGAGCGCTGCCGCAACAGGTCGATGAGGCAGCCATCGGATCGGTGATCGACTCGAGCAGCGTGGCCGTCCTGTGCGCGGCGTCGATCTCGTAGAGCACCGCGCGCGGGCGGTGGTCACGATGGCTGCGGTTGTCGAACACCGTGAGGAAGCGGCCGTCGCTCGACAGGCGTGCGTCGTGCTGGCCGCCGAACGATTCGGATGCGAGCGGATCCCCCACCACCCGGAGGCTCTTCGACGTGTGCCTGCCGCCGAGCTTCCAGAGCACGTGGCCGGACTGCTTGTCGATCTCGTAGACCGCATCCGCGTGCCGCAGCGATATGACGATGCGGCTGCCGTGCGGGTCGATCGTGTTCAGGTGCACGAGATCCCAGACCTTGGTGCCGTCGTCCAGGCCGGCTTGATCCATGAAGGACAGCCATCGGGCGGAGTCTGCGATCGGGATGTGGTCCTTCGTGTTCCAGGTCCACACGACCTTGCCGTAGCGCGTCTGCTCCTGGATCTGGCCGTCCACCACGGTCGAGTCCTTCGACTTCCCGAACCGGCTCAGGTCCACGTGCGCGCGTGGCTTGTACTGGATCAGCATCACGTGGTGGTTGGGCAGGATCTGCAGCTCGTGCAGGTCGGTGGGACCACCGCGCGCCTTGTACGTCCGCACGTGCTTGCCGGTGAGCGTGTGCTCCGAGAACCCGACCTTCGGATTGATCCCGAACACCCCCTCGGTGTACCTGTACCAGGCGATGTCCCCATCCGGCAGGTAGCTCCCGTTGAACGGCAGGCCATGCGGCTCCCGCATCCACCAGACCGGCACGCCGTGGTTGTCGAAGACCACCGTGTAGTCCGGCCTCGGGATCCCGATGTAGCCGACGCTCATCACGTACCAGCGCGCCTGCGGCTTGCCGTAGCGGGTTGCGAGGTAACCGGGGAAGTTGGTCGGCAGGCAGCGGACGTGGAAGACGCCGGCGTCCGGCCCGGAGTCGATGGAGAACTGCAGGGCGCGCCCGGGGACAAGCTTGACCCGTGAGGTGAAGTGACCCCCCCTGGCCGGACCCCGGTTGACCGACACCTTGGTCGTGCCGCTCGCGTCGAACGTGAGCGCGACCGGCCTGGACTTGTTGCAGTGGATCGCGTAGTCGGGCGCCGTGCGGTCGAAGCCCGGAACCAGCTTCGGGTCCGAGCTCACCTTCACCGGACCGGGATCGACGACCGGCAGCTGCTTCGCGGCGGCGGCGATGAACGGCAGGGGCGCCGCGGCCGCGAGCAATGCGGCGCAGGTGGAGGCTGCTGAAGAGCAGAGGCGGAGCCGAGGCACGGTGCGAGCGCAGGTTACGTGGGAGCCGGAGTCATGGCGTAAGCATGGCGTCCATACCGCGGCGGAGCTTCGACCGCGAGAGGCGGCCGGGGAGGACCGGCACCGCCCGATAGGACATGAACAGCGAGTTGGTGAACTGGAGCGTGAACACGGGGCGCCCGCTCGCGGTCTGCTCTGTGATCCACGGGGTGTGGCCCCAAGCCATCACCCAGTCCCCGCCCGGCATGACCCGCGCGCTGCCACAGCAGATGGAGTCCTGAGCCGGCCTCCAGCTGATCTCCCTAACGAGCCGCGCGGTGCGGGCCCCCGCGTGGATCCGGAACTCGAGCGCGCGCGGCGGCCGGTTGCGGTGGGCGCCATTCTCATAGATCGTCAGGTACCGCCCTCCATCGAACACGCGCGCGTCGTGCTGGCCCCCGAACTCCTTCCAGCCGCGATGGTCGCCGACGATCCGCAGGCTCTTCGACGTATGCGTGCCGCCGAGCTTCCACACGATCTGGCCCGTGGTCTTGTCGATCTCGTACACGGCGTCGAGATGGCGCGCCGAGATCACGATCCTGTTGCCGACCTGCGCGATCGAGTTCAGGTGGACGATGTCGTAGGCGCGGCGGTGGTGGTGGACCCGGATGGGATTCCCGTTCCCGATGATCTCCCGGAACCAGCGCCGCCCGGTCTCGGCGGCCTTGATGTGGCCGGTCGTGCGCCAGCTCCAGACCAGGCGCCCCAGCGGATCGATCTCCTGCACCTCGCCGTCGAGCACGGTCGCCCGCTTCGGACCGCCCCACCGACTCAGGTCGACGCCGTCGCGAGGGGGATAGCGCGCCAGCAGCACGTTGCCGTCAGGGAGCATCTGGAGCTCGTGCTCGTTGGTGTCGGCCCCGACCGTCCGGTAGGTGCGGACCAGCCGCCCGTCGAACCCGCGCTCCTCGAAGTAGTTGGACGACGGGTTGTGGATCGCCAGCTCAGTCCACACGAGGTTGCCGTCGGGAAGGAGGCTGGCGTTGAACGGCGTCCGGTTGCTCCGCATCCACCAGACCGGCACCCCGTACGAGTCGAACAGCGCCACGTAGCGCGGCACCCTGCGGTTGTCGTTCGGGGTGAGGATGTACCAGCGCGCCTCGGGGATTCCATTGCGGTGCGCCTTCCAGCCCGGGAAGTCGTGCGGAAGGCAGCGCACGTGGTAGGTGCGGCCGCGGGAGACGGTGAACCGGACCGCGTGGCCGGGGTCGAGGTCGACCGTCCGCCCGAACCGC
>Ga0209577_10001532_pt1 | contig 22805 bp, 21 predicted proteins | sample GraSoiAngelo_109_FD_185874 | JGI IMG/M metagenome (GOLD analysis project Ga0209577, IMG submission 185874) | Grasslands soil microbial communities from the Angelo Coastal Reserve, California, USA - 14_0903_12_20cm (SPAdes) (version 2) | ecosystem: Environmental > Terrestrial > Soil > Grasslands...
GCCAAGGGACTGCCGGAGCGTCGCGTGCTGCTGGTGCATGCCCTCCGCAACGCCCTGCTGCCCCTCGTCACCCTCTTCGGACTGACGTTCCCCTTCCTGCTCACGGGCGCCGTGCTGGTCGAGACGGTGTTCGCATGGCCCGGGATGGGCCGCCTGGCCGTGACGGCGATCCTGCAGCGCGACTACCCCGTCGTCACCGCGGCGGCCCTCATCGCGAGCGTGATGGTCGTGCTCGGCAATCTCCTGGCCGACGTGCTGTACGGGGTGGCCGATCCGCGCATCCGCGTGCGCGCGACGTGAGCGTCTGGAACTGGCTCGCGGTCGGCGGTGCCGCCGTGCTGGCCCTGGTCGCGGTCGCGGAGATCCGGCGGCGTACGGGGACCGGCTCCTCGGGGCGGCGCTTCTTTCGGCATCCGAGCGCCGCCCCGGCGCTGTTCGTGCTCGCCTTCTTCGTGACGGTCGCGCTCGCCGCGCCGCTCGTGACCCCCTACCGGCCGTACGTCCAGATCGACATCACGCGGCTCGCCAACCACGCGCCGTCGACGCAGTTCCCGCTCGGCACCGACCCGTTCGGCCGGGACGTGTGGAGCCGGCTCGTCTACGGGGCGCGCATTTCGCTCGGGATCGGAGCGCTCGCGATGCTCGTCGCCGTGACCACCGGCGTCGTGGTCGGCGGCGTGGCCGGCTACTTCCGCCGCTGGGTGGACGCCACGCTGATGCGGCTCGTGGATGTCGGGCTGGCCATGCCGCGTGTGTTCATGCTCTTGATGGTCGTGGCGCTCTGGGACCACGTCCCGCTGACGGTGCTCGTGCTGCTCATCGGGCTGACGGGGTGGTTCGGCACCAGCCGACTGGTGCGCGCGGAGGTGTTGAGCGTGCGGGAGCGTGAGTTCGTCGCGGCCGCGCGGGCGCTGGGGGCCGAGCCGGCCCGCGTGATCTTGCGCCACGTCCTCCCCAACGCCGCCGCTCCCATCATCGTGTCGGCGGCGCTCGGCATCGGCAACGTGATGTTGCTCGAAGCCGGGTTGTCGTTCCTGGGACTGGGCGTCCCATCCCCGGCCCCGAGCTGGGGCAACATGATCGCCGACGGGTGGCCCAAGATGGCGGTCGCCTGGTGGGCGTCGACCTTTCCCGGGCTCGCCATCTCGCTCGTCGTCATGGCGCTCAACGCGGTGGGCGACGCCCTGCGCGACGCGCTCGATCCGCGCAAGGAGACGGCATGACCGAGCCGCTGCTCCGCGTGCGGGACCTGAAGACCTACTTCGTCACCGAGCACGGCAGCGGCACGGCCCGCGCGGTCGACGGCGTCTCGTTCGACCTCTATCCGGGCGAGACGCTCGGCCTCGTCGGGGAGTCGGGGTGCGGCAAGACCGTGACGTCGTTGTCGGTGCTGCGGCTCATCCCCGAGCCCCCGGGGCACATCCGGCCAGGCAGCTTCATCGAGTTCGCGGGACGCAACCTGCTCACTCTCGCCCCCCGCGAGCTGCGGGCCATCCGTGGCAACCAGATCGCGATGATCTTCCAGGAGCCGATGACGTCGCTCAACCCCGTGTTTACGGTGGGCGACCAGATCGCCGAGGCGGCCATCGTGCACCAGCGGCTGTCGCGCCGCGCCGCGCGCGCTCGCGCGATCGAGATGCTCAAGCTCGTGGGCATTCCCGATCCGGCGCAGCGGGTCGATCACTACCCCCACCAGATGAGCGGCGGGATGCGGCAGCGGGTGATGATCGCCATGGCCCTGGTGTGTCACCCCAAAGTGCTCATCGCCGACGAGCCGACCACGGCCCTCGACGTCACGATTCAGGCGCAGATTCTCGAGCTGCTGGAGCGGCTGCAGGCCGAGCTCGGCATGGCGGTCATGCTGATCACCCACGACCTCGGCGTGGTGGCCGGGAGCGCGGACCGCGTCGTCGTCATGTACGCCGGTCAGGTGGTGGAGCAGGCCCCCACGCCGGATCTGTTCGCGCGCCCGCTCCATCCCTATACGGTGGGATTGCTGGCCTCGGTGCCGCGGCTCGACGCGCCGTCGCGCGCCCGCGCCCGGTTGCACGGCATCCCCGGTCAGGTGCCGGCCGCGAGCGACTGGCCCGGCGGCTGCCGCTTTCACCCGCGCTGTCCGTACGCCTGGGACCGTTGCCGCGAGGAGGAACCGCCCCTACTCGATGCCAGTACCGGCGAGCCCGGCAGCCACACGGTGCGCTGCTGGCTCCTCACGGAACCGCAACGCCGTACGGGACGCCCCGGTTCGTGACGTCGTCCTCCGCGCTCGTCGACGTGCAGGGGCTGGTCAAGCACTTCCCCGGGGAGCGTGCCTTCTTCGGGCTGGGACGCCCGCGCGCCGTGGTCCGGGCCGTGGACGACGTCTCGTTCGCGATCACTTCGGGCCAGACCCTCGGCCTCGTTGGCGAGTCGGGGTGCGGCAAGTCCACCGTGGGACGCACCATCCTCCGGTTGATCGAGCCCGACGCCGGACGGGTGCTGATGGACGGGTTGAACCTGCTGACGCTGGGGGGCCGCGAGCTGCGGGCGCTGCGGCGCCGCATGCAGATCGTGTTCCAGGATCCCTACGGGTCGCTCAACCCGCGCCTCACGGTGCGCCAGACCCTGGCCGAGCCGCTCGCGATCCACCACCTCGCCACGGGCGCCGACGCCGGGCGCCGCATCGCGGCGCTGCTCGAGGAAGTCGGGCTCGACCCGGGCTTCGCCCGCAGTTACGCGCACGAGCTCTCGGGCGGACAACGCCAGCGGGTGGGGATCGCCCGCGCACTCTCGGTCGAGCCCCAGTTCCTGGTGCTCGACGAGCCCGTGAGCGCACTCGATGTGTCGGTGCAGGCGCAGGTCCTGAACCTGCTCGCCGACCTGCAGCAGCGGCGGCGTCTGACCTATCTCTTCATCGCCCACGACCTCGCGGTGGTGAAGTACATCGCCGACGACGTCGCCGTGATGTATCTGGGCAAGATCGTGGAACGGGCTCCCGCCCCGCGCCTGTACGCCGCGCCGCGCCACCCCTACACCACGTCGCTCCTTTCCGCGGTGCCGGTGCCCGACCCCACGGCGCAACGACCGCGTATCGTCCTCACGGGTGACGTGCCGTCGCCCGCACACCCGCCGGCCGGCTGCCCGTTTCACCCGCGCTGTCCCCACCCCAAGAAGGACGCGCGCTGTCACACGGAGCCGCCGGCGCTGCGCGAGGTCGCGCCGGGCCAGCTCGCCGCCTGCCATTACGCCGAGGAGCCGCTGTGACCGATCGCTGGGCCGCGATGCTGCGCGACGTGCAGTTCTGGGTGCCGCTCGCCGTGCTGGTCGGCGGCCTGCTGGTGCTCGCATGGATCCGTTAGCCCCCGCGCTCGACCCGTCCCGCCTGCGCCGGCTGCAGCTCGCCGGCGTCGCGAGCGGCTTCACCGCGGGCGCCTGGCTCGGGGCCGCCGAAGCGCCCACCAAAATGGTCGTGCTCGGCCTGTCGCCCGTGGTGATCTCCCTCGCGATGGTGGTGGGCGTGTTTCTGGCTCGCTGGAGTCTCCCCGCCCTGCTGCGGGGCACGACGGCGATCAGGGCCGACGTGCGGCAGGCACCCCACCTCGTGGTCTGGGCCATCCTCGCCGGATGCCTCTGGGCCGTCGCCAACACACTCACGATCTTCGCCATCAAGGACATCGGCTTGAGCGTCGCGTTTCCCTTGTGGAACGCGAACAGCCTGCTTGGCATCCTGTGGGGCGCCGTGTTCTTCAACGAGCTACGGGGGGCCGGCTGGTCCCGCGTAGCGGCCGTGCTGGGCGGCGCCGCGGTGATGTGTGCGGGCGCCACCCTCCTCACGGTCGCGTCGGCGGCGCAGGCGCCCGCGGGCCACGCCGCACGCGGGGTCGCGGCGGCCCTCGCGGCGGGGGCGCTCTGGGGCACCATGTACATCCCCTACCGCAAGGCGTACCTCACGGGCATGAACCCGCTCGCGTTCGTCACGTTCTTCACGGTGGGCGAGCTGGGCATGATGACCGCGCTCGCGCTCGGCGACCGCGGCGGTGTGGCGGGGCTCGTCGCCGAGCTCGGCGCCGCCCGCGACGTGCTGTTCTGGCTGATGCTGGGCGGCTTCGTGTGGGTGGTGGGAGACCTGTTCCAGCAGTACGCCGCCAAGTACGTCGGGATCAGCCGGGGAATCCCGTTGTCGAACACGAACCAGTTGTGGGGGCTCGTGTGGGGCCTGCTCGTGTTCGGCGAGCTGCACGGCGGCGCGAGGGCCACGTACGCGCAAGTGATCGGCGGCTCGCTCTTGATGGCGCTCGGCGCCGCGCTCATCGCGCTCGCGTCGCCGACCGGTCCCGAGCACCGGCGCTGGCAGGAAGCGGCGGCGCGCGAGGGGCAGCGTTACCGCATCGACCCCGCCGTCGTGCGCGCCGGGCTCGCCGGTGAGAGCGCCGGCGGTCCGGCGCGGCGGCGCACCTGGCTCGACTGGACGCTCGTGACGAGCGCCACGGCGGTGTTCATCGGGCTCGGACTCGTCGCCCGGGTTCCCGACTTGCGGCTCGGCTGGGGCTGGGTCGCCGGCCTCACCGTCGCGATGCTCGCGCTGCTCGGGGGCACCGGGGCTCTGCTGTGGCGGACGACCCGATTCAACTGACGAACGGCTTCACGCAATGGAACGCTTCCTCTCGCATCCGTTCGGTGCTGCTGATCCGCAGCTCATCTGCAACTTGATCCCCACCTGATCAGGAACTTGCGCCGGCTCCTAGTGAACCCCGGGCTTGCGCCCGGGGTCAGTTAACCGGGGCCTCTTGTCCCAGAACCCCCGGGCGCACGCCCGGGGTCCCAGGTAGCTTCTCCACATGATCAAACCCTCTCACCCATGCGTCCTCGCGCTCGCTCTGTTTCCCGCGGCGCTCGGCGCACAGCAACCGTCCTTCACCATCGATCAGGTGATGGCCCCGCCCTTTCCCGACGAGCTCGTCGCCGCCCCCGCTGGCGGGGGCGCCGTGGCGTGGGTGTTCAACGCGCGCGGCGCGCGCAACGTCTGGGTCGCCGCGCCGCCCGACTATCGAGGCAAGGCGGTCACGAGCTACGCGGAGGACGACGGCCAGGAGCTCGCCGACCTACGCTGGACGCCCGATGGTCGAGCGATCGTGTACGTGCGGGGGGGCGGCCCGAACGAAAAGGGCGAGTACCCGAACCCGCGCAGCCTGGTGGCGGGTGTCGAGCAGGTGGTGTGGATCGTGGCGGCGACCGGCGGGACGCCGCGACGCGTCGGCGAGGGACACTCGCCGGCAGTATCGCCCAAGGGCGACCGCGTGGCGTTCGTGCGCCACGGCCAGGTGTGGTGGGCGTCGCTCGGCGACACAACGGGCCAGGCCGAGCAGCCGATCCACGCCCGTGGGACGGCGCGATCGCTCCGCTGGTCGCCCGACGGTGCGAAGCTCGCGTTCGTGAGCCATCGCGGTGACCACGCGTTCGTCGCTGTGTACGACGTGGCGACCAGGACGCTGCGCTTTCTGGACCCGAGCGTCGACTCGGACGCGGAGCCGGCTTGGTCGCCCGACGGGCGGCGGATCGCGTTCGTGCGGATTCCGGCGGGTGCGGACGGATTGCCGTTCACGCCCCAGCGCGCCGGGCAGCCGTGGTCTATCCGCGTGGCGGACATCGCGAGCGGAGCCGGCCGCCAGGTGTGGGCCGCCGATACCGGTCGGGGCAGCGTGTTCCGGGAGATCGTGGCCGCGAACCAGATCGTATGGGGCGGCGGCGATCGAATCGTGTTCCCGTGGGAGAAGGACGGCTGGACGCACCTGTATTCGCTTCCGGTCGGCGGCAGTCGGGCCACGCTGCTCACCCCGGGCGCGTTCGAGGTCGAGCACGTATCCTCGAGCCCCGACGGCGCGACGGTCGTGTTCAGCTCGAATCAGGACGACATCGAGCGGCGCCACATCTGGAAGGTGCCGGTGGCGGGGGGCCCGCCGGCGGCGGTCACGCGCGGGACGGACCTCGAGTGGACACCCGTCGTGACCGGCGACGGACGCGCGGTCGCCTTCATCCGCGCGGGCACGCGGACGCCGCCCCGCCCCGTGTTGATCGGCATCGGCGGGGGCGCGCCCCGGGATCTCGCCGCGGGCGTGATCCCCACGGAGTTTCCCGAGGCCGCGCTGGTCGACCCCCAACCGGTGCTGTTCCCCGCCGCCGACGGCGTGACGATCCACGCCCAGCTCTTCCTGCCGCGCGGGCTCAAGCCCGGGGAGCGCCGGCCCGCCGTCGTCTTCTTCCACGGGGGGTCGCGGCGCCAGATGCTGCTCGGCTGGCACTACTTCTATTACTACCGCAATGCCTACGCGCTGAATCAGTACCTCGCGAGCCGGGGCTACGTCGTGCTGTCGGTGAATTACCGCAGCGGCATCGCCTACGGGATGGAGTTCCGCGAGGCGCTGCACTACGGCGCCCAGGGGGCGAGCGAGTTCAACGACGTGCTGGGCGCGGGACTCTACCTGCGCGCCCGGGCGGACGTGGACCCCAAGCGGATCGGCCTGTGGGGCGGCTCGTACGGCGGGTTCCTCACGGCGCTGGGGCTGGCGCGTGCGTCCGACCTGTTCGCCGCGGGCGTGGACCTGCACGGGGTGCACGACTGGAACATCGAGATCCAGAACTGGGTCCCGACGTACGACCCGGTCAAGCAGGTGGACGCGGCCAAGCTCGCCTACGAGTCGTCACCGATCGCATACGTGAAAGACTGGCGCTCGCCGGTCCTGCTGATCCACGGCGACGACGACCGCAACGTGCAGTTCAGCCAGACGGTGCAGCTCGCGGCGGCGCTGCGAACGCAGGGCGTGGACGTCGAGCAGCTGATCTTCCCCGACGACATCCACGACTTTTTGATGCACGCGCATTGGGTCGCGGCGTACGAAGCGGCGGCCGATTTCTTCCAGCGGCGGTTAGGGGGAGTGACGAGCGCGACAAGTCGTCGGTAGGCCTGCTGACCCCGGGCGCAAGCCCGGGGATCACGAAGGCTGGTGCCTGAGACTAGCGCACCCCGCCCATCAACCGCTGGATCGGCGTGATGAGCATGAACATGACGGCCGCCGCGCCCAGCGTCACGCCCGCGGTTACGCCGAATAGGGTCGGCAGTGGCGTCGTGCTGATGAATCCCGCCGACCAGCCGGCGAGCTTGTTACCCAATGCGTTCGAGAGGAAGAACACGCCCATCATGAGCGCGACTACCTGTCTGGGCGCGAGTTTGGTCACCACGGACAGCCCGACGGGGCTGAGACACAGCTCGCCCAGCTCCTCGATGAAATAGACGGCGACGAGCCACAGGGGGCTGATCCTCACGCCGCCCTGCGCGATCGCTCCCGCCGGCATGAGCAGCACGAAGGCCAGCCCGACGAGCAGCAGAGCGAGGGCGAACTTCGCGGGAGACGACGGCTGCCGCGGCCCGAGCTTTACCCACAACCACGCGAAGATGGGCGACAACAAGATCACGAACGCGGCCTGGATGGACACGAACCACGATGCGTACAGCCTGATGCCGAGCAGCTCGAGGTGGACGTAGCGGTCGGCAAACAGGTTGAGCGTGGACCCCGCCTGCTCGTACGCCCCCCAGAAGAGGGACGCGAACGCGAAGAACACGACCACCGCCGTCATGCGCTTCCAATCCTCGGCGGTGAACCCCCCGGGCGAGCCCTGGATCGCAGCCGCGAGTGGTGCGGGTCGGGCGGCCAGACGCGCGATCGCCGGCTGGAGCCGACCGCGGCCGAGGACGTACTGCACCAGTCCCAGCGTCATGCCGACTCCGGCGCACGCGAATCCGAGATGCCAGTCCACGCCCTCCGCCAGCTTGCCGGCGACGAGCGGCCCGAGGAGCGCACCGAGGTTGATCCCCATGTAGAAGATGGAAAACCCGGCGTCGCGGCGCTCGTCGCCCTGTTCGTACAACGACCCGACGAGGGTCGAGACCGTGGGCTTGAGTAGGCCGGTACCGATGACGATCAATGAAAGCCCGGCGTAAAAGAACGGCAGGGCGTGAAACGCGAGAGTGAAATGGCCCAAGGCGATGATGATCCCGCCGAGCAGCACGCTCCTGTAATGACCCAGCCAACGATCGGCGATGACGCCGCCGAAGATGGCGGCGAGCCACACGCTGCCGACATAGTTGCCGTACACGGCGCCCGCGTGCGGATCGGTGAAGCCGAGCGCCTTCGTCATGTACAGGATCAGGAAACCCCGCATCCCGTAGTAGCTGAAGCGCTCCCACATCTCCGTGAAAAAGAGCGTGGACAGACCGCGAGGATGGCCGAACCAGCCGGCGTCGGCCGTCAATCGAAGAGCTCGTTCTGCTCGATCGCTGCGGGCGTCTGGGGCGCGCGCAGCAGCTCCCCCACCCGCTGTTCCCATTGCTCGACGTCGAAGAGATGCTCGTGCTGCAGGGCCCGGCGCAGCACCGGCGAGAACTCGTGGAACGCCGCGAGCAGCTCGGTGATCGCTTCCCGTAACGCCTGCACCTGGAAGCCCCCCTCGCTCGCCCCCATGTCTTCCAGGATGCTCTGCTCGGTGCGCGACGCGATGATCGGCTCGACCCGGCCCTCCACGAACACGTTGGTGCGCCGCTTCGGCCCGCGATCCTCCTCGATCGGCATCAGCCCGATGATGGCGTCCGAGCGCCAATACTTGCCGTATCCGAGAAACACCATGCGGTCGCGCTTGATGTCCATCGTGCCTCCGGTGCGCCGCCCATCCGCGGTGCGTGGTCCGGGACCGAACGCCACGCGGAACCATTCCAACATCCGGCGGACCACGCTCATGGCCGGCGTCGCTACTCTTTTTTCATCTTCTTCTTGAGCTCCCGAAGCTGGCGTTCGGCCGCTGCCTCCCGCCCGGCGCGATCGAGCCGGGACTTGAGCAGCTCGTCCTCCGGATCCACGCCGGGGCGCGCGCCGCCCGCCGCCTGCAGGTCGCGCCACGCGCGTTCCGCCGACCGCTCCGCCTCCGTGAGCGGACGATCTTGCTCCGCGCGCGTCAGCTGCGCCTGCATGTCCCCCACCTCCCGCTCGTACAGGGCGAGCTCGTCCCGCAGCGCCGCGAGTTTCTTGTCGAGCACGCCCACGCGGTCCCGGTGCTTCGCCGCGAACCGCCCGGCCACCGCGACTGTCTCTGCGTCCTGGATCTCGGACGCGAGCCGGCCCCGCCGCTCCGCGTCGGCGAGCCGCTGCCGCTCCTGCGCGAGATCCCGCTCGGTGCGCGCGACCGCGTCGCGCGCCTCCATCACCGCGACCTTCGCTTCGACCACGGCTTCCCGCATCTGCCGCGTCAGGTCACGCAGGTCTCCCGGCGGCGTCGCCGCGTCGAGGGCGGCACGCAGCGTATCCCGGAGGCGCTCGAACACAGGAGCTAGCTTTTCCGGACCGTTTTGGCGAAGAACGGCGAGAGTACCTGCTCCACCGCGCGCGACCGGCACTGCGGGCACGCGGGCGGCGTGCGGCCGTGCTCTTCGATCTCCTCGTGCTGGCTGAAGCGCGCCTCGCATTTGGTGCAGCGATACTCGTAGATCGGCATGGCGGACTCAACGTTATTCCCCGCGGAAACGGGGGTCAAGTTGACGGCTCGGACACCCGCTCCGATCATTGCAGACATGCGGAGGGGCGTCTCGCGCGCCGCGCTCGTCACCCTGGGAGCGCTCGCCTGCAACAATGGCCTGCAGCCCGTGCCGGTGTGCCCCCCGGGCTTCCTCGGCATCTGCGGCACGGTGGCGTTCCGCGGCGCGGTGCCCGATAGCACCCAGGCCGTGTTCATCGTCGCGTTCGACTCGTTCCCGCAGACCCTGAGCGACCTCTTCAAATTCAAGCCAGCATCGCCCGTCCCGCTCCCGCGCGACCGCCCGACGTTCAAGTATGCCGTACCGCTGCCGAATGGCCGCTACCAATGGGTCCTGGCGGTGTGGGAGAAGGTAGGCACGCTCACGCCGCTGACGGCCGGCACGCTGCTCCAGGAGACCGGCTTCTATCGCGACGCCAGCGACACGACGAAGCCCGGGGTCGTCGTGGTCGACGGCACGCGCACGGGTATCGACTTCGTCATCGACTTCGGCAACCGGCACCCGGTCTGCAGCTACTTTCCACCCTGTCCATGACGGGCCTTCGCGTCGGAGCGCTGCTGGCGCTGTCCTGCGTCGCCGTCCGGGCGTGGGGGCAGGCGACCGGGGTCGTGTACGGCAGCGCGTCGGACTCGAGCGGCGCGCCGATCGCCGACGTCCGCATCACCACGGCCGGGGCGGCCGCCACCTCGGATGTCGCCGGGCGCTTCCGGCTACCGGGGATTCCCCCGGGCCGCGTCGTGCTCCGCTTCGCCCGTCTGGGCTATCGCGTCACGCAAGACACCGTAGTCGTGCCGGCGGGCGACTCGGTGCGCGTGGACGTCACGCTGCGACCGAGTCGATTCGCGCTCGAGCCCGTGATCGTCACCGCGGCGAAGCGGTCGCAGCTGCTCGACCAGTCCGCCACGAGTGTGGCACTCGTCAGCGACAGCGATCTCGCACGGCGGGCCTTGAGCACGGTCGACGAGGCGGTGGACAAGGCCCCCGGAGTGCTGTTCCTCAACGGCCAGGTCAACATTCGCGGGTCGAGCGGCTTCGTCGAAGGGTTAGGATCGCGCGTGCTCCTGCTGGTGGACGGCGTACCTGCGAACGAGGCAGACCGGGGCGGCATCGACTGGGACATGCTGCCGCTGGATGAGATACAGCGCGTCGAGGTGGTGAAGGGAGCCGGCTCGTCCCTGTACGGGTCCGCGGCGTTCGGCGGCGTGATCAACCTGCTGACGCGCGACGTGCCCGTCGGCTTCCACGGGCGCGTGCGCACGACGGCGGGTGCCTACGCGGACCCGCCCGATGCGGCCTGGCGGTTCCGCGACTATGTCGGCGGCCTCGGTGGGCTCGATGTCACCGGTTCCTACGGCACCGAGGCGATCCGGGGCAGCCTGACGCTCGGCGGCCGTCACTCTGATGGGTACCGCGAGCAGGACAAGAGCGACCAGTGGGAGGGCGCGGGTAAGGCGGAGTGGCACCCTGCGGCGGGAACGCGCGTGACGGCGTCCGGCTCGTGGACCAGCCATCAGTACCAGGTCAGCCCGCCCTGGTGCGAGAGCGGCCAGTGTGACGACCGGGGGTTGGCGTTTCAACCCTTCATGATAGGCACCGACGACCGCGGCGCCTCCACGCGGTCGGACAAGGGGTACGTGGCCACGACCGTCGAGCGGACGGCGTCGGCGGGGTTCGCCTGGCAAGCCCGCGCGTCCTGGGTGCGGACTCACTTCACCGACTCCAAGCCCGACGACTGGGGCGTGGCGAATCGGTACGGCACTGAGCTGCGGGGCACGCTCCAGCCCGGTGGCGACAGCGACCGCGTGGTGACGGTCGGCGTCGAGGCCGCCCGGGCCGACGTGACCAGCGACATCTTCGGCGGGCACGCCCAATACGAACTCTCGGCGTACGGTGAGGGGGAACGGCGCGTCGGGTCGGTCCGCCTGTCGGCGGGTGGGCGCGTGGACGAAATCGGGCTGGTAGGCGGGGCGCTCGGGGGTCAAGTGAGCCCGCGGGTCGGAGTCGTGTGGCCTACGCGCCTGGGGACGTGGCGCGGCTCGATCGGACACGGGTTTCGCGCGCCCTCGCTCGCGGAGCGGTTCGTGTCGACCGTGGCGTTCGGAATCCGGGTGGTTCCCGACTCCACACTCGTATCGGAGACGGCATGGGCCTTCGAGCTGGGGGACGCGGTGTCGTTCGGGTCGGCGGCGCGGCTCGACGCCGCGGCCTTCTGGACCGACGCCCGGCAGCTGATCGAGCCGATGTTCTTCGAGTCGGGAGGCGTCCCGTACATTCAGTTCCGCAACGTACTGCGCGCCCGACTCCGCGGATTCGACCTGTCCTTCGTGGCGCGGCCACTGACGCGGAGGCTCGAGACGTCGGTCGCCTATACGTTCCTGGACGCGCGCGACCTCGGCACCGATTCCGTGCTGGCGTTTCGTCCCAGGCACCTGCTGACACTCGCGGCGGACTACGGCCTGGGTCCGTTCAGCCTGGGAGGCGACTTCCGCTATGTGAGCCGGATCGAGCGCATCGAGCTCGGCTTGAGCTGGGCGGACGACCCACGTGTCGCCGCCCGTGTGCTCGACCTGCGCGCCGGTTGGAGACGGGACCCGTGGTCGGCGCGGCTGCTCGTCACCAACGCGTTGAACTACATCTACAGCCTGACGCCGGGCACGCTGGAGCCCGTTCGAACCGCTTCGGTGGTCCTGACCTGGACGTATTAGATTGGTGCCGATGATCTACCCCCATGGCGTCGTCGCCACAGCGCTGCTCTGGACCGTTCAGGGCACGTCACTCGACGGCACCTGGCTGCTCACGCGCATCTTCCGCGCAGGAAGCCCGGCCATTACGCGCGCCGTCCCGCTCGACTCCACCGTTTACATCCGGATGTCGCTCGAGTCGCACACCGGCGGTTGGCTCACCGGATCGCTCTACCGCCGTTATTTCGGGCAGCCCGAGCGCACCAAGTTGGGCGGCGGCCCCCTGCGGGGGACGGGCCGCTGGATCCTGGGCGCCGACTTCGACCACCCTGTGTCTCAGGAGGCGAAGACGGCGGCCTGGCTGGTGGGCGACACGCTGCGGCTCGGGACGCCGTTCGTCCCCGACGCCGACAGCCTGGAGTTCCGGCGAGTGCCGCGCGACGCCCCGGATCCGACCACCGTGCTCGAAGTCGTAACGTCATTGTGAGGGCCCGGCCGGCATCGCTCCTCGTGACGTGCCTGGCCGTTGCGTGCGGCGGGCGCGATCGGACCCACTCGCCCACGTGCGGCATGGCCCAGCTGATCGGGCCCTCCCTCATCCAGGATCAGTTGCGGCTCCTCCCCTTCGTGCTGACCGAGCCGCCGCGGGGGTTGCCCGGGTCGCTCCCCGCCCGCGTCGCCGGCAGCGCGCAGCAGAGCACGGTCGCCATCACCTACAGCGGGCAGCGCCTCGCGCTGGCGTACCAGGGCGCGAATTTCCCTCCCTACCCTTCCGACTCGACGGTCTACGCACTGCTCGTCGTGGACGATTCGAGCCAGCGCGCGCAGGGCGTGCTGCTGTACGAGGGACAGCGGCCCCCGAGGTCGTACCCGCAGCTGGGCATGGTGAGCGGGGGCGACAAGACCATCCCCTTGTACGGCGTGCGCGTGGACTGGGGCGGCGTCTCCAATCCGCACTGCCCGCTCCTGGGCTCGCCCGCTTCAACGCCATGAGCAGGGTCGTCGCGGTGAGCGCCACGCGTCGCACCGACGGTGGTCGGGAGCGCGTCGCCCTGAACATCGCGTACGTCCGCGCCCTCACGCGCGCCGGCCTGATTCCGCTCCTCGTGCCGCCGGTCCTCGAGCCCGACGCCGCGTGCGCCGCGCTCGACCGGGTCCAGGGGCTGGTGCTCACCGGTGGGGAGGACGTCGAGCCGTCCCGCTATCGTGCGGTCCCGCACCCCAAGCTCGGCGAGACCGACGCCGTCCGCGATGCCGTCGAGCTGGCGCTCATCGCCGGCGCGGAGCGACGCCGGCTCCCGATCCTCGCCATCTGTCGCGGCATCCAGATCCTGAACGTCGCGCTGGGCGGGACGCTGTATCAGGACCTCGCGAGCGAGCGCGGGGGGGGCCCCATCGATCACACCGACACCGCCGCCCGCCACGCGCTGCGCGTCGAGCCGCACAGCCTGCTGCATCGCACCCTCGGGACCGCCGCGGCGAGCGTCAACAGCCGCCACCACCAGGCGATCCGCGAGCTGGCCCCGGCTCTGCGGGCGACGGCCTGGGCGGAGGACGGCGTCATCGAGGGCGTCGAGCGGCGCGATGGGGCGGCGTCGTGGACCCTGGCCGTCCAGTGGCATCCGGAGGACGACACGGAGGACGCGCTGTTCCGCGGCTTCGCGCAGGCGATCGAGTGAGCGTCGCGTTCCCGTCCCCCGAGTGGGTGAGCGCCTACGGCACGGCGATCAACGCGAGCGACGGCTACCGGGCCGCCTCGCTCGCATGGACGCACGGCGCCGTGGCCCTGGTGGTGAACCCGCAGCCGGAGATCGGCATCACGGAGGCGGTCGGAATCTGGCTCGATCTCGAACGCGGCACGTGCCGGGAGGCGAAAGTCGTGTCACAGGGCGAAGCCGAGCGGGCGGCGTTCGTGATCGCGGGCGACTATGCGCAGTGGAAGCGCGTGATCCGCAAGGAGCTCGGTCCCATCGCCGGGATCATGCAGCGCAAACTGACGCTCAAGGGGTCGCTGCCGATCGTGGTGCGGTTCGTGAAATCGGCCGAGCAGCTGGTGGAGGCCGCGACGACGCTGCCCACGCGGTTCCTGGATGAGTGAAGCGGCGCCTACAGGTTGCGCAGTATCTTCTCGGGAGTCGACACGTTGCGGAAGAACACCCGGTCGCTCAGCCGATTGAACGCGACCCGCAGCGTCGGGAACCGTTCCGCCGCGCTGCGGTAGATGCTGGCGACGCCGAACCGCTCGGCGAGGCGGTGCTGCGACGCGAGCCGATACCCCTGTCGGCCCACCGCATCGTAGTACGGCAGGTCGGGCCCGCCCTTGCGGGTGCGCCGGGCTTCGATGAAATCCGGGAACAGCCCGGCGAACCAGAGGCTGTAATTGCCGAGATGCACACGCAACAGCAGTCCCCGCTCTCCGGTGTCGTCGAGTCCGGTCAGGTCCTCCACGATGTCGAAGAGGTAGCCGTAGCTCTCGTCGTCCGCCCGGCGGATGCGCGTGTGCCGGTCGTGATCGCCGAACTCGAGCAACAGCGCGGCCAGGTAGTCCGCGAGCTCGCGGTCGTCGACGGCCGCGGCGCGCAGTGCGTGCCGCACCGCCACGTATGCGAACAACGGCGGCGACGGGACCGCCAGCGTGCGCAGGGCGAGCAGCGCCTCGAGCAGGCCGGGCTCGTCGAGCAGCGGGTCGGGCCCCTGCTCCAGCAGCAGCTCCTCATAGCGGGCGCGCCGCCGCGCGTCCCCCCGCGCCAGCGCGAGCGCGACGAGCCGGAAGTCCTGCATCCGCAGGCGACCGCGGACATTGGCCAGGATCATGCCCAAGCCTCCCTCTAGGGCTGCTACCCCGCGCCCCGGCGTCGAGTTGCTGGGGCGCCTCACGATGCTCGCCCAGGAGCTCGCGGGAGCATTCCGGCCCGCCAGCGTGATCGACCTGGTGGCGCGCGCCCTCGCCGAGCTGCTCAAACCCGACCGGCTCTCGGTCGTTCTACTAGACGCGGAAACCAACCGGCTCGCCGTGACCTACGACACGAATCCTGTGCCGGCGCGCACCGACGACCCCCTGCTGCAGCTCGCCCTGCGGCGCGGGCCGCTCGCGTTCCCGCGCCACGTGCGTGAGGAGGCCCGCCGCCGCGGGGCGGGGCTCGGCGGCGACGCGCCCGGCTCGTGGATCGGCGCGCCGCTCGTCGCGGCGGGCCGCACCATGGGCGCCGTCTCCGTTTCGAGCGAGCGGGCCGGCGCGCTCGGCCAACCCGAGCTCACGCTCGTGTCGCTGGTCCTCGCCCAGGGCGCCATCGCGCTCGAGAACGCGCGCCTGGTCGAGCTGCTGTCGTCGGCGAAGCGCGAGTGGGAGAAGACCGTGGACGCCATCTCCCAGGCGATCTGCATCGTGGACGCCCACGGCACGGTGCGCCGCGCCAACCGCGTGTTCGCCGAGCTGATCGAGACGCCCGTCACGGCGATTCCGGGCCGCCCCTGGCTCGGGCTCCTGCCACCGGCCTGGTCCGACCCGGTTGCGCGGGCCATCGCCGAGCCGTCCGCGACCTCGGTCGAGATCCGGGCGGCCGAGCGGGTGCTGCTCCTCACGACCATTCCGATGGCCGAACCCGGCTCCGCGGTGCTCGTGTTCGAGGACCAGACGGACCGGCGGCGCCTCCAGGAGCAGCTCATACAGTCTGAGAAAATGTCGGCGATCGGTCAACTCATCGCGGGTGTCGCGCACGACCTGAACAACCCCCTCGCTTCCGTCGTGGGGTTCAGCGACTTCCTGGCCGAGGCGGGGGTTCCGGCGTCGCTGGAGGAGCCGCTCCAGGTGATCCGGCAGGAGGCGGAGCGGGCGGCGACGATCGTCAAGAACCTGCTGTCGTTCGCCCGCAGCCAGGAGGGCGAGCGCGCGCGCCAACCGATCCACGAGCTGCTCGACTCCACCCTGGTGCTGCTCCGCAACCAGCTGATGGCGCACAAGGTCGACGCGACCCTGGACGTCGAGCCCGGCCTCCCCGACGTCGAGGTGAACGCCAACCAGATCAAGCAGGTGTTCGTGAACCTGATCAATAATGCCTGCCAGGCGATCGCGAGCGACGCGCCCTCCGGCCGGATCTGGATCACGGCCAAGCGGGCGCAAGACGTCATTGCCGTGAGCGTCACCGACTCGGGGCCCGGGATCCCCGAGGACGTCGCCGCCCGCGCGTTCGAGCCGTTCTTCACGACCAAGCCGGAGGGCCAGGGCACCGGGCTCGGGCTGTCGATTTGCCAGGGCATTCTCAAGGAGCATGGGGGTCGCATCACCCTGGAGAGCCGTCCGGGCAGCGGAGCGACGTTCACGGTGGAGCTGCCGGTCGGCGTCCCGGCCGTGCGCGTGGAGCCGGCCCCCGTGCCGCGGGGCGAATCGAAGCCGCTGCACATCCTCGTGGTGGACGACGAGCCGCACATCCTGCACTACATGCGCGCCACGCTCGAGAGCTGGGGCCACACCGTCGAGGTGGCGAGCGACGGCGCGTACGCGCTCGAGCGCGCCCTGGCCGGTCCCTTCGACGTCATCATCTGCGACCTGCGGATGCCGCACCTCTCCGGGCGCGACATGTACATGAAGCTCGCGCGCCAGGATCCGCGGGTCGCCGAGCGCATCATCTTCGCGACCGGCGACACGGTGCGCGGCGACACGCTGCAATTCCTCGACGGACTGGGTCGACCTTACCTCCACAAGCCGTTTACCCTGGCCGAGCTGCGCGCCGCGCTCGGCCACGCCGCGAAGCAGCCGGTCTGAGCGGACGTGCGCGTCCTGCACATCGACTCGGGCCGGGAGTACCGAGGCGGTCAGAACCAGGTCCGGCTCCTCACCCGCGAGCTAGCCCGGGCGGATGGCGTCGGGCAGCGGCTCGTGACGAAGCGTCACAGCGAGCTGGCGCGCCGGGTGGCGGAGCACGGCGCCACCGTCCGGGAAGTGCCCTGGGGGCCGTCGCTCGACCCCCGCGCCCTGTGGCGCCTGTATCTCGCAGCGGCCGACTTCGCCCCCGACATCCTGCACGCGCACGACAGTCATGCGCTGCAGCTCGCGTACTGGATGCGCCGCCTGTCCGGACGTGGCCCCGGCGCCCCGGTGCTCGTGGCGACGCGGCGGGTCGACTTCCACCTGCACCGGAGAAGCGTGTGGCATCGGGTGGATCACCTGATCGCCATTTCCGACGCGGTGCGTGCGGTGCTCGTGGCGGATGGGATCGCACCCCGGGACATCACGGTGGTCGCGTCCGGCATCGATCCCGACGAGGTGCGGCGCGCCGCTCGGACACCGCTCGGCGTGCGGGCCCGCCTCGGCCTGTCGCCGGGCACGCCCCTCGCCGCCAACGTCGCCGCCCTGGTCGGTCATAAGGACCAGCACACCCTGATCCGGGCCGCCCACGCAGCTCGAGCGGCTCGCTCCGATCTCCATTGGGTCATCGCCGGCGAGGGCGAGTTGCGGGGCTCCCTCGAGACGATGCTCGCGCGCCTCGGTCTCGCGGATCGCGTGCACCTGCTGGGGCACGTTCCCGAAGCCGACGCCCTCATCGCCGAGGCCGACGTGCTCGTGATGTCGTCGAAGGAAGAAGGCCTGGGCAGCGTGGTGCTGCACGCGATGGCGCTCGGTAAGCCGGTGGTCGCCACCCGTGCCGGCGGCCTGCCGGAGATGGTACCCGAGCCGTGGCTCGTGCCCGTGGGCGACGCCGACGCCCTCGCCCGCAGGGTCGTCGAGGCCCTGGACCACCCGTCCCCCGTGCCCCTGGCCTCGCGGTTCACCGCGTCGTCCATGGCGGCCGGCGTCGTGGCCGTGTATCGCTCGCTGGTCTAAATTGCAGGGCCATGATCTACGTCTGTGTCCCGGTCCACAACGAGGCCCGCACGGCGGGGCTGGTGCTCTGGAAGGTGCGCCAGGTGTTCACCGCGTTCCCGCGCGAGTACCAGCTGCTGGTGCTGGATGACGCCTCGACCGACGAGACGCGCGAGGTGCTGGCGTCCTACGCCAAGGTGCTGCCCATGACCGTGGTGACGCACGCGGCGCGCCAGGGGTACGCGCGCAGCCTGGAGGAGCTGCTGCGGCTCGCGCTGCAGCGCACCGACCGGCCCAAGCGCGACTGCGCCATCACGCTGCACGCCGACTTCGCCCACTCCCCCGAGAGCATGGAAGACATGGTGAAGCGGCTCGAGTCGGGGGCCGACCTCGTCGTCGTCGAGCAGGTGGAGGAGCGCGGGCGGGCGTCGCGGGCGCTTCGGTTGGCGCGGCGCTGGGCTCCGCGCCTCGTGCGCCTTCCCGGGCTGCGCGACACGATGTCGGGCTTTGTGGCGCTGCGTCTGATCGTGCTGCGGCAGGCGCTGCGCGGCGACGGCACACGGCTGCTCCTCACCGACGGGTGGTGCGCGAGCGCGGAGCTCGTCGCCCGGCTCACCCGTCATGCCCGCCGCCGCGATACCGTGCCCGCGGCCGTCCGCTACGACCTGGTGCAGCGGCCGTCGCGGGTCAGGCCGTGGCGTCAGCTGCTCGACGCGTGGCAGGCGCGCGCCATCATTCGCGCCGCCCGCACCGCGGCCGCCCTCCTGGTGATCGCCACCTCGCTCCGCGCGCAGTCCGATACGGGTCGGACCGACTCGACACGGGCCGCCCCACCCGCCTCGGCGTCCGTGACGGCTACCGCGACCGCGATTGCGCCCGCCCCGACCCCAACGGCGGTGCCGTTTCCGGTGGGCGAGCGGCTGGTGTACGGGGCGCGGTACGGGCCCTTCAGCGTCGGAACGGCCACGATGGAGGTCGCGGGCGTCGACACGATCCGCGCGGAGGAGGCGGTTCACTTCCGGTTCCTGATCGACGGTGGCGCGCTGTGGTACCACATTCATCAGAATCTCGAGTCGTGGGTGGGACGCCGCGATTTCCGCTCGCGCCGCTTCCTCAATCAGACCGAGGAGAAGGGCAAGTCGTGGGAGCGGAAGTTCGAGATCTACCCGGACTCCGGCGTGTACCGGGAGACGGGGCGCGACAGCGCGGCCCCCACGGTCGCCGAGCCGCTCGACGACGCCGCGTTCCTCTATTGGATCCGCACCGTGCCGTTGGAGGTCGGCAAGCGCTACGAGTACCGGCGCTATTTCCGGCCCGAGCGCAATCCCGTCATTGTCGAGGTGCTGAAGCGTGACCGCGTGAGCGTTGCGGGCAGGAAGTGGGACGCGATCGTGGTCCGTCCGCGCATCCCCAACGGCGGCGGCATCTTCGCCGAAAGGGCGGACGCGCGGATGTGGCTCTCCGACCAACAGCCGCGCATCATGCTCGCGTTGCAGTCCAACTTCTCGTTCGGCCAGGTGACGCTGAAGCTCAAGGAGTACTCCGCCCCCCCCGCCGAGCACCCATGACCGACTACCGCGAAGCGGACTTTTCCCGACTCAAGACCGTTCCCATCGCGCAGCGCCCCAACAAAGTCGACCCGTCCCTGCTCGCGCACCCGCCCGGCGGCGACCGGAGCTTCGCCGCTTTCTGGGACTCGCTCCCGGACGTGCTGGCGGCCAAGGACGCGCGCGACGTCGCGCGGCTGGTGGCGCGCGCCACCGGTCGGCGCGGCGTGGTCGTGATGCTGGGCGGCCATGTGATCAAAGTCGGCCTCGGGCCCCTGCTCGCCGATCTCGTGCGGCGCGGCGTGATCACCCACCTCGCGCTCAACGGCAGCGCCGCGATCCACGACTTCGAGCTCGCCGCCTACGGCGGCACGAGCGAGGACGTGACGGCCGGGTTGGCCGACGGCACGTTCGGGATGGTGGAGGAAACGGGACGCGAGATGAACGCCGCCATCGCCGACGGGGCGCGCGCCGGCCGGGGCATGGGCGAGGCGCTCGCGGAGGCACTGCGGAGCCGCGCCGCGCTCGCCGCGCCCGACGCGTCGCTGCTCGTCGCCGCCGCGGAGCGCGGCGTTCCGGTCACCGTGCACGCGACCGTCGGCGCCGACATCATCCACCAGCACCCCACGGCCGACGGCGCCGCCCTCGGCGCCACCAGCCACCGCGACTTCAAGCGCTTCGCAGCGTCGTTGCCGGCGCTGCACGACGGCGGCGTGGTGCTGAATCTCGGGAGCGCCGTGGTGATGCCCGAGGTGTTCCTCAAGGCGCTCACCGTGGCGCGCAATCTGAGCGCGGGAAAGCCGACGGGGTTCACGGCGTGCGACTGCGACATGCAGCGCCACTACCGCCCGCGGATGAACGTGGTCGAGCGCCCGACGCTGGCTGGTGGCCGGGGCGTCCAGCTCACCGGCCATCACGAGATCCTGATCCCGCTCCTCGCGTGGGCGGTGCTGCGTGAGCTGGACGCGCGCTGACTACGCGTCGGCGGGGCGGCCCTTGATCATGTCGCGGATCTTGTCCGCGGTGCTGGGGCTGACGAGCCGGAGCGCGAAGTAGAGAATGAAGCCGATGGCGGCGAGCTTCAGGATCCAGAAGGCGATCCCGACGAAGCCCGCGAGCAGCCCGAAGAAGATGTTGAGGGCCACGAACGCGAGCGCGGCGAAGATGGCGAATCCGAAGATGCTGCGGAACATGGGGTCAACCTCCGTGGAGCCCCGACGCGAGGTCCGTACGACGCAATCTAGCAGCCGGTTTCACAGGGGCGCCAGCGCGTGAACACCGCGGACGTGGCCATCATCGGCGGCGGGGCCATCGGGGCCGCCTGCGCCCGGGCGGCGGCCCTGCGCGGCCTCGCCGTCGCCATCTTCGAGCCGGGCCCCGACCCGGCCGCCGCGTCCCCCGCCTCGGCCGGCATGCTCGCCCCCCAAATCGAGCCTGCCGACGACTCGCTGGTCGCCCTGTCGGTGCGGGCGCGCGACCTGTACGAGCCCCTCGCCCCGGCGCTGCGGGAGACCACCGGCATCGACATCGGCTTCTGGCGCTCCGGGATCGCCGCGGTCGCGTTCGACGAGGCGGACGCCGTGCGCCTCAAGGACGAGGTCGCTCGGCAGCGCCAGGCGGGCCTGCGGTGCGATTGGCTGGAGGCGGACGACGTGCGCGAACGCTGGCCCGGCGCCGCCCCCGAGTGCCAAGGGGCGCTGTTCGCGCCGGAGGACGGGGCGCTCGACCCCCAAGCGCTCACCCGCGCCTGCCTCGCGGACGCGCGCCGCCTCGGCGCCGCGCTCCACGCCGAGCCGGTGGAGTCGATCCAGGTGGCGGCGGGCCGGGTCACCGGCGTGGTGGCGGCGGGAGGCACCACCACCGTGGAGCACGCCGTGCTCGCGGCGGGTGTGTGGTCCCCGCAGATCCGCGGCCTTCCCCGCGCCCTTCCCGTCGAGCCGTTGCGTGGTCAAATGGCGGCCACCGCCTGGCCCGACGGTTGCCCCCCTTCCATCCTCTATCACGACCAGGGCTACGTGCTCGCGCGCGGCGGCGTGGCGGTGCTGGGCAGCACCATGGAGCGCGCCGGATACGACCCGCACGTCACGAACGAGGGCCTCGCCCAAGTCTTCCGCGGCGCGGTACGCCTGCTCCCTGCGTTGCTCACCCAACCGGTGCAGCGCGTCTGGGCCGGCCTCCGACCTGCCACTCCCGACGGCCGGCCGATCCTGGGGCGCGATCCGGAGGTGGACCGGCTCTGGTACGCTACTGGCCACGGCCGGAACGGAATCCTCCTCGCGGCGCTCACAGGAGAGATCATCGCCGATCTCGTCACCAAGGGCGCGACCGACGTCGAGATCGGACCGCTCGGTGTCGACCGCTTCACCGTCACCCCGAGCCCCTAGTCCCGAGTCCCGAGTCCCGATGTATCGCACCTGCGCCTTCTGCAACGGCAAGCTCGACGGTGACGGCGGCCCCTCGGGCCTCGGAGTGGGACGGCGGCTCGCGTTCGACGAGTGGAAGGGGCGGCTGTGGGTGATCTGTCCCAGGTGCTCACGCTGGAACCTGGCACCGCTCGACGACCGCCTGGAGCGGATCGAGGCGCTGGCGCGGGCCGCGACCGACGGCCGGGTGGCGGCCGCGACCGACCAGGTCGCACTGATCCGCTGGCACGGCTACGACCTCGTACGCGTCGGCAAGCCTCGGCGCCTCGAGCTGGCCGCGTGGCGCTACGGCGAACGGCTGCGGGCGCGGCGCCAGGAGCAGCTCAAGTTCGTCGTGCCCATGACGGTCGCGGCGGTGGGGCTCGCCGTGGCGGTCAACGTCGCGGCGGGCGGCTCCGTGGGCGTCTTCGTGTGGAACACTCCCCGGCTCGTCAAGCGCATCTACGTCGAGATGGTCGGACGCCGCAAGATCGCGTTCGTCGAGCCGCCGATCTGCGAGCGGTGCGGCAGCGTGATGCTCTTGCGCGCGCGCCATCTGGAGCGCGCGCGCGTCACCACGACGGCGCGCGACGGCATGGCGCTGCTGCTCACGTGTCCGAGCTGCGGAGCCGAGGGGACGATGCTCACGGGCAGCGACGCGCAGTTTGCGCTGCGGCGCGGCCTGACCTACCTCAACCTGGCGCGCGGTGGCCGGCAGCGCGCCGAGGACGCAGCGCGTCTGGTCGAGGGAGCGGGCGGCCCTCACCAGTTGATCCACGATGTCGCCCGCCGCGAGCTCACCTTGCGGAGCCTCGC
>Ga0209577_10001533_pt1 | contig 22799 bp, 19 predicted proteins | sample GraSoiAngelo_109_FD_185874 | JGI IMG/M metagenome (GOLD analysis project Ga0209577, IMG submission 185874) | Grasslands soil microbial communities from the Angelo Coastal Reserve, California, USA - 14_0903_12_20cm (SPAdes) (version 2) | ecosystem: Environmental > Terrestrial > Soil > Grasslands...
TGCCGCTGCTCGCTCTCAATTTCATAGCCCCGACGTGTCCGTTCATTCTGTTCTGTTTCCAGTTCCTGCACCGCTTCGCCCTGGTGGCGCATTTCCTCGGAAACGCTATTGAGCTGCGCATCCAGGTCCGCCCCCTGCTGCTCGAGTTGTGCGAACTTGCTGGCCAGCACCAGGCGCAGCTTGGCCCGCATTTCGTCGCGTAAACGACCATAGCGCTCCGCTTTGGAGGCCTGCCGCTTGAGCGAATTCATCTGCCGCGTGACTTCCTCGAAGATGTCGTTCACGCGTGACAGGTTCAGCTTGGCGTCTTCCAGGCGAGCCTCGGCCAGCCGCTTCTTCGTCTTGAACTTCGTAATCCCGGCCGCTTCTTCGATAATGGCGCGCCGGTCGGTAGGACGGCTGCTGAGAATCTGCCCAATGCGCCCCTGCTCGATCAGGGCGTACGATTCCGGGCCCAGGCCCGTGCCCATGAACAATTCCTGAATGTCGCGCAAGCGGCAGAGCTTGCCATTGAGCAGGTATTCGCTGTCGCCGGAGCGGAACAGCCGACGCGTGACCACGATTTCCCCGGCATGGAATTGCTGGTTAAACTTGCGGCGACGGATTTTAAGGACGACATGCGGGCCGGTGCCATTCGATGGTTCCGAGGTCGGCTCCTGCAAGGCAGCTTCGGGCTTGGCGGCTGCTGGCGGCGGTCCTTCCATGTCTGCGGCCGACGGCTCACCTTCTACTTCCTCGCTCAATCCCGGCTGCGCTTCCTCAACCGCGCGCTCAGTCTCTTCCGCGGCACGCGCACGCAACTCGGCTTCGTCCCAATGCTCCCCGCCTTCCGGCATCTCGTCCTGAATTTCAATCTGAGTAGGCTCGTTGGCGTCGCTGCCGTCGTAAACCTGGGGGTCGATGAGGGTAAGGCATACTTCGGCCATGCCGGTCGGCTTGCGGTCGCGCGTGCCGGCAAAGATCACGTCTTCCATGCGGGAACCGCGCAACGATTTGGCGGACTGTTCGCCTAAGACCCACGAGATCGCGTCCGCAATGTTGGACTTTCCGCAGCCATTCGGCCCGATGATTGCGGCCACACCGTCTCCCTGAAACTTGAGTTCGGTGCGGTCGCAGAAGGATTTGAACCCGAGAATCTGAAGCTTTTTCAGTTTAAGCAACTTCGACTCCTTGTCGCTCGGCCTCTAGTTGCATGTTGCGTGGTCGCTTCTGGTTGTGCCCGCGGATAGTGGCAACGTGCCGCGAGGACGGCCGGCGTGACGACCGCCTTAGTTGAGCCTGCTCGTTACTACTTGGATGCCCACCCCTCATTGCCCGGACGAACTCCTCCCGTACATTCGTGGGCGCAGCACGAATTCCAGCTAATGTAAAGGCGAAATGCATCGCGGGTCAAGCACGAAAACACAACATATAGGGTACCCTTGCCTAACAGCGCACTGTATTGCATACACAATGCAGCCAATGGCTGAGAAATGGGCGAGGAAAGGAATAGGAAGGGAGCGATCGCGAGAGCGGAATAAGCCTAGCCCAGCCGGAGTTACGAAGCAATGAGGAAAATCGCAATGACCGCTGGATAGGCGGGAGGTTGGCAAGAAAAGGGCACGAGCTATGCGCCCGTGCCCAGTCGTTGTTCGGCTTGGACGGGCGACGGCGCCCGTCCCACATGGTCTATGCTTTCCCGCCTACCTTTTCAAAGAAGAGACAGATCGTTTCAATTCCTCGATAGAAGTTCGGAATGTGGAACTTCTCGTTCGGGGCGTGCAAGTTGTCATCGGGCAAGCCAAAGCCCATCATCACACTGGGAATCTTCAGCACATCCTGAAAATCGGTGACAATGGGAATCGAACCGCCGGAGCGAATGAAGACAGTGTCTTTCTTGAAGACATCGTGTAGCGACTCGGTGGCTGCCTTGATGTACTTGTTATCGGTCCCCACGACGCACGCCGGGCCCTTGCTCCAGACCTTGATTTTTACGTCGATGCCCTTGGGTGTGATCTTCTTGATGTAGTTCTCGTATTTTTTGAGAATGTCGTCCGGATCCTGGTTAGGTACGAGCCGCATGGAAACTTTGGCTGCCCCTTTGGCCGGTATCACGGTCTTCGCTCCGGGAGCGGTGAAGCCGCCGGGCATGCCGTGGACTTCCACTGTAGGACGCGCCCAAAGCCGGTAGAGCGTCGGGTATTCTTTTTCTCCGGTCAGCACCGAGGAGCCAACTTCGGCTTTGCGGAATGCCTCGTCTTTAAAGGGCAAGCGCTTCCATGCCTTGAGTTCATCCTTGGTTGGCGCCTTCACATCTTTGTAGAAACCCGGAATCAGAACCTTGCCTTTGGAATCTTTAAGCTTGCTGATGATTTCAATCAAACCAAAGAACGGATTGGGAGCGGCACCGCCGTACATGCCGGAGTGTAGATCAGTCTTGGGCCCTACCGCCTCGAGTTCGGTGTAGACCAACCCGCGCAGGCCTACGCAAAGAGTTGGAAGATCGGGAGCAAATAGCTCCGTATCACACACCAGTGCGAAATCGGCTTTCAGCTTGGTCTTTTGCTTGCGAACGTACTCTGCAATCGACTCGCCGCCGACTTCCTCTTCACCCTCGATAATGACCTTCACGTTCAACGGCAGCTTGCCACCGCCCGCTTTCATCAGCGCCTCTAGCGCTTTCACTTCCATCCAGAGCTGTCCTTTGTCGTCCACCGCGCCCCGGGCGTAGATATTGTTGTTGCGCTCGGTGGGCTCAAAGGGCGGCGAGAGCCACTCGTCGAGCGGGTCGGGCGGCTGAACGTCATAATGCGCGTACATCAGAACCGTCGGCTTGCCTGCGGCATGCAGCCAGTCGGCGTAGATCAGCGGATGTCCCTTGGTGGGGATGATCTCGACGTTCTCCATACCGATGCGCCGCAGTTCGCTGGCCACAAAATCGGCAGCTTTCTGCACATCGGACTTGTGTTCTTCCAGGGTGCTGATACTAGGAATGCGAAGAAAGTTCTTAAGTTCGCCCAGAAATCGTTGCTGGTTTTCGCGAGCGTAGCTGACTGCGGAGGAAGCCATAATCGTGTCCTTTTCCTCGGTAGCACGGCGTAAGGAGTACTTTCCAGCGACTGACTCGCATTTGTCACCAATCGGGGGCGGAGGACGCTGGCGCTACCAAACAGCTTGAGTTGACTGCAGAAAACACCTCAGTATACCTGAGACCTCGGGTAATCCTCGAACTTCACGTAGGGATGCGCTCGGCGCGTCTCCTCTGTGTGGTCAGGTCCCGGGCTATTTTTCGGCGGTGATGACCGTGTAGGTCAGATCGCCGGCGCGATATGCGTTGAGAATAATTCCGATCCCCTCCACAAACTCACGAGCCATGCGCGGCAGCAGGCGGACAATCGCGCGGGCACGCCGTGCCTGTTCCGCACAGATTTCCCAGGTGTGTACCACGTTGGGCGTGAGATCCTCGCAATGATGTATGTGCATGCCGGCGTCCTCGATGGCGCACCTGTACTGTTCGGCCGTCCACAATAAGGGGCATAAAAAAGCTCGGGCTACCTCACGAACATTGGGAGATTCCATCGAGCCAGTCCAGACAGAGAGCAGCAGTTTGCCGCTTGGCCGTAACGTCATGGCGACGTTCCGGAAATATTGAAGTTTGTCAGCAAAGTGCTCCGAAGCTTCCATCGTCCATACCAGGTCGAACGCCTCGGGCGGGAACTGCCAGTGCTCAGCATCCCCCACTAGAAATCTCGTCCTATCGGCGACGGCAGCTATCCGCGCATTTTGGGACGCCAGTCGTGCCTGCTTTTCGCTAAGCGTCAATCCCTGAACTACGCAGCCGAAGGCGCTGGCAAGGTAAACACTGCCGCCCCCGTGACCGCAGCCGACGTCGAGGACGTGTCCGCCCGGCGGGACGCCGACCAACTCCACACAGCGCTCGATCAGCTTGAGCTGTGCCGCTTCGGGGGACTCGCCATTCATAAACAATCCATGATGAATGTGATCGCCCCAGAAAGTACGGTAAATGAAAGCCAGGGAGTCGTAGTGCTCGCGGATCTGAGCGGCAGTAGCCATGTGAAAAGTTTCAAAGTTTCAAAGGTGTCTGCGACTTTCGGAGCTTTCAAACCTTGCAGCCTTGAAACTTTGGGAACCTTGAAACTTTGGTCATCACGCTGCCTTAACAACAAAGCGTGCGGGAGAGAAAGCCGCGAGATCGTACTCGGCCTCTGCACCCGTTACGATCTGTGCCATCAGATGCGCGGTCACCGGTGTCAGCAGTATCCCATCGCGAAAATGTCCGGTGGCAACATAATACCCCGGTATAGCCGTTGCTCCCAGGATGGGCAGGTCATCAGGAGTTCCCGGCCGCAGTCCAGCCCAGTCTTCGAGAATGCGGGCCTCGCTCAACTCGGGCACCAGGCAGACGGCGGCCCGATGCAACCGGTGGATTGTATCGGCATCGGTGCGTTTGTCATAGCCCGCCTCTTCGAGTGTTGAGCCAATCAGAACACGTCCATCGCTGCGCGGCACCAGGTAAACTTCCGGCGCGCGTACCACGTGCCGAAGCAGATTGCGACGGGGAGCTGCCACGGCCAGCATCTGTCCCTTAACCGGACGCGCAGGGAAGCGATAGGGTGGAAGCTGTCCCGACCAGGCCCCGGCACAATTGATGACCATTGGAGCAAGGAAGCTGGTCCTCTCGGTGCTTACGCCGATGACGTGGCCGTCGGCCAGATCTATCGTTGTCACGGCATCCGCGGAAGACGTATCTACGCCCCGATGCTTCGCCGCTTTCAGGGCTGCCGACACGAGTGCGCGTGGATCCACACTCCGCTCTCTCAGGTAAAGTGCCGGTCGCCCCGGATCTGCGAGCGCCGGTTCCAACTCGGCCAGCGGCGCCGGAAGCAGATCTGCAGCACGGAATCCCGGTCGATCATGCACGTGCTCGGCAGGCGGAAACAAAATTGTGCCCTCGGACCGCAGGTCCACCCGCATGCCGGACTCGTCTTCCAATTCGTGCACGAACTCTGGATACATCTGCGCACTCGCCGTAGCTAGTGGTTGCAAAGCCGCAGGAGTCTCGAATGTGCAATCTGCCAGCATGCCGGCAGCAGCGTAGGAAGCCTCTCGGCCGGGCTCGCCGCGCTCTACTACCAACACCCTCAGCGCACGTTTGCGGAGGGCAAGGGAGAGTGACAGCCCGATAATCCCGCCGCCAACGATTATCGCGTCCCAAGTCTTCACAGCAGCATTGTAAAGAGGGAAGGCTCATGGTAGCCAGGACGCCAGTGAGTGATCTTCGGAACAGACCATTACTGGACCTTTGGGACTAATGGATATTTTTCCCGTTCTGCTAAACTATGTCTTCCCCTGTTGTAAACATTTTTCGGAGGAATCGATGCCCGAACCGGACGAACCGATACCCGCAGTACAGACCGAGGGACCGAGCAATGCAGGCAAATGGATTCTGTTGGTCCTCGCCATTATCTATGTCGCGGGATCGCTCTACTTTCTCTTTGACGTTCGTGGCCAGGTGAGCACGCTCAGCAAGACCCAGCAGGCCAGCAAAGCAGAAATTAATGAGCTGACCAAACGCATGCAGGCCGCGGAAGCCGATGACGAAACTCTCGCCCAGCAAGTCGGCATGACGAAGAAAGAAATGGCGACCCGCGCCGCCGAACTGCAAAAACAGCAGCGTGCCGCGGAAGCTCGCCTGGCGCAAGAGCAGAAGCAGCAGCTCAGCGCTGTGACCGGGGAAGTCGCTGGCGTGAAAACCGATGTGGGAGGAGTCAAGACTGACGTCGCCGCGACCAGAGCCGAATTGGCGGCTACCAAGGCGCGGCTGGAAAGCACGATCGGAGATCTCGGGCTGCAGAGTGGATTGATCGCCCGCACCCGTGATGATCTCGAACTCCTCAAGCACAAGGGCGACCGCAATTACTACGAGTTCACCCTACTCAAAGGCGCGAAACCCCAGCCGGTTTCCACGGTCAGTCTGCAGTTGAAGAAGGCGGACACCAAAAAGGGCAAGTACACCATGAATGTCACCGCCGATGACCGCACCATCGAGAAAAAGGACCGGAACGCGAGTGAGCCGATCCAGTTCTATACCGGCCGTGACCATTTTCTCTACGAGCTCGTGGTGTGGACCGTAGACAAGAACAAAGTCACTGGATATTTGAGCACGCCGAAGAACGCGCCGGTGCCCGTGACCGCTCAGCAGTAAGCTACCTCGATGCCTGCCGCCGCCTGGCACGTGCTGGTTAACATCGCGCTACGCACCACGGTTATCTACATCGTGGTGCTCATCGGCGTGCGGCTCAGCGGAAAAAGGGAAGTGGGTCAGATGACCCCGTTTGACCTGACCCTCCTGTTGCTACTCTCTAACTCCGTGCAGAATGCGATGACCGGCCCCGACACTTCTCTGCTGGGTGGCGTCATCGCGGCCTCCACGCTGCTGTTGTTGAATTACCTGATTGCCGACGTCTCCGGCGCCAACCGCCGCTTCCGCCGCTTCATTCAAGGACAGCCAAGCCTGCTGATCCACGATGGCCAGGTGATCGAATCCCACATGGCAAAGGAGCATGTCAGCATGGATGAATTGGAGCGCGCCTTACGCGAGCACGGGATTTCCAGCTACCACGATGTTGCTTTGGCCGTGCTGGAAGTAGACGGCTCCATCAGCTGCCTGAAATACGAGGAGATCAAGCCTGAGGCCAATACGCATTTGGTGCGCCACCGGAGATTCCTGAAGAAGAAACAGTAGCCAACCCAGGTGTTGATTTTCGATTGATCGTTGATTGAAAATCCCAAGTTTCAGCGAGCAGTTTCGCCTTTAAATCAATCAAAAATCAACAATCAAAAATTCCGATCTCAGTGCTACTTCGTAAGCACAATCGGCCTGGGCTGATCGTAGGGCTGGATCACGGCTCCGAGAGATTTGCGCTTCTCAAACGCGTCTTTCGTCACACTAAAACTGACCAGCACCATACCATGTGCTTCTCCGGCGGGAGAGATTTTGATTTCCGGCAGCAGCGCGGGTTGGGCATGCTCTTTCAGCGCCGGGAAGGCTTGGAAGTAGCGGTCGTAGTCGACGGGGGAGACGGGTACGTCGGTGAACTCTCCAGTGTCAGTCTTTAGTACTCCCTGGATCGTGTGAATCCACAGCGGCTTCTCCCCGGTGTTGCGTACAGTAACGTTGATAGCGACCAGCACCAGATTCTGATTTGGCACTTCGACGTAGGTCATGTTATCAATCGATCCCACGCCTTGCGGCTTCGCCCGCGACACAAACGAAACGATCGCCCCGACCACCACGATAATGACCACGCCGATAACGACAATTCTCGCGGGAGGCAAGTTGCGCTTGGCAGTGCCGAACTCCTCACCAATTTCAAAAGGGGTGCCCTCCTCTGCAGATGAAGACGCGGGCTGGGATGGCGCTGCCGAAGGGACCTGTGGGGGCGGCGGAGTCGGAGTTTCGTTGGCCATGAAAGTATCCCCGTAATCTTATCTGCTTTCGACCAAAAAAGCTTAACCGCAGAGATCGGCTACTCTCCTGATCTCCAATTCAGGCGGATTTCAGAAAATTTTCTTAGCGCCCTTTGCGGTCCTTCCCGTACTTAGCGCTTAAAAGCTTCTGACCGCAAAGGACACAAAGTTTTCGCAAATGTCGCGAAGAAAACCTTCGGCATGTTCGTCAGCAAAATCACGGCCAGGCGTGTTTCATGGCTTTCGCGAACTTCTGTGCCGGCAGTGTATTCAGCACATCTTCTTTCGTAAGCCAGGCTCGGCGGGCCTGCAATACACCGTAACGGATTTTCTCCATATGAGAGGTGTGATGGGAATCCGTGTTGATCACGACCTTCACTCCGTGCCGCTTGGCCAGCCGCAAATGGGAGTCGCAGAGATCGAGGCGATCGGGATAGGAATTCAGCTCCATCGCAACCTTATACTGTGCCGCCGCCTTAAGGATCACGTCGATGTCCACTGGATAGGCATCCCGCCGCAGCAAAATCCGTCCCGTAGGATGACCGATTAAGGAGACGTTGGGATTTGCAATAACTTTCAGAAAGCGTTCAGTCATCTGCGCACGCTCCTGATTGAAGTGGGAGTGTACGCTGGCAATAACCATATCCATCTCCGCCAGCACCGAATCGGAAAGATCCAGGCTTCCATCGGCGAGAATATCCACCTCGATGCCGGCAAAAATGCGGATTTCCTTTATCTTTTCGTCCGCGGCCCGAATTCGCTTGATGTGCTCAAGCGCGCGCTGGTCGTCCAAGCCGTTGGCAAAAGCCAGATTTTTGGAGTGGTCCGTGATCGCCATGTACTTGTAGCCACGCGCGCGGGCCGCCCCGGCCATTTCTTCAATCGTGCAACGCCCATCAGTTTCAACCGTGTGCATGTGCACGTCGCCTTGTATATCGCTTTGTGAAATTAGCTCCGGTAGCGCGTGGTTGGCGGCAGCTTCAATCTCTCCGTGATTTTCGCGCAACTCAGGCGGGATGTAGTCGAGCTTCAGCTTGGCGTAGATTTCCTCCTCGGTTTTTCCCGCCACAACTTTTTCGTTATCAAGCCGAGCAAGACTGTACTCACTCAAAGTGAATCCCATCTTCAACGCCCGCTGGCGCAAGGCCACATTATGTGACTTGGAACCGGTGAAGTATTGCATTGCCGCGCCGAATGAGTCGGGCGGAAGCAAACGCACATCCACCTGCATGCCGCTGCGTTGCCGGAAGCTGATTTTGTTTTCGCCCTGCGCGATGATTTCCATCAGCCCAGGAAAGCGGATGAGATGCTGCACCAGCTTCTCGCGGCAATCATCGTCCACGCACGCTTCACCGGTGACCAGCACATCCAAATCGCCAATCGTGTCGCGCCCCCGCCGCAACGAACCGGCAGGTGTCACTTTGTCCACGCCCTCCACCTGGGACAGATGCTCCACCAGCTTGTCAGCCACCTGCCCCGCGGCATCCAGCAGAAAACGCCCCCCAATGCGACGATAATCTTCGATAGCCTTCAGCAGTTTCTGCTCGTGCTTCTCCCCCATGCGCGGCAGGATGCGAATCCTTCCCTCCCGTGCCAGCTTTTCCACTCCCTCGATATCGCAGATTTGATAAGCACTCCATATGAGGGCAATCGTCTTCGGCCCGAGACCCTGGATTTTCAGCAGCTCCAGCATCGATGGCCGGTACTTTTTCAGCAGCTCGGCATGAAGCGCAAGGCGGCCTTCCTTAAGGATCTCTTGCATGTTCAGCAGCATGCCCTTGCCGATGCCAGGCACTTCCAACAGTTTCTTGGGCTCTGTAATCAGGTCAGCGACCTGCTGCGGCAGCGCTTCAATAGCTTGCGCCGCAGTGCGATAGGAGCGAATGCGGAAGGAGTCCTGCGCGTCGATCTCCAGCAGGTCGGCAGTCTCGTAGAGGATGCCAGCAATGGCTTTGTTGTCCATGCGAAACTAAAGATTAAACAAATTTGGGAAAGAGAGCCAGCGAGCCCGCTCTGGGATAGTGCCCTACCGGCTATGGCTGAAAGACGCTCACATCTGAATTAAGTAGCAGCGGCAGATTTTCTCGGCGAACTCTCCGCAGACTCTGCGAACTATGCGGTTAAAAGCTTTTGACCGCAAAGGTCGCCAGGATACGGCAAAGGGCGCAGAGAAAAGCCCCCAAAACACGTCCTCAACGGGGCAGTGGCCGGACGCACTTCGACTCTCTGAGCGGAGATAGGGAGGAGGGAGAGAACTTCAGTTGATCGAAAACTTCAGGAAGCTTTCGAAACGTTGGCCGCTTGCGCGCCTTTCTGGCCCTGGGTGATTTCGAATTCCACCTGATCACCTTCTTGCAGGCTCTTGTAACCTTCAGCCGTGATGGCGCTGTAATGGACGAAAACATCCGGTCCATCTTCGCGTCCGATAAAACCGTAGCCCTTGGCGTTGTTGAACCACTTCACCGTACCTTTCATACGTTCCACTTGCCCCCTCTTACAGTCACCCTCGATCTGGGGGAATCAAGGATGTGTCTTGATTGGTGACATTGTGCGACTGCGGGGAGGGGTTGTCAATACCTTAGAATACGTAAAACCCCTCTATCTATGCGGCTTCCGAGGACGTTTCTGGTTTGCCAGCCAGAGGATAGCGGAGATGGTTTTGCCGTCACGAATCGTGCCTTTTTCCACCATGCGCTGAGCATCAGCCATGGAGATTAGCCGCCGGCGAATCAATTCATCGGCTTCCGGCTGTGCGGTTCCTGGCGTCAGTCCTCGCGCCAGATAGATCGCCATGGTCTCGTCCATGAACCCCGGACTGGCGTAGTACTTGAAGATGCGTTGCCAGCGGGACGCCGTGTAGCCAGTCTCCTCCAGCAGTTCACGTTTAGCCGCAACCAGTTCGGATTCGCCCGGGTCAATGCGACCCGCAGGCAACTCCCAGAGGTAGTCTTGAGCCGCATGCCGGTACTGCCGCTCCAGCAGGATGCGAGCCCCCGATCGGCTCTCGAGGACGGCAAGAATCACAACTGATCCGGGGTGGTGCACGATATCACGCCGCGCGCTGATTCCGCCCGGTTCCATCACCTCGTCAACAGTGACCCAGAACACCGGACCGCGGTAAACCTCTCGCGAAGAAAGCACACGCGCCTGAGATGTTTTTGAGCGGATCAATTTAGACATGCGATCACTATACGGGAAGCCGCTGCAGGATTGCAGAACTCGGAGCACGTCGGACGCTCGTCTGGGCCCGCTGGCGGCCCGATGCACAACTCACGTGGAGACGGTCGCCTCGGCCGTCTAGCTTGTGAGAAGAGCCAATCAGGAAGAGCACATAGCGCCGCCAGAAAGTACCTAATGCATTGGTATACCATCGCATGGCCCGTACTAAGCATCTTCAGGCCCGACGTGTGTCGCTCACTCCGATTTCTGACTTTCAGCTTCCCCTGTTATCCTGCCCGCCGTGGCTGCGAAGCCAACAATCGCCATCGTCGGACCGGGAAACCTCGGAAGTGCTCTCGCCAATTCTCTGCGAAGCGCAGCTTTCAAAATTCTCGAAATCATTTCTCGAGAGAGCGCCAGTTCGCAGGGGAAAGCAAAGGTCTTGGCCCGCCAAGTTGGGGCTCGCCACACGACCCCTGAGAGCGCACGTTTGGACGCCGACCTGATCTGGCTCTGCGTGCCTGATCGTGAGATCGCCGCTGCCGCTCGCCTCTTGGCGCCACTCACAAACTGGAAAAGCAAAGTGGCATTGCACTCAAGCGGGGCACTAGCTGCCGATGAGCTCAATATCTTGCGGCGCAAAGGCGCTGCAGTCGCATCATTGCACCCCCTCATGACATTTGTTCGGGGCTCGTGGCCGTGCCTCGCGGGAGTTCCATTTGCCGTAGAAGGAGACGCGGCAGCGGTTCGCGTCGCGCGACGGATTGTTCATGGTTTGAAAGCGGACATCTTCCGTATCCCGAAAAACAAGAAGGCCGCGTATCACGCCTGGGGAGCGTTCACCTCGCCTCTGCTGCTGGCCACGCTGGTCACGGCAGAGGAAGTTGCCGGCATCGCAGGAATCAAGCGCGCTACGGCGCGCAAGAAAATGTTGCCGATCGTCGTCCAAACTCTCGCGAATTACGCTTCTCTGGGACCAGAACGCGCCTTCAGCGGTCCAGTCGTTCGTGGCGACGTCAACACCGTATCCAGGCACCTGAAGGCTCTAAGCAAGTCCTCGGGTGCACGGCGGGTCTATCTCGCTTTGGCCCGCTCCGCCATGCGAAACCTTCCAGTGCGCAACCGCAAAGCGCTTGAAAAGATTCTTGGTTGAATTCCCCACATGCGTGGCCACGTCTCACGATGCTCAATCAAGTTAAATTATCGTGACGTGAACAAATGCCCGAGTTTTTCCTTTTTTGTCTTGAGGTAGTCTTCCGCATGAGGGCTGGCGGAAACTTCGCAGGGCACACGCTCCACCACTTGGACGCCGGCCCGCTCTAAAGCGGCAAGCTTGTCGGGATTATTGGAAAGCAGCCGCACCTGGGAAATCTGCAAAGCTTTCAGGATTTCCGCCGGCAGCGCGAACTCACGCTGATCCGCCTTGAATCCCAAACGTTCGTTGGCCTCGACGGTATCCAGGCCCAGATCCTGCAGTTCGTACGCCTGCAGCTTAGCCATAAGTCCAATGCCGCGGCCTTCCTGCTGTTCGTAGATGAGCACTCCCGCGCCCTGCTGCGCAATCATGGAGAGAGCCATCTCGAGTTGCTGGCGGCAGTCGCAGCGCAGTGACCCGAAGACGTCGCCGGTAAGACACTGGGAGTGAATGCGTACCAGTGGCACTGCACTCAACACATCACCCATAACCAGCGCGACGGCGTTCTCTTTGCGCCACTCGGAACCTGTGCTGAATTCGCCTTCAAAGCCCAGAATGCGGAACCTGCCCCAGCGGGTGGGGAATTCCGCGGTGGCTACTTTGCGCACTGCGTTGGACGAAGTCACGCCATTATTATAGCTGGTGCGCTACATCATCCCGGAAAGTCGGCCATATTGACCGAACTCCGGATCTGCTCTGCATGCTTGGTCGAAGCGTGAGACGCTGCTAGAATTAACTCACCCACCTGCAACATTTTCTCATCGTGGGGCTATAGCTCAGCTGGGAGAGCGCATCGTTCGCAACGATGAGGTCGTCGGTTCGATCCCGACTAGCTCCACCAAATCAATCCTCGCAAATCGCCGACCCGGGCAGCAGCAGTGGTCCCGACACCGTGTGGGTGGACATTTCTGTTCACCGCAGTTGACCTTGGGTTTGTGATCAAACTTTTCCACCTTTAACCGCCGCTGACACTCCCCCGGCCCCCAGCGAGCCCCGTCTGAAGCGGGCGCCCTCGCCCCGCTGCTTTTTCCCGAGCCCGATTATTGCCGCGAGGTCATCCAACCAGAGATGCTGATGAAAGCGTCCTATACACACTTATTTGGGGTGGATCCAAAGGGGGCTAATCCAGGCATGAGCAGGAGTTTTCGCTTAGGCGTTCTCCTCGTTGCGATCGGAACTCTTGCAATCGTTCTTGATGGTTGTGGCGGCATGGGCACTGCTGCCAGCCATGACGCCAAGGGTACTCAGCCATATCTCCTGCGGGTCATAAAGAGCGGCAACGGCACGATTTCGAGCAGTCCCGCGGGCATCAGTTGCGGGAACACCTGCAGTGCCTCCTTTGCGGTGGGAACGACTGTCACCCTGACGGCAACGGCGGCAGATGGTTCGATTTTCTCTGGCTGGAGCGGCGCGTGTTCGGGAAACGGCAGCTGCAGCGTCACCGTCAACGCCGACGCTTCGGTCGCTACGACTTTCGCCCCCGCCCCTGGCGGCGCCTCTGCAGCCTCGGTCCTAACCTTCAAGTACGACCTCACTCGTGCGGGGCTGAACCCCAATGAGACGACGTTGACGCCGTCCAACGTCAGCAGCAACTTCGGCAAGCTCTTCGCTGACAGCGTGGACGGACTGGTGTTCGCCCAGCCGCTGTACATGCCGAACCTCAGCATCCCCAATAAAGGCACGCACAACGTAACTTTCATCGCCACCGAGCACGACAGCGTGTACGCGCTTGACGCAGATAGCGCCCAGTCACCGCTGTGGCATGTCAGCTTCCTGGATCCCGCTGCCGGCATCACGTCGGTGCCAACCACCCTGGCCAATACTCCAGGCGGCCGCACCGGGCTCGGCCCCGAAGTTGGGATTACCGGCACCCCGGTAATTGATCCCAGCACGAATACGCTTTTCGTCTCGGCGATGACCTATGAGAAAAACCAGGCAGTGCACCGCCTGCATGCGCTCGACATCTTCACCGGCGTGGAAAAATTCGGCGGTCCGAAGGTAATCACCGCCACCGTTTCCGGCAGCGGCGTGGGCAACGACGGGGCGGGGCACATCACCTTCTACCCGATCACGCAGAACCAGCGCGCCGGCCTCCTGCTGGTGAATGGCGTGGTGTACGTCGCGTTCGGGTCGTTTTCCGACATCGAGCCCTACCACGGCTGGCTGTTCGCATATGATGCGCAGACTCTGCGACAACTGGACGTGTTCATTACCAGCCCCACCGGCGAAGGCGCCAGCCTCTGGCAAGGCGCGGCTGCGCCGGCGGCTGACTCACTTGGAAATATCTACTTGACGACCGCCGACGGCACCTTCGATGCCAACAATGGGGGCCCCAATTACGGAGACACCCTGCTGAAGCTAAAGCTGGCGAACGGCTCGTTCACGATTCTTGACTGGTTTACCCCGTTTAACCAGAACTGTCTCAATACCGACGACCTCGATCTCGGCGCCGGCGGCCCCACCCTGCTGCCTGACGGCATGTTCACGCACCAGTTGCTGATTGTTCCGAGCAAGGAGGGTCGCGTCTACGTGGTAGACCGCAACTCTATGGGCCACTATCGCACCGACTCCGATAGCCAGATCATTGACTGGGTCCTCATCAACTCCATCGCCTGCGAAACCAGCGGAGGATTATCGCCCGACGGTCCCACGACCAACCGCATTTATGGCAGCATCTCCTACTTCAATGAATCGGCGTACGTGGGGCCGGCGAATACTACCCTGAAGCGCTACACCATTGCCGACGATGGCAGCCTCACGCTGGCCTCGCACACCACCAATAGCTTCCAGACCCGCGGTGCCACCTCAGTGATCTCTGCCAATGGAACCAGCAACGCTATTCTCTGGGTCGCCGAGTTCGCCACAGACACGCACCAGACCATCCTGCGCGCCTACCTAGCCATGGACTTGTCGGACCAGCTCTACGCCAGCACCTCAACCGCTGACTCTATCGGACGCGGCGTGGTGTTCACGGTGCCCGTGGTAGTGAATGGCAAGGTGTACGTCGGCGGCGAAGGACGCGTGACCGTCTTTGGCCTGAAATAGTAGGCTTTGACATGCCTTGGTGCGAGATCTGGACGCGCTTCTAAGAACCAGCGTGAAGGGTCGGGTGCCATGATGGGTAGCCCTGGACATCCCCGCGTGACTAACGTAATTTGCCCGGTCGACGTTTAACTCGATAGGGTCATAGCTGCCCCTTACCAATCATGAGTACAAAAAGCATCACCGTGCATCCGCGATTTGCGCTCGCTGCTACCGTCATGGTTCGGGAAGCGAGTGGAGCCGCCGTGTTAGCTCAACTTAGAAATATCAGTTTGAGTGGCTGCTACTTGGAAACGCCTCGCCAAATTCCGGACCATGCCAGGGTTCGGGTGGCCCTTCACATCGGCGAGATCCATGCCGATGTTTGGGGCATCGTACGCCGGCGCGATGCCGGCGGCTTGGGGATACAGTTCACCAACGGCACCACGGTGGAAGACTGGAAGCGGCTGGAGTCATTCATTAAGAAAATGCACGGTTCAGAGCATAGCCCTAGTACCCTTCCGGGTTGCTAGTAACTGCCGAGTTTCTCGCTGGATCGTAGAAAACTCTTCAAAACAGTTCTGTCTGCACGGGTGCTTTCCTATAGAAGCTGTAGGGAAACTAAGGCGTTGCCCTTATGACACGCGAGTAAATGGCCTTCCTGGTTAGGTTTACCTTTCTTCAACAATTCTCTCCAAATAGGAGAGTTGACCGATTGAGAGTGGCTGGAGTCCCCCCTAGACTGGATTCAATTCAGATCGATCTACATTTTTAGCCGCATAGAGCGTCCCCCACCGGTCGATTGCGTTTCCGCAAACACTTCCACAGCGGGTGGCGAAGTTAGTCGAGCACTGACCTCTGTGCTTTGCCAGCAGCTTGAGAATCGACTCAGGCGCCATTCAAAATCCAAGGAGAATTTTTTTGAAATCCGTATTCATTATTATTATTTTGTGCCTTGCGCTATTTGGCTGCGGGGCTGCTACAAAGCAAATGTCGCCGATGCCGTCGGGGCTGGGTAATGCAGCGCCAGGCGCTACGGGATCGGGATCAAGTTCAGGCTCTACGGCGGCGACTACGCAGTGTGGACCGGGAGAATTCGACATGTTGGACTGGGCTACGCTGGATCCCGACCTGGCTGCCGGCTTTCACATGGAGGGCAATGCCAATCCGCTCTATACCGTCGTACAGAAGGATAAATTTTTCTGGATCAAGAGCGCGAGTGGTTATCCGTGGGATATTCAACTGACTGATAAGAGCAATATCTACCTGTGGGTCACGGAACAGGACTGGAACGATCCGCATACTTTCAAGAAGTCGGACAAGAACACCAATATGCCGTTGACTTCGCGTTGCGCGAAAGGTGGCCAGTCGCAACCGGGAACTTCAATCAAGAGTAAAGACACATCTTTCGACACCGTTAATCGTTGTGCTACCACAACGGTGAGCAACCTGGGCACGATGGTGAACGATGTTTGGGGACCTTTCAAGATGAGCTTTGGGGGCGACTTGCCAGCCAACATGGACACGCTGATCGTCAGCTATCGCTACGACTGCGACGCCAATTACGGCAATTGCGCCGACCGTGAGCAGTTTTATCTGAGCCAGCGCTACGGGCTGGTGAGGTGGGATCACGGCAAGCTCATAAACGGACAATACGTTCTGGATAATTTCACGGTGTACAACAAGCTGGTTGCCGGTGGACCGCCTACGCCGATCTTCCCCTGTAACTGACAAAAAAGTGCTGCGGGTGAGTCGGGCGGACCTATAATCCCTTTCCTCAGGAGGGGCGGAGAGTCTGCTCTGACCCATCTCGATTGACGGAGGTTTATGTGCGGAGATTGAATGCCCAGCTGTTCATACTTCTGCTGCTTTCGTTGGTGATGCTCGGCTGCTCCGGTGCAGCTTCGAAGAAGCAAGAAGGGCAGCCCAACTCCTCAGCCCAGCCGCAACAGACTGGGTCTCAGACACAGGCAGGGCCGGCGCCGAGTCCATCTACGCCAGCTCAGCCCCCAGCCGACGCGCAGGCGAGCGCGGGTCCGGTTGCAGGGAAGGGCGGGCCAGCCGCAACCGAAAAGCACAGAATGAGAATGACTAACTACGCCCAGGTGCCAGTCACGATCACGGTCAATGGAGAATGGCTGGGACAGTGGGATCAGACCGTGGACGTACCGCTTCAAGCAGTCCAGGGCAAAAACCAGTTGACCGTGGAACTAGCTGGCGAGGCGAAGGGCATTGTGACGGTTCTCATCGTCGCTAATCGCGGGGGCCAGGACGTCAACCTTATGACCTTGAATTTTCAAGGGCAGACGGGTACCCACACTTACACGTTCGTAGCAAAGTAGCTTTCCTCATACCGCCGTTTCCGAGTCGCGGTAAATCCGCTACGAGACAGGACCGCCTTCCCGGGGCGCTGGTTCGATTGACGTCGTTTTCGTTGTCTACGTCTATCGCATGCCGTTAGTTCGTCTGAGTCGCTTCGTGTAGTTACCTTCGTCATTATCAGGTCAGGACGTAGCGTGCAATATCGTCCTCAATCGCGGTAAGCTCCCCTAACACTTTCCTGATTTTGGGATGGCGTCAGAGTTCGGTAGGCCACGCAAACTCAGCTCAGACTTTTTTTATGGTTACTGTACAAACTACTCGCGGGCTGGCGAGGCGGCATTGTGCTGTAAAGGCGCTTTGCTGGGTGCTTCTCGTGTGTGTGATTTCCACGACTCCAGTTCTCATTACTACACTTCAAGCGGAAAAACCCGAGAAGTCCGCGAAGAATGAAAAGCCGGGAAGAAAGCTAGTCTACAGAGTAGAGCCTGAATACCCGTGGGACCTGAAGCGAGCTGGAATTGGCGGGTTAGTGCGGCTGGATGTGACGATCTCCCCGCGAGGCCTCGTGGACACAGTGACTCCGATTGGGGGAAACCCAATCCTGGTGGATGCCGCCTCTCGTGCGGTAAAAAGATGGCGCTATGCTCCTTCAGACTCTGAGACGGAGATAATGGTCAATGTTGAATTTGATTCTCATTACCACTGAGCCCTGCCAAAAGCTGACGGTTGACCTTTCTCTCCTACAAGCCCACTCAGGTCATTCTTAAGCGAGCCTGCCACGCTGCGACTAGAGAACGCGCTCGCACCTATGTCACCGGCCGGGTTGTGGCTTGCGCAGCCCAAAGCATGATAGATTCTAGAACAGCGCTGCTAGTCTCCGCGTTTCATGAGTCCACGCAACTGACGCCTCTGGCCACGGCATCCTAATACAAATGGGGTATATCAGATCTTGACTCGAGGCGAGACAACACTGGGGGCGGTGCTTCTTGCCGAGGATGAGCCTGGGGTTCGGTACACCTTTTCAAGCGTGCTCGAGGAAGCCGGATACAAGGTCCAGGCTGTGCCTACCTTCGCCGAGGCCCAGAACTCAATGCGTAAGCGTGAGTACGATGCCCTTATTACCGAACTCAGCCTGGAGCGAGGGGAACTGGGTTTAGAACTCGCGCGGGAGGCTAAGAAGCTGAAACACGCTCCCGCCGTTCTGATTTACACCGCGGAACCCACCATTGAGAGCCTTCGCGCGGCGCTAGCGTTGCAAGTAGACTACGTGGCGCTGAAGCCAGTGGATCTGGAAGAAATCCGCTCTGCCTTGTTTCGCCTTATTTCTCGACGTTCGGTGTCGCTATCCCTTGCCGCACAATAACTTAGGCGTGCCCCTCATCGCTAGCGTCGCCGAATTCATTCTCTTTCCTCAAGCGAGACTGCAGACCAGGTAGCGACTGCGTCAGGGACATTTGGCCCTAGGAATGCTAGAATACACAAACCATTCCCCCTCGGGATCTCATCATGCCTCGCAAACGTCTGCTTCTTCTCGTAGATGACGAGACCAGCATTCTCCAGACACTCCAAATGGTGTTTGAGAACGAGGGGTACCAGGTGCTGACCGCGCAAAGCTGCGCTGAGGCACTCAACCTGCTGCACAACGGTCAGAAGTTCGACGCGGTAATCACAGATTTGAATATGGAACGGGAGGACATCGGATTGGAGGTCGCACGGGCGGCGCAAAGGGTAAAACCAAGGCCCGCAATCGTGATCTATACAGGTTTTGCCAGTGTTCCGAATTCTCGCGCCGCTCTGGACATGGGAGTCGACTACATGGCTCACAAACCGGTTGAAATAAGCGAGCTGATTTCCGCTTTGAACCGTCTGATCTCAAAGCGTGCTGTGGAGCGTTCCCGGTGACGGCCAAAGCAACATCAGCCAGGGCTCCAAGACTCGCACTGGTCGTGCACTCCGACGTGGGTGTACTCTCCAGTTTCCAGTCGGCGCTCACCGAGAAAGGCTTCGTGACCATCGTCGCCCGCGATCTTCCTACGGCCTTGCTGGCCATGACTCAGCATTACTTTGAGCTTGCGGTGGTTTCTTCGCGGCTGGGCGAGGGCGGTGATGGTTGGCCTTTGGCGGGCGTCCTGCATTTGGTTTTTCCGCGGGCTTTTGTGGCGGTGGTTTCTCCGGATGAGCCTGACGTCCTGGCATTACAATCTGCCATCAATTACGGTGCTCGGGAAGTATTTGAGCTATCCCGCCCCGCAGCCGAAGTGGTCGGCTCTATCGTGGCGCAGCTGGAGATTGTGGAGAACCGCTCAACATCGAAGTCGAACGTACATTGATCCAGCCGGCCTACAGCCACTCCTGCCTTTTTTCAAAGCACTAGCGATTCTGCACTGTACTAGGCGTTGTCTCCCGCTCTATGCGCTGCCTGCGTTGTGCTGTTGAGCTGCTGCGCGGCCCTGATTCCGCTGCTTGCCCGCACTTCCTCACGAATGCGCAACGCCAACCCGGATAGCTGCTTTTCAAACCTGTCCAGCGCATGGCTGGCGCCGTCCAAGTCAAGCTTCCCGCCCAATTCTTCAATGCCCTGCGCGGCAGTGGCGATTTCCATAGCCCCGAGGTAAGTGAGTTCCCCCCCCAGCTTGTGAGCTGCCTCTTGCAACAACTCCGGCGTTCTCTCGGCCAAAGCGCGACGCATCTGGGATAGAAACTTGGGATATTCTTCCAAAAAGATTTCCAAAATGTCGCGCAGCACCTTTTCGTCACCGTTCACGCGCTCGAGCGCAGCAGCGCTGCTCCAATCCGCAAAGTGTCCGAGGGCGGAAGTGTCCTGCAGGCCAAAAAGTCTATCGAGGACGTCAGCTACTTGCTCAGAAGTGATCGGCTTAGCCAAATAGGAGTCCATGCCGCTGTCCAGGCAGCGCTCCCGGTCGCCTTTCATAGCATGCGCCGTCATAGCAATGATCGGAATGTGGGCCCCGCTCTTTTTTTCCTCTTGGCGGATTTTCGCCGTGGCAGTGAGCCCGTCCATTTCCGGCATCTGGATATCCATAAAGACCACGTCGAAAGTCTCACGCTTCAGCAGCGCAATCGCCTCCAGGCCACTGCCGGCAATCACTGCCTGATGCCCGATTTTCTGCAGCATGCCGAGCAGCACTCTTTGGTTCACAGGATTATCTTCAGCGAGCAGGATACGAAGATGGCGGCGCGCCTCGCGCAACGCATGACGGGTAACCAGGCTTGGCTTGGTGTCACGCGTATGTCCCAGAACCTGCAGAATGGCTGCCAGCAGCTCGGTTTTGCGAATCGGCTTGAGCAGATACGCGGCAATGCCCAGTTCGCGACACCGCGCCGCATCGCCGGGCCGACCGGCTGAGGTCAGCATCATTATCATGGCTCCCGCCAGTGCCGGGTTCTGCCGGATGCACTGTGCCAGTTGAAAACCGTCCATGGCGGGCATTTGTGAATCAATTAACGCCAGCCGGAATGATTTGCCGGCATTCTGCGCGCGTTCCAAGGCCTCCAGAGCGCCCGACCCACTGCTGACCGCGCTGGCTTGCATGCCCCAGTTCTCGGTGATGTTAACCAGCACGCGGCGGTTAGTAGCGTTATCGTCGACCACCAGCACAGGCACGTGCAGCAGGTCTGCCCGCAAGGTTGAAACCGGCGCCGCGCGCGCGCTCCGACTGATGCCCAGGGATACCGTGAAGAAAAAAGTACTGCCTTCCCCCGGTGTGCTCTGCAGCCAGATTTTTCCTTCCATCATTCCTATGAGCCGGGAAGCAATCGCCAGGCCAAGCCCGGTTCCTTCATAGGATCGGCTCATGCTGTTGTCCGCCTGGGTGAAGGCTTCGAAAATGAGGCTTTGCTTTTCCAGAGCAATCCCGATTCCGGTGTCGGAAATCGTGAACTTCAACTGCAGGCCGCTGCCCTCACTAGCGACTCGCTCCACCCTTACCAGCACTTCTCCCTGTTGCGTGAACTTGATGGCGTTACCGACCAGGTTGACCAGCACCTGGCGCAGGCGCCCGGGGTCTCCCAAAACTTGCTGGGGCACTTCGGAGAGAATCTCCGTCACCAGTTCCAAGCCTTTCTGGTGGGCCCGAACCGCCATTGCCTTAGTGGTTTCCATCACGTTATCGTGGAGATTGAAATCGATGGGATCGAGGTCCAGCTTGCCGGCTTCGATCTTGGAAAAGTCCAGAATGTCATTGATGACGCGCAGTAGGGAATCTCCGGAAGATTTGATCATCAGCAGATATTCGCGTTGCTCGGGCGTGAGTTCGGTATCCAGCGTCAACTCCGCCATACCCAGAATTCCGTTGATAGGAGTTCGGATCTCATGGCTCATGTTGGCCAGGAACTGGCCTTTGGAGTGACTGGCGTTCTCGGCGGCTTGCTTGGCCTGGCGCAGTTTCTCTTCAGCTTCTTTCCGCTCCGCCACTTCAGTAGCCAGGTCATAGTTAGAGCGTGCCAGTGCTACAGTTCGCTCATGGACTTTCCCCTCCAGGTCTTCATTTAACTTCCAAACTTCATTTTCCACTTCCACGCGGCGCGAGATCTCCGCAGTCATGAAGCGGGTCAGGAAGATGCCGGTAATCATGACAAGCAGGATCGTGGGCGCAATCAGATATAGCAACAACGTACGGGTGCCAGCGAGGCGCCTCTCACCCTCCTTGATATGCCAGTCCATCTCCTCTTTCTGAAAGCGGACGAAGTCGTTCCAGGTAGCGTGATACCTCAACAGAAGGGGCAGAGTGACCCTCACCATTGCATTGCGGGCCTCAGGGCCGCGTTTTTCGTTCAGCTGCATGTTGACGTGTTTTTTGTAGCTTTCGACGTAGGGTGTCCTGGCCGCTTTCACGGCGGAGAGAAGTTCTCTCTCGCGCTCCGAACCAGTACGCTGCTCAAGCTGTTGGAGCAGGGCGGAGATTTTTTGGCTGTTCTGGGCGCGGCGAATCAGCAGTTCGTCGATCTCTTCCCGATCGTCCAGCAGAAACACCTGCATGGTGATGCGATTATTCAGGTTGGAGTAGACCAAGGCTTCACTGGCGATCTGGACCTTGGCCCAGTGATCGTCGATGGTTTGCTTCAGGTCGAGATTGAGTTCGCTGACTCGGCGCATAGCCAGCCATCCAACGCCGGCCAGGACTGAGACCAGAAGCGCAAACGCAATGCCCAACTTGGTGCCGATGTAGCGATCTTTCATGTTCGCTGTAGGATCTGGGCCAAGCATAGATTCATAGGCAGACCTGCGCGAACACCGTAGCGCCAGGTGCCAGTGAACGCTCATTTCGTTTGTAAGGGCTGCTGGTTAAGAAGGGCAGTGATAGGCAGACGGCTTTGGCATTACGGAGGTATGCGGGCGTCCCGTATTGGTACGCCGTAAAAGGAGAAAGGCGCGGCAGGAGTGCTCAAGCAACGAAGAACTGCTGCCCGTCAGTGTATAGCACGGGCCGCTTGATGGAATGCTCAGACGGAGGAAGCGACGGGGGTCCAAAGGCGCATTGGAATTGCATATTGCGGCCGAAGATGGAGCGGGAGACGGGGATCGAACCCGCGACATCCAGCTTGGAAAGCTGGCGTAGAGGATCCGGCGGACGAAGTAACAGATGGTTAGAGACGGAGCAACAGGGCCGGC
>Ga0209577_10001534_pt1 | contig 22796 bp, 20 predicted proteins | sample GraSoiAngelo_109_FD_185874 | JGI IMG/M metagenome (GOLD analysis project Ga0209577, IMG submission 185874) | Grasslands soil microbial communities from the Angelo Coastal Reserve, California, USA - 14_0903_12_20cm (SPAdes) (version 2) | ecosystem: Environmental > Terrestrial > Soil > Grasslands...
ATGCTCGACTTCGAGAGCCGTTTCACCGCGTCCGAGGGCAACATCGGGCTGCCCTATGTGAGCCACGACATCGGCAGCTTCAAGGGCAAGCACCTGGCGGACGACATGTACGTCCGCTGGCTGCAGTTCGGGGCCTTCCAGCCGATCAACCGGCTGCACTCGAACCACGGCGATCGCCTGCCCTGGGAGTACTCGGGCAAGGCCCGTCGCGTGGCCGCGAGCTTCCTGCGCCTGCGCGAGTCGCTCGGGCCGTACCTGTACACGCTCGCCCGGAGCGCGCACGACAGCGGCACGCCGATCGTCCGCGGGATGTACCTCCGCTGGCCGGACCAGAACGACGCCTACCGCTACGACCGGGAGTACATGCTCGGCGACCAGCTGCTGGTGGCACCGGTGGCGGCGCCTGGCGACCCGGGGCAGAAGACCGTGTGGTTCCCGCCGGGGACGTGGGTGGACTTCTTCACCGGCAAGCGCTACCGCGGGCCGCGCGTGGTGAAGCTCACCGTGCCGCTCGAGCGCATGCCCGTGTTCGCGCGCGCGGGGGGGATCGTGCCGTCGCAGCCCTACGGCCCGCACGAGCCGGTGCGGCCGCCCGACCCGCTGATCCTCACCGTGTGGGGAGGCGGCGCCGGGCGGTTCCGTCTGTACGAGGACCGTGGTGACGGGCTCGGATACCTGGGGCGCTCGTTCGCGTTCACACGGATCGTGCACGACGATCGCGGGAGGCGGGGAACGCTTGTCACGATCGGGCCGGAGCGGGGCAGGTTCCCAGGACGCGTGCACCGGCGACGGTGGGAGCTCAAGCTGATCGGCGTTGCGCGGCCCGCAACCGTCACTCTGAACGGGCGAAGGCTCCCTGGCCCGAAGGTGGGCACGAAGCGCGGGTGGTCGTACGACGCGACGAAGCGCACCCTCGTGATCCGGACCGGCAGCCTCTCCACGAGCCGGATGGCGAGGATCAACGCGGCCGCCTAGCAGGCGGCGCCGTCAGTAGCCGGCCTCGGTCGCCCAGCGCGTCCCCGCGTCTATCGTGCGCGGGGTGCGACCTCTGACGAGCCAACCCCCAGAGCTCAGTGCGTCAGCGACGAGCAGCGCGCAAAGCCTCTCCCTCGAACCAGCGCGAGACACAACTGGCCGTGGGCTGGTCCTGGTGCTCGATGCCTTCGCGGCGCGCTTTGGAGGGACTGCGTCGTTCGTGGTGCAGCTGGTAGACGCACTCCTGAAGCGCGACGACATCGAGCGGCTGGTCGTCCTGGCTGAGCACGACTCGGTCGTGGTGCGCGACCTGCGCCCAGCCGCGCGCCTCAGGCTGATCCGCTTGGCGGTGCCGGCCCGGGGGAGGGTGCCGTGGCGCGTAGTGTGGGAGACCATCCGCCTCCCGAGGCTCCTGGAGAGCGAGGGCGCCGACGCCCTGCTGACCTTCTCCGGGGTGGTCCCGCGCCACCCCACCTGCCGCGTCGTCTCGCTCGTCTCCAACCCGGGGCCGTACAAGCCGCCGTGGACCTTCTGGAACCGGGTTCGCCGTCACGCGATCGCTCGTACCACGCGCCGGGCGCAACGCCTTCACGTGCCGTCGCGGGCCTTCGCCGAGATGATGCGGGAGCCAGGCGCACGCGTAGTCCCGCACGGCGTCGATCACGACCTCTTCCGACCGGCCGCCGAGCCTGGCACAGAGATCCTCACCGTCGGAGACTTCTACAGGCACAAGCGGCAGGACCTCATCATCTCCGCCTGGACCCGCCTGCCCGAGCCGCGCCCGATGCTGCGCATGATCGGCAACCCGGCCGTGGATCCATCCCACTTCAGGGAGCTGAACCGCATGACCGACGACCCGCGCGTCGTCCTCGGCGGACCCGTCGGGCTGGAGGAGCTGCGTGACGCCTACCACCATGCTCGCGTTCTGGTCATCGCCTCGGGGCACGAGAGCTTCTCGATTCCCATCATCGAGGCGATGGCCTGCGGCGTGCCGGTGATCGCCCGGGACCACCCGGTCCTGCGGGATACCGGGGGCCCGGCGGCCATCTACGTGAGCGGCGACGACGTCTCGGCCTGGGCGCGCGCGATCCAGCGGCTCCTCTCGGATGACTCGGCCCACGGTGACCTGCGGGAGAAGGGGATCCGCCGCACGGAGGGCCTGACTTGGCAGGCGGTCGCCGAGGCCGTGGTCGCCGACGTGCGCGGTTGAGCGGTGCCTTCCGAACGCGGTTCCGCTACGTGAACTTGCGGCCGACGTAGATGACTTCCGATCGCGAGAGGACGTACCTCCTGACGTCTTGATCCGGGAGCTTTGCGGCCCAGTCGTCGGCCGTGACCTGGAATCCCGCCCTGTGGGAACTCCCCGACCGGCGGCCTGCGCTAACTACTGAGCCGCCTGGCTCCGAGGCGGCCGCGGTGGAAGTCGCTCCATCCAGCCACGAGCGCCCGCAGGCTCGCGAACGGGCGATGAGCCCGCCGTAATCCGGCCAGGTGCGTCGCCACGCAGACGAGCTCGCGGCGCCAGGCGCGCAGTCCCGACATCGGGGCGTGGCGCTGGCAGACGAGCAGGTTGTTGCGGGTCGCGTAGTAGCTCGTCATGGGATTCAGCTCGCGACCGCCGAGGGAGGCCGTCACCCGGTGCCAGACCTTTGCGTCCGGCACGAGGAGCAGCTCCATGCCAGCGGCTCTCACCCGCAGCGAGAGGTCGACGTCCTCGTAGAGGAAGAAGTAGTCGGGATCGAACGCCCCGACACGTTGAATGGCCCCCCGCGAGATGAGCATCGCTGCCCCGGTCACGAAGTCGACCGGCACGGGTGTGTTCAGATGAGCCGGAGCTCGGCGCCGGTAGTGCTCCATCCGTCCGCTGTAGCCGCGCCTGGGATCGAAGCGCGCACCACCGAACCACAAGACGTCCCCGGGATCCGTGAAGAAGATGACCGGCGACAGGATTCCGGCGCTCGGGTGTGACTCGGCTGCCGCGAGCAGCCGCTCGAGCGCATTCGGTGCCACCGTCGTGTCGTTGTTGAGGACCAGGATCCAGTCGCTCCCGAGCTCGAGCGCGCGTTCGATGCCGATGTTGTTGCCACCCGAGAACCCCAGGTTTCGCGGGCTGGCGATCAGCTCGACGCCCGGAAACCGCTCGCGCACCGCTTTCACCGTCCCGTCGGTGGACGCGTTGTCCACGACGATCGTGTCAAGGCCGCCGGGCGCGCGGAGCTCGGCCAGCGAGCGGAGGCACTCCAGCGTGTCGGTCTCGCCGTTGTAGGAGAGGACCACGGCGGCGACGGTTGTCATGGCCCGTTCCTGCGCGGGGTGGAACGGAATACGGCCGCCGCGAGCTTCAGCGCGCACCGGCAGGCGAGGACCGCACCGCCGAGGCCCGTCGCGAGGAGAGAGCGGCTCACATGCAGGCGCCAGTAGCGGAATGCACTGCGATGGAACGCGATGATCGTCATCAACGGGCGCGCGGCGGAGGTGGAGCCCTGATGGTGGACCACCGACAGAGAGGGCTCGTACTCCACGCGCATCCCGGCGGAGAGGGAGCGGCGGCACCAGTCGGCGTCCTCCCAGTACATGAAGTAACCCTCGTCGAGGGGCCCCACAACGTCGAAGCGGTCGCGCGGCGCGATCAGGCAGGCGCCCGAGACCCAGTCCACGACTTGGGTCCCCGAACCAGGGGTCGCCCGCAACTCGCGCTGCACCAGCCGGCTCGAGGGTCGCATCCGGGCGAGCAGGGAGGTGCGGCCGAGGAGGCCCGTACGAGCGGTGGGGAAGCCGCGGGCAGACTGCTCCACCCCGCCGTCCGGGGTGCGCACCGCGGGTCCACGCGCAGCCAGATCCTCGGGCCACTCCAGCCCGGCGACCTGGGCGAGGAACCCGGGGCTCACCTCGACGTCGGGGTTCAGCAAGACGACGACGCTCCCCTCGGCCGCGGCCTCGATGCCCCGGTTGCAGCCTGCCGCGAAGCCGATGTTGCGCCCCGGGTCGATCAGCCGTGCCCCCTTGGGCAACGACGCGGGTTCTGCCACCCCGCCGTGGTTGTCGACCGCGATCACGTCGATGGCCGTGCTGGCGGACACATCCTCACGGGCGCGGTCGAGGGCGCGCGCCCAGATCTCCTGTGCCCGCCCCCCGCCGTACAGCACCGTGATCACCGCGATGCGTGTGAGGCCCGCTGCGGTCGCGATCGGGCAAGGCTATACCGTGTGAACGTGGCGGCAAGGGTCCTGCCTGGTCCGACGCTTGCCTCCTGGCGGCGGCTGAAGCACCGCTGGGCGCGGCCCTGGTCGCTCGAGGCGAGCGGCTGGCTCGTGGCTGCGGCGGGCGCGCTCCTGTTCCTCGACTCGGCGGGCACCGTCGACGTCGGCTTCACGCTGCGACCCAGCGACGTGCTGCTCGGGGCAGCGAGCGTCGTCGGACTTCCCTGGGTGCTTCGTGGCTGGGCTCGGTTGCCCCGAATCCTCCAGGTCTCAGCGGCTGCCCTGATCGCGGTCTACCTCCTCGCGACGATATTCGGACCGGCGACGACCCGTCCCGGACTGGCGAGGACGAGCCATCGCGAGCTCGTGTACCTCGCGTACCTGCTGCTGGGCATCACCACGATCGGGCTTGTCGTCGGCATCCGCGCGGGCGGCTGGCCGGTCCGGCGCATCGTCTGGGCGCTGGTGGCCGGGCTGTTCGTGGAGGCGGCGTACGCGGCTTACCAGTGGCCGGCGCAGCACTACGGCTGGCCACTTCACGACATCAACAACGCCCCGAACTCGGACAACTTCACTACGGGTCACCGCTTTCAGGGAAACGGGCTTTTCGGTTGGGAGCGCGTGCGAGGCACCTTCAAGGAGCCGCTCGTGCTCGGGTCGTATCTCGCCTCGGTCGCGGCGCTGGCGGTGGCCGGACTGGCCCGCGCTCGGCCGCGGAGCAGGCGCGCACGGATAGCCGGCCTGATCGTCGCGATAGTCGCCGTGACGCTCACATCCTCCTCGCTCACGTGGGGAGCGACCACGCTGGTCGCCCTGCTCATTGCCACAACCTGGGCCGTTGCGTCCGGTCGCCCGCGTCCGTCGACGGCATTGGGCGCCGTCCTCGCGATCGCGGTGCTCACCGCTCCGCTGGTGTTCACGCATGCCGAGGTGGCGTCCGGGATCACGGGCCGTTCTGCGGTCGGGCTCCAGACGACCGTGCTGAGCCGCCGCGACGCGTGGCAGGAGGTGGGGCGGCAGTGGGCTCCGCAGCCCGTCCTGGGGCACGGGCCAGGGCAGAGCTCCGTGCTGATGGCGTACAGACCCGACGTGCCGGGCGCCCCCGTCGTCCTCGGATCGGCCTACGGCGTGTGGGGCTCGGCCCTGCTCGATGCCGGGATCGCCGGGCTGGCCGCCTGGATCCTGCTGCTCGGCTCGCTTTTCGCCCTCGCGCTGCGCGCGCTGCTCCGCGGTGTCCGGCCTCTCGCCTGGGGCGCCGTGAGCGCGGCCGCAATCGCCGTGATCCTGGGTGACACGTTCGGCGACAGGTTCGACCCCAAGGTGTGGCTACTGCTCGGCGTGATGGCGGCGACGTGCGAGCGCGCCGGCCGCCAAGCCGGCGGCGGCCGCCAGGAGCCCGATCGCCCCGCCCACTAGGGCGGCCGTCACGGTCTTGCTGTGAAGCTGGCCCGCGGCCTGCGCCCTGGCGGCGAGCCGGTAGCGATCGGGGATGTCCAACCGCGGTATCTGAACGAGCTTGCCGCCGGGGCTGGTCACGGACACCTGATCGGCGTCGAACGTCACGGCTCCTGCGGCGTTCACCTGGACGTCGATCTCGGCGGAGCCGACCTGCAACTGCGGAACCCAGCGCACCGTGATCCTCGTCCAACGACGCGAAACCAGCACGGTGCGGCCATCGGCCACATCCTCGGGCGCCGCGCCGAACGCCAGCCTGAGCGCGGCGCGGCCCCGCGGTGCGCGCACCCACGCCTGGGCCAAGTAGGGATGTCCGGGGGAAAGCGCCTTGGCGATGGTCACCCAGGTGCCGCAGCCCGGCTGGGTGTAGTGACAGGTCGTACGAAGGAGCCCCCGCCCGCGACGGCCCCGGCCGCGGGCAGCCCCCGTCGACGTCGGCGGGAGGAGGAAGATGGACCGGCCAACGCCCCACCCCTGGGCGCCGTTCTCGAAGTCGAAGCGCGTACGCGGGCTGCCGAAGCCGGGGTTGCCCGAGGAAGCGCGCAGGAACTCGAGCGTGGAGGCGGCGGCCGACCCGGCCATCGCAGTGGCCACCGTCGAGTTCACCGCGCGTGCGCGCACGATGAACAATCCCGCGTCCGGGCTGCCGCCTGCGTTGAGCCTCGGCTTTGCGCGGCGCAACGGCAGTCCCGAGCCCGCTGCAGCCCCCAACAGCACCTGCGGGGCGCGGAGCGCCTCCGCGGCCCTGATCCACCGCGCGCGCTGCCTGGCCAGCTCGTCTGCCGCCGGCGGCACGTCGGGCCGGATCGAGATCACGGCCTCGGCCAGATACGAATCGACCGGAGCCGGGCGCACGAGCGCCCCGACGCTGGCGCCGACCGCCGCAGCCACCACCAACGCCGCGCCCGCGACCGCCGGGGCCCCGGTTGCACGCGCCGCGCGTTCCCGCAGGCGACGGGTCGCCGGGATCACCAGCGAGGATCGCCGATCACGAACTTCTCTTGCTCGCCCTGGCTCGCGTGTTGCGCACCACGTCGAGCACAATGGGCGGGAGCAGCCTCCTCAGCAACATCCGCGCGCGCGCACGGGCCGGTTCGCCCGGGCGTGGTCGGAACAGCGTGCCGTGATCGCCTGACAGCTCTTCCTCGGGCCGGCCGCTCGTGTAGTAGTACAGGGCGAGTGACCTGCGGCTAACCCCTTCTGGAGCCATGAGCGGCTCGGGATGACCGTGGTAGGAGAAATCCGTGGTGTTGAAGATCACACATCGGTTGAACACCGGGAGGATTCGCCGCTCACGGGTCTTCATATCGGTGCTCCACAGCTCGAGGTGGCCACCGTACTCCTCCCGCCAGTTGCGGTTTAGATAGAGCAGCAGGTTGATTCGCCGATCGAGGCGCAGGCGCCGGTGCTTGTTGAAGTCCGCGTGTATCTTCAGGAAGCCGCCGCGCTTGATCTCGTGGAACCCGCCACCTATGAAGTGTGGATCGGGTATGAGGCCCTCGATTCCGGTCAGGGACTCGAGGAACTCGATGAACACCGCCGAGTTGAACTGGGTCAGGAGGTGGCGGGGCGCGGGCGGCAGACGGGACTCGTCGTCGGTGGCGAGCTTCCGCTCCTCCGCATTGTCGAAGCGCTGCGTGTGCGCGATCTCACCCGCCTGTGACAGTTCGTCGACGATTTCCGCCAGCTGCTCAGCCGGCAGGAAATCGTCGATCACGACGTGTGGAAACGGCCGCGCGGCTTGGTACTCCGACCGCAGCCGAGCCGCGATGGCCTGCAACGCTTCGGGCTGGAAATAGCTCTCCCTGAGCGTGGGAGCGGTGGCCTGTGTCCGTTCGGTGGGGGTCGTCCTCACGTGCGAAGCCCGATGCGGAGGCAGCATGATACGAGTTGCCCGGCCTGCCGGGCCAACCGCGCGGGAGAGCGCGTAACCTCGTTCGTCCGGATGCCTGATCGTCCCTCGCCAGAAGCATCCGACGCGGATCGGGCTGCCATCGAGGGCGGGGTGGTCGCCGCCGGGCTAGCAGCGCCTCGGGATCCGCTCACCGCCGAAGAGATAAAGGGCCGAGCCGCCGGCGGGGCCGTGACTCTGGGCGCGCGGAGCCTCGTGATCTTCGGCCTGGGAGTGGTCGGCAACCTGGTGCTGGCGAGGTTGCTGGTGCCGCGCGACCTCGGGCTCGTCGCGCTGGGGACGACGCTGATCACCGTGGCCCGCTACATCTCGGACGCGGGCGTCGCCGTGGCGCTTATCGGCCGCACGGAGACGCCGAGCCGCGAGGAGCTCGGCGCGGTGCAGGGGTTTCAGCTCGCGACCACCACCGCGCTCGCCGTGTGCTTCGCGGCCGCGGCATCGCCCTTCGGGCGCGATGGGCTGGTGCCGGCCCTCATGATCACCTCGCTGCCGCTGGCCAGCCTCCGGATGCCGACCGTGCTGATGCTCGAGCGGCAACTCAATTACGGCGTGATCGCGCGCGCCGACGTGGTCGAGGCGGTGGTCGGCTACACGTGGGCGATCGCGACGGTCGCGGTGGGCTGGGGAGTTTGGGGGCTCGCTTCGGCGGCACCGATCCGCGTCCTCGCGGGCAGCGCCACGGTGATGCGGCTGGGGCCGGTGGGCCTGGTGCGACCGCGCTGGGACTGGCACCTCGTACGCCCGATCCTTGGCTTCGGGGTCCGCTTCCAGGCCATCAACGCTGTGTCGGCGGGCCGCGACCAGGGGCTCAACGCGGGGATCGCGGCGATCGCAGGCGTCCCGACACTCGGACTATGGAGCCTCGCCTGGCGGATCATGCAGGTGCCCTTCCTGCTCTTCGTCACACTCTGGCGCGTCTCGTACCCGGCGATGTCGCGCCTGCTGGAGACGCGACACGACCCCCGACCAGTCATCGAACGCGCCATCGGCGTCGTCGCGGTTGCTCTGTCGCCGATCGTGGTCGGGATCGCCGCGGGCGCTCACGCCCTGCTCCCGCCGCTCGTCGGCAATCGCTGGGCGCCCAGCGCAGACATCCTGGTGTTCTCCAGCGCCGCGATGATGATCAGCGCGCCGGTCTCGATTACAAGCGTCGGCTACCTGCTGGCATCGCGCCAGCCCACGAAGATCCTCATTTCCGCCGTGGCCCAGGCGGTGACCTGGCTGGGGGTCGCGCTGTCGCTTCTGTCGCCGCTCGGAGTTACCGCGATCGGCCTTGGTTGGCTCGCGATGAGCCTGGTCGACCTTACCTTGCTCTCGCGCTGGGTCGGCCGGGACACCGGCGCGAGGATCATGCGGAGCCTGATGGGACCGGCCGCCGTGGCGGTCTTGGCCGGCGGGCTCGGACTCATCGTTGCGAGCGCCGGACATCATCGCGTGCTCACGGGATTACTCGGCGTGTTCGCCGCCGAACTGCTCCTGCTGGGTGGATTGCGAGCGCTCGCCCCCGAGCAGCTTCGGGCGGCCGCGCGGATCAGCTGGAACGCGCTTTCGGCCGCGCGCGCCGGCTGACCGGGATTCGTGGGGGCGGTTCGCCAAAGACCCGCATCCGAGGATCGACCCACAGGCCGCAGGTGATCGTGCGTCTACCGCCGCGGAAGTCACGACCAGAAACCGCGCAGCCGGAGGCTAGGGTTCGAGTCCGTGTCGATGCGCGTGGTCCCGTTCACCCCAGCCCACTCGGACCGCTGGGATGAGATCGCAGAGAGAGCGCCGATGGGCACGTTTCTCCACACCCGCCGGTTCCTCTCCTACCACGGAGAGCGGTTTCGCGATGCCTCTGTCCTCGTAACCGACGACGGCGACACGCTTCTGGCGGTGCTCCCCGCCGCGCTGGATCCGGCGGACCCCCTGCGCGTTGTCAGCCATCCCGGATCCACCTACGGCGGACTCGTCCACGACGGCGGGCTCTACGCGGACGGTGTCCGTGCTGCGCTCCAGGCAATCTGCGCGCACTTCGGCGAGTCAGGGCTGAAGGTGCTCAGATACAAGCCCGTTCCGTACCTCTATCACCTGGTCCCGAGTGCCGAGGACGTCTTCGCACTCAGCGCGCTCGGCGCGACGAGGGTGCGCTGCGATCTGTCGTGCACTATCGACCTCGCCGCGCGACGCGCGCCCAGCACAAGGCGGGTCCGCTCCCTCAAGAAGGCGCACCAGGCGGGCGTGATGACGACTGAGGACCCCGGGCGGATGCCAGATTTCTGGCGTGTGCTCGAGTCGACACTCGAACGGCGCTACACCACCACCCCGGTTCACAGCCTCGAGGAGATCGAGCTGCTGCGCGACCGCTTCCCGGACACGATCCGGCTTGTCTCGGGGGTGCTCGACGACGAGGTGGTTGCCGGCGTCGTGATGTTCGCGACCCAGCGGGCCTTCCACGTGCAATACATGGCCTCGAGCCAAGCGGGGATGCCTGTCGGGGCGCTCGACCCCGTTGTTGAGCGGTGCATCGAGCGCGCCAACGAGGCAGGCGCGCGCTACTTCGACTTCGGCACGAGCATGGAGGATCGCGGGCCGGCCCTACAGCCGGGGCTCCATCGGTTCAAGGCCGAATTCGGCGGGGGTGGCGTGGTCGTGGAGTGCTACGACCAGCCCCTCGGCGCGGCGCGCGCCGACTCGTGAGAGCTCTCATCCGCTGAGCTCACCGGTACTCGCTCGCACGAACTCGTCGTAGTCCCGGATGTACTCCGACTCGTCATAGGGCCGCGAGGCGAGCACGACGGCGATCGTCCCCGACGCGAAATCCACAAGCTCGGACCAGATCATCGTCGGTATGTACAGACCCACGTGAGGCTGCCTCAGGTCGACGGTCTTGCGCGCTCGGCCATCGTCGAGGACAACGCGAAACGATCCCATTACCGCCACGTACACCTGCTCGAGGAGCCGGTGCGCGTGCCCGCCGCGCTCCGCGCCGGCAACGATGTCGTATAGGAAGAACACCCGCTCGAGCGCGAACGGGATCTGGCTCCTCTCCTCAACCGCGGTTATGGCGCCGGACGGGCTGTCGATACGGGGCAGCTCGATGGTTCGGCACACGTCGAGGGCAGAGCTCACTCCGGCGGCCTCTGTGCCTCGCGGAACTCGGAATGGTCACGTATGTAGTCCGACTCGGAGTACAGCTCGGACGCGAGTATCAGGCAGACCGCATTGGTCGAGAAGCTCTCGAGCTCACGCCAGATCATGTTCGGGACGTAGAGTCCGACGTAGCCCCGGCTGAGGAGGTGCGTCCGGCGCCGGGTGCCGTCGTCGAGATGGACCTCGAAGCTCCCCGACAGCGCGACGATCATCTCCCTCAGCTCCCTGTAGGCATGCCCGCCTCGCTTCTCTCCTCCCGGAACGCCGTAGATCCAATACGCACGCCGAATCTCGAACGGGACGTGACGACCGCCCTCCACGAAGGTCAGGTTTCCGCGCGGGTCCGCGATCTTCGGAAACTCGGTGACGCAGCACTCCTCCAGGCTGTGCACGGCGAACTCGCGACTCACGAGCCAAAGAATGCGCGTATGAGCTCCGCTACGTGCGCCAAATCATCCTCCCTGAGCTCGGGATACATCGGGAGGCTGAGCAGCTCAGCCGTCGCGCGGTCTGTCTCCGCGAGACTGGACCCTGACGGCAAATCCGAGAACGCGGGTTGGCGGTGCGCGGGGATGGGATAGTGAATTCCGGCGCCAACCCCGTTTTCTCTCAGGTGACTGAGGAGCTCATCTCGCTGCGGTGACCGGATCACGTATAGATGAAAGACGTGTTCGCCCCAATCGGCGACACGCGGGAGGGCCAAGGGGAGATCTCGCAACAGCTCGGCGTAGGCCGCAGCGAGGACTCGTCTGCGCTCGTTCCAATCGTCGAGATGTGCGAGCTTCACGCGAAGGATCGCCGCTTGAAGCTCGTCCAACCGGCTGTTACCGGCGGCGGATTCGTGAACGTAATCGTGGGTCAGACCGTGATTGCGGAGTGTTCGCACGCGCTCGGCCAGCCGCTCGTCGTCCGTGACCACGGCGCCCCCATCCCCGTAGGCGCCCAGGTTCTTCGTCGGATAGAAGCTGAAGCAACCCGCGTCGCCGATCGAGCCCGCTCGCACCCCGCGGCAGGTGGCGCCGTGAGCCTGGCAGGCATCCTCGACCAGCCGCAGCCCGTGGCGCTCGGCCAGGCGGCGCAATGGGTCCATGTCGGCGCACTGGCCGTACAGGTGAACGGGAAGCAATGCGCGGGTCGCCGTCCGCACGGCGCTCGCGGCCCGGTCAGGGTCCATCGTGTAGGTGTATGGATCCACGTCTACCAGCACAGGTGTGGCGCCGGCTGACCTCACCGCCGCAACGGTCGGGACGGCCGTCTGCGACACGGTGACCACCTCGTCGCCGGGCCCGATCCCGTAGGCGATCAGCGCAAGCCGCAGAGCGTCTGTGCCGGAGCCCGTCGCCACGCACGACGCGGCCCCGCAGTAGGCGGCGAACTCGGCCTCGAAGGCCTCCACCTCGGGACCGAGGATGTAGTGGCCGTTCGCCAGCACTCGTTCGATCGCCAAGTCGAGCTCGGGCCGCAAGGATTCCCATTGCGCCGTGAGGTCGACCCTGGGGATCTCGAGGGCTGCGCTCGTCACTGTCCGTCCTTGGTCCGAAGGGCCTGCCAGCTTATCCCGAGATGACCGCGCTGGCGGGGCGGCGGACCGCCGGATACCGTTCCAGAACAGGGATGCGGTGGCAAAAGCGAGGGCATATCTATGTGCCGGACGGCACTCTGTGGTGGGCCCGCGGGTACGCCTCTTTTCCCACTGTGGAGGTTCTAGACGGTGTGCTCAGGGTGTACTTCACAGGCCTCGACGAGAACAAGTTCGGCCGCACCGGCTACGTCGACCTGGACTCGAGAGATCCGTGTCGCATCCTTCACGCGGCGGAAGAGCCGGTTCTCGACCTGGGGGAGATCGGCGCCTTCGACGATTCTGGCGCGACCGCTTTCAGCCTCGTTCGAGATGGACCGCGGAAGTACCTCTACTACCAGGGGTGGCAGCGCACGGAGCGCGCTCCTCACCTGATCTTCACAGGGCTCGCCATCGACGACGGGAGCGGCGGAGGGTTCCGCAAGCACTCGCGTGCGCCGATCCTCGACCGGACCGAGGCCGAGCCCTTCATCCGCGGGGCGCCGTATGTCATGAAGGCCGCCGACGCATTCCACATGTGGTACGCGTCGGCCAGCCGGTGGGTCGAGGACGAGCACGGCCTCCACTACGACATCGTGATTCGCCACGCGACGTCGCCCGATGGGATTCGCTGGATTGCCGACGACAGACCCGCGGTCTCGACGGAGTCCCCCGCGGAGTACGCGGTGGGCCGGCCATCGGTGCTCTTCGATGACGGCGTCTACCGCATGTGGTACGCGATCCGGTCGTTCAACGAGCCCTACCGGATCGGGTACGCGGAATCGAGCGACGGCGTCAGTTGGACCCGGCGGGACTCGGAGGCCGGGATCGGGCGATCCCAGGAGGGATGGGATTCCGCAATGATCTGCTACCCGCAGGTCGTGCGCGTCGACGACCGCCTGCTGATGTTCTACAACGGGAACCAGCACGGCGCGAGCGGCTTCGGGTACGCCGAGGCCGTGTGAGTTCGAGCGGGAAGGAAGCGGAAATGCTTGATCAGAAGGTGAGTTCGTACGGAGTGCTCGAGTCCCAGCGCTCGGATGACGAGGTCTCCGTGAAGCTCGAAGAGCTCACGCGCATCGGATACACACAGCTCGACAGCGGCATCGGTCAGTCCGGCCTGGATGAGCTGAGAGCAGAGCTCCCGTCGGTCTACGACCGCCAGGCGGCAGAGATGGATGGGGCCTCGCTCGAGGGCTCGAACGATGCCGACGTGGCGCGCTGCCTCCTCGCGTACGACGACTGCTTCCTCAAGCTGGCGACGAACCCGAGGCTCCTCGAGCTCTGCAGGAGGCTGTTTGGAGAGAGCTTCGTACTCCTCCAGCAGAACGGGCTCATCAACCGCCCATCGGGCGGTCACTATCAGCTGCGCTGGCACCGCGACCTCCCCTTCCAGCACTGGACCGCATCGAGGCCGATCGCGATCGCGGCCCTCTTCTGCCTCGACGAGTTCAACGCGACGACCGGCGGCACGTACGCGCTGCCCGGCAGCCACATGCGCGAGGGCTTCCCGTCCGAGGCGTTCGTCCGCGAGCACCAGCGGGTGATGACGGCGCCCCCGGGGACGTTCATCGTGATGGACGCCATGGTCTTCCATCGTGCGGGCAAGAACACCTCAGACGGCGTTCGGCGCGCGGTCAACCATCTGATCGGGCTTCCCTTCCTCGCGCAGCAGATCGACATCCCGAGCATGCTGAACGGCGCTCACGCCGCAGATCCGTCCATTTCGGCGTACCTCGGATACAAGTGGCGCCCCGCGCCAAGCGTGAAGGCCTGGCGGAACGACCGTGTGAAAGGGACCGGGGCTCAAGGAACGTGAGACGCCAGACGCAATCCCCGGTTCACCCCGCCGCACTGGACGCATATCGCTGCCCGTATTCGGGCGAGGCGCTCACACTGAAGCAGGCGCCGGGACGGGGAAGCGAACATGCCCGTCACCTCCTCGTCTCGCCGAGCGGACTCGAGTACGAGGTGCTCGACGGGATGCCGCACCTCCTGAAGTCCGAGTTGGAGTCCTTCAGTCCGACTGAAGAGCGCGAGAAGCAGTACTACGAGGAGACCGCACGCGACTACGACGCCGTGATCGAGTGGCTCTTTCGCAGCTTCGGGGAGAACGAGGACGACGTCCGCCGGAGGATGGTCGACCTCCTTGAGCTTCAGCAGCACCATCGCGTGCTCGAAACGGGCGCAGGCACGTGCCGCGACAGCGTCGCGATTGCTTCACGTCTCGGGGACGAGGGCGAGTTCTACGTACAGGATCTCTCGCCGAGCATGCTGTCCATCGGCCGCGAGCGAATGCGTGAGGCCGGTTTCCTCGACGGCTCACGCAGCCCCGTCCGCTTCTTCGTCGGGAATGCCGGAAACCTGCCGTTCGACGACGGGTTCTTCGATGCCGTCTACCACTTCGGCGGCCTGAACCTTTTTACGGACAAGAGGCGGGCGCTCGCGGAGATGGCCCGCGTGGTGCGAGTGGACGGCAAGGTCGTGGTCGGCGACGAGGGCATGGCTCCGTGGCAGCGCGAGAGCGAGTACGGGCAGATACTCATGACCTCCAACAAGCTGTACGCGCACACGCCGCCGCTCGACGATCTACCCGAGGGCGCGCGCGACGTCTGCGTGCGCTGGATGATCGGCAGCGCGTTCTACGTGATCGACTTCAGGGTCGGCGAGGGTGCGCCTCGGGTGGATCTGGACCTGCCAATCCTGGGCAAGCGCGGCGGGACACATCGGACCCGTTACTTCGGAGTGCTCGAGGGCGTGTCGCCCGAGGCGAAGCGGATGGCATACGAAGCCGCCGAGGCGAGCGGACTGAGCTGGCACGATTGGGTCGATCGCGCGGTTCGCGCCGCGGCCTCCGCGGATCTCGGAGACCGCGAACGGAGGGTGCTCAGCCCTCGATCCCGAACAGCTCGAGAGACGTGACGTCCCGCTTCTCGCTTCGAGCGGGACGGTAGACGGATCCCGGCTCGACGTCGCGCGTCACAACAACATGTGGCCCGAGCCACGTGTCGCGCCCGATCGCGATGTCGTTCACGAGCGTGGAGTTGACGCCGAGGAAGCAGTTCTCGCCGACCTCCACGCCGCCTGACACCACCACGTGGGAGGAGATGAAGACGTTGTCTCCGATCGTGGAGTGGTGCCCGATGTGGTTACCGCTCCACATCACCACGTTGCTGCCCACCGTGACGAACGGCTGAATCGTGTTGTCCTCGAAGATGAAGCAGTGCTCGCCGAGCTCCACGTTGCGCCAGACGAAGGCGTGGCTGCTCACGTAGCTGGCCAGCTCGAATCCGGCCCGCTTCGCGTCCGCGGCTAGCCGCGCGCGCACCCTGTTGATCTGCGCATAGGTGATCGCCACGTGGACCGCGTGCTCGCGCGGATCGTGAGTCTCGGCAAGCGTCTCGAAGTCGACGATCGGCAGGCCGCCCAGCTCGTCGCGCTCGCGGTACCCGGCCTCGACCGAGAACGCCACCACCTCGTACGGGGAGTCGTGCGTGAAGTACTCGCGCGCGATCTCCGCGAACACCCGGTCGCCGACGATGATGAGCTTCTCGGCCACTCCTCTACGGCCTGCGGATCAGGATGTCCTCGCGCCGGGTCGCCATGGGCAACTCCTCCGGCTGCGTGACCACGTACGCGTCGAACCCCGCCGCGCGCGAGCGGGCGAGCAGGCCGAGGATGACCGCGTCGTCGATCTTCCCTGGCTCGGGGGCGCCCCACTCCACCGCCGGTGGGCGATCCTCGCCGGTGAACCGCTGGTGGTGCGCGATGCCGGCCTCGCTCGCGAAGAACCGCCTTCGCTTCGAGACGTTCGGGATGTCCCCGAGCAGCATCGATCCGCCCGGCGCCAGCAGCTCCAGCGAGCGGTCAAGGAAGCGCCACACGTTCCCCTCGGCGAATACGTAGTGGAGCACGCTGTAGGCCAGCAGCGCATCGACCGCGCCGTGCCGCCCCACGAATAGCTCGGGCACATCCGGATAGTGGCCGGCGAGCTTCGTCACGTGACGCTCGTCGGGGAGCTGCGACAGCATCTCCTCGGAATCGACCAGGACGAGCCGGTGGTCGAGCCTGGCGCAGAGCCCGCTGAGCATCCGCGGGAGCTGGCTGCAGCCGGGCCCGATGTCGACGACGAGTCGCCCGCTGCCGCCGTCCAGAGCGAGCTTCCCGACGATGTCGTCGAAGATCACCTCCTCGAGGCCCGCGCGGTACTCGTCGGGAAAGCCGACCTTCTCGTACGGGCTCAGCGAGTCGTCCGTGGCCATCCGCCGGAAGTCGTCGAACGTCAGCTCGGCGAAGCGCTCGTGGTCGTGGCGGACCATTCGGCGAGCAGGTTAGCTTCGCGCTACGGCGTGCAGGCGGACGGCGGGCTGCACGCCCGCGCGGGCCGGCGCGGAAACGTGCCTCGCGTGAGCAGGTGGATCGTGGCGAGGGAGAGCACGCCGCCGGGATCGCAGCGGCGATCGCCGTCCGTCCCGCCCCAGGGCGCACGACTACGTCCGTCGAGTCTGCCCGGACGGGCGTGTCTCCGTGGTCGATCTCGGGCACCCGGGCCTACGCCCGCGCTTCAACGCGACGCCGCCGCGGGCCCATCCGTGTGACCCGGATGGATTCCACCGCGCGGCGCACGGGCGGGCCGGCTGCTCTGCCGCTCAAGAGCCGCGGATACGTTCGGAGCGCCTGGACCTTACGCATGGCGCTGAGGGCCGGGGACCCGGCGCGACGGTGCTGCTGGGACGCGGCGAGATACTGCACGGCGGCCACGAGCCGCATCCATTCGCGCGCCGCGCGTCCCGTCGCCGGGGGAAGAGCGGAGAGCACCCAGACGCTGAAGTTGCCGGGGGCGCGCGCGGCGACCGCCGCATCGACCATGACGGGCGACGCGGAGCGAAGCCACCCGGCGAGTCGCTCGTACGAGGCGGCGGGCAGCCATGGGTGCAGGACGTCGTTCTCCCAGCGTGTGAGGAAGTACGCCAGTCTCGCTGGCGACTCCAGGAGCGCCGGGTCGTGATCGAAGGCCGAGCCCAGGCTGGCTTCCGCGGCCTCCGGCCTGCCCGCGCAGAACTCGAGATACGCGCGCTCGAGAGCGAGGAGGGCGCGGGCGCGCCGCCGGGACAGGCCCGGAATCGAGGGGGCCTTTCGCTCCAGGCTCTCAACCACCGCCAGGCTGCGCGGGAGGTGGACCGAGGGCTCGAGGTCGACGCTCGCGTTCGCCCCGTGAACCCGGTAGTCCACCAGCACCTTCGGCACGAATCCCACGCGCGCGGACGCGAAGACGCGCACCCACAGCTCCCAGTCGCTGTACACGAGGAGGTCTTCGTGAAAGCCGATCCGCTCGAAGCCGTCGCGCCGGGCCAGCACGGTTGTAGCCGGGATCAGGTTGCCTGGGATCAGTAGATCGACGGGGTGACGCTCGCCCGTGATGTCTGTACCGAGGATGCCGCGCTCCGGCAGCGGGCGGCCGGCGGCGTCGACGTACCGGGCGTAGCTGTAGACGAGGTCCAGCTCGGGGCGGCGGTCCAGGTGCGCCATGAGCCGCTCGAGCCGGTCCGCGTGAAGGACATCGTCGGATGGGAGACCGCTCCACAGGGAGCCTCGGGATACGTCGCGTGCCAGGTTGGCGGTCGCCGCGGTGCCGCGGTTGACGTGCCCGGGGTGTGTCAGCACCCGCACCCGCTCGGGCTCCCGCCGCTCGTACGCTCGAGCGATCTCCAGGCTGTCGTCCGTGGACCCGTCGTCCACGATCACAACCTCGAGGTCCCTGTAGGTCTGCCCCAGGGCGCTCTCAATCGCCGCCGGCAGATACGGCGCGTGGTTATACGAAGGGATGCAGATCGAGACGGTGGGCACGGTCCAACCGGGCGCTCAGACCGTCATCGGGTGCGTAACCACACCTGCCAACTCACGTCCGTCGCTCCGACGTCCGCCGGCGGCGGGCGAGCAGCCGCCACATCCTCCAGCCGAGGTTCACCGCGCCTATGTAGCGTCCGATCCGCCAGAGGAGCTCAAACCTGACGACCCGTTCGGCCAGCCGGCGCCAGCGACCACCGTAGCGCTCGGGATCGTGACGGCGAAGCCAGCGCAGCCCTTCGACATGGTCATCGGGACGGCCGAGGGCCAGCCCCTGGCGGTACAGGTACGTGTGGTACTCGCGCGTCACCCGCCCGGCGACCTCCGGCGAAACCCGTTCAGTGTCGGCGTAGTCGAGGCGCACCTTCAGCAGCGACCGGTGGTATTCGAAATGCTTGTCGGGGTCCATCGGATGCGACATCGAGTCGGTGAGCACGCGGTAGCGGGCCAGCGGCTTGTCGATGTAGCCGAAGCGCGCATGCTTTGCGATGTCCAGGTACATCGCCCAATCCGCAGACACGTAACCACGCTGCCGGTAGCGGTCGTAATCTGCGTACCTGCGGAGCAACGCGGTTCGGCAGCAGAACGCGCACGTCATCACGAAGTTGCCGACGAGCAGCTGCTCGAACACGTCCCCTGTCGGGATGCGCCGTCCCGTACTGCGCCAGTAGGCACGCTCGACGCGGTCAGGGAGGAGGTAGTCGGTGTCGCCGTGGACCGCCCCGACGTCCGGACGATCGAGCAGGAAGCGCACGCTCTCCTCGAGCATCGTCGGCAGGTAATAGTCGTCCGACTCGAGGATGCAGACGAACTCGCCCCCGATCCTCGGAATCGCCTGGCTGATCTCGGCGATCAGCCCGACGTTCTCGTGCCGTTCCGCGACCACCCGGTGCAGCTTCTGCTCGACCGCGGGCAGGTACGCCTGGATCTTGTCCCACGAACCATCGGTCGAGCCGTCGTCGAACAGGATCAACTCGACCGGCTCGTACGTCTGGGCGAGCAAACCCCCGAAGTAGTCGTCGAGATAAGGCTCGTGGTTGTAGCAGGGGGTGATTATCGAAACCAGCGGCTGTTTGGCCACGCGGCTCCGCTCTGTCAATCCCTACGCCGCTGGCGGCTGCTACGCCGCGCCGGGCGGCGACGAGCGCCTGACCGCGAACCGGAGCGCAACAGCCAGGGCGGCGCCCGTGCCGAGCAGGAGAGCGACGATCAGTGCGACCTGGCCGTCCGCCGCGCCCGCACCTGCCGTTGCCTTGTCCGCCACCGCGCGGGCCGACATGACCACATCGTGGACCGCCTTGCTCGCTCCGTGATGGCCACCGCCCGATGCAGAGGGACGCGAGGACGCGGAGCCTCCTGAGGACGTCCCGTGCAACGCCGCGGTCGGACGGATGCCCGCCCCGAACAGCGGCGCCAGACTGTCGAGGCTGCCACCGCCGCCGGCCGAACCGGTGCCGCCGCCAGAGCCGCCGCCCCCGGTTGAGCCAACCGACCCGCCGCCGTGATTAGAGCCGCCGCCCGCGTGGCGCCCCTGGTCGAACGGGATCCCGTACTCGGTGCCGGCGGGGCTCCCCGAAGAGGGGGTGGCTTGGTTGGGGGACGCCATCGCCGTTCCAGGGGCCCCCGAGGTGGAGGCGAGAAACGCCGTGACGAGCCCCGCCGCAGCGATCGCGCAGCGGCGGTGTTTGAGGGGCCGTGACCTCACCGGGCGCGAATATAGCCTCATCCTCGGGCCGGTGTGTTAAGGGCGACCCCGGCCGCGATGAACTCGCGGCGCGAACCAATTATGCTCGGCGTTCCTCCAGTGGGTGGTGCGGCCATCGCCACTTGGGGGGAACAGCCCTGTGAGATACCTCGTAACCGGAGGAGCCGGATTCATCGGATCCCACCTCGTGGACGCGCTCGCGTCGCGGGGGGACGAAGTCCTGATCCTGGACGATCTCTCGACGGGTAGCCGCCAGAACGTCCAGCACCTGATCGACTCCGGCGGTGTGGAGCTGATCGAGGGTTCGGTCCTGGACGGCGCGCTGGTGGACGACTGCGTGCGTTCCGTCGACAGGTGCTTCCACCTCGCGTCGGCGGTGGGCGTCCAGCTGGTGATCGATCACCCCCTGGACACGCTCCTCGCGAATGTGAACGGGACCCAGAACGTGATGACCGCGGCGGCGCGGCACGACCGCTGGCTGCTCTACACCTCGACGTCGGAGGTCTACGGCAAGCAGGAACGCACCCCCCTTACCGAGGACTCCGACTGCGTCCTGGGTCCGCCGGCGGTGAGCCGCTGGAGCTACGCGATAGCCAAGGCATTCGGAGAGGCACTGGGTCACACGCTGCACTCGGAAGGCAATGCCCCGGTCGTCATGACCCGCCTCTTCAACGTGATCGGCCCGCGTCAGACCGACCGCTACGGCATGGTCCTCCCCACGTTCGTCCGGCAGGCGATCACGGGTCGGGACCTGACGGTCTTCGGCAACGGCACCCAGATGCGCTGCTTCCTCCACGTGAGCGACGCGGTCCACGCGCTGCTGCTCCTCGCCGAGGTAGAGGGATGCGCCGGCCGGGTCTTCAATGTCGGGTCGACCGAGGAAGTCGCGGTCATCGCGCTCGCCGGGCGTGTCATCGACCGGACAGGTTCGCCTTCGGCGATCCGGCTTGTGCCGTACGCCGAGGCCTACGGCCCCGGCTTCGAGGAGCTGGGCCGTCGACGGCCCGCCACCGGTGAGCTGGAGACCGCCACCGGCTGGCAGCCCAGCCGGACGCTCGACGAGGCGATCGACCAGGTGGCCGCGTACGAGAGGAGCCTGGCGGAGCAGGACCAGAACCTTCGCCTTGTCGGCTGAGGCTCGCATCGTCGCCGCGCTGGCGCTGTCGCTGGGCGTCGGTCTTATCGCCACACCCGTAGCGATCCGCACCGCAGAGCGGATCGGCTTCTACGACCGTCCCCTCGGTTACAAGGGTCACGCGGCGCCGACCCCGTATCTGGGCGGCGCGGCCGTGGTGGTCGGCTTCCTCGTCGGAGCGCTGGGGATCGCCGGCGACCTGTCGCGGCTGGCCCCGATATTCGTCTGCGCCCTCTTCCTGTTCGGGGTGGGGACCCTCGACGACCGCGTTGGGCTCGGGGCGATTCCGCGTGTGATCACCGAGGTCGCCGCGGCAGTGGCGCTCTTCATCGCCGGGCTCGGCTGGCACGTGTTCGGCAGCGACGCGGCGGACCTCGTGCTCACGGTCGTCTGGGTCGTGGGAGTTGTCAACGCGTTCAACCTGATGGACAACATGGACGGGGCCGCCGGAACGGTGGCGGTCCTCTCGTCCATCGGTGCGGCGGTCCTCGCTCTGAGCGCCGATGACCACGCGGTCGCCGCGCTCTCGATCGCGCTGGGCGGCGCGTGCCTCGGCTTCCTCCCCTTCAACCTGTCCGCGCCGGCGCGCATCTTCCTCGGCGACGGCGGCTCGATGCCGATCGGCTTCATCGTGAGCGCCGCGATCATGGCAGTGCCGCTCGGGGGCGTCGCGGGGTGGCACCGGCTGCTCATCGCGGCGCTCCTGGTCGCGCCCGTGGTGGTCGACACCACCCTCGTGACGGTCTCCCGCCGCCGTGCGGGCGTGGCGGTGGCGTCGGGCGGCCGCGATCACATCACCCACCGCCTGGGCAAGCGGTTCCCCTCGGCCCGCGCCGTCGCGCTCGTCCTCGCGTCTGGGCACGCCACCGCCTGCGCCATCGCGCTCGTGGTCGCGGACCTCGGCGATGTCGGGACCGCCGTGGCCTGGGGCCTCCTCGTCGTGTGTGTGGTGGGACTTGTGACGCTCTTCGAGACGCGCGCCTGGGCGCCCTCCCGGGAGCAGTCCGTCGTCCCCGGCGGAGCCGCGGCAGCGGCCACACGAGCCGCTCCGAGGGCACGGCGTCCGATCGCGCCGCTCGAGGTGGTCGCGCTGCTGGTGCTCGCCGCCGGATGCGGCGTGAGCCCTCTGTTCTTCGCCTTCTACGACATGACCGTGTGGGGCCCGATCGGGTTCGGAATGCTCGCCCTGCTGCTCGCGCTCGTGCTGTCGCGTCCTGTGATCCCGCGCCCGGCGGCCCTGGTCGCGATCGGATCGCTCGCGCTGCTCTGGGCCTGGTCGCTCATCTCCACGGGCTGGGCCCAGTCGCCCGACCGTGGAGCCGCCGACGCCGGGCGCTGGTTGCTCTACGCGGCCGCGTTCGGGGTCTTCGTACTGCTCCTGCGCGACGACCGGCTGTCGAAGCTCCTGCTCGGCGTTTTCACCGCACTGATCGCCGCGTTCGGCGTCTACCTCCTCGTGCGGATGTTCACCGGCGACGCCCGGACGCTCTTCCTCGCCAACCGGCTCCACGGCCCACTCGGCTACGTGAACGGAGAGGCCGGCTACCTCCTGCTGGGCTTCTGGCCGCTGGTGGCCGCCGCCGAGCGAGCCCGCCGAGCGCACTGGGCCGCGGTCGCGGTCGCCGCGGCCACGATGCTGCTCGGCCTGGTCGTGCTCAGCGAGACGCGCGCCGTGATACCGGCGCTGGTCGTGGGCGTGGTCGTCCTGCTCGCCGCGGTGCCCGGGAGGCGGCGGCGAGCGTGGATCCTCGTGGTGGCCGGGGCGGCCGTGATCGCCGCCTCCGGACCGCTCACGGACGTCTACCGGCACACCGCCACCGGGCACGCCCCGAGCACTGATCGGATCCGCACCGCCGCGGAGTGGGCCGCGCTGGCCG
>Ga0209577_10001538_pt1 | contig 22754 bp, 25 predicted proteins | sample GraSoiAngelo_109_FD_185874 | JGI IMG/M metagenome (GOLD analysis project Ga0209577, IMG submission 185874) | Grasslands soil microbial communities from the Angelo Coastal Reserve, California, USA - 14_0903_12_20cm (SPAdes) (version 2) | ecosystem: Environmental > Terrestrial > Soil > Grasslands...
GTTCTGCCGGTACTTGGCGAACAGGGACCGGGCCAGCACGTCGCGCAGCAGCAGCACGATCCCGACGACCTCGTCCGTCTCCACGCCCCGCGGGATGATCCGCTCCGACAGGTTCCGCGCGTACGCCTCCAGCGCTTCGATGGAGCCGGTCTCCAGCGCCTCCAGGTAGTTGTCGTACACCGCCGTCGCTTCGGCGAACACCTCGTCCGAACTCATCGCCGTCAGCAGCTTCGCCTCGGTGATCCGCCGCGCCCATTCCTCCCGCAGCTGCGTCCGGTTCTGCCGCAGATGGGCCACGAGTTCCATGAGCAGCGCAACCGTCGACTTGTCTCGATCCAGACGGGCGATGACCGAGCTCATGCCGGCGTCGGGCAACACACGTTCCTCCTGCGTCTCGCGCAGAAAATCGAGTGCCTGTTCGAGGTGCCGCGCGGCACACCAGTCCCCTTGTGTCTATTCTACGGCCCTCGGTCGAAGTGCGAAGCGGGAAGCAAACTGCTCGGAACTGAGGAATATCCCTGAATGCCGTCCCTTACCCCTTCAGGACCCCGCCATCAGCCCCCGGCGCCGGGGTGCGTCAGCGTCTCCACCGTGTTATGGTGATCGTCGTGCCCTTGGCGGGTTCGGAGGAGATCTCGAATTCGTCCATCAATCTCCGCACCCCCGACAGGCCCAGCCCCAGGCCGCCCGAGGTGGAATGTCCCCCGGCGATCGCGCGGGTCACATCCGCGATGCCGGGTCCCTCGTCGCGCGCCACCACGGTCACCCCCCGCCTCGCGCCGTCGGCGACGTTCGAGAGCACGATTTCGCCCCGCGTGGCATAGAGTACGATGTTCCGCGCCAGCTCCGAGATGGCCGTCGCGATCAGGGCGGCCTCCGTAGGCGAGCAGCCGCCCTGCAATGCCAGCGTACGCCCCCACTGGCGGGCACTGACAATATCGATGTTTGACGCAATCGGGACCGTGATCTCCTGATCCACCGGCCGCAGCGAGGCCGCCGGCGCGGCTGCGGAGCGGGGCGTGATCATGCGGGCTGTCCGGGGTTCGAGGTACAATCCGCGACCCCGACATTGACGCCGTTCAGCGCGGAGTAGGATCGAATGATCTCCGCATCCTCGTGCGCGTCACGGCCTGCTGGGCTTGGGCCGCCGGCGAGCGCTTTGAGCCCCGCAATGAGGCGGTCGTGGACCCGGATAACGGCGGTCACGAATTCCTCGCTGCTCGGTGCCCCCTGCCCACGTCGTGTGGTCTCGACGGAGATCACAATGCCGCCCCCTATTGTTCAAACGTTTGTTTGTAGCTCGTCCGGCACGGCCACACGTCCCGTGACGGCATTGCGTTCGAGCCGCAGGGCTCGCCGGGCCCGTATGCTGAGGGCAGAGCGTTTCGAGTCTGCGGCAGCGGGCGCCGGGACCTCCTCCATCCTGACAATCGCGGAGGTGCCGTCGAGCCGCGTAGATCGGTGGAGATGATACGCAGAGGTGATCACACCTCCAAACTCCGGCTCCATTTCCACGCTTACACCGCAGGAGCACTGATATTTGGCCACGGCGGCCCCCTCATTTGGGATTTCGCCTTAGACGATAAACCTCAGAGCCCGCTGCCGAGAATGGGGTGAAATGCTGAGGGATACCTCAGAAAACAACTTAGGCATGGGCTCAATTTGACCTTACGTCGACTGGTCCGAGGAGGCCTGCGCCTAGCGTCTCCACCGTTTTACGGTGACAGTCGTGCCCTTGCCGGGTTCGGAGGAGATCTCGAATTCGTCCACCAGCCTCCGGACGCCCGACAGGCCGATCCCCAGACCGCCGGAGGTCGAGTACCCCTCGGCGACGGCCCGGGACACATCCGCGATCCCGGGCCCCTGGTCGCGCGCCACCACCATGATCCCCTGCCTCCCCCCGCCATTCGTGATCGCCAGCCCGATTTCGCCATGCTTGGCGTAGAGCACGATGTTCCGCGCCAGCTCCGAGATCGCCGTCGCGATCAGGGCGGCCTCCGTGGGCGAGCATCCAAGCTGGGTCGCCATGGCGCGCCCGCGCTGGCGGGCGGCGACAATATCGAGTTCCGACGCGATCGGCACGGTGATCTCCTGGTCCGCCGGCAGAAGCGATCCCTTCGTCTCACCTGCACTGCGGGGCCCAATCATGCGCGGCGTCCGGGGTTCGGGCCGGCGCCCCTGACCGCCGTCCGCTTGAACCGGCGGTTCAGGTAGGCGAGACCCTCTTCGAGGTCGAGCGCGGCCGTCACCCCCTCGAGGCGCAGCCCCAGCTGCGCCATCGCGAAGGCCACTTCCGGCTGAATGCCGACGATCACCGTTTCCGCCCCCCGCAGGCGCGTCATGTGCGCCAACTCGCGGAGCGTCGAGACGGCGAAGGAATCCATCACGTCCAGCGCGGTCACATCGACGATGACGCCCCGGGCGCGATGCTCGCCCACCTGCGTCACCACCGCGTCCCGCAGGCGCTTGAGGTCCTCGTCCGCGAGCGCCGCCTGAATGTTGGCGATGAGGTAGTCCCGCTGCTTGAGAATAGACGCCTGCACGCGCGCCCGCTCCCTTACTCCTCGGCCGGCGGCCCTACGGTTCGACCGCCGGGCTTGCCCGTTGAGTGACTGTCATACGGCATCGAGATTCTGCCAGCGCACAGATCGCAGGGCCTCATCCAGCGAGTTGCCGTTCCCCGCTGCCGACTTGCCGCCGACTTTGGCCAGGATCTCATACCGGTTGCCGAACGAAGGCGTCCCATAGAAGATGTCGATGGTGACGCGCTGCGTCGTCCCGTCTCGTGCTCTGCGGTCGCATTTCACCGTGGCGACAATTTCGCGCACCGCAAGAACGCCCGCCACATCCTTCACTCGGTTAATGGCGTCCAGCACGTCGCCCAAGGGCATGCCGGAACCCCCGCTGCATTCCGCTATAGCCGCACCGGCTCGCTCAGTGCCCCCCTTTCGGATACGCCCTAGAGTTCTTGCTTGGGATCAGTGGAAACCCCGAAATGTCGCGGGTAATTCATCTCAACGTCGACCCAAAATTAGTCCCAGAAGGCTCCGCTTACCCGAGTACCCTTCAGGTTTGTCCTTTAGAGGCCACTCGCGGTCTCTAGTGGCGCCACCAGATGCCCGTCACGTTGCGCCCCTCCGGCGCCCGGTCGAGCCACTGGTACATGCCCCAGAGGCCGTCCAGTCCGCGCGCATAGGTGGAAATAGGTGTGGTAGACAACCTCGTCCTCGAGCACGAACGCGCTGATACCCGGCCTCTCGGGAATGAAAGTGGTGAGTAACCATTGGAAAGCGTAGATACATCTGGTCGGGCCGGTCGGATTTGAACCGACGACCACCTGAACCCCATTCAGGTGCGCTACCAAGCTGCGCTACGGCCCGTTGATCCGGGGACATTATAACACCTGCGCGCGGACGGTGCGCATCCGGCGATTACGTGCGGCGCGGATCCAGGAGCGTGAGGAGCGCCTCTGGACGTCCACGGAACTCCGCGGGATCCAGCCGGCCGGCCGCAATCCCCTCCACCGCCTCGGTCAACACCGCATTGACCGGGGTGGCGATGCCGAGCCGCCTCCCCTCGCGGACCACGGCGCCGTTGAGGACATCCACCTCAGTCTGGGAACGGCCACGCCGGACGTCGTGCCAGAGCGAGGGCCTCCCCCCCTCTCCCCGCGCCCTGCGGATATAGCGGAGCAGAATCGGCCGGGCCGCCCACGGGGGAACAGCCACGAACGCCGCCAGCCACGGAATCGGGTACCCCGGGAGCGAAATCGGACGGAGCCCGAGCGCTCCCATGACCCGGCGCGCCTCGCGGAACGCCTCTCGCTCGAGGTCGTAGAGGCGCGGATCCCCGACGATCGCCGCGGGAGAAAGATCCAGGATCGCCGAGGTGGCGTTTGTGAAAATGTTGAGGAGGAGCTTGCTCCATTTCATCGCTCGGTAATCCGGATAGGCCTCGGTGCGGATCCCGGCCCCCCGGAAGAGCGCCACCAGGTCCGCCGGGTCGTGCAGGCGATCCAGCGGCGCGAGGCCGAGCCCGCCGGCCTCCGTGTTCTGGCGGACGACCCCGGGACGGGGCTGCCCGGCGTTGATCGTGATCGAGCCCGCGAGCGTGCGCTCCGGACCCACCGCGGGCGCGATCAGGTCCTCGTTCCCGATGCCGTTCTGCAGGGACATGATGTTCGAGCCGCCCTGCAGCACCGGGCGGAGGGCTTGGAGCGCCTCAAGAGTATCGTAGGCTTTGACGGTCAGGAGCACCAGATCCGGCGGGCTGCTCAGATCATCGAGCGAGGTGATGGAATCGACCTGCTTCGCGGTGATGCGCCCGCGCGGAGTCTCGAGGACCAGCCCATTGGTACGGATCGCCGCGACGTGAGCGCGGCGCCCAAGCAGGGTCACGGCCACCCCGCCGAGCGACAGGCGGGCGCCGACCAGGGAGCCGATCGCCCCAGCCCCAAAGCAGAGGACGTGCATCCTATTTCTTGATCGGCTCTCGATCGGTGATGTGCAGCTCGGTCCCCGTCACCAGCCGCTGGATGTTGGCCCGGTGGCGGTAGACGGCGAAGAGCGCGGCGATGATCCCAAAGTACACATACGCATCGGGTTGGCGGAGCCACCGGAGGCTCAGCGGGACGGACACCGCGGCCAGGAGCGAGCCGAGCGAGGAGTACCTGGTGATGGCGACCGCGACCACCCACACGGCCCCGGCCACGGCCGCGGCGGGCCAGGAGAGGGCCAGCAGCACTCCGAACGAGGTGGCGATGCCCTTCCCGCCCTGGAACTTGAGGAACACGGACCAGTTGTGTCCGGCGATCGCCGCCAGGCCGCCTGCCACCACCGTCCACGCGGGGAGCCCCATCCGAACCGCGAGCATGACGGGGACCAACCCCTTGAGGATGTCGACCGCGAGCACCACCACCGCGGTGCCGGTGCCGGCGACACGCAGGACGTTGACCGTCCCGATGTTGCCGCTGCCGTGGCGCCGGATGTCCTCACCGGTGAGGAGGCGGACGACGATGAGGCCGGTGGGAATGGCGCCGATGAGGTAACTGACGATGATGACCGCGAGCGCCATGCCCCCCTCCTCCGGTCACGGCATGCTTCGCGCGGGCGCGCCCGGCCTCCTCCTGCGGAGCACCCAGCGGATCGGCGTCCCGGCGAGACCGAACGCCCCGCGGAACCGCCGCTCGAGATAGCGCTGGTACTCCACCGTGAGCAGTCGGGGATCGTTGACGAACAGCACGATCGTGGGGGGCTGGGTGCTGGGCTGGGTGGCGTAGTAGACATGCAGCTTCCGGCCGGTGGCGTCCGACGGCGGCTGGTTGGCGCGCAACGCCTCCTCGAGCGCCCGGTTGAGCGGCCCCGTGGCGATCCGGCAGGCTCTGGCCCGCGCGGCGCGAAACACCGCGGCCATCAGCTCCGCGATCCCGCGCCGCTGGGTGGCCACCGTCAGGCACACCTGGACGTCCGGCACGAATCGCAAACGCTGCTGCGCCACCCGGTGGATCTGCTCCGGCGTGTAACCGTTCAACAGATCCCACTTGTTCACGGCACAGACCACGGCGCGGCCCGCCTCGTACACTTCACGGGCGATGCGCTGGTCCTGATCGGTAATGCCCTCGGCGGCGTCCACCACGAGGACGCCCACGTCGGCCCTGGAGACGGCGTCGTGCGCGCGCCGCGTGCTGTAGAACTCGACCCCCGCCTCCACATGGGTCTTCCGGCGCAGCCCCGCGGTATCGATGAGGATGACGGGCCGGCCGTCGTAGCGCAGCGGGGTATCGATGGCGTCCCTGGTCGTCCCCGGGCTTGGATCCACGATCACGCGGTCCTCGCCGAGCAGCGCGTTGACCAGGGAAGACTTGCCGACGTTCGGCCGGCCGAGGAACACGACCCCGATCGCGGCCTCCGCCTCCTCCGCTGCCGCCGGGTGCGGGCCCGGCCCGGCGTCTGCCTCCGTCCCCGCCGACTCGCGGGCTCCCCCCTCGGGCAGGATCGCCAGCACCGCGTCCAGGAGGTCGCCGGTGCCGAGCCCCTGGGTGGCCGAGACCATCATCGGCTCGCCGAGCCCGAGCGCATGGAACTCGTACGCCCCGGAGGCGAGCTCGGGCGTGTCCGCTTTGTTGGCGACGACCAGCACCGGGCGGCGGCTGCGCCGGAGCACGTCCCCGATCTCCTCGTCTTGCGGCGTCAGCCCCGCGGCGGCGTCGACGACGAACAGCACGACGCTCGCGCCGGCGATGGCGCGCTCCGCCTGCCGCCGGACCTGCACGACGAGCGGTTCGGCGGCGCCCGGAACGAGCCCGCCGGTATCAATCAGCATGAACTCGCGCCCGGACCATTCGCAGGGCGCTTCGAGGCGATCGCGGGTCACCCCGGGGACGTCGGAGACGATCGCGTGGCGGCGGGTGAGAAGCCGGTTGAAGAGCGAGGACTTCCCGACGTTGGGCCGGCCGACGATGGCCACGGTGGGCATCCCGATTGTCGCCGCGCCCTCGCGATGCTGCTGCATGCGCCCCTACCGGGGAAGCGCCCCGCGCTCCTTGCGCGGCCGGAGGCCGCGGGTCAGGAGCCTCCGAGATCCTGGAGCCGGAGCATCACGTCCTCGATGATCCAGTTGGGCGTGCTGGCCCCCGAGACGACCCCCAGCGTGCCGATGCCGTCCAGCCACGCGGGAACAATCTCCGCGGCCGTCTCGATGTGATAGGTGGGCACCGCGCGGGCCCGTCCCATCTCCGCGAGCCGGGTGGTGTTGGAACTGCCGTGGCCGCCGATGACCAGCAGCGCGTCGATCTTGGGCAGCATCTCGTCCGTCTCTTCCTGCCGGATGGTGATGGCGGGGCAGAGCGTGTTCAGGACCTTGAGCTCTCGCACCCGCAGCGCCAGGTCGCCGACGATCTGCCGGAAGTTCTCCTGCGACTGAGTGGTCTGTGAGACGACGCCGACCTTGCCGGTGATGTTGACGCGGGCGGCTTCCTCGCGGGTGTGCACGACCGTCACCCGGTCACCCAGCAACTCCTTGAGCGTCACCATCTCCGGGTGGCCGTGATCGCCGATCGCGATCACCTGGTAGCCTTCGGCCGCCAGCTTCTCGGTGACGGCATGCGCCCGGATGACGACGGGACACGTGGCATCGACGATCGCCATGCCCTTGGCCCGGGCCTGATCGAGCACGGCGCGCTCCACCCCGTAGGCGGAGACGACAAACGCCGTCCCGCTCACATCCTCCCGGCGCTCGGCGACGGCGACCCCGGCATCTCCGAGGCCGCGGACCACCTGGGGGTTGTGGATCAGGGGGCCCCACGTCTGGACGGGCCCTCCGGCGGTGGCGGCGGTCTTCTGCGCGATGTCCACCGCCCTGCGGACGCCGCCGCAAAATCCCATGTGCTTGGCCACGATGATCTTCAATGAGACTCCTCCGGACGCGGCCGCCCGCCCGCGGCCCTTCAGCCGCGGCGGCCCCCGCACATCATGATATCAGGTCTGGCTGGTCCCGGCGAGCAGCCGGCCGATCATGCCCATGTAGAGGCGTCCCAGGGTATCGATCTGATCGCGGTCGGCCCGGGAATGGATCGGTCCGCCCTCCGTGCCGTCCACCCGAATCGGCGTCCCGATACGGACCCGGATCGTCCCGCGGGACAGACGATGCGCGCCCCGGGGGAGGATCGTGTCGGTGCCGAGGATGGCGACGGGGAGAATGACGGCGCGGGTGTGCAGCGCCAGCAGCGCCGCGCCGGGCTCGGGGGGCCGCAGATCTCGGATGCTGGCGCCCCGGGTCCCCTCGGGGAACATCACCAGCGCCCCGCCCCGCTCGAGGATCTGCCGGGCCGTGCGCAGGGCCTGGCGGTCCGGCGCGCCGCGCCGCACTGAGAACGCGCCGCAGGCCGTGATCCACCACCGGAGCAGCGGCGGGCGGAACAGCTCGATCTTCGCCATGAAATGGACGGGGCGGCGGATGGTGCAGCCCACCACGAGGGGATCCAGTTCGCTCACGTGGTTGCTCACGACAATCAGGGGGCCCTTCGGAGGCTCGTGCTGGCGGCCTTCGACCCGAAAGCCAAACCGCAGGCGCAGGAAGATCGAGACAAGGCACCTGGAGATCCTATAGACCACGTGCGCGTTCCACCAGAGCCACGATCTGATCGACCACCTGGCCCACCGTCAGCGCGGTGCTGTCGATCACCACCGCCCCGGGAGCGACGCGCAGTGGAGCCACCTCACGGGTGGTGGCCATCCGGTCGTCTTCCTCGATGATCCTGCGCACCGCCTCGAGGGGCAGCGGCGTCCCGCCCGCAGCCAGCTCCATCTGGCGCCGCTGCGCCCGCACGTCCATCGACGCGGTCAAGAACACCTTCACCCTGGCGTGGGGCAAAATGACCGACCCGATGTCGCGGCCCTCCATGACGACGGTCCCCCGGCTGCCGAGGGACCGCTGCAGCGCCCCGAGCACCTCCCGCACCCCCCGAGGGCGGGCCACCTTCGCCACGATCTGATTGACCTGTACGCTTCTCAGCTCGGACGTGACATCTTCGCCGTCGACCAGCACGCGCGTCCCCCCGTCCGATGGAGGCTCGAAGGAGAGCGTGATCGCCCGGGCGAGCGCGGCGAGGGCGCCGGGGTCGTCCGCGGACACCCCGCGGCGGATGGCTGCCACCGCGACCGCGCGATACATGGCTCCGGTGTCGATGTACGTGAACCCGAGGCGCCGGGCGACCTCGCGGGCCACCGTGCTCTTTCCCGAGCCCATCGGTCCGTCGATCGCGACCGCAAGGCCCGCCGGCTTGTCTTCCACGCCCCCACCGATTCGGTGCCGGGACCGACCGTTCCTACGCGCCGGCCCCCTGTGCACCCGGCCGGCGCGTCTCGGGCCTGCGGGCCACCAGGCGCGCCGTGGCGAATTCCCGGTCCCCTTCGCGGACAGGCCCTTCGGCGGTCTCGAGGATCTCCCATCGAGAAAAGAGGCCGGCCGCCTCGCCGGGCCGGAGGCCAAACCGGTGGGCTTCCGCGCCGGGGACGGCGAGGTGGGTCTCGAAATACAGCACGCCGCCGGGCCGAAGCCACCGCCACAGGCGGGAAATGAGCCGCCGCTTCAAAAAGAACGTGTGCACGATCAGGTCGTACGACGCCGGCCGGCATTCGAACCGGTCGAGATCGGCCAGGATCAGATTGACCCGAGCGCCGGCCGGGGCGGTGCGCCGTCGCAGGATCCGGAGTGCCTCCATCGAGATGTCCACGGCATCCACCGTCCATCCATGACGCGCCAACAGCAGCGAGTGACGGCCCAACCCCGCGGCGACATCCAGCGCGCGCGCTGGGCGCGCTGGCCGGAGCCTCGGGATCCAGGCGGCGAGGAGCGAGGCGGGGTCGACGTCGTGGCGGCTGTCCCCGGCCGCATAGCGGGCATCCCATCGGACCCGATCAGCGCGCACGGGTGCCGATCGCTCCCGGCATTTGACGCCCAGGGGTAATTCCCGTACCATCGACCAGAAATGCCACGCGTTCCACGCCCTCTGCTTGCCGGACTCGTGTGTCTCACCGCCATTCGCCTGGGCATCGCGGCGGCCCTCCCCATCGGAGACGACGAAGCCTTCTACTGGGAATGGTCCCGGCACCTGGCGGCCGGCTACGTCGATCATCCGCCCGCGATTGCCTATCTCGTCTGGGCGGGGGTCCACCTCCTGGGGCGGACGCCGCTGGCGGTGCACGCCGTGGCGATCCTGCTCTCGTTCGGCACGTCGCTCGGGCTCTACGCGCTTGCCCGAGAGATCACCGGGCGCGAGGACGCCGCACTCTGGTCGGTGGTGCTGTGGAATCTGATCCCGGTGTTCGACGCCGCCGCGCTCGTGACCGCCCCCGACGCCCCGCTCTTCTTCTTCTGGGTCCTCACCCTGCTCGCCGCGTGGCGGGCGGCGCACGGCGGCACGCTGTGGACGTGGCTCGCATCCGGCGTGTGGCTTGGTCTCGCGCTCCTGAGCAAGTACATGGCCGCCGCCCTGCCGGTGTCGATCGGGCTGTGGCTGACGCTGTCCCCCGAGCGGCGCCGGTGGCTCATCCGGCCGGAGCCGTACGCGGCCTGCGCGGTGGCGCTGGCCCTCTTCGCGCCCGTCGTCTGGTGGAACGCGATGCACCGCTGGATCTCGTTTGTCTTCACCGCGCTGGGCACGGCGGGATGGACGAACAGCGGCGACCTCCGGTACTTCCTCTCCACCCAGTTCGTCTACCTCGGTCCCGTGCTCTTCCCCGCCCTCGTGGGGGCGCTCGCCATCGCCTGGCGCCGCGGGCGGGGTCGCGCCGCGGGCACGCCCCCAGCCGATGCGGGAGGCGAGGGCTGGCGTTTTCTCGCGCTGACCGGCTGGCCGGTCATCCTCGGCACGTGCGCGGCCAGCCTGCTGGTGCAGGCCAAACCCCACTGGTCGGCCCCGGGGTACATCCCGGCGGTGATCGCCCTGGCCGCGATCGCCACGGAGCGCCCGCGGCATCCCTGGCCGCGCATCTGGGCGTGGGGCGCCGGCCTCGCGGCCGGCCTCACGGCCGCCCTCGCCATCGTGTTCAATGCGCTCCCGTGGCTCGCCTCGTGGCTCCTCCCACCGCAGCTCGATCCCGCGATGAACTACTACGGCTGGGCGGAGGCCGGGCCGGCGGTCGTCGCGGCCGCCGAGCGAGAGGCGCACGGACCGTTCTTCGTGACCAGCGACTGGTATCAGGTGATGGCGCCGTTCGACTTCAGCACCGGCGGCCGGGTCCCGTCCACGACGATCACCGGCGACGACCAGTACCGGTTCTGGACGCGGTTGGACACGCTGCGCGGCCGGGATGGGCTGTTTATCCGGGACAACCGGCAGACGTATGACATCGATTTGGAGCAGGTCTGTGAGTCCCTCGACGTGGGGCCGAGCGTTCCGCTGATGCGCCGGGGGGTCGTGATCCGCACCCTCGACCTCATCTGGTGCCGCCGGTTCTCGGGGCGCCCCGCGCCGCGACTGGCGCCCTACCGGTGGCACCCGGGCGTGGGAGGCCCCGCGCGGCGGCTCAGCCCTGCCTGAGGCCTCCGCCCCGCAGGGGGGGCATCAGCCGCGCTCCCCATCCACCGCGGGCCGGGAGGCGATCGCGAGCGTGCGTCGGGCGCGGAGCACCACCGGCCTGTCGACCATCGCGCCATCGACCACGACGATGCCGGATCCGCCCGCCGCCTCGAATGCCGCCACGATCCTCCGTGCCTGCTCCACCTCCGCCGCCTCCGGCGCGAACGCCGCGTGCACCGGAGCCACCTGGGCCGGGTGAATGAGCATCTTGCCGGTGTACCCCAGCGCGCGCGCCGCCCCCGTGTCCGCGCGCAGCCCGTCGGCATCCCGAAAGTCCGCGTAGATCCCGTCCACCGCATCGACGCCGCCCGCGCGCGCGGCCACGCTGACCGCGGCCCGGGGGTAGGCAATCTCGGCGCCCTGCCGCGTCCGCCTCATCCCGAGGTCCGCCGTGTAGTCCTCCGCGCCGAACGCCAGCCCGCACACCCGCGCGTGGCTCCCGGCGATCGCGGCGGCCTGGACCACCCCTCGGGCGCTCTCGATCATCGGGAGGATCCGGGTGCCGCCCCCGGGGAGCCGGTGCTGGAATTCGACCGCGCGGAGGGACGCGTCGAGCATGACGACCTCTTCCGGGCTTTCGCACTTGGGCAGGCACACGGCCGCGGCCCCAGGCCGGAAGGCCTCGCGAAGGTCTCGCGCCAGGAGCCCGCTGCCCGAGCCGTTGACCCGGAGGAACACGATCGGGGATCCGGGGATCCCCGCTTCCAACGCCCCGGCGACAACCTGGCAGGCGCGGGCCTTCTCGTCCGGCGCGACGCCGTCTTCAAGATCGAGGATGAGCGCGTCCGCGCCGTAGCGCCCCGCCTTCGCGATCATGTCGGGCCGGTTGCCCGGGACGAAGAGAAGGCTGCGCAGCACCCACGACCCGCTCGACATGGGCGATGAGCCAATCGATCAGGGAGGCGGTGAAATGGACGGGGCCGATGGTACCAGCGCGGAGTGGTAATGAGTGAATCCGTAGTCGAGCAGCCGGCTGGCGTCCCCCCAGAGATCGCGGGGATTGAGGAGGACTGCGATCAACCGCAGGTTGTTGCGGGTCGCCGAGGCGACCAGGGTGTGGCCGGATTGATGCACGTAGCCGGTCTTCACGCCATCCGCGCCCGGGTACCAGGCGAGGAGTTTGTTATGGTTGATCAGCCACCTCGAGCGCCGGCCCGGGATCGAAAACAGCCACCGGCGGGTATGGACGATCTCACGGAAGGTGAAATAGTGCATAGCCGCCCGGGTGATCACCGCCAGGTCGTAGGCGGTCGAGACGTTGTTTCGATCGTACAAACCGTGCGGGGAGGTGAAGTGCGTCTGCGTGGCTCCGAGCTGGACCGCCCGCTCGTTCATCAGGGCGGCAAACGCCGGCACCGAGCCGCCAATCCCCTCGGCGACGGCGAGCGCCACGTCGTTCGCGGACGAAAGCATCATCGCGTAGAGCAGATCGCGGAGCGGGACCCTGGCCCCCGCGGGGAGCCCGAGGACCGACCCGATGCGGAACCGGGCGGCGTCGGGACTGATCTCGATTGGCGTGTCGAGATGCCCCCGTTCCAAAGCCACCAGGGCGGTCATGATTTTCGTTGTGCTGGCGGGCGGCCACACCAGCGACGGGTTCCGGTCAAACACCACCTGGCCCGACGCGGCGTCCATCAGCACGGCGGCGGTGGCCGTCAGGCGAAACGGCTGGGCCTGGCTCGCCCGCGGGGAGGATGGGCGGACCGGCGCCGCCGATGCCGGCGCCAGGGCCACCAGGAGCGCCAGGAGACCCCACCCCCAGGACCTCACGTACCGTTCGCCGGCCCTACGGACGAGGCGGGGCAAGCACCGTGGAGAATTCATGCGCACCGATCTGGGGCAGCTGGGTGAGATCCTTGAGCCCGAAGTATCTGAGGAAGCCCTCGGTGGTCCCATACAGGATCGGCCGCCCGGGGCCGGGGCGGCGGCCGACCTCGCAGATCAGCCGGCGCTCCTCGAGTTTGACCAGATGGTGCACCGATTGGACGCCGCGGATCCCATCGATCTCGGCGCGCGTCACCGGCTGGCGGTACGCGACGATGGCGAGAACGTCCAGGGTGGCCCGCGTCAGGGGCTCGAGTTCACCCACGCGCAGGAGCCGCTGGACGTAGGCCGCGTACTCGGGGCGCGTGCAGAGCTGGTAGCCTTGCGCCACTTCCTGGATCTGGAGCCCCCGCCCCGCGTACTCCACCTGGAGCGCGGCCAGCGTCGCGATTAGCTCGGCCTCGCCGACGTCGAGGACCCTGCGCATCTCCTCGAGCCGCACCGGGCCGCCTCGAGCCAGGAGGAGACATTCGATGACGTTGCGCACATCGGTATTACCTTCCCCATTCGAGCCTGGGCCAGCCGCCGGATTCGCCTCGGGCTCCCCGGCCCCCGGGTCTGCGGCGTGAGCCAGGAATTCCGGGTACCCCGCGCCGCGCCCCGCCGGATTCGGTGCCCGCACGCGCTCGGTCTCGTCGCTCATGATGCGTCCACCAGCGTCACCCGGATCTCCCCAAAGACCTGCGGCTGCCGCACCCGGATCCGCCGTTGTTTGATCAGTTCGAGCATCGCCAGGAACGTGATGATGATCTCCAGGCGGCTCACCCCCGACGGGAACAGCGCCTCGAACACCACCCCGCCCTCCTGGCCGAGCGCCGCGATCAGGGCCTCCATCTTCTCCTCGACCGTGAACTCCTCGCCGGCAATCTGCTGCGGCGCCTCACGGGCACGGCGCAGCACCTGCGCGAAGGCGGCAAAGAGATCCTGCAGCGTGATCCCTTCGACCAGCACCTCCCCGTGCGGATCGGGCGCGTCCGCGGCGCGCAGGAACACCTGGCTCTGGATCTCCTCCAGCGCCCGGAGCGCCTGCGCCGCCTCGCGGAACTTGAGGTAGCCGGCCATCTGCGCGTCCAGTCGATCCCGCAGGTCCGACGGCGTGTCCGCCTCCTCGATCGGCGCATCCGGCGGCGGCGCGTGGGGCACGAGCGTGCGAACCTTGAGGTCGGCGAGCGCGGCCAGATGCACCAGCACCTCGGTCGCGCCGTCGAGATCCAGACCGGTGCGGGCGCCCTCCAGGTAGTCCTCGGCAATGGAGCGGAGCGATACGGCCTTGAGATCCACTTGTCCCCGATACGCGAGGCTGACGAGGAGGTCTAGCGGGCCGCTGAATCCTTCAACCTGCACGTGGTAGGCCACGATTCGTCCTCCGGTCGCTGGTTCGGCTCAAGAGTGCGTCGGCTGCTGCGTCCGCGGCTCCTTACCACTCCTGGGTCGGGTATTCGTCGCGCCCCGACCGGTTCCTGCGCGCCGGGCCGCCCCACGGGCCCGCCGTGGGCGTCTCCGAGCGCCCTACAGCGTGAACCCCGCGCCGGTAAAGAATCCGTACAGCCATTCCACCGCCGGGGTCATCAGGCGGCCCACGATCCCCGTGTAGAGCAATCCCAGGATCAGCACGGTGCCGTACGGCTGGATCCGGGCGTACGCGCGCGCCTGCTCACCGGTGAGGAGGCTCTCGAGGATCCGCGATCCGTCCAGCGGCGGGATGGGGATGAGGTTGAAGACGGCGAGCACGAGATTGATCCATACGAGCATGTCCGCCGCCGCGACCCAGAGAGTGTCCGGGACCCGCTGCGACTTGAGCAGCAGCCCGACCGCGAAGGCCAGCGTGATGTTGGCCAGCGGTCCCGCCAGGGCCACCTGCAGCATCCCCTGCCGGGGATTGGCAAAGTTCCGCGGGTCGACGGGGACCGGCTTCGCCCACCCAAACCGGAACAGCACGAAGAACAGGGTCCCCAACACGTCGAGGTGCACGAGCGGGTTCAGGCTCAGCCGTCCGAGCCGGCGGGGGGTGGGATCGCCCAGGCGGTCCGCGACCAGCGCGTGCGCATACTCGTGGAAGGTGGTTGCCACCACGACCGCGGGCAGCAGCACAAGCAGCGTGGGCAGATCGAGCCCCAGCACGGCGGCGATCTCCGGATCAGGCCGGGGGGACGTCCTTGGCCAGCAGGTCGTCGACCGTCTCGCGGTTCACAACCACGCGGGCACGGCCGTCGCGGACGAAGATGATCGGCGGGCGCGGGTACCGGTTGTAGTTGCCCGCCATCGCGTAGTTGTAGGCTCCGGTGCTGAAGACCGCGAGCAGGTCGCCCGACCGGGGCTCGGGCAGGACGGCGTCCCAAATGAGGATATCCCCCGACTCGCAGCACCGCCCTGCGATCGTGACCGTCTGGTCTGTGGGCTCGTTCAGGCGGCCGGCGAGGACCGCTTCGTACCGGGCCTGGTACAGGGCCGGGCGCGGGTTCTCGTACATCCCGCCGTCGACCGAGACATAGGTGCGGATCCCGGTAATCCGTTTGACGGCCCCCACCGTGTACAGAGTCGCGCCGGCATCCCCAACGATCGACCGTCCCGGCTCCACCAGCAGCGTCGGCAGCGGCAGGCCGGCCGAGGCCGCCCGCTCCTTGACGATGCGCGCCAGCGTCGATACGTAGTCCCGAATCGCCGGCGGCTCATCCTCGGGCAGGTAGCGGATGCCGAGGCCGCCCCCCAGATCGAGCTCCTCGACCCGCACCCCCAGATCTCGCGCCATCCAGGCGGCAAATTCCATCATCGCTTCCGCGGCGATCTCGAACGGGCGGAGCTCCATCACCTGGGATCCGATGTGACAGTGAATGCCCCGCAGCCGGAGGCCCGGGATCTCCATCGCGCGGCGCACCCCCTCCCGCGCGCTGCCGTCCACGATGCCGAGCCCGAACTTGCTGTCGACGCCCCCGGTGACGATCGCCTTGTGGGTGTGGGGCTCGATGCCGGGGGTGAGCCGCAGGAGCACATCGGCCCGCCGCCGCGATTCCCGGGTCAGCGAATCCAGGAGATCGAGGTCGTGGACATTGTCGACGACGATCCGTCCGACGCCGGCCTCCAGGGCCACGGTTAGTTCCTCCGCGGTCTTGTTGCTGCCGTGGAGCAGCAGCGCGCCCGCCGGAACGCCCGCCCGGAGAGCGGTGCGGATCTCCCCGGTGGAGACGACGTCGATCCACATGCCTTCGTCGTACGCCAGACGGCAGACCGCCATGCAGCAGAGCGCTTTGCTGGCGAAGACCGCCTGGGAGTTGGGGTAGGCGTCCCGCAGCGCTGTGACATAGGCCCGGCAGTTGGCCCGGAGACGCGCCTCGTCCATGATGTACAGGGGCGTCCCATACTCCCGGGCGAGGCGCCGGGCGCCGACGCCGCCGACCACCCATTCGCCCTCGCCGACTTCACCCAGCAGCAGAGGCCCCGTCCGACCCACCGCCACCCGGCCGTCCACGGTCACCCTCCCCCTAGAAGATGGCGCCGGCCCGGTAGACCAGGCTGGCGCCGGAACCCAAGATAACACGGGCTCCAGGGGGTGTCAATTCGAACCATGGGAATCCCCGGCGGGCATCCATCGTACCTTAAGATGAAATGGGAGAGACACGCGAGGTTGTGATCCTGGGAGCGGCGCGGACCCCGATCGGACGATTCATGGGGGGGCTATCTACGGTTGCCGCGCCCCGGCTGGGGAGCGTCGCCATCGCCGAGGCGGTCCGGCGCGCGCACGTCCCCCCCGAACGCGTCGACGAAGTCTACATGGGGATCATCCTCGCCGCCGGGCTGGGCCAGGCGCCGGCGCGCCAGGCGTCCATCTACGCCGGTTTGCCGAACACCGTCCCTGCGACGACGCTCAACAAGATGTGCGGCTCCGGCCTCAAGGCCGTGATGCTGGGCGCCCAGGCGATCCAGGCCGGCGATGCGGACATCATCGTCGCGGGGGGCATGGAGAACATGAGCGCCGCCCCGTATCTGCTGGACCGCGCCAGGGCCGGGTACCGGATCGGCCACGGGACGCTCGTCGACTCGATGATCAAAGACGGCCTGTGGGACGTCTACACCCAAATGCACATGGGGAACTGCGCGGAACTCCTGGCGCGCGAATACAAGATCTCCCGGGCGGAGCAGGACGAGTTCGCCCGGCGCTCGTACAGCCGCGCGCTCGAGGCGATGGACTCCGGTCACTTCCGCCGCGAGATCGTTCCCGTTGACGTGCCCGGCGAAGGCGGGGCGGCCCGGGTCGTGCCGGAGGACGAAGAACCGCGCCGCTACAATCCGGGCAAACTCGCCGCGCTCCGGCCGGTGTTTGAAGAAGGCGGAACCGTCACCGCCGCAAACGCGTCCTCGATCAGCGACGGGGCCGCCGCGCTCGTGCTCGCGTCGGCGGACGTCGCCCGCGAGTTCGACGCGCGCCCCCTGGCGCGCATTGTGGGGCAGGCGGTGGTGGCGACCGCGCCCGAGTGGTTCACGATCGCCCCGGCCGGGGCCATCCGCCGTCTGCTGTCGAAGATCGGGTGGACCAAGGAGACGGTCGATCTCTACGAGATCAACGAGGCGTACGCCTCCGTCGTCATCGCGGTCGCCCGGGACGTCGGGCTCGACATGAACCGGGTGAACATCCACGGCGGAGCGGTCGCGTTGGGACACCCGATCGGCGCAAGCGGGGCGCGGATCCTCACCACGCTGCTCAGCGCCATGCAGGAGCGCGAGGTCCGGCGGGGGGTCGCGGCCGTCTGCCTCGGCGGCGGCGAAGCGGTGAGCCTGGCGGTGGAGCGCGTGTGATGAACCGGTAAGACCCCTGCGACGTGCCGCCTATTCAGGTCGGGCTTCCTGCGGACCGGTCCCCACCAACCCTCCCCGGCCAGCGCTGTTATACGACGGATGGAGAGGCACCCAAACCCCTGTTCTTCGTCCGTTAATGCCAGACAAACCCTCAGGCCGCAGGATAGATGCCTCGGCAGGCCAACCCCTAGAATTTGTATGGAAGTTCCCGTCAACTTGCCACGTGGGGGGTGGCTTATGAGGACTGCCCTTTTTGTTGGGTTGATCGTCTTAGTGCTCGGCTCAATGATCAGTGTGGCCGAAGCCACCACCATGGTTGTCGTCCCATTTTTCGATACGACCACTGAGGGGAACGACAATAATGGTTTTCCATTTAACATCGGTAATTCGTCAATGCGATATCAGCAAGTTTATGGAGCAACCGATTTTGTGCTCGGTGGTGTCGCCACCCCCCAGAACATCACGCAGATCGCGTTTAGGCCCGACGCTTCAGCCGGGGGAGCTTTTTCGTCTACGCTGCTCAGCATCCAAATCGACCTTTCGACGACATCCAAAGCCCCCGATGGGTTGAGCACCACCTTTGCGGACAACGTCGGAGCGAACGACACAGTCGTTTTTCCGCGAGGACCGCTCGCCCTGTCCAGCAGCAACAGTGGTCCTGCAGCTGGACCAAAGGCTTTCGACATCGTGGTCAATCTCTCGACCCCGTTTCTATATGACCCTACCAAAGGGAACCTCTTGCTTGACGTGAGGAACTTTTCCGGGGGCACGGCCACATTTCTTGATGCCCAGATAACTCAGGGAGACTCCATTTCTCGCGTCCTTAGTGATTGGCCTGGTTCGACTGTGTCTTCCTCCACAGGGACCGCCGACACTATTGGACTGGTGACGCAGTTCACATTCGGTGCTGCGTCTGTCGTCCCTGAGCCCCCTACGGGGACCCTGATTGGGATGGGGGCGGGGATGATGTTTGGCTATCGCAGCCTTTTGGTACGGAGGCGCCGGCGCGGGTGCTAGGCTGATCCTTCTGTAAGAAAAGCGTTCACATTTTCTCGGCGCGTCTCGATCGAGAAGTATCCGTCGGGCACTCACGCCGGTTCGCCCTCGCCGAACCCGCTTACTTCGTCCACCGTCTCTTCCTCATCATCCGGCTTGACCGCATCGGTCCGTTCCCCGTCCTGGGGGCCGCTGCCGGATGCGGCCTGGCGCTGGACCCGCCGCGCCGTCGTGAGGAATCCCGTGTGGGCGACCATCCGGTGGGCCGGCCGCACGCTCAGCCCGTCGATGTTCCACGGGCGCACCAGGACCTCGATCGTCTCGATCATCGCGAAGGCGCCCGAGGTCCGCAGCGCTTCGACCGCCTGAGTGACCTGGGGGACCGTGGGGACGTAGCACAGGAAGATTCCGCCCGGAACCAGCGCGGCGGCCGCGTGCTCGACCACGCGCCACGGCTCAGGCACATCCAGGATGAGACGGTCGACCGGCCGATCGTCGGGCAGCACCCCGGCGTAGATGTCCGCGCGGCGCAGCACCAGCGCATCCGTGGCCCCGAGGTATCGGCGGATGTTCTGTTCGGCGATTCGGGCAAACTCGTCGCGTAATTCGTAACTGGTCACCCGGCCCGCCGGGCCCGCCGCGCGCAGCAGCGCCATCGTCAAAGCGCCGGATCCCGTCCCCGCCTCGACCACGCGCGATCCGGGAAACACGTCGGCCTCGATGAGGATCGCGCCGAGATCCTTGGGATAGATCACCTGGGCTCCGCGCGGCATCTCGAGGATGAACTCCCCGAGGGTGGGACGCACCACGAGGAACGACTCGCCGCGGGTGGTCACGACGGCGCCTCCCTCGTCCAGGCCGAGCAGGGTGTCGTGCGCCACCTTGCCGCCGCGCAGATCGCTCGTCCCCCCCGGCCGCAGCACGATCATGTAGCGGCGGCGCTTGCGGTCGATGAGCAGGACCGGCTCGCCCTGCCTCAGGGGCCCAGGCGACACCGGGAGGTGCCTCTCAGCGGGTTTGCCCCTGGCGGCCGGCCCCCGCGAGGGGCGCAGAGGCCTCCGGGGAGCCCTTGCGAATCCGCATCCGCTCGGCGGCCCGCTCGGTCATCCGGCAGAAGGCGCACACCTCGGAGGTCGTCGGCTGCCCACAATGCACGCACGCGCGGAGCGCCGGGTCGTCGACCGCTCGAAAGCGCTGCGCGTGCTCGAGAAATCCCCAGTACAGGCTCTGCTTGGTCCCCGGGGCGGCCTGCTCGAGGAGGTTGAGCGCCTCCTTGTAGAGGAGGCTCTTGGCGCCGACGCTGTTGGGGCATTCCTCCACGATGTAGTCGATCCCCCGGATCACCGCGTACGCGGCCGTCTCGCGCTCGGCGGTCCGGTAGAAGGGCTTGACCTTCTTCACCAGGTGCGGCTCACCGCCCGAGAGCACCGGAGCCTGCCGGGCGAGGTACTCCGTCTGCCAGTGCAGGAGGTTGCCGAGGAGCACGGCCGCCTCGTCGTCGAGATTGTGGCCGGTGGCGACAACCGGGAACCCGAGGTCCAAGGCGACCCGGTTGAACAGGTAACGCTTGCTCAGCCCGCAGGCTGAGCAGGAGACGCGCCCCGTGGCGCGGGCGAATTCTTCGACGTTCATCCCGAACTCCCCGGGGATGTCCGCGATGAGCAATTCCGCGCCCTGGCCGGCAGCATAGGCTTCCGCCTTGCGCTGGGATTCCTGCGAGTACTCGCCGATGCCCAGGTTGATGTGCAGGCCGGTGGCCTGGTACCCGAGGCGCCGGAGGACGTCCCACAGGGCCAAGCTGTCCTTGCCCCCGGAGACCACCACGAGCACGCGATCGTCGCGGGTGAACATGCGCTCGCCTTCGATCGCCCGTTCCACCTGGCGGTCGAAGAACTCGGTGAAATGCTCGTTGCAGAACGCCGTATGGTGCCGGCGGATCTCCACCGATGCCGCGCCCCCGCACTTCCTGCAGCGCATCAGGCTTCACCTCCCGACACCACCGGCCGGAGCTCGATCGTGTCGTCTTCCCCGACCTGGACATCGTGCGTCAAGAGCTGCGTCCCCCGGATGACCAGGACGGTCTCAGGATTGACCCCGAGCTCGGCCAGCAGGTCGCGCACCCGCCGGCGGCCCGCCACCTCGACCTCGCGCTTCTGGTGCCGGATCACGACCCTCATGCGCCGGCCCTCACGCGGCAACCCCGCGCGGTTTGACGTGATCCCGGACCCACTTGACGATCTCCTCGAGCGTCGTACCGGGCGTGAAGATGGCCGCGATCCCGGCGGCCTGCAGCCCCGGGATGTCCTCGTCCGGAATGATCCCGCCCGCGAACACCTTGATGTCTGTCACGCCCTCCTGGCGGAGATCCTGCATCAGGCGCGGCAGCAGCACGTTGTGAGCCCCGGAGAGGATGCTGATCCCGATCGCGTCGACGTCCTCCTGGATGGCCGCGGAAGCGATCATCTCGGGCGTCTGGTGGAGGCCCGTGTAGATCACTTCGTAGCCGGCGTCGCGCAGCGCGCGCGCCACCACCTTGGCCCCCCGGTCGTGACCGTCGAGGCCGGGCTTGGCGATCAGGATCCGGATTTTGGGCGTGCCCACGGTGTCATTATCCCACAGCGCACGCGTGCCGAACAGGCCGCCTCGTCAAGCCGGCCCATGCGCGCCCCGCGATCCGCCCGGCTGGAACCCTCTGCGCCGCTTGCGCCCGCGGGCCTTGCTCGGTCCCGGGCACGTGCTATCCTGGTTGAGGCTCGCGAGCGTGGGAGATCTGATGGCCGAGGGTGCCTTCTTTCTGCGGGGACTGGTGATAGGCTTCTCGATCGCGGCGCCGGTCGGGCCCATCGGCGTGCTCTGCATTCGACGCACGCTGGCCGAGGGGCGCGCGATCGGCTTTGTCTCGGGGCTCGGCGCGGCGACCGCGGACGCGGCCTACGGATCGATCGCGGCACTGGGCCTGAGCGCGGTCACCACCCTCCTGGTCGGCCACCAGACCTGGCTCCGCCTCATCGGCGGGGCGTTCCTCTGCTACCTGGGGTATCGAATCTTCATCTCCCGCCCAGCGGAGAACGTCACGGGGACGCTCGACTCGCGGCTTGCGGGCGCCTATACCTCCACTCTGCTGCTGACCCTCACCAATCCCTTGACCATCTTGAGCTTTGCGGCCGTCTTCGCCGGTCTCGGGCTGGGAACCGCCGCGGGCGGCGTGCGGACCGCGGCCCTCATGGTCCTCGGGGTCTTCCTCGGCTCCGCTCTGTGGTGGGCCATCCTCAGCGGGGTGACAGGGCTGCTCCGAGCCAGGCTCGAGGTGCGAGGGCTGCGGTGGGTCAACTGCCTCTCCGGGGCGATCATCGCCGCGTTCGGCGTCGCCGCCCTCGCGGCGGGCGCCCGATGGAGGTAGGCATCACAACAGGGTGATCTGCTGGGGGGCCTCCGGAGGCCTGATGTAGCGGGGCTCCAGTGGTCCGGCCCGCTGTTTCGTCTCACCGACGATGCGTGCCACGTGCCTCTCGTATGCGCGAGGCGCGTACTGCCCCGGATACATCCGCCTGTAGAGCGGTAATAGATCGGGGTAGTGCTGGGCCAGGAATTGCATAAACGTATCCTTGGTGACCTCACCGAGATACAACACGCGGTGGCCGACGAACGCCGCCCCGGCGGCGCGCGCCGCGCGGATCACGGCAGAGAGGCTCTCCGGCCGGTCCGTGAGGCCCGGGAGAACCGGCGCAAGCAGCACACCTGTGCGAATGCCTGCGGCGGCAAGCCGCTCGACCGCCCGCAGCCGCTGCGCGGGCGAGGCCACGGTCGGCTCGATCTGCCGGGCCAGCGCCGCGTCCGTCGTCGCAATGCTCACGCAAACCGTGACGTCGACGCGTCCCGCCATGGTGGTCAGGATGTCGAGGTCGCGCAGGACCAACGGCGACCTCGTCACGATCCTGACCGGCGTGCGAAAGTCCCTCAGCGCCTCGAGAATGCCCCGGGTGATGCGGTACCGCCGCTCCGCGGCCTGATAGGGATCGGTCGCCGTCCCCAGGGCCACCTCCTCGCGCCGCCAGGTTGGACG
>Ga0209577_10001542_pt1 | contig 22743 bp, 23 predicted proteins | sample GraSoiAngelo_109_FD_185874 | JGI IMG/M metagenome (GOLD analysis project Ga0209577, IMG submission 185874) | Grasslands soil microbial communities from the Angelo Coastal Reserve, California, USA - 14_0903_12_20cm (SPAdes) (version 2) | ecosystem: Environmental > Terrestrial > Soil > Grasslands...
TCGGGCTGTATCCTCCAACTCGCTGAGGATATCCTTTCCTGCAAAGCCAAGGATTTTGGAGGAATATACGAACAGTCTGTACCAAAAATTACGCAGCAATCGGGGTTTGGGATAGGCCATAACGCCCTGAGACCTAATTTCGTCCGGTAACAATGCGTTACGGGGCTTCCCGTAAATGCAACGCTTTCAATGCATACGGATTTTTTGGTAGGCACAGGCGTCTGGCCGCCAACTTGATTTCCTGTGTTCGGGGGAGAAGGACCCGCGCCTTCGCCGATAGCCGGCGCAGAAAAGGTAAGCCTTGCGTGGCGCCGACCGTTTCGACTCGGCGCAGCATTGTGAGTCCTTCTCGGGATTCAACAATTGACGAATTCAAGTCGGCGGCGCAGAATCGTGCGAGATGACATAGCAACCCTCTGTTTTCTGTCACTAAGGATCACAAGGTTCGATGCTTCCCAGGCTGCCGAACATGGGCACCGATGTACAATCGAACGGGCCGATTCACGTCGAAGGAAAATCGAGAAAGCGGAAATGGCGCACCCCACAGATCCTCAAACTCCGCATACAATACAGAGGTCAATGCCCGAGAGATCCCGAATTCCTACATCCGAATTGGTATCGAGACTTTGAGATCGCGGACAAGACAACCCTCGAACAACTTGCCGCGATAATACTAGAGATCCTGGGCTGGTCCGAGGATCACCTGTATGAATTCAAGATCAAGAATTGCTGCTACGTGAATTTTGGCAATGATGACGATTACATTGTTGACGCGAAGGAGCCGTGCGTTTCCTGCGCGATCCCAATGCACCTGATCGATCTCACCAGAGGGGATTCATTCGAATTCATCTTTGACTTCGGCGAATTGTATACGTTTCGCCTTGCCGTCATCGCAATATATTCCATTACCTGGAAGTGTTCTTCAGCACCCCGCGTCCTTTCCTACCGAGGCAAGAATATCCTTCAATATCCTGGGGTTTTATCGAGACACGCTGCCTCCGCTGCTCGGAGTCGGCTACCTACAGTAGATTCCCCAGGCCGCCCGAAAGATCGATGGCGCATTCGCTTCGTGCGTCAAGAAGACAAGCTACAACTTGTTAAGTGGCGAGAATCCAACGATAAGCGTCTCTGGCAAAAGGCCGTCACCATTCTGGATAACCGCAGCCTTATCCTCGAAGAAATAGCCAAGAAGGTAGAGTTGCCGGTTGATGCGATCCGAGAGTGGATAACGATCTACAACCATCAAGGATTGGCGGGGCTCAATCGTCCGCGGAAAAAGAGATCTCCAGGAAAAAAGGGGGTTGCCCTTGAACGAAAGAGAGTGAGGGTTCTTGGTCTGATTCACAGCCGGCCTCAAGCTTACGGAATCAACCGGGCCAGTTGGAATCATGCTTCTTTGGCAACCGCGTACAAGCAGTGTTACGAAGAGACGATTTCAAAAGCCACTGTCGGTCGCATCCTCCAGAAAGCTGGCTACAAGATCAAGAAAGCACGTCGAGTGCTCTCCAGCCCTGATCCCGAGTATCGAGAAAAGGTAGATCTAGTTCTGACCACTCTTCGAAATCTTCAGCCAAACGAGCTCTTCTTCTTCATTGATGAACTGGGTCCGCTGAGAGTGAAGAAATACGGCGGTCGTGGGATTGTTCACGAGAGGGACGTACACACCGTCCCACAGGAACAACCGAACAAGGGCTCGGTGATCATGTCAGGAGCGTTGAACGCGACGACGAACCAGGTGAGCTGGCTCTATTCCACCGCAAAAGATACGCAGGCGATGATCGATCTAATTGAGATTCTGTTCAATCGGTATCCGTTCACGATCCGGATCTATTTGACCTGGGATGCCGCTTCCTGGCACAAATCAGGATTGCTTGTGGAGTGGCTCGATGCGTTTAACGTCGAAACCACCTCGTCAGGTTTCGGTCCTACTATTCATCTCGTTCCGCTCCCAACGTCCTCTCAGTTCTTGGATGTAATCGAGGCGGTGTTCAGCGGGATGAAGAAAGCCGTGATCCATCATTCAGATTATCAATCTGAAGATGAAATGAAGACAGCCATTTCAAGACACTTCGTCGAGCGCAATGATTATTTCCGTGACAATCCGAAGCGCGCCGGGAAAAAGATTTGGGAGATCGATTTCTTTCAGGACATGGAGAACCTGAACTCCGGAAACTATCGTGAATGGTAATGCGCTATGGCCGACAGCCTGTTCGTCATAGACTCCACATTTCTACTCGAGACGAGCCACAATACCTTTCATGGCGCTCCACTTTTGTACGATTCGGGTGGCCGTGACACGACAATGCTATTTGGATTTGTTCGTGACTTGATGCGCTTGCGCAAGCAACTTGGCATGCGAAAGGCTCTCATCGTCATCGGCGATACTGGATCTTGCGTGCCTGGGCCGCTTGTTTCTGACACCGTAGATTTGTTGAAGCGGCTTCGCGTGCCGGTCCTGTACACGAATGGTGTGCGAGTGGGAGATCTCTGTGCTGCTCTGGCGGCGCACTGCGCCTGGATCATAACAGGGAACAAAGCGATGTTTCAGCTCATCACTCATCGGTGTGGTGTCATTCTTCCGAAGAAGGGCGGTGAGCTGGATGTCGTGACAATGACCTCTATAAAAGACCGGCTCGGCGTCAGTCCTAGTCAAGTGCCATTTTTGCTCGCGTTAATCGAGAAGAACGGACGCGATCCGGTGCTCACACAAAGACAGGCTGTGCGCATCCTCGAAGTACACGGGACTCTCGAAACTGTTTTGACCAAAGCCGCAGCGGGAGATCTCGGACAAGTTGGGCGCAAGCTGGCTATGAGGGGTGATGCCATCCGTGAACGCTGCCGTGAACTCCAATTCAGGTTGCCATCTCTTGGGGACCTGAAAGGCAGGTATGGGGAAACGAACTTTATCGAAGATGTGGAATCTGCCGCTTCCGCCTTGAAGGAGTATGGATTCTGGTCGCTGATTCGCCTTCTCCCTTTGCCCGAGCAGGAGCTGGTGAGAGCCGAAGAGAATCCTACACGGCCGGATTACAGGGCTGCCCGCACGCCGGCGGAATTGGATGAACTCCAGAACATGGTCAAGGCCGCAGAGGTATGCGCTTTGGACACTGAGGCCAGCGACAGAGATCCGAGGAATGCGGTGCTCTACGGCGTTGCGTTCTCTGTCAGGGAGAGGCAGGCCGTTTATGTACCCCTCATTCAGTCGGATCTAGATCGGGTATCTCAAGACGAAGTTCGAACTCGGCTCAATAAACTATTCAGGGTCAAGACAAAATTTGTTGGACACAACATCAAGTTTGACTACCTGATTTTGCGGAAACACGGAATGCGCCTGCGAAACATCCATTTCGACACGATGTTGGCGGCTGGCGACTGCTTCGGCGACTGGGACTTTTTTAACCTTGGTGATGTCTCTCGGAGGTTATTAGGAACAAAGATCAAACGGTACAGCGAAATCATCGAAAAAGAGCAGACATTCCTCGACGTTCCGTTCAAAGATCTCGTCGAACATGCGTGCACCGACGCCGATATGTCGCTGCGGTTATTCCATCGTTTGAACGTAGAGCTTCGGAATCGTCAGTTGGAAGACAACTTCCTAAGGGTCAGAATGCAGGTGTTGGCGAAGCTTGCGGAAATGGAATTTGAGGGTGTCCGAATAGATGTAAAGAAGATCGGGATAGCGATAAATCCGCTTCTGGAGGAGGCGGATGCCCTGAAGAAGCTGATCTTTCAGGAGGCAGGCTGCGAATTCGATCTGGATTCCCGGAAGGTGACTTCGGATGCCCTGAGAAGGGTTGAAGCCTTACGGGAATGGATAACGTCTCGATCGCTAACGCAGTCCGAGATGGAACAGCTTGCGTGGCGTCATCGGCTCATCGAGCAGATTGTAAAGTACAAGAGAGTTCGTAAGCGCCTGCGTGAACTCGAGGCAATTCAGAATGCAGCGAGAAGAGGAAGGGTTTTTTCGCTGTTTAGTCAGCTGCGTGTACCGCACATGAGTGCAACCTCGGCGAGCCCAAATCTCGACGAAGCATTGCGAGCTAATGCGGTAAAGGACGCACTCTTAAGCCAAGACTATCCGAACACCAAGCAGGCATTGCGAAGGTTGCAGGAGATCACGAAAGATGAAGCTCTGCGCACGGAACTAACCCGTTGCGCGCGATCCGATTTCCGGTGTTCCGGGGAGCCATCGCTCGAAGGCATGGAACATGGGGAGGTGCTGCTCTCCATTGCTATTGGCCTTCCGAATGCGGCCATGTGCCGCCGTTTCCTTATCAGTCCTGAAAGGGCGATGAGAATTAGGGCAAGTTTGCAGGTCCGGTACCCGGTCCTCTTCGAATGGCTTGATCGTTTTCGACAGGAGTCCATCGCACGAGGTTACGCGGAACATGATGGCCAGCGGATATACCTCGCGGGCCTTCGGAGCTCCGACATCGAAAAAAAGAACATGGCGACGAGGTCTGCCATCGGATGGCTTGTGCGTTATTGAGAGCTGTTACGCGTTGAAGTATCGCCTTGGAGTGTCTACCTCTCCTTGTAGTTCCCGGCTCGAAGTGCATCGAAATCTTCAAAGAAATCAAGTTCCCAGATTTTCTTGCCGGCTCGCCTGGGGTTGTCTCTGAAATGCTCATTCCTCTCCACAAGGTGCCTTGAGATCGCCTGCTTCATTTCAGCTGCGTCAGAGTAGTCGGAGTTATTGATGACGGCTCGCGTCATTCCGCTCAAAACTCCCTCAATCACATTGAGAAACTGTGCGGATGTCGGAAGCGGCACCAGTTCGATAGTCGGCCCAACCGAAAACGCTTTGGTTTCATCGTTGAACTGATCCAACGCTTCAAGGAGCGGACCGGAATTGTGCCATACGACGGCGTCCCATGTGATATAGAGCTTCGCTTTTGTGTGGTACTGGTTGTACAAGACTTCGATCATGTCCATCATGGCATGTGAATCCTTCGATTCGAGAAAGTGCCATGTTACCTGATTTGTTGTGGCGCTCAGCGCGGCAACCAACGACACATTGCCGCGAGAAACTTGGTGACGAGGAATCGTTACATGCTCGTTCCGATATGCCTTTCCTCCCCGCTTCCTGACTTGTGTCGGCCCCCACTCATCGAGGAAGAAAAACATTTCATTCGCACCAAGGTGGTGCAATGTGTTCAACAACAGCTCGAGCTTTTCGTGGTAACGAGGATCCGGGCTGGTAAGCACTCGTCGCGCCTTTCTCCACTTGAAACCAGCACGCCGCAGTATTCTGACAAGAGTGCATCGGGAGATAACCTCGCCATATGACTTCTCATAGGCTTTAAGGAGTGCGGAGTGCGTCCAATTCGTGCGGTTGATGCCGAAGGCGGTTGGCTTATGGTGGAAGATTTCGAAGATGCGTTTTGTTCGCTCGCAATACTGGGCTTCGATACCGATGTGCCGAGTCGTATTCCAGGCGAACAGCTTTTCCGGCCCGGCTTCAAGATACATCTTGTAGTATCGCCCTGTAGTTTTGCGTGAAGACCGAAGTGCCTTTGCGATCAGGAAATTCGAAATGCCTCGTTTTCTGGCGAGAATGGTAGCCGCTTTCTTACGATCTCGGGATCGGCCATGTTTCAGTTTGGAAAGCAGGAATTGGAGATCAGCAGTACAAGGAAGCCGGGAGTGAAAGCGTTCCCCGCCATATGCTCCGTGTACCAGCTCCAGCAACCATTGTCGTGTCGCCGCGACGGAGCGTCTGGGAGCTCGGAAACCGTCCAACAGGTAATTCTTCCGGCAGAAACGAGTTAGTGTTGAGTATCCGACGCTCATACCGGCATCGGCCAGTTCCCGACGTACTTTGACAACGCTTCCGTCAAATTCCGCCAGCATCTGCGCGATTCGTTCATGGTGGGCGTCGAGTTTACCTAGACGATGGATGACTGGAGGCACGTCCGAACCGATTTTTATGACTTTCTTTACGGTTTGGCGGCTCAAAGAGAGAAGGTGTGAGATGAGACGCAGACTGTGCCCTTTCCTCCGGAGCACAAGAATGGCGCCACGCGTTTGTTTGTCGAGCATCTGTACCTCGCGGTTGGCACGGTTTGCCGCTAATCGTGCGACCTGAATCGGTAGTCTCGGATGCCCGAGCGTGAACGGCGGACAGCGTGTGATCACCCTTACGAGAGAGATGCCGGGCCACAATCGGATCCGGCACGACTCTTCCGAACTCGAGCCGTTCAATTCGTTCGATGCACTCCGACTCCATGTTTTGTGCTAAATTTGTGCTACGATCCTGCACTTTATGCACCTTGTGTTCCTTATGCTCTTTTTAGAATCAATAAGTTACGTGTTATCACTTGGGGCGTAGGGTTCGATTCCCATCGCCCGCTCCAGAAAACAAAGCACTTAGGCAGCGGCTTCATTTTCCATTTTTTCCAAATCGTGGCAAATCAGTGCCTTTTTTTCGAGATTCCTCAGTGGCACTCTCCGAATCGAGTTGCGTAGGCGTTGCAAACAAGCAAGTTAAGCAGGCTCTTCGAAGATTCGATCCCTGGCCGTCGTCAAGATTAGAAGCCCGCGAGGCTTCAGATGTAGGATTCGACATCGGATATCTCCTGCATTGCACCAAGAGGTCAGCGATTCAAATCCACGCTTCGTGCTGACCGCTGTTTCTTCCGTACAACGGTCTTGAAAACCGCTGTTTGGATCGATGCCAAGCGCGAAAATCAATTCCTACAAGCCGTTACTGATCGGCAGTATTTCCCGAGTGGCACTTCTAGGCGGAGCTGTCTGATTGCTGATCAATTCCGTTGCCGGGACGCCTGAAGAGCGGAGAGCGCGAATATTCCTCATGGGTGGCTGGCCGAAGAAACGCCTGTATTCTCGATTGAATTGTGTGGGACTCTCGTAGCCGACTTCAAAAGCCGCGCTGGCGGCATCAAGACCGTTGTTCAGCATCAGGCTCCGCGCTGACTGAGGCCGGAGCCGCCCCTGGCGGTGGCCCCTACTGTGTTACGCGGTGCTGATACTTTTGATGCCAGAAGAATCGCGGCTCATCGTCGTGGTGCTATACCAGGACTGTACCGCCATCAACGACAACGGTCTGTCCAGTAGCGAATCCTTCTTGCATCAAGAACAGATAGGCTTGCGCGATCTCGGAAGCTTCGCCGACTCGGCCAACAGGGAGACTGTTGCCCACGCTCTCGTATAGACGTTCCCGCTCCGATGCACTCATGGTCTGCCAGAGGTTCGTCCGAACGACTCCGGGAGACACTGCGTTAACTCGTATTGGAGCCAGCTCGACCGCTAGGGCTCGTGTTAGTGCTTCAATAGTTCCGCAGACACTTGCGGCAATTACCCATCCCTTTTGCGGGCGCTGGCCGGCGATTCCGGTCGTGAGCACGATAGAACCCTCCTTGCGGATATGTGGGCTTCCGTACTTGACCGCGGCGAGTGCGGCCCAATAGCGCAACTCAAAGGCGCATCGGGCCTGTTGGAGATCCGTCGTTGCAAGGTCGCGCAAATGCAGGCTATCGCCGGCTGTGAATACCAAATGATCGAAACTGCCAAGCTTCGCAAAAAAGGTTGCAACGGCTCCTTCGTCCGAGACGTCGACCGCCTGCCCCTGCGGTTCGCCACTGATAGACTCAACGGCCTTCTGAATTCGTTCCGCATTGCTGGAGACGATAACGATCTTGGCTCCTTGCGAGGCCGCCTGTTGGGCCACTGCCAAACCAATCCCCGACGACCCACCCACCACGACCACGCGCTTCTGTTGCAAATCGTTTCCCCGTTGCATTGAATTCTCCTTGTGCATTCTTCTGACTTACAGCCGAGTGTGTTCTTCTACCGAGCGTGCGATGCGGCTTCCTCGATCAGAGCTGCAACCTCTTTCGGTCTGGAAACGTAGACGGCGTGACTGGCTCCGACGACTTCGACCCTATGGCTGTTGGCTCGTGTGGCATACCAACGTTCAAGGTCGGGGTTGATGGTTCTATCTGCTGCGGCTACCAACGCCCAGCTCGGCTTGCTTCTCCACGCAGCCGTGGTGATGACTGCTTTGAAATTGTCAGCGAAGTTGAGCACCTGGGATTGCGCCATGAAGGCGGCCTGCTCCGCGGACAGGTCAGTTGCGAAGTACACATGAAACTGCGCTGGATCGAGGTAAGTGAAACCGTCGGCGGTCTTCTTTATCGCACCAGATTTGCTGAGATCACTGGGGAAGCGCTTTCCGTCGTCAGCTTCGTTCTCTCCAGCATCGGGCATGTGGGCCGCGATGTACACCAAACCAGCGACGGATGAGTCCGTGCCCGCTTCGGTAATTACGGCTCCGCCGTAGCTATGACCGACAAGGATGCACGGTCCATCTTGTAGAGCGAGAGCGCGCTTGGTAGTAGCCACGTCGTCTTTAAACGAGGTTTCCGGTTCTTGGACGATGCTGACGTTGTAGCCGTCCTTGAGGAGAATGTCGTAAACGCCTTTCCAGCCAGAGCCATCGGCCCATGCGCCGTGGACCAGAACAATATTCCGAATGCGATGCTCTTGGTTTTGCGCTGAGAGCACGCCACAGCTCAACAGCAATAAAACGAAGAAGAACTGAGGAGATATTCTTCTTGCTACTCGCCTACCCTTCATTGAATTACTCATTTTTGTGGCTCCTTTTTGCGAATTGCTTTGACGGATTCCTCGTCAGGAGAATACTCAGTCGGAGACTCAGAGCGTCAGATAGACGATTTGGATCCCGCAAGACGATTCGTCGATGACCGGATAACTTCCGTTCGTCATCAAATCGCCCATCACCAGGACGTTCGCTGAGGGCACCCACCACAACGTCTCCATCCGTGTGGGCCGGCTCCAATGAAGGAAAAGACCGTTGGGCGAACCTCGACAGCGGCCAGAGGATTGCTTTGGTAGGTGGCCCGAGAAAGTTCGACAAGACCGCCCACCGGGAAGTTGTGGCGGTCATTCATGCGAACAGCGGACTGTCTTCCGGTCATATTTCTCTCTCCTCGGTCGCACCTGACATTTCATGACCGCCACTATTGGATGAGGCGCCAGAAGCGAAGCTTGGAAATGGCCATCTCTTGAGTTTCTCTTGGTGCAAAATTGAATATAGAGACTTAGGCGTCGGCCGGCGCTAACGTCACCTCATGCAACAGAACGGCTGTCACGCGGATCACGACTTCATCTCAACTCGATGAGTGTTCGCAGCACGGCTTGCAGCCCGACTTTTCCCTTTCGAGAGCCAGCCTCAGCGTCCTCGAACTCGATCCAGCCTTCGTTGAAGCCATCAAGCATCTTGATGCGGGATATGGGGTTCTTCATTCCCTGCGATTTGAATAGCGATTCCCAAGTCTCCCGCGGTACTGGTTCCATTCTCACAGGACGGCCAAGCAGGTCAGCGAAGGTGGTTGCGATCTCGTGAGGAGCGACACGATGCAACCCCTCCAACTCGACGACTCTGCGGCCCTTCCAGGTTTCCTGGAGCAGTTCGGCAGCTACACGCGCAACGTCGGCTGTGGCAACCATCGGTACCGGCTTATCGATGGGCTGCGGGAAGCTCGAAATCACGCCGTCATTGGTCGCCGAAGCGACATCCCAGCTACAGTTCTCCATGAACCATCCTGGCCGCAGAAAAGTAATCGGCATCGACAACTCTCCAAGCACTTGCTCGATAATGGTGTGCTGCGTAAGCAGGTTCGATTGAGTCGCCTGTGCGCCGATGGTGGACAGATATACGACTCTGCCCGGACGCGCTGCCTCGATCGCTGATTTCAACGTGGCGGCCGTCGCCCGCGCCTCATGAAAGTCCGGCGACGGATCGAAGTTCGGCGGAACGAGCACGAACACACTTTCCGCCCCTTTGAATGCTGACGTGAGCGCCCCAGCATCATTGATATCCGCACACACGAGGTCGCAGCCAAGCTGTGCCCAGGGTTCGCCTTTACGGAGGTCGCGCATCACAGCTCGGACTGGCTGGTTTCCGGCCAGAAGGGTGCGCGCGACCTCTCCACCAACTTTGCCGGTGATTCCGGTAATTGCAAACATTGGATTGTTTCTCCTTGACCGTCGAAAGGCAACTCCGCTCATGACGGCGAACGATCATAAGAATAAAATCACAGCCAAAGAACGGGCTAGGCGGCGCTTTTCGATTGACCAGTCAAGTCCCGAGGTGTCAGTACGTCGGTAAGGCCGATCCGACGAAGAAGCTCGGCACGGACGCGGTCCAAAACCATATTGACCACTTCCGCCCCGTCCTGGGTTGGATCGTAGTGCACACGGAACGGTCGCTTGCCAAAGGGAGCATCGACCACCTTGACGATAGCGTCCGCAACGCCCTCGACATTTGCATCAGGAGGCACGATTGAGGAGAAACCCTTGAGTACATCGTCCGCGAAGCCTTTGTAAGGACCCGCTTCATATTCAGCGACCCGCGCTTTGTCCCCCGGAGAACCGGCGTGCGCAAAGTGGTTCGTGCCACCAGTGAAGGCGCCGGGAACGATGATTGAGGTCTCGATCCCCCAGCGGGTCAATTCGCGCGAGTAGACCACGGCTAATGCATCCATTCCCGCCTTTGCCGCGAAGTAGGGTGCCAGATAGGGCGGCGTTCCGCCCGCGCAACTGCTGCTCGACACCCAAACCACAAGACCCTTCTTTTGTTTGCGCAACTGAGGCAGGGCGGCGCGGTTCACGCGCTGCGTGCTCAGCACGTTCACGTCATACAATTCGGCCAGTTGCTCGGGCGTGAAGGCTTCCGCCGGACCGAACACCATGTGGCCAGCATTGTGGATCACAACGTCCAGGTGACCGTTGTCGCGCACGATCCTTTGAATCGCGGCGTCGGCCGAGGCCTGCGATGCCACGTCGAGCTCAATCGTCCGTAGATCAACATTGTTCTCCTTAGCGAACTTCGCGGCCGCCTCAACTTGAGAAGCATTACGCCCGTTGGTGTCGCGCATGCTCGCGTACACGATGTGCCCGGCCTTGGCCAGCGTACGGGCCGTTAATGCTCCAAAACCGCTCGATGCTCCCGTGATCACAATTACTTGCTTCATGGCTGTTCTCCGACTGTGCTGTCCTTCCGTTTGGAACCTTGTACGTTTCGGCGGCGAACTCATTCCATAGGCCTAAGCGAATCCGCCGTTAGCGCGCAGTACTTGCGCATTGATCCAGCCGCCGTTTGGGCCAGCGAGAAATGACACTACGTTTGCGATGTCTTCCGGCGTTCCCAAGCGCTCGAGCGGCGGCATCTTGGTCAACTCAGCGATTTGTTCTTCGCTCTTACCCTTTAGGAAGAGTTCGGTCGCGACCGGCCCTGGCGCAACAACGTTTACGGAAACATTCCGCCCTCGCAGTTCGTTCGCCAGAACGTGTACCAGGCCTTCGACTCCCGCCTTCGAGGCAATGTAGGGGCCATAACTGGGGAAATTCTTCGCCAGCACGCTGCTCGAAAACGCAATGATCCTGCCGCCAGATCCTATATGCTGTGCGGCTTGAGCCAACACCAGGAAGGCACCGCGCAGGTTGGTGGAGATAACTTTGTCGAACAGGTCGAAGTCATTCTTGCCAATGGGCGACAGTGGCATGATGCCCGAGTTTTCGAGCGGCTCTTCAATGAAACCAGTGCGAAATTCGGCAGCATCGACGTTGTCCAGGATGGATTCGCGGTTGTTGTGAACTACCTAAGCAACGCAGCGGAAGCTAACGAAGTCGTGGCGGAACTTAAGGGGATCGGCGGCACTGCCGTCCCCATTCAAGCAGATGTGTTCTGACAAGGGCATGCTCACAAAACCAAATTTCATTGTTGCTCCTTGTTTTCGCTCATATGAGCCGCAGCTTGGACATGCCCATCTCTTTAGTCTCTCCTCGTGCAGAATCGAATATAGAAACTTAGGGCAGGAACTTGTAACCAGAGCTATGGACCGTATGGAAGTGCTTGGGATGAGCAGGCGCTACCTCTAATTTTTTGCGCAACTTCAAAATGTGGTTATCGACAGTCCTTGTACGAGGATAGTTCTTGTATCTCCACACTTCATTGAGTAGTTCTTCCCGTGAGATCACTCTCCGAGGGTTTTTGATCAGATACGCGAGCATTTTGAATTCCTTAAATGTGAGACTAACGGGCCGACCATTGCGATGAATTTCCATCGTTGAAAAACATCCTTTCACTCCTCCAAACTCAAACGTGTCTGTGGCGTTGGGATTTCTCAACCAGGCCTTCGCTGCATCCAGCGGTGAGCAGACATCGCTGGTATCGATGAGGCCAGTAACGGACTTATTGGGTCCCGGCTTTCTCTGCGTCGTCTTATCATGAACAGCCGATTTCGGAAGAAGCACGATCACCGGCAAGAAACGAGATAGCTTACGAAATTCTTCCGGAATGCCAGAAGCTGGCACCAAAGCCAGATCCTCATCGAGGAAGTGAATCGAGTTGGCATTGGGCTCCGTTTTAGGTTGCCTAAACCGAGAAATTGCGGTCTTCATTGTTGCTGCCATTGAGATGCCTCTTTATCTACCGGACGCTCAGCCGATTGGACCTGGCGACACTCTGCAGCAGGGGCATTCGATGCAGCGCGATTTTCGCGTGAAACATCCGCGCTTTTACTGCTGCGGTCGAAATCTCCAGAATTTGTGCGGTTTCCCTGGTTGAGTGTTCTTGTATGTGGAGCTCCACAACGTTCCTAGCTCGCGGCCGCAGGGCCGAAATGGCTGACTTCACGATCCGTCTCCGTTCACGAAGGGAGCAACTCTCCTCGGGATCGGGAGCGTCGTCCCGAAATTCTTTTTGCGCTACGGATTCAAACGACGGGTTCGGCTCGTCCATGGGAACTTCTCGCACTCCGCTGTTTTTACGAAGCTTCATCAAGGCGGCATTAATCGCAATGCGGGTCAGCCAGGTTGCAAATCGGGATCTTCCATCAAAATCCTTGAGATGGACGAAAGCATTCAGAAAGGACTCTTGCGCTGCGTCTTCCGCGTCTTCACGGTTTCGTATGATCCGGCGAGTCACACAGGAGACTTGTTTCATATGACGTTCGCAAAGCTCTCCGAAGGGTGCTGGTCTTCCAGTCTTGGCGGCTGCGATCAACTGCTCCTCGCTCCACGTTCGAAGATCGTTAACCGCTGAGGTATCGCTCTGCACCGAAAAAAATGTAGTCATCACCACAATGGAATTCCTCCTTCAAACCTGAGCCGCACCGGTTCCACCTCGTCGTTCTCTCAATCTTGTTCTCTGTCCATCCACTCGCGGACGTACGCCGGACAGTTCTCAAGCTTCATCCCGTCCCTCTCGCAACTCCTTAGGAACTTCACTGCGTCGCGATCCGCCAGCCTCATCTCTTGCAAGTCGAGAATGATGCTTCGGTAGTCCATATCGAAAAGCTCCTTTAGCTCCGCGACCTGCTCCGCCTTCATACGCCCGCTTAGGGTAAAAACCGTGAATCCCTGCCGCGCTGATCTCTCGATCCTCAAGGTCATCGTATGTTGTCTGGCCCAGCCAGCCATGGCGTTGCTACGTTGTTGCCATCGTGGCTCTCGGTTGACGAGGATGCAACGTGGGGGCCACATGCAAACCACTGAAATGAAAGGTGTAGAGGGAAAATTGGATGACGAAAATTCGGGAAGTGCCGAATTTTCGGGAGTCAAAAAGGAATGGCGGCTATCGCTCCGCGATAAACTTGTGCTTCTTGATGTTCAGCTGCTTAATTTTCGAGTCCAGCGTCGATCGGGGAATTCCGAGTTTCGCTGCCGCACCTTCTGGGCCTGCAACTTTCCCTTTACTTTCCGCAAGAGCCGTTTCAATAATTTCTCTCTCCTGATTCTGGAGAGTGTCTGGCAAAGGACCTGCTAATTCCTGCCGGGGTGGCTGCACGCTTGTCAGCCAGGCCTTTTCGATCCAAAAGGTGTCGCCGCCGCACAAGATCACCGATCTTTCAACAATGTTTTGCAACTCGCGGATATTTCCCGGCCAAGGATACGACTGGCACTCTTCCAGCGTATTCCTGTCGATTTTGCGAATTTGCTTCCCGGCTTTCTCTGCGTAGCGTTTAACGAAGTACTCGACCAACATCGGAATGTCCTCCCTCCGCTTGCGCAGAGGAGGCACCTCAATCGGGAAAACGTTAAGCCGGTAAAACAAGTCGGCTCGAAACGTTCCCGCGGCAATGGCTGCCGTTAAATCACGGTTGGTTGCGGCTATGACGCGAACGTCGGTGGGAAGAATTCGGTTACCTCCCACTCGCTCGAACTGCCGCTCCTGAAGTACTCGCAGCAACGCAATCTGGGTCTCTGCGGGAAGATCGCCTACCTCGTCTAGAAAAATCGTACCGGAATGTGCCAGCTCAAAGCGGCCCTGGCGCCGCTGCACCGCGCCAGTGAAAGCGCCTTTCTCGTGGCCAAACAGCTCCGACGCGATCAAAGAGGAAGGAATCGACGCACAGTTTACGCTGATGAACGCCTGGCCGGAACGTTGCGAGTGCTTGTGTATGGCGCGAGCAATCAATTCTTTTCCGGTGCCGGTTTCGCCCGTGATCAGCACCGTGGAATCGGTGGGGGCCACTTTCACAATGCTTGAGAGCACGTTTTGCAGCGCCGGTGACGCGCCCACAATTTCCTCAAACATGAATGCGTGATCGATTTGCTCCCTCAGCGCAAGGTTTTCGTCACGCATGCTCTCCTCGGCTCGCTTGCGATCCTCAATATCCGTCCCAGTCGCATACCAGCGAATAATGTTCCCGTGGTCGTCGCGAAGGGGATTGTAGCGGACAAGAAACCAGCGGTAGTTACCGTCTTTTCCAAGGGCTCGTTGCTCAAGTTCAAAAGGCTTACCGCGCGCGAACGCCTCCTGGCGCTCCTCGCGCAGCCTTTCCAAATCCTCGGGGTGGAAGACCCGTGTGCGCTGGTCTTCTCTCTGCACGTCCTCCAAAGTGAGACCGGTGTAATCGAGCACTGTCTGATTTGCATAAAGAGCTGTCCCATCCGGGCGCAACACATAGATATAACTGGCGATGGCGTCGGTCATCCGCCGAAGCTCTGTTTCCTCCGCCTTTATTTGCTCAAACGCAGTCTGCAGAGCCGCTCTCGCTTCGTGCTGCTCGGTGACATCCATTGCCGTACCGACTAATTCAATGACATCACCGGAGCCATTCACTACGGGGTGTCCGACCACATGAATGTACTTGGCCGCGCCGTCTGGCAGAAGAAGCCGATAGTCGATCTCAAAGTCAGTCCCGTCCCGAATGGCTCGCTCGACCACACGCGGGTGATACGGCGCGTCCTCCGGGTGCAGCCGCCGAGCTACCTCCATGGGGGATGGCGGCGTGGGTCCAGGATCGAGGCCGAAGATCCGGTACATCTCTTTTGACCAATAGACGTTTGACCAATAGACGTTTTCCTTCTGAGAGACCTGCGCCGCCCAACTGCCTGTGTGGGTCAATTTCTGTGCTTCGGCTAAATAACCCTCACTCCGCTGTAGAGCTTCTTCGGCACGTTTGCGCTGTGTGATGTCCTCGGCCAGCGCCATTATGAATCGCGGTACCCTCTCGGTGCCCGGCACAAGAGAAACGTTGTTGCTTACCCAAATCGAACTGCCGTCCTTGCGGCGATACTTTTTCTCAATCTGAAACTGTCGTCGTTTTCCCTCCACCAACTCGGTGATGAGCGCCCAGTTGGCTTCGCGGTAGTCCTCATGCGTTAAGTCCAGAAAATTAACTGCGCGCAGTTCCTCCTCCGTGTAACCCACGATTGTCTGGTAGACATGATTGGTGGCTAGAAAGCGGCCGTTCAGGTCAGTTAGCGCAACGCCGATAGCCGAATTCTCAAAGACGGATCTCCACCGCTCCTCGCTTTTCCGAAGGGCTTGCTCAGCCCGCTTGCGATCTTCGATGTCGATAGCGGTTCCATACCATCTGACGAGCTTTCCGGTTTCATCGCGCAGCGGTACATTGCGAATAAACCACCAGCAATATTCTCCGTCTGCCCGCCGAACCCGCGCTTCACTCTCCATGGCTTGCCCGTTCTTAACGGCTGTGTGCCAATCGGCGACGACCCTCGTCCGGTCATCGGGATGAAGAACCGCTTCCCACTTCCACCCGAATGCCTCGTCCAAAGCTAAACCTGTGAACTGCAACCAACGATCATTAACGAAATCAACCTGACCCTCGGGCGAAGTGCTCCAGACATGTGCCGGAACCGTATTGACCACGTCGCGAAGCTCTCTCTCGCTCCGGCGCGCAGCTTCCGTCCGCTGCTTAATCTCTTCAAAAGCTTTCTCCAATTCAATCCTGGCCTGCGCCTGTTCGGTGACATCTATTGCGGTCCCAACAAATTCCACGAGGTCGCCCTTCTCGTTCACGATGGGACGTCCGATAGAATGTTGGTATTTGATGGTTCCGTCGGGAAGAAGAAGGCGGTAGTGCGCTTCGTAATCAGTTTTCTCCATGACGCATCTCTCAAAGAGATCCCGAACCCGCTTCCGATCCTCAGGATGAATCCTGTTAAACCAAAAGTCAGGGCTTGAACAGTCGTCACTCGGCTTGACGTCAAATGACCGGAGCATTTCCGGCGAAGTCGTTACCATCCCGGATGAAACGTCTAGACTCCAACTCCCCGAATGGCCTAGTCTCTGAGCCTCAAGCAGAGACCATTCGCTGCGCCGTAGATTCTCCTCTGCTTTCTTCCGCTCTATCGCGATTCCAGCAATGCTAGTTGCGTTTCCGATTAGGTGGATATCCCCCGGACTTGGGCTTCGCACTGATCGGAAGTAAAACGCAAAGGTTCCAAGAATTTCACCTTGGTGAGATATGATTGGTGCAGACCAGCAGGCGCGAATGCCATGTGCTGCGATTATGTCGCGCACCTGTTCAAGGATTGGGTCCGTCAGAACGTCGCTGACGAAAACAGGCTTGCGCTGGTTTACCGCTGCACCACACGATCCGCCCTGTGGGCCAACAACAAATCCGTCAAGCGCTGCAACGTAGGATTCGGGAAGAGTTGGCGCTGCAATAGCCCGCATGTGTACACGGTCTTGATCAAGAAGCCAAACCGAGCAGAGCATTCCTTCACGATGAGATTCAACAACCCGCGCCACGCTCGTCAGCACTTCCTTCAAAGACGCGCCTGCGAGAATCATTCTCAATATTTCGAGAATATCCTCACTGGCGAGGTCTTTCGCCAATGTGCCATCCGGCTGCGGATCGGTTGAGCGGACAGGCTGGTGGGAACCATGTTCTCTGGATGCCATCCGCGGATTATAGTCCAACCGGCGATTCCAAGCCTTTGAATGGCTAAACCGAGCTTACGCCCAGCGTGATGGCGGACTCGTCGACATTAAAGTGGACCCTCTGCTGAGAAGCTTGCACGGGAACCCGCGGCACGCCGCATTGTTGGAGAGATGCGCCTGCCACTATGAAATCCACTTTACTCCACCGATGAAACGGAACAAGCCTTCTGGAATGCTGTCACTGTCACCAACTTCTTTACGACGCATATCGCAGAGGCGGTACGGCTTCCGAGTAACTCACTTTCAAATGAATCGTTACTGATCGGCTGGACCTGGATCACTTCCGGTTTACCGACAATTCGCTCACGATCCATTTTTCGCTTCCTACATAGCCGCGTTTCTCGTCAGCAGAGGGCAGGTCGATAAAAATATGCTGCTAACCATGAACCGCGAATTTTGTCACGACTCTTCGCGCTACAGGCGACAAAAACTTTACATCTGATTCTGTAACGCTGTAGCGAACATCACAATCCAACGCTTTGTAAAACATTTTGACGATGGGAGTTCTAAACACGTGCTAAAGCCCCCTTCGCCGGATAAAGGAAGCCGTAAGCGCAGCAGGTTATCCCCATGGCCGTCAAAATGTTCAAAGGAGAAATGATGAAAAGAGAGTACGTGCGGATTGTATTGGCGCTTGCCGGCATCCCTCAGATCGCCAGAGCGAGAGTTCAGTACTCATTCTTGATAAGCGGCTGACAAATCAGAACAAGACGAGCGACGGAACGAGTCGATTTTAATTCCGCGCACCGAGACTGTTGAAGTTTCAGACAACTGGATTTATTAGGTCTGACTCTGTGTGCGGTTTCTTCTCGTAAGAAACCAACCGGCAAGTGGTTCCGGAATCAAGCAGAAGCTGCAATTCCTTAATCCTAGCCGCTTTAAAGACGTGTGCAGTAGACGTGTGCAGTACAGCAAATACGCGTGAGCGTGATTGCACCAAATTCAAGGAGAACAATGGAGATACGCATGAAGAATCGTGACGTGTTGCTGGCAAAAGCAGTCTTAGTCAGTATCCTTTTGTTAGTCGCCGGACTGAGCGCGCGGAGCCAATCGCCTGAGTCCAAACCTGGCCAGTGGCGGATTGCTGGACAGAATCTAAACAATACTTGGAGCCAGCCCGCTGAGCACTCCATCAGCCCGGCCAATGTCAAAGAACTGAAACCGAAATGGGTGTTCACAACGGGTGGCGACGTTTCGGCTACTCCAACAGTGGACGGTGACGCCGTTTACTTCCCCGATTGGGCCGGCAATCTCTTCGCAGTCAAGAAGGACAGCGGCCGGCTGATCTGGTCTCACAAAATCTCCGATTACGACGGCGTCGACGGGGCTATCTCTCGTGTTAGTCCTGCTGTGGACGGGAACCAGGTAATCATTGGAGACATTCTGAGCGGCAAGAAGGTGCATAATGGGGCGAACGTCATGTCCGTAGATCGGGAATCAGGAACACTTCGATGGATGACACGCGTGGATGATCATCCGGCAGCAATCATTACCGGATCACCGGTTGTTTTCCACGGTGTTGTTTATATTGGCGTCTCATCGAGCGAAGAAACTCTGGCGCTCGATCCAACGTATCCCTGTTGCAGTTTTCGCGGCAGTATCGTAGCGCTCGATGAGAATACCGGTGCGATGCTTTGGAAAACCTTCGACATGCCGGACAATGGCGGACGGCCGGGGGGATACAGCGGCGGTGCAATTTGGCAACCGCCTGCGATTGATCCGAAGCGCGGTACGCTCTTCATTGGTACTGGCAACAACTACACTGCGCCCGCAGATGTGGAGGCTTGCCAGAACGCTACTCCGACAGCGAACTGCGTCGCAGCTGACGATTTCTTCGACACCGCGTTTGCGCTTGATTTGAAAACAGGACAGATCAAGTGGGCGACGAGGCTGCAAGGTTTTGACACTTGGACAGTAGCATGCATCCGCCCGACGGGAACAAACCCGAACTGTCCCGTGCCAACAAGCCCCGATTTCGATCTGGGAGGATCAGGACCTAATCTGCTCGGCAATATTGTTGGCTTTGGCCAGAAGAGCGGCATCTTCTGGGCGCTCAATCCCGATAACGGCGACATTGTTTGGAGCACACCGGTGGGACCGGGCGCTTCGCTCGGAGGCATCGAGTGGGGTACCGCGACCGATGGTCAGCGCATTTATGTTGCTATCGCGAATAGCGACCACCTCCCCTACACCTTGGTGCCGTCGGGACAGCAAATAACCTGGGGTGCATGGAGCGCTCTGGATGTCGCCACTGGGAAGATCCTTTGGCAGACTGCAGACCCCACGCCCAACACAATTGACAGAGGTTCGGTGAGTGTTGCAAACGGCGTTATGTACGCCGGCTCTAATTCAGGGCAGATGTACGCGCTGGACGCGACAAACGGAAATATCCTCTGGAACTTCGCGAGCGGGGGCACGGTAATCGATGGGCCATCGATTGTGGACGGCACCCTCTATTGGGGATCGGGTTACCGGAGTATTCAAGGAACCGGAAATAACAAAGTGTACGCCTTTAGTCTGGCCGGCGAGAACGATTAAGGCGAGCACTCCGGCGATAACGACGACCACAACCACTCCGACGATCACGGTGGGCAAAACTGACGGCGTTTGAATCATCGCTTAAATCAGCCATGTGATTCTTAGCCCCGACAACCGCATTTACAGAATCGCTTCTAAATACAAAGGAGACTTGCAGATGAAGATGTCGCTACGTTTTACCGCTGGTGCACTCTTGGCCCTGATTATGCAGGCCGTTTGCTTTGCGCAGAACTACAAGCAAACCAATCTGGTTTCTGACACGTCAGGAGTGGCCCCGGTTACCGACCCTCAGTTGGTCAATCCGTGGGGATTGTCGCGCAGTTCCAGCAGCCCGTGGTGGATTTCTGACAACGCGACGGGACTCAGTACGCTCTACAATGGCGCAGGGGCCAAGCAGTCCCTGGTCGTCACCATTCCGCAAGCCGATCCGAATAACAAGAACACCCCACTAGGCACACCTACCGGCACCATCGCCAACAGCAGTCCAACCGATTTCTTGCTGGCCCCAGGCAAACCCAGCTTGTTCCTCTTCTCCACGATTGATGGAACGATTGCCGGATGGAATCCAACGGCTGCGGTAGCGCAAGGGGCCGCGCCGCCTTCGACGCATGCGGTGACTGTGGTCAAAACCTCCGACGGCTCCAGCTACACTGGCCTGACCAGCGCTTTCATTGATGGCGAGCGTTTCCTGTACGCGGCAAACTTTACGAAGGGTCGCGTGGATGTTTATGACAACGCATTTCAACTCGTAGACCTGTCCAAGCAGCACTTCAACGAGGACTCCGCCGATCACGAGGACGGTCACTCTACCGACAATTCTTTTGTGGATGAGAAGCTTGCGCGCTCCTACGTGCCTTTTAACGTGCAGGTCATCGGCAACGACATAGTCGTCACCTATGTGCTCCACGAGGAAGGTTCGCCGTTTGAAACCGACGGTCCGGGCCTGGGCTTTGTGGACATTTATACTTCCTCGGGTCGCCTCCTGCAGCGTCTCGAACATGGCGATTGGCTGAACGCCCCATGGGGCGTGGCTCTTGCTCCGCTTGATTTCGGACGCTTCAGCCATGACCTGCTCATCGGGCAGTTCGCTGGTGGCGGAGACACTCAGTCGAGCGGTTTCCTCGCTGCATACGATCTGGCTACGGGAAAATTCGATGGCCTGTTGCAGGACGCCAACGGGAAGCCGCTCGCCATCAACGGCATCTGGGCGCTCAGCCCTGGCAACGTCAGCCCAGCCAATAGCGATGGCGCAGCAGCGCCTGCCGCACAGGTGTACTTCACTGCCGGACCGAACCATGGTTCCGGCGGCCTTCTAGGCTATTTGACCGCGGTGCCAGCAGAGTTGACCGAAGGGAATGCTCAGTAATCGTCACAGCTAATTCACAGTGTTGTCGGGGTGGAATGCGTCACCCCAAGGCTTCAACAGTGCCAATCGCTTCGCCTTGGGACTGCTGAAGCGCGGCGTGCTCCGGAGACCTTCACACGCGCCTCAACAAGTGCAGATCTTCCGGAGCATCGAAGGTCCGGTTCAGAAGACATCATCAAAAAGGAGGAAGTCATGAATAGTTTTAGTCGGGAGTCCAAGAACAACAAGAATCGCCGAGAATTCCTGAAGAACGGAATGGTCGCGGCGGGAGCGGCAACCTTGGGTACGGGTCTTCTTGCGAGCGGAGCCCCCGTGTTAGCTGAACAGGAAAAAGAGACGAGCGGAAAACTCCCAAGGGGAGACGCAGCGATTCTAAGGTTCTTGGCCGCAGCTGAGATCCTCGAAACCGACCTGTGGGTTCAATACAACGAACTTGGAGGAATCCAAGACAATGAGGTTCCAGGAGGGAGTGGCAGCCCACTCTACACCGCGGCCCTCCAGGTTCTCGACGGAGACATGAATCAATATATCCACGACAACACCGAAGATGAGTTCACCCACGAGACTTTCATCAACGCCTATTTGGCTTCGAAGGGCGCAGACATAGTCGACTTAGAGCCGTTTCGCACGTTGCCAGGCAGTACCGCCAGTGGCGCGAGCGGTAAGTCGCGGCTGACAAATCTGATGAAACTGACGGTGGACACGAGTTGGTGGACTCGGTACCGCAGCCGTACAGAGAACCCCGATTTCGGGGACACATTTCCTCAAACCGTTCCGAGCCTGGGTGTTGGGCAACATCCGGCAATCCCCAGAAGCGATGCCGACTTGAGCCCGTCCGATCACCTCCAAGCAATCGCGAATACCGCGGGATTTCATTTCGCCACCATCGAGCAAGGGGGCGCTAGTCTCTATCCATCACTGGCCCAGCGTGTGAGCACTTCGGAGGCTCTACAGATTGTGCTCAGCATCGGTGGAACCGAGGCAATGCACTTTCAGACCTGGCATGACAAAGCGGGGAATGCCCCACCATTGACTGATCCGAGCGATTCAACACTTGTATTTCCGGACCTCAATGCCCCTCCGTTTGGCGGAGAGGATTTCCAAACGAACCTGATCATGCCTGAACCAACCGTATTCTTGAGCAAGAGTCTGCCAGCGTGCTCTATTATTCGTCCGACCAACACTACAGGCGCGGCGACTGGTGCACTCAATTTCCTGATGGCAATGGGGCTTTTTATTGGGCAGTCGCCAGCATTTTTCGCGTTTCTGCGTGATTTGGCCGAAGAGGCAGACGCGGCCAGACGCGAAGGCGAGCGATGACTCGTTGGAGTTCCGGCGACATGCACCGTTGGGGGAAAATGGTTCTGTACACTTCGTGAAAGCACTAATTGGAGAATGGCATACGAAAGTCGTTTTCATTCTGAGATCAAGGTCATGGTAACGGGGCGATGGGAATTGGGAGCAGTCGAGAAAACTGCGAATCTAGCGGGGTGAGAGTCCCCGTTCGGTTAATTGCCTGTAGTCGGCCGATAGCATATCCGATGCGTGCGAAGGCAACGACGCACGTTCTGCTCGGATGTAAACGCCTCAGCTGCCC
>Ga0209577_10001543_pt1 | contig 22723 bp, 24 predicted proteins | sample GraSoiAngelo_109_FD_185874 | JGI IMG/M metagenome (GOLD analysis project Ga0209577, IMG submission 185874) | Grasslands soil microbial communities from the Angelo Coastal Reserve, California, USA - 14_0903_12_20cm (SPAdes) (version 2) | ecosystem: Environmental > Terrestrial > Soil > Grasslands...
CCGCCGATGTGTGCGTGAACCCGGACGTCGCCAGCGAAATGAACGACATCTCGACCATGAACAAGGTCATGGAATACATGGCGCTCGGCAAGCCGATCGTGCAGTTCGATCTCGCCGAGGGGCGCTACTCGGCGCAGAGCGCCTCGCTCTACGCGCGTCGCAACGATTGGATCGATCTCGCGGCGAAGATCGTCGAGCTGCTGGATGATCCCGAGAGGCGCCGCCTGATGGGCGCGTACGGTCGCCGGCGGGTGATGGAGGAGCTCGAGTGGCGCCACGAGGCGCCGAAGCTCCTCGCCGCCTACCAGGCGCTCTGGCCGGCGACTACGGCGCCCGGGCGATTCTTCGGCCTAGTTCGACGCCGATAGCGGCGTGGGAGAGTTCCGAGATGTGCTGCTGCCCATGCGGGACATGCAGGGGCACCGCGCCGTCGTAATCGGCGAACAAGCCGTGGCTGCTGACATATTCGATCTGCTGCGCCTGCAGCGCTCGCTGGGCGGCGCTCGGCAATGAGTCCGCGAAGCGATAAGCCTTCCCCGCGCTCGGGATGTCGACGACGATGAGGCGCATGCCATGTTCGCGACAGAAGCGCTGCATGCGCTCCATCAGGGCGACCGCGAGATCGACTTCGTAACTGGAGGCGCTCGTCGTGGCGATCGCATACTCCGTGGCATGCGCGCTGTGCGCAAGGCGCGTCTTGAAGTATTCCCACATGCTGTTGAGCAGCAGGGAATAGAAGTACGAGTTCTCGCTCAGCCAGCGCGCGCCCGGTACGCTGTAGATCACCTTCTGGATCGATACACCGGGCAGGTGCTCGTGCTTGTGCTCGACCAGCCGCCCCTTGTCGAGGCCAAAGAGGTCCGCCTTCAGGTTGTCCTCGAAATCATTGGCGTAGAAGGCGACCACGACGACGTCCGGCTGGTAGCGGTAGCCCTCGTTCTCGAGGAACGCGAGCTCCTCGGCCGTGCTGTAGCCCGACACCCCGGCGTTCAACACTTCGGCGCGCACGCCGTGGCTGCGCAGGTAGCGCTCGAGCACGGCGGAGAACGTCGCCTCTTGCCGCACTTCGTAGCCCTGGGTGTGGGAATCCCCGAGGCTCAGGACGCGCAGCGTGCCTGCGGGCTTGGCGTAGGGAAAATCGCGCGTATCGCGAAAGCCTCGATTGTTGGTCACGAATTCCCAGGACCCGTCGATGCTCGTATGCCAGAACTGCGAGTGCGGCCGGATGCCGCGCAGCGTGTAGCGACCGTAGTGGTACTCGGTTTGATAGCGCGGGTAGAGCACCGAGCGGTCCGGGAGATCCTTGAACGCTACCCGCACGATGATTTCGCCCACGAGCGCCATGAGCGCGAACGAAACGAGCAATGTTGCAGCTCGAAGCATGAAGTTTCGTATGCCGGACATGCGGCGAAGAATAGGCGAAGCGTTCGCGTCGGGTCGAGCATGCGGGCTCGGGCCTGCATAGTTCCCATGGCGCTTCACGCGTCTCGCTGGCACACATAGTCTGCCCGGAGTCCCGGCGCAAACAATGGTTGAACACATTGCGCACGTATCGTCGTCGTCCTCCCATGCGCAACAGCAATATCGCCTGTCTCGTCCTTCAGGATGGAACGTCGCTGCACGGCCGGCTCGCCGGGTCTGCGAAATCGGTCGCCGGCGAAGTGGTCTTCAATACCGGCATGGTCGGCTACACCGAGGCGCTCACCGATCCCTCTTACCGCGGCCAGATCCTCGTGCTCACCTATCCGCTGGTGGGCAACTACGGCGTGCCTCCCCACTTCGAGTCCGAGAAAATCCAGGCTGCGGCCCTCGTCGTGAGCGAGCTCGCGTCCGAATACAGCCACGCCGCCGCGCAGAAGAGCCTGCCGCAATGGCTGCAAGAGCAGGGCATTCCCTGTCTTTCGGGCATCGACACGCGCGCGCTCACCAAGCGCCTGCGCCATGCCGGCGTCATGCTCGGGCGCCTCGTTGTCGAGGGCGAGGACATCGCGCTCGAGGATCCGAACGAGCGCAACCTCGTCGCCGATGTGAGCGTGCGCGAGCGCGTGGTTTATCCGGGCAGCGGCAAGACCGTGGTGCTCGTGGATTGCGGCTGCAAGGAGAGCATCCTCACGGAGCTCCGCGCGCGCGGGCTCACGGTGATCCGCGTGCCGTGGGACTACGACTTCCTCCAGGAGGACTTCGACGCCGTGCTGGTGTCGAACGGCCCCGGCGATCCGGCGGCCTGCACGGCGACCGTCGACAACGTGCGCCGCGCGCTCGCGGCGAGCCGCCCGGTGTTCGGCATCTGCCTCGGCCACCAGCTGCTCGCGCTTGCCGCCGGCGCGCGCACCTACAAGCTCAAGTTCGGCCACCGCGGCCATAACCAGCCCTGCCGGGAGGAAGGCACCGAGCGCTGCTATATCACCTCGCAGAACCACGGCTACGCGGTCGATGCCGACACGCTGCCGCTGGGCTGGGAGGCCTGGTTCACCAACGCGAACGACGGCTCCAACGAAGGCATGCGTCACCGTACGCGGCCGTTCATGAGCGTGCAGTTCCATCCCGAAGCCGCGCCCGGGCCGGTGGATTCGGCGCGGCTCTTCGACGAGTTCGTGAGCATGATGCGATGAAAACAACGCCCCGCAAGGTGCTGCTGCTCGGCAGCGGCGCGCTGAAGATCGGCGAGGCCGGCGAGTTCGACTATTCCGGCAGCCAGGCGATGAAGGCGCTGAAGGAGGAGGGCATCGGCACGGTGCTCGTGAATCCCAACATCGCCACGGTGCAGACCTCCTCCGCGCTTGCCGAGCGCATCTATTTCCTCCCGGTGACGCCGCACTTCGTCGCCCAGGTGATCGAGCGCGAGCGCCCCGACGCGATCGCGCTTGGCTTCGGCGGGCAGACGGCGCTCAACTGCGGGCTCGCCCTCGCGAAGGAGGGTGTGCTGGAGAAATTCGGCGTCGCGGTGCTCGGCACGCCCATTTCCACCATCGAGGACACGGAGGACCGAGCCCTCTTCGCCGCGCGGCTCGCCGAGATCGGCGTCCAGGTGCCGCGCAGCGCCGCCGCCGCATCGCTGGAGGAGGCGCTCGCCATCGCTGCGCGCATCGGCTATCCGGTGATGGCGCGCGTTGCCTACGCGCTCGGCGGCCTGGGCTCGGGCTGCTGCGTCGATGAGGCGCAACTGCGCGCACGCGTCGAGAAGGCGCTGGCGCACAGCCCGCAGGTCCTGATCGAGGAATACCTCGTCGGCTGGAAGGAGATCGAGTACGAGGTGGTGCGCGACCGCTACGACAACTGCATCGTGGTGTGCAACATGGAGAACCTCGATCCCATGGGCGTGCACACGGGCGAGAGCATTGTGGTCGCGCCGAGCCAGACGCTCACCAACCGCGAGTACCACGCGCTGCGCGAGCTCGCCATCCGCACCGTGCGGCATCTGGGCGTGGTCGGCGAGTGCAACATCCAGTTCGCGCTGCATCCGCGTACCGGCGCCTATCGCGCGATCGAGGTGAACGCGCGGCTTTCGCGCAGCTCCGCGCTCGCCTCGAAAGCCACGGGCTATCCGCTTGCCTTCGTCGCCGCCAAGCTCGGCCTCGGCTACAACCTGAGCGCGCTGCCGAACGCCATCACCGGCGCGACCAGCGCCTGCTTCGAGCCCGCGCTCGACTACGTGGTCGTCAAGGTGCCGCGCTGGGACCTGCAGAAGTTCCGCCGCGCCTCGCCCAACATCGGCTCGTCGATGAAATCGGTGGGCGAAGTGATGGCGATCGGCCGCAGCTTCGAGGAGGCGCTCGCCAAGGCGCAGCGCATGATCGAGACGGGCGCGGCGCGCCTTCCCATCGAGGATCTCGAGCAGGTACTGCGCGAGCCCACGCCCGATCGCATCCAGGCGGTGGCGGAGGCGCTGCACCGCGGCTACCGCATCGAGGCGATCCAGCAGCTCTCGCACATCGACCCCTGGTTCGTGCAGCGCATCGCGCGCATCGTTGCCATCGAACATGACCTGAAGAGCGATGGCTCGCCCGAGGCGCTTGCGCGAGCGAAGCGGGCGGGATTTTCGGACGCCCAGATCGCGGCGCTGCGCGGCACGACGCCGGCGCAGGTGGCAGCCGAGCGGCGCGCCGCGGGCATCGTGCCCTGCGTGAAGCAGATCGATACGCTCGCCGGCGAATACCCGGCGCGCACCAATTACCTGTACCTCACGTACCACGGCCGCGAGGACGATCTCGCGCAGGGCGACCTCGAGAACGCGGTGCTGGTGCTCGGCTCGGGACCCTATCGGATCGGCAGCTCGGTGGAGTTCGACTGGTGCGCGGTGAGCACGGTCCAGGCGCTGCGGCGCATGGGCTACAAGACGATCATGCTCAACCACAACCCGGAGACGGTGAGCACCGACTACAACGAGTGCGACCGGCTGTACTTCGACGAGATCAGCCTCGAGACGGTGCTCGAGATCTGCCGGCGCGAGCGGCCGCTCGGCGTCATCGTCTCGATGGGCGGGCAGGCGCCGAACAACCTCGCCCTCGCGCTCGCCGAGGCCGGCGTGCCGCTGCTCGGCACCGCCGCCAGCGCGATCGATACGGCGGAGGATCGGCACAAGTTTTCCAAGCTGCTGGACGAGCTCGCCATCGACCAGCCGGCGTGGCGCGAGCTCGTGTCGATCGAGGATGCGCTCGGCTTCGCGCGCAGCGTCGGCTACCCGGTGCTGGTGCGCCCGTCCTATGTCTTGAGCGGCGCCGCGATGGGCGTGGCGGCGAACGACGCCGAGCTCGGGCGCTTTCTGACGCGCGCGACGAAGGTGTCGCCGCTGCATCCGGTGGTGATCAGCAAGTTCCTCGAGAACGCGCGCGAGCTGGAGATGGACGCCGTGGCGTCACAGGGCAATCTCATCGTCTCGGCGGTATCGGAGCACGTCGAGAACGCGGGCGTACATTCGGGCGACGCGACCCTCGTGCTGCCGCCGCAGCGCACCTATCTCGAGACCATCCGCCGCATCCGGCGCATCTCGGCGCGCATCGCCGCGGCGCTCAAGATCCATGGGCCTTTCAACATCCAGTTCCTGGCGAAGGGCAACCACGTCAGCGTGATCGAATGTAACCTGCGCGCCTCGCGCAGCTTCCCCTTCGTCTCCAAGGTGATGCGGGTCAACTTCATCGACATCGCCGCCGCGGTGATGATGGGCCGGCCGGTGCCGGTGCATAACGGTTCGGCAACCGATCTCGAATACGTCGGCGTAAAGGCGCCACAGTTCTCCTTCACGCGCCTCGACGGCGCCGATCCGGTGCTCGGCGTCGAGATGGCCTCCACCGGCGAAGTCGGGTGCCTCGGCGATGACTTCGAGGAAGCGTTTCTCAAGGCGCTGCTCTCGGTGGGCTTCCGCCTTCCCGTGAAGAGCGTGCTGCTCTCCACCGGTCCGATCGCGGACAAGGCGGCGTTCCTGGAGGCGGCATGCCTGCTGCGCGACATGAAGGTGCGCATCTACGCCACCGAAGGCACGGCGGCTTTCCTGCGCGACAGCGGCGTCGAGGCGACGCTCGCGCACTGGCCGGCGCAGGCCGCTTCGCCGAACACGCTCGAGCTTCTTGCCGCGCGTGCGGTCGACCTGGTGGTCAACATCCCGAAGCACAGTGGCGAGGAGGAGTTGAGCAACGACTACCTGATCCGCCGCCGCGCCGCCGACTACGGCATTCCGCTCATCACCAACATTCAGCTCGCCAGCCGCTTCGTCGAGGCGCTATCGAAAAAGCGCCTCGAGGAGCTGCAGATCAAGAGCTGGCAGGAGTACGGGCCGCAGGCCGCGCCCGCGAAAACGCCCGAAGAGACTGTGCGCCCGGCGCCGCGGGTGGCTGCGAGGCTTTAGCAGACGGCCGTGAAGCGGGTGGTGAAAGCGATGGCGCTCTACGCGCTGCTCGTCGTGCTCATTCCGTTCACGCTCCTCGAAGGGGCTTTCCGCCTGCTGCCGGTCTCCTCGCCGCCGCCGATCGAGCCCGTGACCCCCGAGCAGCCGATCGCGCATTTCGCGCCCCGCGCCGACTACGTGTACTCGGCGGGCTGGAACTTCGCCATCCGCAGCCACAAGCACACGAACAACTACGGCTTCAACAACATTGCCGATTACCACCCGCGCGAGAGAAGTCCGCTGCTCATGGTCATCGGCGACAGCTTCGTCGAGGCGCACGAGGTCGACGCCGGCAAAAGCGCCGCCGAACTCCTGAATGCGGGGCTCGAGGGCGCCGGCCGCGTCTACAGCATCGGGCTTTCCGGGGCCGCGCTCTCGCAGTACCTCGCTACCGCAGGCTACGCCTGCGCCACGTTCCGCCCGCAGGCGCTGGCCTTCGTCATCATCGGCAACGACTTCGACGAGAGCCTGCTCAAGTACAGCGACGAGCCTCAGCTGCATCACTTCGACGACCAGGGCCGGCTGGTGCTCGCGGGCTATGAGCTGCCGCTTGCCAAGAAGGTGCTGCGCCAGTCCGCTTTCATCCGCTACGTGATGTACAACGCGATGAGCGGCGCGCGGCTGAACCAGATCCGCCATCTGCTGCGCGGCGCGCCGGCGGTGCCGGACGCCCAGGCTGCGAACGAAGCCGAGCGCCTGCGCGACTCGCAGCACGCGGTGGACCTCTTCCTCGAGCAGCTGCCCGCGCGCTGCAGCGTGAGCCCGAGCTCGGTGCTGTTGGTGCTCGATGCCGTGCGGCCGGAGATCTATTCGGCGCAGACGATGAGTGCGGCGCAGAGTGGCTACCAGGGCCGGATGCGCACCTACATCGCCGCCGAGGCGCGCCGCCGCGGCTACCAGGTGCTCGATATGCAGCCGGTGTTCATCGCGCGGCACGCGCTCGACGGCTCGCGCTTCGAGTTTCCCACCGACAAGCACTGGAACGCGCTCGGACACGAGCTCGTCGCTCAAGAGATGCGCCATTCCGCCGTGTTCCAGCGACTTTTCGGCGCACACCAGCTCGCCGGCACGCAATAAGGACCTGCCCATGACAAAGCTGCTGAAGGCCATCGGCCTCTACACGCTGCTCCTCGCCGTCATTCCTTTCGCCATGCTCGAGGCGGCGTTCCGCCTGATGCCGGTCGCCTCGCCCCCGTACCTGCAGCCGGTGAACGCGGCGAATCCGGTGCCGCGCTTCTTGCCCAACCAGGATTATGTCTACGGCGCGAGCTGGAACTTCGCCATCCGCAGCCACAAGCACACGAACAACTACGGCTTCAACCACTTTGCCGATTACGATCCGCGCGCGACGACGCCGCTCTTCGCGGTGATCGGCGACAGCTTCGTCGAGGCCCACGAGGTCGACGCCGGCAAGAGCGCGGCGGAGCTGCTGCATGCGAGCCTGCGGGGCAGCGGGCGCGTCTACAGCTTCGGTATCTCCGGCGCGCCGCTGTCGGAATATCTCGCTTACGCCGACTGGGCGCGCGTCAACTTCCGGCCCGGCGCGATCGCGGTGGTGATCATCGCCAACGACTTCGACGAGAGCCTGCTCAAGTACAAGGACGAGCCGCGGCTGCATTACTTCGCCGAGAGCGGTCTGCTCATCCGCATCGACTACCAGATCTCGCCGTCGAAGAAGCTGATGCGCCACTCGGCCTTCCTGCGCTACGTGCAGCACCACTTGCTGCTTAGCCACAAGCTCGCCGCGCTCGGCCGCCGGCTCACGGGCAAGGAAGGCCCGGACTTCGAGACGACGATGAGCGCGCGCCTGCCGGACATGAAGCGCGCGGTGGACCTCTTCCTCGAGCAGCTGCCCGCTCGCGCGGGCCTGCCGCCGGCAGCGATCGAGCTCATCCTCGACGCCGACCGGCCGGCCATCTATTCCGACGAGGCGCTCGCACGGGCGCGGCACGGCTGGCTCGCCCAGATGCGCGGCTACTTTGCCGCCGAGGCGCGCCGCCAGGGCTTTCAGGTGATCGATCTCGAGCCGGTGTTCATCGCGCACCACCGCGCCGACGGGCAGCGCTTCGAGTTCCCCACCGACAAGCACTGGAACGAGCTCGGTCAGCGCGTGGTCGGCGGAGAGATCGGGAAGTCGGTGCCCTTCCAGCGCCTGTTCGGCGAGCGGCCAATGATCACCGCGGCCGCTGCCGCCGCGCGCTAGTCCGATCGGACAGTGCCGCCGCGGCGACAGCGACGAACGTTCCACGCTATTTTCCCCGAGCCCATGACCCCCGCTACCCTGCCCGAATCCGCCCTGCCGTCGGACCGCAAGTTCGGCTGGACTTTCGCCGCGCTGTTCGTGCTGATCGGCGCGCTCTCCCACCCCTGGCTCATCGCGCTCGGCGCGCTCTTCGCCGTGGTGACGGTGACGCGCGCGGAACTGCTCGCGCCGCTCAAGCGCGCCTGGATGCGCCTGGGCGAGCTCCTCAACCGCGTGGTGAGCCCGATCGTCATGGCGCTGATCTTCTTCGCCGTCTTCACGCCGGTCGGCCTGGTGATGCGCGCGTTCGGTCGCGACGCGCTCTCCCTGCGCTACGAGCCCAAGGCCGACAGCTACTGGAAGCGCCGCGAGCCGCCCGGCCCGGCGGAAGACAGCTTCCGCAACCTCTTCTAAAGGAGAAGCACTCCGTGGACCTCGTCATCCAGATGTGGAGATTCCTTGGCGCGCGCCGCAAGTACTGGCTGCTGCCGATCATCGTGGTCAGCGTGCTGATCGGCGGGCTGCTGATCCTGGCCCAAGGCTCGGTCGTCGCCCCGTTCATCTACACGCTGTTCTAAGGCATGCGCATCCTCGGCATCTCGGCGTATTACCACGACGCGGCGGCCGCCATCCTGCACGACGGGCAGGTGCTCGCCGCGGCGCAGGAGGAGCGCTTCACTCGCAAGAAGCATGATTCGCGCTTTCCGCACCACGCGATCCACGCCTGCCTCGAGCAGACCGGCACGCGGCCTTCGGAAATCGACTTCGTCGCGTTCTACGACAAGCCGTTTCTCAAATTCGAGCGGCTGCTCGAGACCTACCTCGCGTTCGCGCCGCGCGGCTTCTCGTCGTTTCGCACGGCGCTTCCGGTGTGGATCAAGGACAAGCTCTTCCAGCGCGGCACGCTCCTGCAAGAGCTGAAGGCGCTGCAGGCCGGCATCGACTGGGACAAGCGGCTGCTCTTCTCCGAGCATCACTTGAGCCACGCCGCGAGCGCTTATTACCCCTCGCCATTCGAAAGCGCCGCGGTGCTCACCATGGACGGCGTGGGCGAGTGGACCACGACCTCGGTCGCCCACGGTCGCGGGCGCGAGCTCAAGGTGATGAAGGAAATCCAGTTCCCGCATTCGCTCGGCCTGCTGTACTCGGCGTTCACCTATTACACCGGCTTCAAGGTCAACTCGGGCGAGTACAAGGTGATGGGGCTCGCGCCCTACGGCGAGCCACGCTTCCTGCGCGAGATCAAGGAGCACCTGATCGACATCAAGGAGGACGGCAGTTTCCGCCTCAACCTCGAGTACTTCGACTACTGCACCGGGCTTCGCATGACGAACGCCAAGTTCGACCAGCTCTTCGGCGGCCTGGCGAGGAAGCCCGAGCAGAAGCTCACGCAGCGCGAAATGGACCTCGCGGCTTCGGTACAGGCGGTGACCGAGGAGGTGGTCATCAAGCTCGCCCGGGGCCTGGCGAAAGAAAGCGGCGAGCGCAATCTGTGCCTCGCCGGCGGCGTGGCGCTGAATTGCGTGGCCAATGGCAAGCTGCTGCGCGACGGGTGCTTCGAGCGCTTGTGGCTGCAGCCGGCGGCGGGCGACGCGGGGGGCGCGCTCGGCGCGGCGCAGGTCGCCTACTACCTGCACGCGAAGCGCCCGCGCCACGTCAACGGCGCGATGGACGGCATGCGCGGCGGCTACCTCGGGCCGCAGTACTCCAACGATGAGATCGCGCAGCGCCTGCGCGCCGCGGGCGCGGTGTTCGAAGTCTTCGACGATCAAAAGATCCTCGCCGAATCGGCGGACGCGCTGGCACAGGGGAAAGCGCTCGGCTGGTTCCAGGGCCGCATGGAGTTCGGCCCGCGCGCGCTCGGCGCGCGCTCGATCCTCGGCGATGCGCGCTCGCCCAGCATGCAGAAGCAGCTCAACCTCAAGGTCAAGTACCGCGAGTCGTTCCGGCCGTTTGCGCCCGCCGTATTGGCCGAGGACGCGCCCAAGTACTTCAACATCGATTGCGAGAGCCCGTACATGCTGCTCGTGGCCGACGTGCGCGACGAGCATCGCATCGCCATGACCGAGGAGGAGAAGAAGTTCTTCGGCATCGAGAAGCTCAACGTGCCGCGCTCCTCGATCCCCGCGGTGACGCACGTCGACTACTCGGCGCGCGTGCAGACCGTGCACCGCGAGACCAACCCCCGCTTCTACGAGCTCATAGCCGCCTTCAAGCAGCGCACCGGCTGCCCGGTGATCGTCAACACCAGCTTCAACGTGCGCGGCGAGCCGATCGTCGGCAGCCCCGAGGACGCCTTCCGCTGCTTCATGGGCACGGAGATCGAGACGCTCGCGGTGGGCAACTGCTTCCTGCGCAAGGAGGCGCAGAACCCGGCGCTGCGGCAGAACTATGAGCACAAGTTCGAACTGGATTAGGCGGGCGGCCAGGAACGCCGCGCTGGCGCTGGCCGCCACGGCGGCTGCGCTCCTTGCCGGCGAGCTCGCCCTGCGGGCCGCCGGCTTTTCGTTTGTCAAGTTCTGGCAGCCCGATCCGCTCACGGGCAGCCGCCTGCGAGCCGGCGTGCAGGGCTGGCAGACGGACGAAGGCCGCGCCTACGTGCGCATCAACAGCCAGGGCTGGCGCGACCGCGAGCATCCGCTGGCGAAGCCCGCGGGCACCTACCGCATCGCCATCCTGGGCGATTCGTACGCCGAGGCGATGCAGGTCGACATCGAACGCACGTTCTGGTGGCTGCTGCCGCAGAAGCTCGCCGCCTGCGGCTTCGCCGCGGCGCGCGAGATCGAGACACTCAACTTCGGCGTCTCGGGCTACGGCACCGGACACGCGCTCCTGACCCTGCGCGAGCGCGTGTGGGCGTACCACCCGGACATGGTGCTGCTCGCCTTCTTTCCGGGCAACGACGTGCGCAACAACTCGGCCGCGCTCGAACACGAGATGGGCCGCGCCTACTTTTCGCTCAAGGACGGCAAGCTCTATCTCGACACGGCCTTCCGCGACGATCCGCTGTTCATCGAGAAGCAGCACATCTCTGCCCAGCGCGCGTGGCTGCAGGACCTCCGCCTCTATCAGCTGCTGCGCCGGGTGCGCGCCGGCGACATCGCAAAGGGCTTCCACAATGCGCCGGTCGCCGCCGCGCTCGCCGCGGGCGAAAAGCTGACCGAGCCCGGATTGGACGAGCAGGTTTTCCATGAGCCGCGCGACGGGAGCTGGCGCGAAGCCTGGGACATTACCGACCGGCTGGTCGCGGCGGTGGCCGATGAAACACGCAGCCACGGCGCGCGCTTCGTGCTCGCCATCCTGTCGACCCCCGGGACGGTATATCCGGATGCGGCGCTGCGCGAGCGCTATGCGCGCAGCCTTGGCGTCAGTTCGCTCTTCTATCCCGAAGAGCGCCTCGCCCGGCTGGGCGAGCAACGCGGCTTCGAGGTGATCGCGCTCGCGCCGCAGATGCAGCGCGTGGCCGATGCAAAGCACGTCTTCCTGCACGGTTTCGCGAACACCAAGCCGGGCTTCGGGCACTGGAACGAAGCCGGCCACGCGCTCGCCGCCGAGCTCATCGCCAGCCAACTCTGCCGCCGCCCATGAACGCGCACGCTGCAGCCATTCGCCGCTATTTCGACGCCGCTTCGGACCAATACGCGCGCGGCCGCGCGCAGGAACACTCGTTCACGGCGCAGAAGCGCATCGCGCTCGAATTCCTGCCGGCGCGCTCGGCGCGCGTGCTCGACATCGGCTGTGGACCCGCGGTGCTTGCCGACGAGCTCCTCGAGCGCACCGACGAGTACTGGGGCATCGATCTTAGCCCGCAGATGATCGCGCACGGCGCCGCGCGCATGGAAGGCGACCCGCGCGCCAGCCGCTGCACCTTGAGCGTCGGCGACGCGGAGGCACTCGCCTTTCCCGACGCCTCCTTCGACGCCATCGTCGCGCTCGGCCTGCTCGAATACCTCCCGAGCTACGAGCGCGCCTTGCGCGAGATGCGCCGGGTGCTGCGCCCGGGCGGCGTCGCGGTGCTTGCAGTGCCCAACCGCGCGTGCGCGTATCGCCGCTCCCGGTGGGTCGCCGACCGTATGCGCCGCGCCCTGAAGCGCCTGCTCGGGCGCGCGCCGCGCGGCACCGAGCGTTTCCACTGGAACCCATGCATCCCGGAGATTCTTGACGACGAGCTGCGGCGCTCGGGCTTCGAGCGCGTGGCGGGCCGCTACTGCAATTTCATCTTCTATCCGCTGCACGAGTTGCATGCCGGCGCCTCGCTCTCCCTGAACCGCGCACTTTCGGGCTTCGCAGGCCTGTCGGCTGCGCCGCTCGGGCGCTGGCTTGGCGCGCAATACGTAGTCAAAGCGCTGAAGGCATGAAGCGCGCGATGGCCGTCGCCGCGGCGCTGCTCGCCGCGCTCGGCGTGCTCGAGGTCGGGCTGCGGCTCGCCGGCTACGGCGCGCCGCAGCTTCACCAGCCGGATCCGCAGCTCGGCTGGAGCCTGCGGGCGCACAAACGGGGCGCGTACCTAGGCGAGGACGGCCGCACGCAGGTCATCACCAATGGCGCCGGCTTTCGCGATCGCGAGCACCAGCTCGACAAGCCGGACCCGGTCTACCGCATCGCCGTGCTCGGCGATGACTACTCGGAAGCCGCGAGCGTCGCGCTGCAGGACACCTGGTGGTGGCGGCTCGAGCCGAAGCTGCAGTACTGCGACTTCCAGCCGGGCAAGCTCGTCGAGATCCTCAACTTTGGCGTCGCCGGCTACGGCACGGCGCAGGAGCTCGTGCTGCTGCAGAGCACCGTGATGCGCTACGCGCCGGACCTCGTGCTCCTGCAGGTGGCGAGCGACGACGTGATCGACAACTCGTCTGCTCTCACGCCCAACAAATTGCGGCCGTTCTACTTCCTCGATGCGCACGGCGTGCCGCGCATCGACGAGTCATTCGCAGCCGCGCCCGAGTTCCAGCGCCATCTGCAGACGCGCTATCGCCTGGCCGCCGAGATCGCCGACCATACGCGCGCCTTCCAGCTCGCCCGCGAGCTCGCGGGGCGGGCGTTCATCGCGCCCGCGCATGCCGAGGAAGCGCCGCTCGGCGCCCCGGCCGATGCCGAGCACGAGCAGGCATGGCGGGTCACGGAGGCGCTCATCGGCAAGATCAACGACTACGTGCGGCGTAACGGCGCTGAGCTACAGCTGGTCGTGGTGCCTCCGGCGCGCCAGGCACGGGAACGCATGAGCTATGCGGACCAGCGCCTCGCGGCGCTCGGCAATCGGTTGCACGCGCCGGTCACTCCCCTTGGCGGCGAATTGCGGAGCGCGTACTACCGGCCCTCAGGCGCGTGGACCGTCGAGGGCCATCGCGCCGCCGCCGCGGCGCTGGCTCAGCGTCTGTGCCCAGCGACGGCCCCGCCGGGCTAGGCGCCGCGGTCGCGACTTGCGCCGCGCGGTCTCTAGCATTTGCTCCGGGGAGAGCGAATGCGCGTCGCGATTCACCAACCGCACTACCTGCCGTGGCTCGGCTACCTGCATCGCATGGCCCGTGCCGATGTCTTCATCCTCCTCGACCATGTGCAGTTCGAGCGTGGCAATTACCAGAACCGCACGGCCGTGCGTGTCAACGGCGCCGCGCACTGGTTGACGGTACCGGTGCTGCAGCGCTCGCAGAAGGAGCGCATCCTCGATAAACAGATCGACAACAGCCAAGAGTGGGCGTCGCTGCACTACGAGACGCTGCGGCGCGCATATACCGCCGCCGGGTGGTTCAGCGCCTATGCAAGCGAACTGCGCAATATCTATGCGCGCCGCTGGGAGCGGCTGGTGGATCTGAATGACGCGACGCTCGCGCTCCTGCGCGACGCCTACGGCATCTCGACGCCGCTCGTGAGGAGCTCGCAGCTCGGAGCGCGGGGCGCGAAAAGCGAGCTGGTGCTCAACCTCTGCAGGGCGGTCGGCGCGAGCGCCGTGATCGTAGGCATGGGGGGCTCGCGCGCTTATCTCGATCGCGCGGCCTTTGCCGCAGCCGGGATTGCGCTCGAGCTGCAGCAATTCGATCATCCGGTGTATCCCCAGCGCGGCGGCGGTCCGTTCACACCCGGACTGTCAGCGCTCGACCATCTCTTCAACTGCGGGCGGCGCGAGGAGTATCCGCTTGCTGCTTGAGTCGCGCTACGCCGGCAAGACCGTGCTCGCGGTCGGCGCGCACGCCGACGACGTCGAGCTCGCGGCGGGCGGCACGCTCGCGAAGTTGAAGCGCGCCGGCGCGCGCGTGGTGATGGCCGTGGTTTCGCTCCCCGGCAACTACGAGTTGCGCCGCCGCGAGGCGGAGCGCGCCGCCGGCATCCTCGGCTGCGAGCTGCGCGTGCTGATGCCCGACGGCACGCGGCGCATCGAAGACCTGAAGAGCTACGAGCTCGTGGCGATGATCGACCGCGAGGTGCGCGAGTGTGCGCCGGCGGCGATGCTCACGCACGGCGCCACCGAGTTCCACCGCGACCACGTGCTCGTCCACCAGGCCTGCGTGTCGAGCCAGCGGCTCGCGTATTTCGATTTCTTCACCTACCAGCCGATCTCCTGCCGCGCGGTTCCGATGGCGTTCCATGCGCGCGCCTATGTCGACATCACGCCGACCATCGACACCAAGATGCGCGCCATCGAGGCGCATGCCAGCCAATTCAAGCAGCGCGGCATCGGCGTGGAGCTGCATCGCGACATCGCCCGCCTGAACGGCCGCATGGTCGGCGTGCAGTACGCCGAGGCGCTCGACGTCGGACGGCTGCTGCTCGCATGAGGCGAGTGGCCTGGGCGGCGCTTGCCGTGCTCGCCGGGTGCGCCACCACGCCGCCGCAGGCGGGTGATCACCTCACCGTGGTGTGGAACCGGGTGGAGGACGCGCATGCCGCCTGCCAGAAGCTGAGCGGCCAGCCGCAGCTCTTCGCCATCCGCGGCTGCTCGAAGTGGAACCAGACCGACGCCGCCGGCCAGCGCGTGTGCGCGATCTACGCCCCCATGCCGCGCAGCGAGATGGACACGCAACGCTTCGCCACCCTCGGCCACGAGCTCCTGCACTGCTTCGACGGCAACTGGCACGACCGCTGGGGGCGCATGAACCCGTCTGAGAGTCAGGCGGCTGCGGGCGCCGAACGCAAGAGCGCCGGCGCCGCCGCTGCGGCAAACTAGCGCATCGGCATAAAAAAGAATCTGCTGCTGACGTTCGCGTTCGCCTGCCCGTGTCTGTCGGCGAGCGCCGCGCCGAACGAGATCAAAGTCTTCACTGACGAGCTCGCCGCCTATCGCGGGCAGACGCTCGAAACGCACGTCAACAAGGCCCGCGCAGGCCCGCTGCGCCTGATGCCCGAGTGGTCCTACGGCATTGCGCCGGATTGGGAGTTTAGCCTGCAGTTGCCGTTCGCATTCAATACGCAGCGCGGAGCGAACGAGGGCTACCGCGCCGAGCTCCAGTACATCGCACCGCATGACGAAGAGCGCGGTCTCTACTGGGGCATCAACGTTGAGCTGGCGCGTGACGCGCGCGTCGACGAGCCACGCTTCTGGAATGCGGAGATCATTCCCATCGTCGGCTGGCACGTCGAGCGCTGGCACCTCGTCGCGAATCCCGGCTTCGAGCGCGCGCTCTCGGGCACTGAGCGAGGCACGCGGCCGACGCCGGCGGCCAAGGTCGCATACCGCGCCTTTGGCACCAACGCGTACGGCGTGGAGCTTTACCGCGATGCCGATGGCGGCCGCACGGCGTATCTCGCCTGGGACGGCAAGCTCGGCAAGTCGGATATCAACGTCGGCATTGGCCGCGGTACGAGCGCGAATGCCGATCGGTGGGTGTTGAAGGCGATCTACGAAGTCGCGTTCTAGAACGTCTTCGCCGTCATCACGAGGAACTGCCGCGACCTGATGTTCGGATCAGTGCGGTGCACGGGGAAGGCCAGGTCGATGTGCAGGATGTTGCCGTACGAGGAGCGCGCGCTCAGCACGCGCATCCCGATGCCGACGTCGTTGAGCCAGCCGTTGTTCGGGTTGCCGAGCTGGCTGTCCCAGGCGCGGCCGACGTCGTAGTACACGGCGAAGCCGACGCGAAAGAGTCGTAGCGGATACCAGTCGGTGTAGTAGCGCTCCTCGACGCTGAAGAGCTGTCGGTGGGTGCCGCGCTGGTAGCGCAGCGGATAGCCGCGCAGCCCGCTATCGCCGCCGAGGAGCAGCTCGTCGGCGACGTTTGGGCTCCTCACGAGATCGGTGCTCGCGGCGAAGTAGAGCAGGAACGAGCCCGTCTGCGGCAGGAAGTAGCGCATGCTCGCGCCCGTCGTGCGCACATCGCCCGTGGTGCTGCCGTACTGGCCGGAGTAGGAGGCGCCGGTGAGAAGCTGCTGTCCCGCCGGCAGGCGGAAGCCCTTGGTGAACGATGCGCTCATCAGCCACGGCTGGTCGGTCGAGCCGAACGCGCCGAGCGCCCGGCCGAGCTGCACCGTCGAATGCAGTCCCATCGTGAAGTATTCGGGCCGCCGGATGCGCTCGCGGTTCATCACCGGCAGGAAGTCGTCCTGGATCACCTCGTAGCGCAGGAAGGGCCCGGCGCGGGTCGTGTCCGGCGAGAGCGAGGGCGGCTGCGGCTGCCCGGGCTCGAGCGCGTAAGTGTCGGACTGGTAGTCCACGCCGGCCGAGTAGCGCTGCGCCCAGCCGTTCACGAGCCCGCGCGAAGCGCCGGCGTAGAACTCCGCGATCTCCTGCCGATGGCGGTACTTGGCGAGCACGTCACCCGCCGCATAGAGCGAGTCCAGGCGGTTGAACTTGGCGTCGCTCGCGCCGGCCGCCCAGCGCGTGTCGAGGGCGTAGAACGGATGTGACAGCGAGAGCGACTCGCTCGAGCCGTCGTTGTAGCTCGAGTGCTCGAGCGCCGCGGCGGTCCAGCCGTCGAAGAGATGGTCGTGCGAGAGCTGCACGGAGCTGCCCGTGCGATCGACCGTGGCCGAGCGCTCGAAGCCGAGCGTCGTGCCGGTGCCGGCGAGGTTCGTCTCCTTGACGTTGACTGCGCCCGAGTTGCGGCCGCCCTCGCGGCGCAGCTTCGCGCCGGGCTGTAGCGTCCAGGTGTCCCGGGTGACGACCTCGAGATCGACGACGCCTTCGCCGTAGCGCAACGGCCGGATGGTGACGTCGTAGACCGTGCTGGTTGCGCGGATCAGGCGCTCGGTCTCCTCGATCACGCGCACCGAGAGCCGGTCGCCGCTCTTGAAGAGCAGCGAGCGCCGAATCAGCTCGGGGCGCGTCTTGATGTGCAGTGCGTTCGCCGCGCGGTAGGCGAAGCCGCTCTCGTGCGGGTCGCTGAGATCGAAGATGTTGTGGGTATCGACGCGGATCTCGCCGATGACGGCGCCCGTCGCCTCGAGCTCGGCGAAGGAAGGCACCTCGGGCTGCGCGGCCGCCGGAGCCGCAACGGCGATGCACAGGGGGGCGAGCCAGCGATAGCAGCGCGCTGAAAAGGGCATCGCGCGGCGATTATCGCCGCCGCAAAAATGAAGAGGGCACGGCCGCTAGCCGTGCCCTCCGTGCTGCTCCTGCGATTGGCGATCAGACGGTGACGACACGATGTTTGGCCCCCTCGGGGCTGCTAACAGCGGGATGGCCAGCGTCCGAGCGTGCGTAGAAGCTGCACTACGCACGTAGCAATTTTGTTACCGCGGCTTCGCCTGGGCAACGTTCTGGGCTGGTCCGGACGGACTATAGGTGAACATCCATTTCGTGTAATGTTCGGCGGCCTCGAAAGCCTGCTCGGCAGCAGCGAAGTTGCCTGTTTTGATGGGCGTTTCCTCAGAGCGGCTGTAGACGCCCATGAAGCCGCCGCCCGGCGCCTCCACCAATCCCCAGTCCGTGCTCTCGGTCATCGGATCGCGATAGAGGCGGCGCAGGTGGTGCTGCGCCATGGGGAAGCGATTGTCTTCCAGCAGCTCGTCGATCTTCTTGGGATAGACCTTGGCGCCCGGGCTCTTGTTGTAGTAGCTCGCGATCGCATCGCGGAACTGCCCGCCAATGAAGATGAGCTCCGCTTCCTTCTGGCGCTGCGCGGCGTGCGAATAGAGCTCGCCGTACGCGGCGAGTCCGAAGCCCATCAGCGCGACGGCGATGAGCACGCCGACATAAGTGAAACCTGCTGCCCGCTTTTGGCTCGCGACTGGCTTATCCCCGGGAACCAGGCGCACGCGAGGCGGCGAATTGTGACGCTGGCCCCGAATTCGGAAAAAGCCAGGATTCGCGAGCTTGGCCCGCTCGCGGAGTTCAGTAGCGCTCATAGCCCTTGGCGCTGCTTTTCACGTCCCAGACGTTGCCCTTGCGCGTGTCCTGCGGCGGGACGGCGACCCAGGTCGCGGCGCTCTGCGTGAACGGGTCCTTGGGGATCGAGCGCAGGTAATGCTTGGCGACGAGCTCTTCCAGTGACGTCGGATATTTCCCGGTATCGGCGTAGTGCTTGTCGAGCGAGTCGCGCATGAGCGCGAGGTTCTGCTGCAGCACCGCCTCTTCGGCGCGGCGCATCTTGCCCATGTAGTCGGGCACGACGACGGAGAGAAGGAGCGCGATGACCGCGAGCACGACCATCAGCTCGACCAGCGTAAAGCCTTTGCACTTGTTCATTACCATTGCCTGTAGGGGACACCGTTCAAGCCGGTGCCGTCGCTTTTCGAGTAAACGTCGTAGACATCCTTGCCCGGCTGCGGCTCGGCTGCCGAGCTCGCGTAACTGCGCAGGCCCCAGTCCTCGCCGCCCAGCGGGTCCGCCGGCACGCGGCGCAGGAAGTAGATCTTCGGGCCGTCGGGCTTGCGCTTGTCCGGCGCGCCCTCGACGAGCGTGGCGAGCGTGGGCGGATAGCCGGACGCATCTGCGGCGCGCTCGATTGCGCCCTCGTCGGTGGCGCGCTTGTAGGCGTCGATCGCGCCGCGGATCTCCCGCAGTGCTTCGCGCAAATCCTTCTCCTTGCCGCGCTGCACGGTGAGCTCGGCGAGCGGCGCGGCGATCGAGGCGAGGAGCGCCACGATCGCCACCGTGATCAAGAGCTCGATGAGCGTGAAGCCGCGGGCTTTCATGCCGCTTCGCCAGACGTACGGTGCTGCTCGCGGTCGGCGTTCAGCGTGTCGAGGCCGGCTTTCGCGCGCTTGTTTTCCGGATCGATGCGCAGCGCCCGGGCATAGGCCTCGGCCGCCCGGTCGAGCGCACCGGCAGCCTTGGCGTTATCGCCGAGCGCGAGGTAGCGCTGCGCCGCTACTGCCTTGTGGCGCAGGTAGTAGTTGCGCAGCTCCGTGTCGTCCGGGTGCGCTTTCAGCTCCTGCTCGAGATGTGCGAGGCCTTCCTCCTCGTTGCCCGCCTCGATCGCAATGCGCGACTGGCGCAGCGCCTCGTCGCTCGTGCAAGCGGCGAGGGCGAGCGCGATGGCGATGAGGATGACGACTCTTCTCATAGAGCGAGCGTCTGCTTCGTCTTCAGCGGCAGGTACGTGAAGACGATCTTGTCTTCGGTGACCTTGTCGACGCGATATTCGCCGATGCGCTGACCCGGCTCGACGGCGATGAACTCCTGTCCCTGCTCGAGGAAGATCTCCAGCTTGTCGCCGTCGATCATGCGGCCGAGGTATTTGAAGGGCAGCGGCGGCGCCGTGGGCTTGGCCGGCGCCTGCGGCTGCGCTTCGGCCGCAGGCACGATCGGCGCGAAGCTGCGCCGCGCGAAGGCATCGGTTGTCGCACCCTCGTCCGCGCGTGCCGCGAGCTTCGCGAGATCGATATCCGCGGCCGCCGGCGCTCGCGTGTCGGTGCGCGCCGCGCTCTTGCGCGCCGGCTGGTACGAGGGTTGCTCGCGCCCGGCGACGACCGAGGCAAGCGCGCTCACCACGACGACAAGCCCCAGCACTTTCTTCACGATCGGCTTCATGGCTTCACCATATGGAGCGAGAGGCGCAGCTCCGCCTGCAGCATGCCCTCGCGCCGGTGCTCGCGCTTGAGCGTGATCTGATCGAGCGAGAGCACCGGAATCTCGGCGAGCGCGCGCTTCAGGAATTCGCGCATCTGCGTGTAGCGGGCGGTGACGGGGATCGTGATCTCGTAGCGCTCGAGGCGGCCGGCCGCGCCTTGCGTCTTGTAGCTCGCCGACTGCAGCTCGACGCCGGTGGCGCGGCCGATGGCGTAGAGCTTCGCCAGCCAGTCGGTGGTCGCTTCCGGCTTCGCCAGATACTGATACACCGCCGCGAGCTTCTCGTTCGGGCTGCCGGCCGACGCAGCCGCGCCGCTCAGCGTCTCGGCGCGCGCGGCGAGCGAGCGGTTCTTTTCCTTCAGCGGCTGTAGCACAAAGGCCACGAACAGCGCCGCGGCAAAGAACAGCCCGATTGCCGCGATGCCCATGGCGCCGAGCTCATCGCGCAGGCGGTAAAGGTGCTTGGCAATCATCTGCTTGGCAATCATCGCTTCACCTCGTTCCAGGCGGCGGAAATGGAGAACGAGACCGGATGCTCCGGGTCGTTCTGCCGTACTTCATGGCGCAGCAGCTGCACGTGCGAGAGCGCCTCGTTCTCGCTCAGGGTCAGCACGTAGCCGAGCGCCGCGAGATAGTCCTTGCTTTCGCCGGTGATCTTGACCGTGCCGCTCTTCGTGTCGGGCTCGATCGCGAGCAGCGCCACCTGGTCGCTGCCCGCGGCCTCGAGCGCGGCGAAGAGCTTCGTCCACGGCAGCCCGAGCCGCTGCACCGCGTCGCGGGCGAGCGCCACTTCTTCAGCGGAGGCGGCAGGCACGCTTTGATGCGGTTTCGCGCGCGCCACGATCGCCTCGTTCGAGCGCACCTCGCGCGTGAGCTGCACGTAGCTCACCGCCATGTCGCCCGCCAGGCCCAGCGCCGCCGCGAGCAGCACGCGCGGCCCCCAGCGCAGCCGCGCGCTGCGGCCGATGAAATCGAGCTCGATGCGTTGCATCACGTCCTTACTCCGCGGCGAGCGCGAGCTCGCGGTAGGCGATCGCTTCGGCGCGCCAGGCGTCGTGCATCTCGGTATCGAATTCGTGCTGCGCGCACACGATGACGCGCGTCACGGGCTCGGCGAGCCCGAGGAAGGCGCTCTCGCGCTCGAGGATCTCGGGCAGCAGATTGCGCCAGCCGCTGTCCGCGCGGCGGCTGCGGATCGCGATCCACATGCCGCGCTGGATGAGGGCGAGCGTCAGGCGTCCCGGCTCCTCCACCACGATCCAGCAGGAGCCGTTGCCGACCGTCTTGCGGATGCGATTGAACGCGACCACCAGGAACGGCTGCACCGAAACCAGGCGCATGTTCGCTTTTCCGAACACCTCCATGAGCTCGGCGACGAGCGCGCGGTCCACCGCGCACGCGAGGCGCGCGCCCATCGGCGCGGTCTCGGTGACGGTGATCTGCCATTCCGCGGCGCGCGGGCCGTGCAGGGTGTTGAAGCGGTGGGTGGCGAGCGCAAGCCACTGCTCGCGCGTCTTCAGCGTCTCGTTGTAGGGCAGGAGCGTGTAGCGCACGAACTGGTCGGCGAGCACGACCGCCGCCTCGCCCTTCATGCCGCCCAGCGAGGAGGCGAGCGCCGCTACCGGCGCGTTCCAGGAGCCGTCGTCGTTGGCGGCGAGCTCGATCGCGCGCGCGCCGCTCATGTAGATGCGGTCCGGGGCGAGCCCGACGCGCAGCTGCTTGTTACGCCACAAAAGTGACACGGTTGATCTCCTCGAGGCTGGTTTCGCCGTTGGTAACAAGCCGCATGGCGGCCTCCCTGAGCGGCAGCGTGCCGGCGGCACGCGCCACTTCCTTGAGCTTCCTCGCCGGCGCGCGCGCGATGATCAGCTCGCGCAGCTCGTCGTTCAGCACGAGTAGCTCGCCGATCGCCTTGCGGCCGCGGAACCCGCTCGCGCGGCACTGGGCGCAGCCTTTGCTCTTGCAGGCAGGGCAGAAGACGCGCACCAGGCGCTGGGCCAGCACCGCATTCAGTGCGGACACCAGGTTGTAAGGGTCCACGCCCATGTGCATGAAGCGGCCGAGGACGTCGAATGCATTGTTCGCATGGACGGTCGTGTAGACGAGGTGTCCGGTGAGCGCCGACTGCACCGCGATCTCCGCCGTCTCCGGGTCGCGGATCTCGCCCACCATGATGCGGTCCGGGTCGTGGCGCAGAATCGAGCGCAGGCCGCGGGCGAACGTGAGGCCCTTCTGCTCGTTCACCGGGATCTGCAGCACGCCGGGGAGCTGGTACTCGACCGGATCCTCGATGGTGATGATCTTGTCCAGCCCTTTGTTCACCTCGGTGATCGTTGCGTACAACGACGTGGTCTTTCCGCTTCCGGTCGGGCCCGTCACGAGCAGCATGCCGTAGGGCTCGGCGGAGAGTTGCCGCATGCGGCCGATGATCTCGGCGTCGAAGCCGAGCGCATCCAGCGTGAGCCCTTTCAACTGATCGGAGAGCGCGCGGCGGTCAAGAATCCGCAGCACCGCGTCTTCGCCGAATACGCTCGGCATCACCGAGACGCGGAAGTCGATCTCCCGGCCTTCGCGGCGCGCCTTGAAGCGGCCGTCCTGCGGCACGCGGCGCTCGGCGATGTCGAGCTCGGACATGACCTTGATGCGCGAGATCACCTGG
>Ga0209577_10001546_pt1 | contig 22716 bp, 25 predicted proteins | sample GraSoiAngelo_109_FD_185874 | JGI IMG/M metagenome (GOLD analysis project Ga0209577, IMG submission 185874) | Grasslands soil microbial communities from the Angelo Coastal Reserve, California, USA - 14_0903_12_20cm (SPAdes) (version 2) | ecosystem: Environmental > Terrestrial > Soil > Grasslands...
TCGAGGCAGCAGGAAGGAGAAACGAGCCATGAAGCAGATCACGATCGCCGAGGCGATCCAGCGGACGGTCGAGCACCGCGAGGTGTTCCACGACGAGATGCTGCACGTCATGCGGCAAATCATGCGCGGGGAACTGAGCCCGGCGCAGATCGCCGGATTCATCATCGGCCTGCGCGTAAAAAAAGAAACCATCGGCGAGATCGCGGCCGCGGCGCAGGTGATGCGCGAGCTCGCCACACCGGTCGAAGTCACTGATGATCGCCATCTCGTCGACACCTGCGGCACCGGCGGCGACGCCGCGCATACGTTCAACGTGTCGACGTGCGCCGCGTTCGTCACCGCCGCGGCGGGCGCCAAGGTGGCGAAGCACATGGGACGCTCCGTATCCTCGTCCTCGGGCAGCGCCGAGGTGCTGGAAGCCCTGGGTGCGCAAATCAATCTCTCCCCGGCCGAAACCGGCCAGGCGCTCGAGAAGATCGGCATCGGCTTCATGTTTGCGCCGGCGCACCATGCGGCGATGAAATACGCGGCGCCGGTGAGGAAGGAGCTCGGCGTGCGCACGATCTTCAATATCCTCGGGCCGCTCACCAACCCGGCCGGCGCCAAGAACCAGGTGTTGGGCGTCTTTCATCCCGATCTCGTCGGCATCCAGGTGCGCGTGCTGCAGCGCCTGGGCTCCCGGCACGTCATGGTCGTCTACGGCATCGACGGTCTGGACGAGATTTCGATCTCCGGCGAGACCATGATCGGCGAGCTCGTGAAGGGCGAGATCAACGAGTACAACATCCACCCGTCGCAGTTCGGCCTGGAGCTCTACGATCGACGGGCGATCCAGGTGAACACGGTAGAGGAATCGAAGGCCATGATCGAGGCGGTGCTCGACAACCAGCCGGGCCCCGCGCACAACATCGTCGCGATGAACGCCGGCGCCGCGATCTACGTCGCCGGGCTAACGAATAGCCTGAAGGCGGGCGTCGAGCGCGCGAGCCAGGCGATCAAGAGCGGCGCCGCGAAGCACAAGATGGAGGAGTTCATCGCCTTCACGAAACACGTGAAGAAGTGACGATCCTCGAGCGCATCCTGGAAGTGAAGCGCGCGGAGATCGCGGCCGCCAAGCTGCGCGCGCCGCTTCCGGAGCTCGAGCGCAGGGCAAAGGCTGCCGGCGCGCCGCGCGATTTCGCGGCTGCGCTGCGCGCGCGCAATCCCGCGGTGATCGCGGAGATAAAGAAAGCGAGTCCCTCGCGCGGTGTACTGCGCGAGCAGTTCGATCCCGCGGCGATCGCCCGTAGTTATGAAGCGGCAGGCGCCGCCTGCCTCTCGGTGCTGACAGACGAGCGATTCTTCCAGGGCGCCGCGGCGCACTTGATGGCAGCGAAAGGCGCGTGCTCGCTGCCCGTGCTGCGCAAGGATTTCGTCGTCGAGTCCTACCAAGTATGGGAATCGCGCGCGATGGGTGCCGATTGCATCCTGGTGATCGCCGCGTGCCTGTCGAAAGGCGAGATGCGCGAGCTCGAGCGGCTGGCGCACGAACTTGCGATGGCGGTTTTGGTCGAGGTCCACGACGCAGGCGAGCTCGACGCGGCGCTCGCCCTCAGCACGCCGCTCGTCGGCATCAACAATCGCAACCTGAAGTCCTTCGAGACGCGCCTGGAAACGACGCTCGAATTGCTGCCGCGTATTCCACGCAATCGAATGGTCGTCACAGAGAGCGGCATCCTGAACGGCGATGACGTCGCACGCCTGCGCAGTGCCGGCGTTCATGCATTCCTCGTCGGGGAAGCGTTCATGCGCGCCCCCGATCCCGGCGCCGCGTTGCGCGGCCTATTCCAGCTCTAGCTCACTGCTGCAGCGCAGCATCCGCTGTTGGCAATTTGCAACGCCCTCCAGCGCGAGGCCCGCTGATTCACGGGCTTTCTTGGTCCCGCTATATGGAATTCGGCACACTGCTCCGGACTTCTCGATTGAGGGGTTGGCGGGGGGGCCAATTGGCGCGCTCGCCTGGTTTAAACCAGAGAGGAGCATTGCATGCAAAAGAAACTACTAATGATGGCAGTAGCCGGTGCGTTGGCCGCGCCCGGCCTGGCGCTCGCGCAAGCGAGCGTGGAAGTGTATGGAACGTTGTACCCGACCTTCGGACGGGTGAAATACGGTGACGGGTTTACCGCGCGCGACATTACGCTCGCCAGCGGAGCGCCGGTTGCCAACGCGGGAGCTATCGGTGTGCCGGCTATGTCGAAATTCGACGTGCAGGCGCCGTCGTCGAACTTCGGCGTTCGCGGCAGAGAAAGCGTGGGTGCGGGGCTTACTGCATGGTTCCAGGTAGAGCAGAACGCGCCGCTCGAGCGCGAAGCGACCCAAGCGGTGACGGTTGCCTCGCGGAACTCTGCGGCCGGTTTCCAAGGTGGATTCGGCAACGTGTTCGTCGGCCAGTGGACCACGCCGTGGGCGGATCTGGATTCGTTGTGGGCGATTGGACAGGTCAGCGTGTTTGGTCCGGTGACATCGCTCATCGGCCGTCGCGAGACGACCGGGACGGCGCCGAACCCGGCTGTGGCAATCAACAAGGCGTGCACGACAAACCTTATCGCGCCGGGCGGTCTAGCGACGCCTGCGACTGGCACGAACGAGTGCGATGCGGTCGTGGGTAACGGCGGCGTCGGCCACTCGTTCTGGCGGCGCGCCTCGGACATGATCCGCTATACCTCGCCGACGTTCGGCGGGGCTACGTTCGACATCATGTACCAAGTGCCTGAGCACAAGACCGCCGGTATCGCCAACGGCTCAACGGTGTCCGCAGAGCCCTCGATGTGGTCCAGCTCCATCAAGTGGACGGGAATGGGCGGCCGCGCTCGCATCGGCGCCGCATTTGACCGCCACAAGGACTTCACGTCGATCGGAGAAGCCGACACCGGCTGGGCGGTCAAGGGTGGCTGGAACTTCGGTGTTGTCGACGTCGGCGCAGCCTACGAGCGGAACAAGTACAAGTGCAAACTGTTGCCGTTCAACGCGACGACGGGCAACTTTACGCCAGGCGCGACCAACCTGCTCAACCTGCCGGCGCTGTGCGGCGCGGAAGGCGACGTCATAGCGAAGCAATATTCGCTCGCCCTCTCCGTACCGGTCGGCCTCGGCGCTATCAAGGGCTTCTGGGCCAAGGCGAAGGACATGGACGGTCCGATTGCGTTTGGTCAGACGGGCGCCAAGGAGTGGGGCATCGGTTACGAGCACCGCTTCTCGAAGCGCACCAGCCTCGGCGTGGAGTGGACGAAGATCACCAACAACAGGAACGCCCAGTTCACCTGGACGGGCATGGCGCCCAACCAGCTTGATACCGGGACGGGCAACACGCCGGTATTCGGTTCGAGCGTGACCTGGACCTTCGTGGGCATGACGCACCGCTTCTAAGCGAGTCGAAACGCAGCAACCACACGGGCGCCTTCGGGCGCCCGTTTTTTTGCTAGTCTCGGCGCATGGATAAGCTGATTGCCGAGTTCGACCGCGCGCTGCGCGCCGTGGCGGGTGTGGCCAACGCTGCGCGGCCCTCACCCGCGGAAGAAAAGCCCGAAACCGAGCTGGACCCGAGTGAGCGCGCCCATGCGGCGGCGCTGATGCGCGTGAATCATGTGGGCGAAATCTGCGCTCAGGCGCTCTACCAGGGGCAGGCACTCACTGCGCGCAATGCGCGCGTGAAAGCGGCGCTCGAGCAGGCGGCGCGGGAAGAGGAGGACCACCTCGCCTGGAGTATCGAGCGGATTCGCGAGCTTGGCGGGCGGCCGAGCCTGCTCAACCCATTTTGGTATGCGGGCTCGTTCGCGATCGGCGCGCTTGCGGGGGCTCTGGGGGATCGGTGGAACCTCGCGTTTCTTTCCGAGACGGAGCGCCAGGTCGAAGAGCATTTGACCGGGCATCTCGACGCGTTACCCTCGGGCGATGAGCGCACGCGCGCCGTTGTCGCTGCTATGCGCAACGACGAGGCGAAGCATGGAGGCGCCGCGCGTAGCCTGGGGGCGGCTGACTTGCCCGCACCGATCAAAAGCGCAATGCGGCTAGCGTCGAAGTTCATGACCACGGTCGCGTACCGCGTCTAAAGCGTGCTAGCCGAACAAGTGGGGCAGTGGCGCCAGCAGGCGATGCGCGGCGGCGCGGACCTGTTGGATGCCGTCTCGCGACTCACTGCCGCTACGAAGGAAGGCAGCATTGACGCCGCATACGTGCTGGCAGTAATGACGGCTGACGGCATAGGCGTTGCCCAAGACCTGAAAGCATCGCTGACCCATCTGCAGCACGCGGCGGAGGGCGGACATCCCCTTGCGCAAAAGGAGCTCGCCGCGCTCGTCGGCAACTGGCGGCTCGTGCGCGACATCTCGGCCGGCAAAGCGAGCCGCCAGCAGACGTGGGCACAACTGCGCGCCGCAGTCGACGTGGCAGGATGGCTGCGCATACCGGAAGGGCGGGTTTTTTCCGCGGAGCCGCGTATCGCGACGGTCAAGAGTTATCTCTCTTCGCCGGCCTGCGACTGGCTCATCGCTCTTGGCCGCTCGAACTTGAAAGCGGCGCAAGTCTACGATGCCGAGACGGGCAACCTGCGCGCCGACAGCAATCGAAATAACAGCGCGGCGCAGCTCGATCTCGAGCGCATGGATACCCTAACGGCCTTTGTGCGGGCGCGTATCGCGGCGCTCGCCAACGTCTCGATCGTCGGGTTGGAGACGAGCCAGGTCCTGCATTACCGGGTCGGCGAGGAGTTCGCCGAGCATTGTGATTTTCTCGATCCCAGCAACCCGGGCCATGCGCGCGATGTCGCTCTGCACGGCCAGCGTGCGCTTACCGTGCTCGTCTATCTCAACGACGACTACGAGGGCGGTGAGACCGCGTTCCCGGCGCTCGGGCGCGGCTTCAAAGGGCGCAAGGGCGATGCGCTCGTCTTCTGGAATCTGACGCCCGAAGGCGCGCCGGACTGGCGCACGCGCCACATTGGAAGCGCGCCTACCCGTGGCGAGAAGTGGCTCTTCTCGCAGTGGATCCGCATTCCGCTCGCCGCGGCGAGCGCCTAGCGGCTAAAAGGTGTGTTGGTACTGGATGCCGAAAACGTGCACCTTGCCTTCGTACGTTCCTCTCACGATGCCGCGGCTCGGAACAAGGGTCGACTGGTCGTTGTTGATGTCGGCATCCTTCACCTTGACGAACGCATAGCCGAAATCCAGCATGCCGCTCTTCGACACGGCGTATCTCAATCCGGCGGATAGCCAGTAGCGATCGTTGTCGGGCAGCCGCACCGTGCGCGTCTCCGCGGAGCGTATCGGGCTCTGGTCGTACGCAGCACCCACCTTGAGCGTCAGCGGGCCGCTCAGCTTGTAGTTCGCACCCGCGGAAAGCCGCCAAGTATTTTTGAAGTCGAGAACGAGCGTGTCGAGTGTCTGTCCGGAGAACGGACCGTCGGTCCTCACGAGCGGCAGCTGGTTGATCTTGCTCCAATGCCACCAAGTGATGTCACCGAGCAGCTCGAGCTGATCGTTCAAGCGATGCGCACCGCTGAAGGCGAGGTTGTCGGGCGTTTTCACGTCGAGCTTCACGTTGCTGTTCAGCACGGAGGGCGCCGGCGCGCTGAAACTCGTGTCACCGTCCAACTTGAAATCGACTGAGGAGCGATAGTGAACGCCGAAACGGGTTTGCGGGCCCAACTTGGCCTGCAGGCCGAGGTTGAAACCCCATGCGTCGCCATCCACGTTCGTATGGTTCTGTGCTTCCGCTAGTCCCAGGTTGACCGCGGAAACCAGATCGATCTCGCCGCGCATGTAGCTGACGCCGCCACCGATGCTCAAGGCGTCGTTAAGGCGATAGGAGACCGAAGGATTGAAGTTCACCGTCTTCACTTCCGCCTTGATCCCTTGGAAGCGACCGAGCCACGTCGGGTCGTACTCCGTCTTCAGGCCGAACGGGACGTTGATGACGAAACCGAAATTCCAGTTGCGCCCAATATCCATGGCGAAGAAGACGCTGGGCAGAAGTGCCGAGTTGCCCGCATCGCCCCCCGTACCGCCGAGCGCATGGCCCGGCGCGGCGACGCTGCCGCCGTTGGAAAACTTGGTCGACGGGTCGATGAACGCAGCGGCGCCCGCGATGTGCTTGCCGGCGGGCAGCCAGGCCATGCCGGCAGGATTCCACCAGACCGTCGTTGCGTCCTCGGAAACGGCGGCGGCGCCGGCATAGGAGTTGCCGAGCCCGCTCACGCCCTGCTCGTAGAGTGCAAACGCCGACGCCCCTGCATCGCGGGCGCCAGCAATCATCGCCAATGCGGACGCGACAGCGCATGCGCAAGCTTTCTTTTTCATCACTGGTCCCCAAGAGATGGACGCGAAGCGTAGCAGAGTTTTTTTTAGTCTTCGATTATCTCGAAGTCCTTCGTGATCTCGGCGGTCTTGCCGAGCATGATCGAGGCGGAGCAGTACTTCTCGTGCGAGAGCCGGATCGCCTGCTCGACGAGATTGCGCTTTAGCGAGCGGCCGCGCACGGCGAAGTGCAGGTGGATCCGCGTGAAGACCTTCGGGTCAGTAGCGGCGCGCTCGGAAGTCACCTTGACCTCGCAGGCGCGCACGTCCTGGCCGCTCTTTTTGAGGATGGTGACGACATCGTAGGCGGTGCAGCCACCCGTGCCGACGAGCACCATCTCCATCGGGCGCGGCGCCAGGTCCCGGCCGCCGCCTTCGGGAGCACCGTCCATTGCGACCACGTGCTTGCTCCCGGTTTCAGCGAGGAAGGTCATGCCATCACCGGTCCAGCGTACGGTGCATTCCATCGGCGCTCCTATGCTTGTGCCCGCGCAACATCATTGCCGGGGAGCGAAGCGGGACGCAAGAGTGCTTTGCGGTGGTATCAAGCACTTAACGAGGTCGCGATCCCGTAGGGATGTAGTCTTGCATTGCAGCATTCACGGCCGCATAATGCGCTCTGTCTCCTCCATCCTCCTCCTATAGGTGGATTCGGCGCAGCCTCGCGGCCAGCGCCGTTTTTTTGTGTAGAATCCGCAACTTTTCGCTGTTGGCTGCACTGAGTCGCTAATGAAAACCTATACCGCCAAGGTCGGCGAAGTCGAGCAGGGCTGGTTCGTGGTCAATGCCCAGGGCAAGGTGCTCGGCCGCCTCGCCGTGCAAATCGCGGCCCGGCTGCGCGGCAAGCACAAGCCGCAGTACACGCCGCACGTCGACACGGGTGACTACATCGTGGTCGTCAACGCGGCGAAGCTTCGCGTCACGGGACGCAAGGCCGAGCGCAAGACCTATTACCGTCACAGCGGATATCCCGGCGGCCTGAAGGAGACGAGCTTCGGCAAGCTGCACGCCGCGCATCCCGAGCGCGTGCTGCAGAAAGCAGTGAAGGGCATGTTGCCGAAGGGGCCGCTCGGCTATGCGATGCTGCGCAAGCTCAAGGTGTACGCGGGCGACACGCATCCGCACTCGGCACAGCAGCCGAAGAACCTGGAGATCTGATGGTCGGCGATTACTACTACGGCACGGGGCGTCGCAAGAGCGCGGTGGCGCGCGTGTTCCTCAAGCCCGGCAAGGGCGAGTTCGTCGTGAACGGCAAGCCGGTGGACCAGTTCTTTGCGCGCGAAACCGGCCGCATGGTCGTACGCCAGTCCCTCGCGGTGACGAAAAATCTCGCGGGCTTCGATATCGTCGTCAACGTGTACGGCGGCGGCGAGAGCGGGCAAGCGGGCGCCGTGCGCCACGGCATTGCGCGCGCCTTGATCGAGTATGATGCGGGGCTTAAAGGCGCGCTCAGCGCGGCGGGGCTCGTGACCCGCGACGCGCGAGAAGTGGAGCGAAAGAAGGTGGGACTGCACAAGGCGAGGCGGCGCAAGCAGTACTCGAAACGTTGATCGCGGGAAGCACCGGAAATCGAAAGCCGCCTTCGGGCGGCTTTTTCGTTTTTGGAGCGGGCGAATGATCAAGGCAGGCATTGTCGGCGGCACGGGCTACACGGGCGTTGAGCTCCTGCGCCTGCTCGTCCAGCATCCCGAGGTCGAGCTGCGCGCGATCACCTCGCGCAAGGAAGCAGGCACGCTAGTGAGCGCCATGTTCCCCGGGCTGAGGCGCCACCTCGAGCTCGCGTTCACCGAGCCCGACCCCAACACGCTCGGCGCCTGCGACGTCGTTTTCTTCGCCACGCCCAACGGGGTAGCGATGAACGAGGCGCGCGCGCTGCTCGAGCGCGGCGCGCGGGTCATCGACCTCTCGGCCGATTTTCGCCTGCGCGACGTCGCCGAATGGGAGCGCTGGTACAAGATGAAGCACGGCGCGCCCGAGCTCGTGCGCGAGGCGGTCTACGGCCTGTGCGAAGTGAACCGCGAGCGCATCCCCGGCGCGCGGCTGGTGGCAAATCCTGGTTGCTATCCGACGGCCGTTCAGCTCGGCTTCCTGCCGCTCGTGGAGAGCGGTGCCGTGGATCTCGAGCATCTTATCGCCGACGCGAAGTCGGGCGTGAGCGGCGCTGGACGCAAGGCAGAACTGCATCTCAGCTACTCCGAGGCGGCGGACAATTTCGTCGCCTACAGCGTGCAGGGCCACCGGCACTGGCCGGAGATCCGGCAGGGACTGGCGCAGGCGGCAAAACGTGAAGTAGGCCTCGTGTTCGTGCCGCATCTCACGCCCATAATTCGAGGCATCCATGCGACGCTCTATGCACGTGTGACCCGCGAGCTCGATTTCCAGTCGTTGTACAACGAGCGCTACGCGCGCGAGCCGTTCGTGGACGTGATGCCGGCGGGCAGCCATCCCGACACGCGCTCGGTGCGCGCGGCCAACGTCTGCCGCATCGCCGTGCATCGTCCGCCGCAGGCAAGCGGCAAGGGCGACATGCTGGTGGTGCTCTCGGTCATCGACAATCTCGTCAAGGGTGCGGCCGGCCAGGCCGTGCAGAACATGAACCTGATGTTCGGCTTGCCCGAGACCACCGCTCTCGTGCAGCCGCCGCTCGTCCCGTGATGCGGGATATTTCCGGCCGCTTTTACAAGATTCGCCAGCGCTACGGCATCGCCGCGCCGCGGATGCAGGTGCAGTCGCAGATGCCCTGGTACTTGCGCTGGTTCGCGATCGCCGCGGCTGTCGGCATTGCCGCGGCCGTCGCGGCGTGGACCTACGACGCCGGGCGCCGCTACGCGGGCTTCGACCAAAGCGAGGTGCAGGGCGAGCTCTCGGTGACGAAGCGCGACCTCGCCGCCGCGCAAGCCGAGCTCGAGCACCTGCGCGCGATCGCCAATGCGGCCGAAAGCCGGCTCTCCATCGAGCGAGCCGCGCAGCAGAAGCTGGCGCAGCAAATTCGCACGCTCGAGCAGGACAACGCCCGGCTGCGTGAGGAACTTGCCACATTCGAGAGCATGCTGTCCTCAGAGGCACGCAGCGGTAGCACGCTCACCGTTTACCGCTTCAAGGTCGAGCCCGACGTGCTACCCGGGGAGTATCGCTATCACCTGCTGCTCGTCACGCCGCGCGCGCTGCGCGAGCGCGAGTTCAAGGGCCGCATGGAGCTGGTCGTTACTCTGACGGAGGGGGGCCAGAATGCTATGATGAGCTTCCCGGAGCCGGCGGACGCAGGGGCGTCCGCGTTCCGGCTGGCGTTCAAGTACTTTCGCCGCGTGGAAGGCACTTTCCGAATCAATCCCAAGGCGAAAGTCGAGAATGTCCAGGTGCGGGTGTACGAGGCGGGCTCGAATCAGCCGCGCGCCACGCATACGGTGACGCTGTGACGGAGACAAAAATGTTCAATAAAACGAGCAAGCCGCAGAACCGGATCGACAGCCTGATCGGAGCGACGACGCGCATCGAGGGTAACGTGGTTTTCAGCGGGGGCCTGCGCGTGGACGGCATGGTTCGCGGCAGCGTATCCGCGCTCACCGATCAGCCCCCCACGCTGGTTGTGTCAGCCGACGCGCGCATCGACGGCGAGGTGCAGGCGGCGCACATCGTCGTCGACGGCACGATTCATGGCCCGGTTCATGCTACGGAGAGCCTCGAACTCCAGGCGGGCTCGCGGGTCAAAGGTGACGTGTACTATAAGAGTATCGAAATCCATCAAGGCGCCGTGGTTGAAGGCCGCCTCGTGTATCACGAGGCGGAGATCAAGGGTGGCGTGGAGCTCAAGCTCGCTTCGAGCTCATAAACAGGAGCAGTAGATGAGTGCATTGACCGACATGCCCGCGCCGCTGGTGTTCAGCGACAGCGCGGCGAACAAGGTGAAGCAGCTGATCGAGGAAGAGGGCAACCTGGAGCTCAAGCTCCGCGTGTTCGTCACCGGCGGCGGCTGCTCCGGCTTCCAGTACGGCTTCACCTTCGACGAGGTGAAGAACGAAGACGACGCCGTGATGGAAAAGAACGGCGTGATGCTGCTCATCGACCCGATGAGCTATCAGTATCTGGTAGGCGCCGAAATCGACTACCAGGAAGGCCTGGAAGGCGCGCAGTTCGTCATCAAGAACCCCAACGCGCAGAGTACCTGCGGTTGCGGTTCCTCGTTCTCGGTTTAACCCGCTTTAATCCAGCAGCGCGACGTTCGCGTTCGCGAGCAGATCGAGCCGCGCGACGAGCGGCTCCGCCTGCGCACGGAAGGCGGCGAGGCTTTGCGCCGGCACCGGTAGGCCCGAAGGCAGCGCCACCGCGAGCGGATTGCGCGCCTGGCCGGCGATGCGAAACTCGTAGTGCAGGTGCGGGCCGGTGGCCCAGCCGGTCTGGCCGACAAGCCCGATGGTGTCGTTCTGCGCCACGCGCGCGCCGCGGCGCACCGCGATGCGGCTGAGGTGCGCGTACAGGGTCGAGTACTGGCCGTTGTGGCGCAGGATGACCACGTTGCCGTAGCCACTCTTGATACCGGCGTAATCCACCACCCCGTCGCCCACCGCGCGCACCCGCGCGCCGATCGGCGCCGCGTAGTCGATGCCCTTGTGGGCGCGCCAGCCGCTGTGTATCGGATGGCGGCGCATGCCGAAGCCCGAGCTCACCCGCGAGAACTCGAGCGGCGCGCGCAGGAACGCCTTGCGCAAGTTGCGCCCGTCGGGCGCGTAGTAGCTCGAGCCGAAGTGCACGGCGCGCAGGTGCCTTCCCTGGCTCACGAACTCCGCCGCGAGCAGCCGCCCAGCGCGCACCGGCCGGCCGCCCAGATCGTAGATCTCGTAGACCACGGTGAAGCGGTCGCCCTTGCGCAGGTCGCGATAGAAGTCGATGTCGCCGCCGAAGACGTCGGCGAGCTGCATGGCGATGCCGTCCGGTATGCCGACCGCGTCGGTCGCCGCGAAAAGCGAGCTGCGGATAACGCTCGCCTTCATGAGCACGCGGGTCTCGAGCGGCGCCTGCTCTTCGAGCGCGCGGAAGCGTTCGCCTTCTGGCACGATGCGCACCAGCGTATCTCGGCCGGTGAGGAAGCTGAGCGACTTCGGGGTGCCGTCGGCGAGCACATCGGCACGCACCGCGACGCCCGGACGCAGCGCACGCAGCGCCGGCGCGCGCGCCAGGCGGCCGATGGCCGTCTCATCGATGCCAAGCCGGCTGAGGAACCCCGCGAGCGTATCGCCGCGCTGGAATTGCTCCTCGCGCACATACTGCAATGGCGGCGGCACCTCGTGCGCCTGCAGCGCAAGCGGCTCGACGATGAGCGCCCTTGGCGGCGGCGGCGCATCTTCGCGCGGCGCGATGGTGGCAAAGGCGGCCACGGCGCCGAAGGCGGCGAGAAGGCCGAAGGCTGCGCTACGTCTTACTGCGGGCAACGCCATGGATCAGCTAGAATCCCTTACTTTTCAGAAGCCTGCGAAGTCTAGCAAAGGCGCCCCCAAGCGCAAATCGAACATGTCCGCCACCGAGCAGGCCATCCAGACCATCCGTCGGGGCTGCGAAGAGCTGATCGTCGAAGAGGAGCTGCGGAAAAAGCTCGCCAGCGGCCGGAAGCTGCGCGTCAAACTGGGCCTCGACCCGACCGCCCCTGACCTGCACCTCGGGCACACCGTCGTCATCAACAAGCTGCGCGATTTCCAGAGTCTCGGTCATCAGGTGCAGTTCCTGATCGGCGACTTCACCGGCATGATCGGCGATCCCACCGGGAAGAACCAGACGCGCCCGCCGCTCACGCGCGAGGCGATCCTCGCCAACGCCAAGACCTATCGCGATCAGGTGTTCAAAATCCTCGACCCGGCGCGCACGCAGATCCTCTTCAACTCCGAGTGGTCCGACAAGCTCGGCGCCGAAGGGATGATTCGCCTCGCTGCGCGCTACACCGTGGCGCGGCTCCTCGAGCGCGACGATTTCGCCAAGCGCTTCAAGAGCGGCCAGCCGATCGCGGTGCATGAGCTGCTCTACCCCCTGATGCAGGGCTACGACTCGGTGGCGATGAAGGCCGACGTCGAGCTCGGCGGCACCGACCAGAAGTTCAACCTGCTCGTCGGGCGCGAGCTGCAGAAGGATTACGGCCAGGAACCGCAATGCATCCTTACGATGCCGCTTCTCGAAGGACTCGACGGGCACGACAAGATGTCGAAGTCGCTCGGCAACTATGTCGGCATCGCCGAGCCGCCGCAGGAGATGTTCGGCAAGCTCATGTCGATCTCCGACGAGCTGATGTGGCGCTACATCGAGCTGCTTTCGTTCGAATCGCTGCAGACCATCGCGCAATGGAAGCGCGAGCTCGAGCAGGGCGCGAACCCCCGCGACCTAAAGGTGCGCTTTGCCAAGGAGATCGTCGCGCGCTTCCATAGCCCCGCGGCTGCGGACAAGGCCGCGGAGGAGTTCGAGCAGCGCTTCCGCCACGGCCGCCTGCCCGAAGACATCGAGCAGTTCACCTTCTCGGCGCCCGACGCCGGTCTGCCGGTCACGCAGACACTCAAGCTGGCCGGGATGGTTTCAAGCATTTCCGAAGCTCAACGCCTGATCGAGCAAGGGGGAGTGAAGGTCGACGGGCAGCGCGTGTCGGATCGCGCGCTGCGGTTCTCGCCCGGACAAAGCTTCGTGATCCAGGCCGGCAAACGCAAGGCCGCGCGCATCAAGATCGCGTGACCCAACCAATGTACGAGGTTTACGCGCTCAAGTACGCCCATCACGATCGGCGCGCGTCGGAAAACTTCATTGGCGGTGATCCACACGACGGGCCGATGCCGCTCGACTACTACGTATGGCTGATCCGCGGCCAGGGCCGCGAGATCGTCGTCGACACCGGCTTCTCCGCCGCCATGGCCGCCAAGCGCGGGCGCGAGCATCTGCGCTGCCCCGCGCGCAGCCTGCAGTTGCTCGGCGTCGACGCGGCGCAGGTGAAGGACGTCGTCATCACGCACCTGCATTACGACCATGTCGGCAATTTCGATCTCTTCCCGCAGGCGACGCTCCACCTCCAGGAACTGGAGATGCGCTACGCCACCGGCCGCTACATGTGCAGCGCCTGCTTCAGCGGCGCGTATGAGGTCGAGGATGTCGTGGGCGTGGTGCGCCGCCTCTACGCAGGCCGTGTGCGCTTTCACGACGGTGACGCGGAGCTCGCGCCCGGCGTCTCGCTCCATCTCATCGGCGGCCACACCATGGGCTTGCAAGCGGTGCGCGTGGCGACGCGGCGCGGCTCGCTCGTGCTCGCCTCGGATGCGAGCCACTTCTACGCCAACATGGAGCAGGCACGGCCCTTCCCGATCGTCTGGTCGGTGGCCGACATGCTGGATGGCTACGAGCGCATGCGCGCCCTGGCGGCGTCGCCGGCGCACATCATTCCGGGTCACGACCCGCTCGTCATGGAGCGTTACCCCGCAGCTACGCCGCCGTTGCAAGGCGTAGTCGCGCGCCTCGACTGAAGCGCGCGTTGACCGCGGTACGGGGCAGCGTGTAGGCTGGCCGCGCCCTGAACCACCTTGGAGGAGGAGGACCATGAGGCCATTAGTAAAAGGGCTCGCCGCGGCGGCTGTGCTGAGCGTCGCCTGCGGCAGTGCCCACGCGCAGCAGAACGTCACGCTGAAGATGCAGGCCACCTGGCCGGCGAGCCTGACGCTGTACGAAAACTTCATCTTCTTCGCCGAGCGCGTCAGCAAGCTGTCCAACGGCACGCTGAAGATCGACGCCATGCCGGCGGGACAGGTCGTGCCGGCATTCGAGGTGCTCGACGCCACGCACAAGAAAGTCATCGACGGCGCTCACTCGTGGTCGGGCTACTGGGTCGGCAAGAACAAGACCGCGATCCTCATGACCGGCGGACCGGGCGGCACGTTCGGCATGGACATGATCGACGCCTTCGGCTGGATGCAGCACGGCGGCGGCATCGAGCTCGCGCAGGAGTTCTTCCAGAAGGAGCTGAAGCTCAACATCCACTGGCTCCCGATCCTGCCCTCGGGCCCGCAGGCCTTCGGCTGGTTCAAGCGGCCGATCAAGAACCTCGCCGACTTCAAAGGCATGAAGTGCCGGCAAACCGGCATGGCGGCCGAGGTGTTCCAGCGCATGGGCATGACCACCGTCAACATGCCCGGCGGCGAGATCATCCCGGCCGCGCAGCGCGGCGTCATCGACTGCGCCGAGTGGGTCGGCGGCGTGGAGGACCTGCGCCTCGGCTTCCACAACGTCTGGAAGTATCACTACACGCCGGGCATGCATGAGAACGTGACGATCGGCGAGGTGGTGTTCAACATGGACGTGTGGAAGGGCCTGTCGCCCACGCAGCAGGAGATCATCAAGAGCGCGGCGAACGAGACGTTCATCGTCTGGTGGGCGAAATGGCAGCGGCAGAACGCCGATGCGATCAAGGAGCTGCAGGAGAAACACGGCGTTCACATCCTGCGCACGCCTCCGGACATCCTGCTCGAATTCCTGAAGACCTGGGACACGATCGCGGCCGAGGAATCGCAGAAGAACCCGTTCTTCAAGAAAGTGCTCGACTCCCAGCGCGCCTATGCGTCGCTGGTGGTGCCGGCCAAGCGCTTCATGTTCCCTCCGTATTCGTTCGCGGCGAACTACTACTGGCCCGAGGGCGGCACGAAAGGCGGCGCGGCGAAAGCCGACGTCAAGAAGAAGTAGCGGTTGAGATGGCGACGGGGGCGGACATCCGCCCCCGTTTGATTTCCCGGGGGGTTAATGGCTGAGCAGTCCGCGGCCCTCATCAGGACGGTCCGCGTGATCGACAGGTTTACCGACACGACCGGGATGTGGCTCGCCTGGCTCAACCTGCCGCTGGTCGCGGCCGTGTCCTACGAGGTGATCGCGCGCTATGCCTTCAACGCGCCGACGCTCTGGTCCTTCGACGTCACCTACATGCTCTACGGCACCATCTTCATGCTCGGCGCCGCCTACGCGCTGCACAAGGGCGCCCACATCCGCACCGACTTCTTTTACGAGAAATGGTCGGCGCAGACGAAAGGCATGGTGGATTCTCTCTCGTACCTGCTGTTCTTCTTCCCGTCGCTCATCATGCTGTTCCTCGCGAGCGGCAGCGAAGCGGTCTACGCGTACAGCATCCGCGAGGTCTCCGAGCAGACGCCCTGGCGCCCGATCCTGTGGCCGTACAAGAGTGTGGTGCCGCTCGCCTGCCTGCTCCTCATGATCCAGGGCGTCTCCGAGACGATCAAGAGCGTCTACGCCTGGCGCACCGGCATCGAGCTCGAGCACAAGGAAAAGATCGAGATATGACCGGCGACGTGCTGATCGGGCTGGTGATGCTGGTGGTGATGATCGGCGCCATCTTCATCGGCATCCAGATCTCCTTCACGCTGCTTTTCCTTGCGCTCAGCTTCGGCTACCTGTCGCTCGGGCGCGTGGTGTTCGACCTCGCGTACTTCCAGACGATCGGCATGATGAAGGAGGAGCTGCTCGCGGCGGTGCCGCTCTTCATCTTCATGGGTTTCATCACCGAGCAGGCGGGACTCATGGGGCGGCTGTTCTCGGCGCTGCGCATGGTGCTCGCGCCGGTGCGCGGCTCGCTCTATATCGTCGTCATCCTCACCTCCACCGTGTTCGCCATGGCGACCGGCATCGTGGGCGCCGCGGTGACCGTGCTCGGCATCATGGCCGGTCCGATCATGATCAAGACGCGCTACGACCCGGTGCTCTCGGCCGGCGCCATCACCGCGGGCGGCACGCTCGGCATCCTCATTCCGCCATCGGTGATGCTGATCGTCATGGGCCCCGTACTCGGTGTCTCGGTCGCCGACCTCTACGCCGCGGCGTTCGGTCCGGGATTTCTGCTGGCCGGCCTTTACCTGGTTTACCTCATTGTGCGCAGCTTCATCAACCCGAGCCTGGGGCCGCCCGTGCCGAAGGAGGAGCGGGTGACGAGCATCTACGCCATCCTGCGCGAGGTCGTGATCGGCGTCCTGCCCCTCGCGCTCCTCATCGCCGCGACCCTCGGGTCGATTCTCGCCGGCCTTGCCACGCCGACCGAGGCGTCCGGCGTCGGTGCGCTTGGCGCGCTGATCCTTGCGGTGTGCTATCGCCGGCTTACTCTCGCCGGACTCAAGCAAGCGGTGATCAGCGCCACGACCACCTCGAGCATGGTGCTGCTGCTCGCCGTGACCTCGAACATTTTCGGCGCGGTGTTCGCGCGCATGGGAACCGCGGATTGGGTGACGAACGCCATGACTGCGCTGCCGGTGCCGCCGATCGTGATGCTCGCGTTCGTCATCATCCTGCTCTTCCTGCTCGGCTGGCCGTTCGAGTGGCCGGCGATCATCCTGGTCTTCCTGCCGATCTTCTACCCGGTGGTCGATGCGCTGAAGCCGGCGCTTTCGCAGAGCTTCGGCATTCCGCCGGAGCTCTTCATGGTCTGGTTCGGCGCGCTGGTGGCCGTGACAATGCAGACGGCCTACCTGTCGCCGCCCGTCGCCATGTCGGCCTATTACCTGAAGCAAGTCGTCAAGGAATGGTCGCTCGGCACGATTTACCGAGGCATGTTCGAGTTCATGGTGCTGCAGTGCATCGCCATCGCCATCGTGATGTTCGTGCCGAGCATCGCCACGAGCTTCCCGCAGAAGCTGCAGGCGGAGGCGCGGGCGACGACGACCGAGGACGTCGACGACAGCATGAACCGGCTCGAGGAAGATCCGTTCAAGGCGTCGCCGCCGCAGGAGGAAAACCAGGACAGCCTGGAGAAGGACGAGCTGTCGAAGCCGCCGAAGAAGTAAATTTCGACTCGCCGATCGAGCGCGCCGGGACCTGGAGCCTGCGCTGGGAGCGCTACGCCGGCCGCGACATCATCCCGCTGTGGGTCGCCGACAGCGACTTCCGCGCGCCACGCGCCGTGCTTGCGGCCATGAACGCGCGCGTAGCGCACGGCGTGTTCGGCTATACCACTCCGCCGGCAGAGCTGCGCGATGCGATCGTCGAGCGCCTCGCGCGCCGCTACGGCTGGGTCGTGGATCCGTCGTGGATCATCTTCCTGCCGGGCGTGGTGCCCGGACTGCATGTCAGCGCGCGGCGGCTGTTGGGCCCAGACGACCACGCGCTGCTGCCCACGCCGCTTTATCAGCACTTCAAGCGGGCGCTCGAGCTCGCGCCGCGCGCTCACAGCGAAATTCCGCTCGTGCTCGAGAACGGCCGCTGGGTGTTTGATCTCGATCGGCTGCGCCGCGGCCGGACGGCGAAGACGCGCGTGCTTTATCTCTGCAATCCGCAGAACCCTGGCGGCACTGTCTTTCGGCGCGATGAGCTCGCGCGCCTTGCCGAGCTCGCTGCCGGCTGCGTCATCGTTTCGGACGAGATCCACTGCGATCTCTTGCTCGATGAGGCGGCCCGCCATGTGCCGATCGCGAGCCTCGCGCCGGAGATCTCGCGTCGCACGGTGACGCTCATGTCGGCCAATAAGGCGTTCAACATTCCGTCGGCAGGCTGCGCCTGGGCGGTGGTCGAAGATCCGCAGCTCCGCGAAGCGATGTCGCTCGACGTGCGGGCGCACGTGCTGCCGTCGCCCTCGGTGTTCGGCTATGCCGCGACGCTCGCCGCGCTGCGCGACGGCGACGCCTGGCTCGCCGCGCAGCTCGAGTATCTGCGCGGCAACCGCGACCTCGTCGCGCGCGAGCTGCCCCTGCCGATGGCGCCGGTGCAGGCCACGTACCTGGCCTGGATCGACTGCACGGAGCTACCGGTCGCTGATGCGCATGAGCATTTCCTGCGCCACGGCGTCGCGCTCTCGCCGGGCGCGCAGTTCGGCGCGCCGCGCTTTGTCAGACTGAACTTCGGGACGCAGCGCGCGCGCCTGCGCCAAGCGCTGGAGCGCATGCGGACGGCGCTGCCTTCCGCAGGCTGAGCGCCGCCTCGAGCACGCGCTCGAGGTGCGGGTCGCGCACGCCGACGTCGTGCATGTGCTCCAGGGTGTTGCGGATGTAGTCGATGCAGGGGCCGCGCTTGCCGATGCCTTGCGCCACCAGCCGCGCACGGCCATGCAGGTCGAGCTCGCGCACATAGGAGGGATGCTGTGGATCGGCGACGAACGCGAGCGCGTTCACGCGCCTGCCGTCCGGCAGCATCGCCGGGACGACGCGCGGCTCGTACACTCGCCGCGGCATCTCGCGGCTCCAGAGCCGTGCGAGCGAGCGGCCGACTTCGCTCCGCGGGATGCGGTACGCCATGCCCCAGCACGAGCCGCCGCGGCAAAGCCCCATGACGAGCCCGGGTTTGCGGTGCGTGCCGCGGTAGCGCGTGGAAAGGATGCACAGCGCGCGGTGATAGCCGTGCACCCGGGCGAGCCGCCTGTCCCGGTAGGCGAAGCAGGGCGACCACATGAGCGAGCCATAGCCGAACACCCAGAAATCCCCGGCGGGGAGCACGGCGCGGAAGTCGGCGAGCCTCATTCTCTTTTGCCGCGCATTATGCCGGGACTGTCAACCGTTTCCCCGGGATGCGCGTTGTTCGCTACGGATCCCTAGCGGATCGTTCTTTTACACAGGAGAAGAATCCGTATGCTTAAGAAGCTCGTTGCGATGCTGATTGCCTCGGCGTTTGCGTTCACCGCGTTCGCCCAGGCGCCGAAGTCCGACACCACGCCCAGCGCGCCGTCGGCCGCCGAGGCGAAGAAGGACCAGGCGAAGCCCGCCAAGGGCGACAAGAAGAAGGCCAAGGGCGAGAAGAAAGCCAAGGCCAAGGGCAAGGGCAAGGCGAAGAGCGACGAAGCGAAGAAGTAAGCTCGCCGCTCCGAAAATCGAGCCCGGCGCGAGCCGGGCTCTTTTTTTGGCTAGAGTCTCGCGGTGCGAGCGCTTCTCTGCCTCTTCCTCGTCGCCGTCGCCTGCGCGGCGCGCGCGCAGGACACCGAGTGGCGCGTGCCGTTCATCAGCACGCCGGACGAGGTGGTCGAGCGCATGCTCGCGCTCGCCAATACCGGCCGCGACGACTACGTCGTGGACCTGGGCTCGGGCGACGGGCGAATCGTCATCACGGCGGCGCGCCGCTTCGGCGCCCGGGGCCTGGGCATCGAGCTCGACGAGGCGCTGGTGCGCGCCTCGCGGGAGAACGCCCGGCGCGCGGGCGTCGCCGACCGGGCGAGCTTCGCCCAGGGCGACGTGCTCACCGCCGATTTTTCCGCCGCGACCGTCGTGACGCTGTACCTGCTGCCCGAACTCATCGGCCGGCTGCAGCCACGGTTCCTTGCCTACCTTAAGCCGGGTACGCGGGTCGTCTCCCACGCCTTCCGCATGACCGGCTGGCGGCCCGACGCGAGCCAGACCCTTCAGGTCGCCGGTCCCCACCCCGGGCAGGGCGACGAGAGCACGCTTTACCTGTGGATCGTACCGGCGGCGGTGCGGGGCGTCTGGGCCGGCGGGGGCATGCGCGTGCGTATCGAGCAGAACTACCAGGAAATCGACGTCGAGGGTGCCACCGAGGCTACGCTTCGCGGCGCCGACATCGCCTGGCGATCGCCGGCGGGCCGCTTCAGCGGGCGCGTCGAGGGCGATCGCATCATCGGCGATGACGGCCGCGTGCTCGCGCGCGAGCGCTAAAGCACCTTGCCGGGATTCATCAGCCCCTGGGGATCGAGCGTCTGCTTGAGGCGGCGCATCAGCTCGAGCTCGAGCGGCGACTTGTGCGCACGAATCTCGTCGCGCTTTAGCTGCCCGAGGCCATGCTCGGCAGAGATCGAGCCGCCGAGCTCGGCTACGGTGTCGTAGACGATGCGGTTCACCGCCGCGCGCTCGGCGACGAGCCGCTCGGGGCCGACGTTGTAGTGGATGTTGCCGTCCCCGACGTGGCCGAAGGCGTAAATGCGCACGTCCGGGTAGCGCGCGGCGAGTCGCTCGGTGGCGCGCTCGATGAAATCGGCCGTTTTGGAGATGGGCACCGCGACATCGTGCTTCACGTTGGTGAACTGCGCCTCGGGCACCGTCTCGCGGATGCGCCAGAGCGCGCGCGCCTGCTCGCCGCTTTGCGCGAGCGCCGCGTCGGCGAGCGCGCCGCGCTCGGCCGCGTCCATGAGCGCCTTTTCCACCCGCTCGCGCAAAGCCTGCTCTTCGCCGCTGTCGGCGATCTCGACGAGCACATACCAAGGATGCGGCCGCGCGAGCGGGTCTTGCGTGCCAGGCGCGAAGGCGAGCACCGCCTCGACGCAGTTGCGCGACAGGAGCTCGAATGCGCTCAGCCGCTCGCCGAGCCGCTCGTGCAGGAAGGCGAGCAATTCCATCGCCGCCGCCGCGCTGGCGAGCGCGATCCATGCCGTGGCGCTGGCGCTCGGCTTCGGATGCAGCCGCAGCACCGCCGCGGTGATGATGCCGAGCGTGCCTTCGGCGCCGAGGAAAAGCTGCTTGAGATCGTAGCCCGTGTTGTCCTTGCGCAGGCCGCGCAGAGCGTTCCAGATGCGCCCGTCGGGCAGCACCACTTCGAGGCCCAGCACCTGCTCGCGCGCCGCGCCATAGCGCAGCACGTTCACGCCGCCCGCATTGGTGGAGAGGTTGCCGCCGATCTGGCAGCTGCCTTCGGCGGCGAGCGAGAGCGCAAACAACCGTCCGGCCTCATCGGCCGCCCGCTGCACATTGGCGAGCACGCAGCCGGCTTCGACGGTGATCGTATCGTTAAGGCGGTCGAGCTCGCGGATCCGGTTCATGCGGCCGAGCGCGAGCACGATCTCGCGGCCTTTGCCGGTGGGCACCGAGCCGCCCGAGAGGCCGGTGTTGCCGCCCTGGGGAACGATCGCCACGCCGTGCGCGGCGCAGAGCTCCACCACGCGCGCGACTTCCGCCGTACTCGCGGGCCGCACCACGCATTCGGCGCTCCCGCTGTATTGGCGCCGCCAGTCTGTAAAGTACGGCCGGGTATCTTGCGATGCAGTCAGGACGTGGGCGGCGCCTACAATGTCGCGAAGCATCTCAATCATCGATCGTTCTGGATTCTCTTATGGTCAGCCGCGCAAAGGAAGTAGGACCGAGGCGCTATCGCGAATCGGCCGGTCGCTATTACGAGGATTTCGAGATCGGCGACGTCTACGAGCATCGCCCGGGCCGCACGCTCACCGAAGCGGACAATATCTGGTTCTCGCTGCTTACGATGAACCAGCACCCGTTGCATATCGACTCGGTCTACGGCGCGGCCACCGACTTCGGCCGGCCGCTCGTCAATTCCGCGCTCACGCTCGCCATCGTCACCGGCATGAGCGTCTCGGACGTGAGCCAGAAAACGGTGGCCAATCTGGGCTGGGACAAGGTGCGCCTCACCGCGCCGGTGTTCGCGGGCGACACCATCTACGCCGAGTCCGAAGTGATCGGCAAGCGCGAATCGGCTTCGCGAGCGCATCATGGCATCGTCACGGTGCGTACCACCGGCAAGAAAGCCGACGGCACGGTATTCATGACTTTCGAGCGCTCGGCGCTCATTCCGCTGCGCGGCCACGCCGTCGATGACCGGCTGGATTACTAGCGCGCTCCTCCTCGCCGCGCTCACCACGGCGAGTGCCGCAGCCGATGAGCCGATCGCGATCGGCGCGGTGGTGTCGGAATCGGGCGCGCACGCCGCGCCGGCCGCGGAATACCGAAAGGGCTTGCTTCTCTGGCAGGAAGAGATCAACGCCGCGGGCGGCCTCCTCGGCCGGCGTGTCGAGCTGCGCTTCAAGGACGACGGCTCGGAAGCGGTGCGCGCCGGCGAGGCGTACGGCGAGCTGATCCGCGACGGCGCCCAGGTCCTGATCGGCCCGTACGGCTCGGCGGCCACCTTGACCGCCGCGGCGGAAGCCGAGCGCGCGCGGCGCGTGCTGCTGAATGCCGCCGGGCCATCGAGCGAGATACACAAGCGCCAGCCGCAGTATGTTTTCCAGACGCTGCCGCCGTACGCAGCTTACGCCGACGGCCCGCTATGGGCGGCGAGCGAAGCGGCCGTGGACTCGCTCTACATCGTCGCCCGGGACGACGCCGCGTCGCGCGACATGGCGGAGGCGGCGCAAACGCAGGCGCGCGCCCTCGGCTTCGCCAACGTGACGCTCGAAATCTACTCCGGGCGCACCGAGGATTTTCTGCCCCAGCTCTACAAGGCGATGGGCACCAATGCCGACGGCTGGATCGCCTTCGGCGAGGCGCGCGACGCTGCGCAGATGGTGAAGACGCTCAAGCGCCAGGGCTACGTGCCCAAGGTGCTCTATGCGCGCGCCGCCGTCGAGCCGCGCTTCGTCGCGCTCGTTGGCCAGGACGCCGAGTTCATCCTCGGCTCGAAAGAGTACGATGCGCGCTTTTCGACTGCGGGCAACGCCGAGTTCGTGAAAGCCTTCACCGCCAAATGGTCGGCGCCGCCGGGCGCTGTCGCCGCC
>Ga0209577_10001547_pt1 | contig 22714 bp, 15 predicted proteins | sample GraSoiAngelo_109_FD_185874 | JGI IMG/M metagenome (GOLD analysis project Ga0209577, IMG submission 185874) | Grasslands soil microbial communities from the Angelo Coastal Reserve, California, USA - 14_0903_12_20cm (SPAdes) (version 2) | ecosystem: Environmental > Terrestrial > Soil > Grasslands...
TTCGTTGTATTGCTCAAGGAGCTCCAAATCCTTGTCCGTAATCTCCTCGGCGACCGAGGTCACCACTGCCCCCTCCAGAATCCCCAGGATCTCAAAAATCTCGCTGACGTCGGCCGCCGTCAGTATGCGGACGTTGTAGCTGCGTCTGCTATTGCAAACTACAATGCCAGCCATCTCCAGCTTCAGCAGCGCCTCGCGAATAGGCGTCCGACTTATTCCTAACCGCTGGGAGAGCTCCTTCTCGCGGATGCGCTGGCCCGGCTTCATCCGCCCCTCGACAATCTCCCGTTCCAGCAGGGAGTACACCTGATCGGTGAGCGATTCTGCACGAATACCTGGCGGAGACCGCATAGGGAGAAAGCGCTTTCCGGTGTGGTGTGTACAATATATCTGTTTCCACTGTCAAGCTTAATGTGGTCGGTAGTGGCGGCTTCTTCGCGCCAGCGATTACACCTGTCGGGCCTTGGGAGAGGAAACAGATGAAGATGTGTCAGGGCTCAGCCTTCGGTTCGAAGGATGGCGGGGCCATATTTCGCCGCAACCTTGGCAAAAAAATCATGCGGTCAGACCCAGGATCTTGATTAGCGTGCCTCCCAAGATCAACTTTCGCGTGGGCATGGGAACGTCACAGGCTTCGAACATGGCACGATATTGTTCCAGTACGGGAGCAATCCCATCGAGGCCTTCATCGGACCCGAAGACTAACTTGACGAAGGCGCTGGGGTCGTCTTCCGGCGTTTTGGTTCCCCATTTAGTACCCGTCCACCAGAAGATTTTGCGGAAATCACCCAGACGGTCGCGCATTTTTGTGAGACTCGAGCCGCTCAGGTCGAAAAACACGTTGGGGTTCCAGCGCGCCACCTCCCCCGCCCATTCATATTCGGGATTGCCGCAGTGCGCGCCGAGCACCGTAATCTTGGGGAAGCGCCGGGCGATTTCCTCCAGGTGAAAAGCTCGCATCCGATAAGACGCTACGTCTTCCGCTTGGTCGAACTCTTGCCGCAGGACGATGCCGGTATGGAACAAAATAACCCAGCTATGTCGGTTAGCCAGTTCGTAAACCGGCATGTATGAGGGGTCGGTAAAAGGCTTCTTTACGAATTCGAGTTCACCAAGGCCGCGGTACCCCAGCGCGTGGAATTCCTCCGCCTGCCGAACCGCGTCGGGTGCGTCCATGTCTACATAGCCGAAAGGAACGATTCGCTTGGGATGCCGCTTCGCTGCTTCTGCGATTATCGTACGCCTGGCATAGGGCGTGAGCACACACGCCGTCACCTTCAGCGGCTCGGTAACTTTCACCAGATCCTCGACGAAGTTAGGGTTTTTTTCGTCGAAGTGAACGTGCATATCAACAATCCGATCCTCGTCAGAAAAAGGCGTCGAACCCTTCGCGGGCATGGCAGTTGTCGCAACCGCGCCTCTGGAGACTGAGAGAGTTGCGGCCGCCCCCACGGTGGCAAGAAACTCGCGGCGTGAAAACGAGTGCATTTGGGACCTCGCGCACAGAAGAATAGGCTGTGATGAGACATCAGCTTATAGCCAATTGCCATGATCGTTGTCAAAGTCGGCGCATGCTCGGTTGGAGGGCACTGCCAAAATCTCACTCCCAAGATCAGCAGGTTTGACGATTGCGGCGGCTGCGAAAAAAGCGTGGCCCCCTAGCCACGTGTGATATATAACATATCACCACAATGTCGTATCGATTCTCCACTGCGCGATTGTGATTTAAGGGGAAGGCGACGATGACCACAACCGATTCAACCATCACCCGACGCGCCTTCATCGCCGCCGGCGGGGCGGCGCTGGCCGCAACCGCAACTCGCTCTTTCCCGCTGCTGGCAGCACCGCAACCACGGCTGAGGATGGCCCTTGTAGGCACCGGCAATCGTGGGTCCCTGACGTGGGGACAAGAGGTCGTGAAAGGCTACAGTGATGTCGTCGAAATTGTCGGACTATGCGACATCAACCGCAAGCGCGCGGAAGCGGGCAAGGCATTGATCGGCATCAACGCGCCCACATTTGTGGACTTCGACCGGATGATTAACGAAACTCGTCCCGATACCGTCATGGTGACTACCGTGGATGGCACTCACTATCGTTACATCATTCGCGGGCTCGAACTAGGCTGCAATGTGATGACTGAAAAGCCGCTTTGTACCGATGAACAGCAGTGTCAGGCGATCCTGGACGCGCAAAAGAAGAGCAGCAAGAAAATTACGGTGACCTTCAACGCCCGCCACGCTCCCGAGGCCAAGAAAGTCAAGCAACTGCTGTTGGAGAAGGCCGTTGGCGATGTCATCTCGGTGGATTTTCACGAGTACCTCGACACCAGCCATGGCGCGGACTATTTCCGTCGTTGGCACCGTTTGAAGCAGAACTCAGGCACCTTGTTGGTCCACAAGGCCTCGCATCATTTTGACCTGGCCAACTGGTGGCTGGATTCCATGCCGATGGAGGTGACGGCCTTCGGCGATTTGAAATTCTACGGACATAACAACTCTTTCCGCAGCACGCACTGCCGGGTCTGTCCATACAAACAGCAGTGCAAGTTCTACTGGGATGTTACCCAGAACCCGCAGTACGTAAAACTCTACACGGAGTGTGAATCGGAAGATGGCTACCTGCGCGATGGTTGCGTGTGGCGGGATGACATCAATATTTATGACACGATGTCGGTGGTGGTGAAGTACGAGAACGGTGTGCATCTCACCTACACGGCCAATACTTATTTGCCTTATGAAGGTCAATCCGTTTCGATCAACGGGAGCCGCGGGCGGCTGGACTACACCGAAGTCAAGGCCAACGGATTCGCCAACAACGAAGTTCGCCTGACCCGCAGCTTCGGCAAATCGGAAGCGGTAAAGGACCTGGAAACGTCGCGGGCGGGCAGCCATGGCGGGGCCGACAGCTCGATGCAGGATCAGATTTTTCGTGGAGCACAGGGTTCTGATCCGCTCAATCTGCGCGCCGGTCTGCACGACGGTGCTCTTTCAAGTCTGGTCGGAATTGCCGCCCGGCACAGTATTGAACGGGGCAGTCAGACGGTCAAGATCAACGACTTGGTCAAACTCTAATCGCAGTTGATTCCGAGGATGCCAAAGAGTCGAAGAATGCCATCCATTTACGTCGCCGGTATTCTGGTTTGCCTCTTCTCCTTGCCGACAGCGGCGCAGCGGTCCGAAGAGTTGAATTTCGCCTCCGGACTGGAGCAATTCCAGGATCTTCGCCGCATGCTTCCGACGTACTTGAACAATATTGGCTTCCAGATGCTGGCGGAACGCAAAGCCCGCATGGAGAAACTGTCCACCATTGAGGAAGTCAACCAACGGAGAGACTACCTCCGGCAACGGATGCTGGACGATCTTGGGGGCTTTCCCGAAAGAACGCCGCTGAACGCGCGTGTCACGGGCGTCGTGGAGCGCCCGAAGTACCGGATCGAAAAGGTGATCTTCGAGAGCCAACCTCACTTCTATGTAACTGCCAACCTCTATCTGCCGAAAACCGGCCATCCGCCCTATCCGGCAATTCTCTTCCCTTTGGGCCATGAGCGTGGGGGCAAGACCAATCCGACCTGGCAGCAGATGCTCGCGTCGTTCGCGACCAAAGGCTACGTCGCGCTGACCTGGGATCCGATCGGCCAAGGGGAACGGCTGCAGATTTACGACGAAGATTTGCGTGAGTCCAAAGTGGGTGATTCCACTACTGAGCACACGATAGTTGGGACACAGTGCCTGCTGACCGGCGACCACGTGGCCCGCTATACCATTTGGGACGGCATGCGTGCTCTCGACTATCTTCTGTCGCGAAAGGAAGTTGATCCCGCGCGAGTCGGCTTGACGGGAAATTCAGGGGGCGGCACCCACACCGCCTATCTCGCGGCGCTCGACGATCGCATCAAGGTCGCTGCCCCTTCCTGCTACATCACTTCCTGGAATTTGATGCTTCGCACAATTGGTCCGCAGGACGCAGAGCAAGTTTTCCCCTGGTGGCTGCAAGATGGAATCGACTACCCCGATTATCTGTACGCTTTCGCCCCCAAACCCTATCTCATGCTCTCCGCTATTCGTGATTTTTTCCCGATCGCCGGCGCGCGCGAGACGTTTGCCGAAGCTGCCAAGGTCTACGCCGCGATCGGCGCAAAAGAGAAGGTGGGGATGTTCGAGGCGGACGATGGACATGGGTACAACCAGGGGCGCCGCCTCGCCGCCTACGACTGGTTCGGCCGTTGGCTGAGTGGCGGGGAGGATAAACGTCCAGAGCCAGAGATCGAAATGTCTACTCCCGAGGAACTGCGCGCCACTCCGACCGGCCAGGTTGCCACTTCGCTGGGCGGTGAGAGCGTGTTCACATTGAACCTGAAGAGGCTGGAGCGTGCGAAGGCGACTCGATTCCGACGCCCCGACGATGTGGCTCGCAAGGCCAAGGAGTTGGCCCACTACGAGGTATCGAGCGCGCCATTAAAGCAGAATCCTTATGGCACGCTCTCCGGCTCCGGCTATCACATCGAGAGGCTAATCTACGAGAGCGAACCCGGAATCGTGATTCCATCGCTCCTTTATGTTCCCGACGCGGGAGCTGACAAGAAACCTGCCCTGCTTATGATCGTTGGAGAGGGCAAGGCAGATTCGGCGGCGGAGGCGGACGAGTTCGTGAAAGCCGGAGTAATTGTGCTTTCCATCGATGCCCGAGGCTTGGGCGAGACCAGAGTAACGGCGGAGGTCAACAGCAGGGAGTTTGACCACTACTTCGGAGACTACGACGATGCCATGACTGCTTTGCTGGTCGGCAAGACGATGGTTGGAATGCGCGCTCTCGACATCACCCGCGGCGTTGATTTGCTCTCGGCGCGCCCGGACGTAGATCCAAACCGGGTTTATGTCTACGGCAAGGATGGAGGCGCAGTGCCCGCTCTGTACGCCGCCGTGTTCGATCATCGCATCAAGAAACTGGCGCTCGAAGGCATGTTGTCTTCTTACGAATCGGTTGTGAAGAACAAAGTTCACCGGCAGGTATTCGAGAGCATCGTTCCTCGCGCCCTGAAGTTTTACGATTTACCTGATCTGGTGGCGACCCTGGTGCCGCGCGATGTCTGGATTGTGAATGGCAACGACCCGATGGGACACCAATTGCCGGCCAGCGAAATCAGCAAAGAATACAGTCGCGCCGCCGATGCATTCCGGCAGGCGGGCGCGGAGAGAGCTATCCACATTCAGGATCGCCGGCCGGGCGAAGATGCCAGCATGATCTACCGCGAACTAACTGACGGCCACTAGCGGGAGCAGCAACGTGATCACGAGGATGTGTGCCGCATTAACCGTAAAGATCATGATTCGACTTGTGAGCCTGTTCTCGCTGACTGGGGTCTCACTGGCGGCAAATCCGAATAGCGGGCACCTCCCCGGCGCGTATTTCCGTCTGCTGGAAGCAGGTGCCGCCCAAGTCGAGGCCAGGCTCAATGCCGAGCCCTCGGCAACTTTGGAAACGCTGGAGGCACTTCCGGGATGGAGCCACTTTCCCTATTGCATTCTGGCATCCGCCGTCCTCTACAGCAAAAAGCACGCCACCAATCCTCGATATCACGATCCTAAAATGCTCGCCCTGACTCTCCGGATCGGTGATTTTCTCGCCGCCGAAAGTGAAAAGGGCCGCTACGAGCCACGGCTCGACAGTGACTGGGACACATACATGTGGCTCGAAGCCTACCGCCTGCTGGGTCCTGAACTCGGCGAGGAACGCAAAGCCCGCTGGAAACGGGAGATCGAAAAGATTGTTGTTCCGTTGGTGCCCGACACCACCAAGCGCCTGGATTTTCCCTGGTATAACTCGCCCTACATCGGCACCTCGCCAAATCATTATGCCCAGTGGGCCTCACTGCTCCTGCTTGCCGGACATGTGTTTGGGAACAACGATTGGGTAAACCTGGGCAAGCGGGTACTGCATCGCTTCGCCACTGAGGAGCAGACGCCCGACGGATATTGGGGAGAACACAGCCGGGCAGGTCCAACTACGGGCTACGACTATGTGACCTCCACCCAAGTTGCGCTTTACTGGGAGTACACACACGATCCGGCAGCGCTCCAGGCATTGCGCCGCTCCACCGACTTTCACAAGTACTTTACTTATCCCGACGGAACTCCGGTGGAGGTCATTAATGACCGCAACCGTTATTGGGGAGTTGACGCGTGGGGACATTTTGGGTTCTCCAATTTCCCAGACGGCCGCCGCTACGCGGAGTTTTTGACTGGTTTTTTTCGTGCCGACAATTTGACCCGCATGGACCCGCAGTGGGAGCACTGGGGCCTGACGCTGGACGCATTGGGCCGGCTGGCTCAGAGTGCGCTGTACTATCACGAAGGACGCACAGAGCCGATTCCTCAAGACCAGGAGCGCTATTCCTACCAGATGAACATTCCGGCGGGGATTCGCAAGACTGGGCCCTGGGTCGTGGCCCTTTCGGGCGTGATCAACACGCAGTCAGTCTTCAGCCAGTTCTACCTTGACCGGCAAAGCAGTATCAGCGTCTTTCACCAGAAATATGGCCTGATCATCTCCGGCGCCAATTCCAAGCGGCAGCCGGAGCTTGCGACGTTCGCAGAAAAGATCGAAGGGCAGCTTTATCACCTTCCTCTCAGCAGCCGTCTGCAAATGAACGACAAGCAGGACCGGCTTTCGCTGTCCTACAACACGTTCTTTAGCGACCTGTACGTTCCTGAACCCTCTCGAAAGGAACTGCGGCTTCGTTTTGTGCTGACCGGCCGGGGGACGCCCGCGGAAGAGACGAAACTCAACTTACAGCTTTGCCTGAAAGCAGGTGAGACGCTGGAAACCGGCGGCGGTAAGAAGATCCTGCTCGGGACTGAAGGAGTGGAGCTTTCGCCCGAGGACCTGGGCGGCGAAATCCGTCATCATGGCTGGACGCTGAAGCTGGATCCCATGGCCCGGCTGGTGTGGCCGATTTATCCCTTCAATCCTTATATGAACAAGCCGGAAACCAAGCTGGACCATGCTGTGGGTCTGCTGTCGGTCCCATTGCAGGCGAAGAGAACCAAAGAGGACTGGTTCGTCCGTCCAGGCGAACAGGAAATTCTGTTCCTACTGACGAGCGATTGATTTCACGAACATTGGGATGGGGAGCTTGTTTCTGAGCTACCCGGCGTCGAAAGACCCCGGGGCAACAGGATCGTCTTCAAAGCGCGTGACATGATCCAAGCCTCGAAGTTCTTGGAGGCGGTGGCGGGAATGAATACTTTTCCGCGGACTGCGGATAGCGGCCCGAAACGATGAACTGGATCAGACGGCCAACCGGCTTCCGAAAGGATTCATGAAGAGCACAAGGCGAAATCTCCTCACAACCGCACCCGCGACACACCTGTTCTCTGTCCCCGCAAGCCGGTGCCTTCGCCGGCTGAGTTTGCTGATCTTCTGCGCCAGCGTCGTGTCGGCCCAAAGCGCCTTCGCCGGTGAAATTCTGCTGCCTTCCGCAGCGCTCGAGCGTAGCCGCCCCGTGCAGTTCGTTTACAAGACCGCCTGGCCTTCCACTGGCCAAGGGCAGCTGTCCATTAAGTGGACCGATGCCTATGGCCGCGTGATTGAAGACCGCAAAGTGCCGGTCACGCTCACCGATGAATCCCAGGTAGGGTTCGAGCTCGATCTGCGCCGCGCAGTCGCAATGCAGAATGAATTGAGCGTTCATTTTTCCTTTACCGGCAAGAACAAGAAGGGCGAGCCGGACAACCGCGAAGAAGATGCCAGCGCCTCGTTCGTGGCCAGTCCACCGAAACACACCTGGTGGGATTACGAGACCATCATGTGGCAGAGCCACACTGCCGACCAATACGCTGTACTCAAAACTCTCGGCATCACCGCCGCGATGCACCGCGGTAAACCAGTAGATTTGCCGGAATACCTCGCGAAGAAAGATTTGCCGCAAGATCTCTTGAAGAATGATCTGCGCTGGTATCTGGAGAATATTGCGACCGACTTCTACGCCGAATACCATCGATGGTTCCCTGATCGGCCAGTGAACTGGAAATTTAAGGAGGCGAAAGAGCTCTACGCAAAAGATCCCTTGAGTAAGGAGGCATTCAAGCGGCACCCGAGTCTGTCGGACCCAGAATGGCTCAAGACAATTCATGATCGGCTGGTCGCTTGTGCGCGCATCAACGCTCCCTACCGGCCTCTTTTTTATAACCTCGGCGACGAAAGCGGTATCGCCGACTTGGCTGCGTATTGGGATTTCGACTTTTCCGACCAGTCACTGGCCCAAATGCGGACTTGGCTGAAAGAGCGATATGGCACGCTGGCCGCTCTCAATCAACAATGGGGCACGAACTTCGCCGCCTGGGACCTAGTCACACCCATGACCACAAACGAGGCGATGAAGCGGTCGGATGACAACTTTTCCTCCTGGGGAGACTTCAAGGAATGGATGGACATCTCTTTTGCCAATGCCGTCAAGATGGGAGTGGACGCAGTTCACTCCGTTGACCCCGAAGCCTACGTTGCTCTTGAGGGAGGCCAGGTGCCCGGCTGGGGTGGATATGACTACTCTCGGCTGGCAAAAGTTCTACCCGCCATGGAACCGTACGATATCGGCGGGAACATGGAGATCCTCGAGTCGCTGAATCCGAAACTGGTGAGGCTGATCACGACCGGGGGCAGGGGTCGGGAGGAAAAGTGGCGCCTCTGGTATGAGCTTCTCCACGGCAACCGCGGGCTCATCGTCTGGGACGACAAATACCAATTTGTCAACCAGGACAATACTGTCGGCCCCCGAGGCAAGGAGTCGGCAGCGTTCTACACAGAGTTGATCAGCGGCATCGGCGCTCTTTTGATCAACAGCGAGCGACAGTCTGATCCCATTGCCATCCACTACTCCCAGCCCAGCCTGAGAATCGAGTGGCTGCTCGAGCAGCGGCCCAAGGGGGAAGCGTGGGTCAAGCGCAGCTCGGCTACTGAGGAGGGCGGCGACTTTCAACGCCTGCGTGAATCCTGGTGCCGTTTGATCGAAGACCTGGGCCTACAGTACCGGTTTGTCGCCTATGATCAGGTTGAAGACGGTGAGTTACTTCGGGGCGGCTATCGCGTCCTGATCCTGCCTCACTCGACGGCCATTTCACAGGCGGAAGCAGATGCCATGCTCAGGTTTGTTGAGCAGGGAGGAGTGTTGATCGCCGACGGTGAGCCCGGAGTGTTCGATGAGCATGGCCGGAAACTTCCACGACCGTTGCTCACTGACCTGTTCAGCGGCGCGCACAACGGCCCCGTTACCGAACGCGCCTTTGGACAAGGCAAGGCAATTTATCTGAGCGCAGGAGTGCTCAACTACTATCGCGACCGGCTTCTGGGCAAAGAACAGGGCACGCTCCACCTGGTAAGCCAGCTGTTCAAAAACGCAAGTGTAGCTCCTCATTTTGCGGTCACGGAATCGTCCGGTGAACCTGCGGTCGGGGTTGAGGTTCATACTTTCAAGAATGGCGGAGTTCACATCGTCGCACTGCTGTCCAACCCCCAACTGTACATAGAAGACCTCGGTCCTAAAGGAACTATCTCAAACCAGCGCTTCGAGAAGCCGCGGGCCGTGCTCCTTACCCTGCCGGGGGGTTCTTACATTTACGACGTCCGGACGGCGAAGTCTTGGGGAGGAAAAAAACAGGTCACGATCGAGCTCGATCCGTACGAACCGACGATTCTCTCTGTTTCACTCCTTCCATTGCCCACGCTGGTTGTCTCCGCACCGTCTCGCCTCGGCCGAGGACAATCCGGTCAACTGGGATTGAGTTTTTCTGGGGCGTCACCGGCTGCAACGCATGTATTCCGCGTGGACGTACTCGATCCCGCAGGCAAAATCGCGCCGCAATATAGCGGCAATGTGCTCGCTCCCAATGGCCGAACAGGCAAACTTCTGCCTTTAGCGCTCAACGATCAGGCTGGTAACTGGACGATACGCGCCAAAGATCTGCTGACCGGCCAAACGCAAACGAAATCACTCGAGGTTTTCTGAATGGAAACGACACTCAGGACACTCAGGATGAAATCCATCGATCGCAGGGAATTCTTAGTAGCCGCTGGCACAGCCGCTGCCATGCCAGTCTTCGGGAACGCACTTACGCCGGCCGCAGGCGGTTCAACCATATACGCCCGGCTCTTCGTCGGATGCTGCGCCTACTCTTATAGCAAACACCTGACCGCGGGGACCATGGCAATGGAGGATTTTTTTCGGAAGGCGGTCGAGTTAGGGGTTCACGGTGTCGACGTCACAACCTATTGGCTGAAGTCAACCGATCCAGAATATCTGACCGCGTTGCGTCACTTGGCATTTAAGAACGGAATGCCGTTCTCGGGCGCCGCGATTCGTACGGAAATGTGCCAGCCGGACGCGACCAAGCGGGCGGAAGAGGTTCGCAAGATCCGGGCCTGGATCGATGCTACAGAGGTACTGGGAGCGTCACATCTGCGCGTCTTCGGCGGCGAGCTTCCCAACGGCGCCACAGAAACACAGGGTGTCGACTGGGTGGTGGAGACGATGAAGCCAGCATGCGACTATGCCGCCAAACACGGGATCACTCTGGGAATCGAAGATCATGGCGGAATTACTGCCCACGCGTCTACAATTTTGGAGATCCTTCGGCGTGTGGACTCCCCTTACGCGGGCATTAATCTCGACATCTCCAATTTCCACGCCAAGTCCGATGAAGATCAATATTCCGAAATCGAGGCCTGCGTTCCTCTTGCGACACACGCGCACGTCCGCGAAGTATTTTCCGAAACCGAGCGACCCATTGACCTCGACCGAGTTTGGAAACTATTCGCAAGAGGCGGATACAAAGGTTACATGTCGGCAGAATACGAAGGCAAAGAAGATCCTATGACCGGCGTGCCGAAACTGATTGCGAAAATTAAGGCCCTTTGCAGCAAGTATTCGAGCGCCTAGTATTCGAGCGTCTAGTTGCGCTGACTCCAGCGATCAGATAGATAGGGTCCGACAAAATGAGGGTGCCATGGCTCGCATGTGCATGTATCGGTTCTGTGGCTTGATCGCGCTGGTAGTGATTTTGGGCTCGACGACGATTGCCGTTGGCCAGACTGCTCACACGAAGAAAGTTTTCATGATTACCGACATGGAAGGTGTGGACGGGATTTTCAACTCCGAACTCCAGTGCAACCCGTTCCAGAGTCCGCGATTCGAGGAGTCCAGGAAGCTCCTGACTGGCGAAATTAACGCTGCGGTAGACGGTTTGATGGAAGGGGGTGCAACGGAAGTCGTGGTCTGGGACGGGCACGATGCCAGCCGTACGCTCTCCACTTTGGATATCCACCCTAAGGCACGGCTGCTCATGGGCAGCCCGGTCTCGTCAACGCTGGAGCTGAATTCCTCCTATAGCGCACTGGTCTTCATCGGGCAGCATGCCATGGCAGGCGCAGAAAAGGGTGTGCTCGCGCACTCCTACAGCTCCGATGGTGTCCAAAATATCTGGGTCAACAACAAAACGGTAGGAGAAATCGGCGCGCGCGTCATGTTGGCCGGCACTTTCGGCATTCCGGTGGTGATGCTCTCCGGAGACGCCGCGGCATGCAAGGAGATACACGAGCTCGTTTCCCAAGCCGAGTGTGCGGAAGTGAAGTGGGGCGTCAGCCGGACGGCCACTTTCAGCCTTTCGCATCCGGCAGCGTGTTCGCTGATCCGAGAAAAGGCTCGCCGCGCCATGGAGCGCCTCGCCGAGTTCAAGCCTTATGTGCTGTCCGGGCCGGTGGAAGTGAAAGTCCAATTCACGACCAAAGCCACACCCGATATCCAACCACGCGCAGGCATTGAACAGTTGGACGAGCGCACATGGGTTTTTCGTGGGAAGGACATTATTGAAGCGTGGCTGAAATACTCCAGTTTCTGACACAGAGAAGCCTGCAGCGCCGAGAAAGAGCGGCCTTCGAGGGCAGCGTAAGGGATTCGTGAGCTTCAGTCCCCGTGGCACGACTCCACCTTCGACTCGAAGCGTCATTTCTCGACAAAATCCACATATCCCTTCTCGCGCAGAAAGCGGAAATATCCGACGAAATCGAAATCCGTCGGCCCCAGTTCCAAGCGGGTCAGGTGGATGACCTCGGCAAGGTTGCGATGGCCGTCACACCAGTAGAGGGCAATGGTGGGGACTCCTTCCCATGCCCCTGAAGGGTAGCCCTCACGTTGGTCGGGCGGAATGTCGTCGAGCGGCAAGGTCCCATAGCGCTTGCGCCGAACCACAATTTTGGCCGCCTCCTTCAGTTGAGGGTCTGCGGCCGCGATCGGTTTCATAGGCGCCTTGAAGCCAAGCTCCAGAGCTCGGCGATCAATAGCGTGACGCACTCTGTTGGTTTGCTCCTCCCCGAATCGGCGAAGGCCCTCAACTATCGGAGTCAGGTTTTTTCTTGCCTCCTCGCGTCGCGGTTCCGGGATCAGCCGAAGAACTGAGAGAACGGACTCGGTTTCGCGATCAACCGAATATGTGACGCGATCGATTGCGTCCTGAAGCCGGCGTGCGAGGCTGTCAGCTTCGTTCGTCGTGGGGACGCGGTCCAGAAACGACGCCGCCGTATCCAAAATCTGTTGGTAGCCCCGGGTCTGGCTCAGTTCCGCCAGCCACATCGCCTCGGACTCTCCCGCATTGGCCAGGTAGTAGAGAAAAGCCGCATTCACAGTTGCGATATCGCGCAGCGAGCGCGGATCCACCCGGTCTGGAGTGTCTTCACTGTTATGGTGAGTTTCTACTCCGCTGCCGCTGTAACCCCACACTGTCGGAACATTGACCGTGGGCTCGCTTAAATAGGTGTCGGTTCCACTCATGAATGTATGTTCATGCCAGAGCCGATGGACCTGGGGAAAGTACTCCTGAGCGACCCGCAAAATGAACGCATCCGTATAGGATTTCGCCACGTGTGGATTCATGTAAAAGGTGTACTCGGTGCCTGCCAAATCATAGGAAGCGGCCGGCGTGTCCATGCACAGCGCCGCGACCGTGCGGCGCATTCGCTCAGGATGGGTCTGGATGTAATGCATCGATCCGTACAGTTCACCCATGATGAACAGTCGTATGCTTCGCTTCGGGCGCGGCAATTTGCCGGAGGCGATCAGCCGATTGAGCGTCGCCAGCGACTCGAGCATTGCCGCGACACCGGTAGCATTGTCCTCAGCACCTTGCTCGGAGGAGTGGCCGAGGGTCAGCACTTCTTCGGACCCGGTTCCGGGAATCACGCCTGTCACGTAGGGATAGACGCCGTTGTAGTAGCGAGTGTCGACTGTGGCCTTCACGCGCACCGCACCATGTTCTGCCAGGAGTTTCTGAACCAGGGCGGCTTGCCGGGGAGTGATCGAGAAGGAAAGCAGGGGGGTACTTGCCTTGGTGAACGCCCAACCATTGTCTCCCCAGGCATTGATCCACTGCCGGCCGTCCTCAAGCTTGGGATTCTCAGTGAAAGCATTGATGGCGCCCGTGGCCCCGGCCCTCACTAGTGCCCACTTAAAATCTGCGGGATTCCGGCTGGTGAGTACGAGCTTGCCCCGGAGCGGCATGTGCGCGATCTTGGCGGGGTCGGTCTCTTTCAGTTCCAATACCTCGGCCGTCACACCCTCAGGGGGCGTCGAACCGCTCCACATGCCGAGCGAAGTTGGGACTTTCTGAAAGTCGGCAAGGATAGCCTGCTCAGCGGGAACGGGGGGATCAACAATTTCCAGCCGAGCCGACTTCGCGTCCCAGGCGAGTGGCATCGTCCAAAAACCGGCCTGAGTTGTGCCATCCGCCGGCGCCCCCAAAAGCTCGACATTCTTCAGGCCAATCTCTTCCATGGTCTTTTTCAGGAATTCCGCTGTCTCCTGGAACTTGGGGTAGGTGAACCAGCGGTCGGTCGAGTACACCTGCTGCATGAAATCCATGGCTTGGCGGGGCTCGATTTCGGCGCGGATGGCCTCGACCAGTTGCGCAAGGTCCACAGGCGCCGCGGCCAGCGCCCCTGCCCAAGCGAGCGGGAGAAAGACGATAACGAGTGCCTTGATGGGTCGGCGAATAAAGCGTCGCGCAGCGGTCATTCAGGTTCTCGTGGACTTCGAAAACGCCGTGTACAGTCTACCTCTATATATACTCGCGCAAATATTTCCCAAGGCTTGGCGCGCTGATGCCCCGAATTTTGAGCTGGCGGGCGAAGCATCCGGAAATGACGGTGTTACACTGCTGCACGCTGGGTCGGATCTCGGGCTTCTGGGCCGCGAATAGGACGAATTCGATGCACCCTTCATCAATTCGCTTGCATTGGGTGCGGGTGCCGCTATGGGACCCTTTTCGCATCTCCAACGGCGAAGTTTCCGTCAAGGATGCGATCCTGGTCCAGATCGAGGCGGGAGGCACAACCGGCTGGGGCGAAGCTTCTCCCCTGGCGGGGTCTGCCTATTCCGGAGAAACTCCGCAAAGTACCTGGGACTTTCTGCGCCAGCGCCTGGTTCCAGCTTTACTCGAGCAGCCCGAACTTGATCCGCTTCGTTGCTTTGAACGTTTATCGAACTTTCCGGGAGAACCTTTTGCAAAAGCAGGACTGGAAGGGGCGGTGTGGGACCTCTATGCCCAGCAGAGCGGCGTGCCGTTGTGGTTCTTGCTGGGAGGCCATAAGCGGCCGCTCGCGTCAGGAGCGACAGTAGGACTCATGCCAGACCTTTCTGAACTCTTGAATCCGGTGCAACGGTTCCCCCGCCAGGGCGGGATGTGGACTTGGTGCGCGCCGTGCGCCGGCGCTTCGGCAACATTTCCCTCATGGTGGACGCAAACACGTCCTACCAGCTCGACGACACAGGCATTTTCGAGGAACTGGACCGCTTCGACCTCATGATGATTGAACAACCTCTGGAGCGGGAGGCCTTGACCGAACATGCTGAGCTTCAAAGACGATTGCGCACATCCATTTGCCTCGACGAATCGGCTCACGATCTGGAGTCGGTCGGCTCCATGTATTCGGCAGGGCAGCGCGCGTATCCTCAACATCAAGGTGCAGCGCATTGGGGGCGTCTGGCCGGCGCGCCAGGCGCACGACCTGGCGCGAGCTGCCGGCATTTCCTGCTGGCTCGGGACTATGCCGGAGTTGGGGATCGCCTCGGTGCAAGGCCTACATCTGGCGACACTTCCGAACTTCACGCTGCCCTCCGACGTTGTGGCTTCGGAGCGCTGGTTCGTCGATGACATAGTCGGTCCGCCAATTTCGATTACGGAGACTGGTTTCATTTGCCTTCCGGATGGCGCGGGCATGGGATATCGAGTAGCGGCCGACAAAGTCGTGCAATACCGCACTCGCTTCGAGGAACTACGAGCATGAGTTCACTTTCTGTCCTGGAGTGCCGTAAGAGTTTGATGCATGGTCTCATTCCCGCCGTGCCGGTGCCTTTCACTGCGTCCGGTCAGATTGATGCGACCGGGCAGCAGCGATATGTTGCGTACATGGCCAGTCAGCCGGTGGCTGGAGTGGCTGTATGGGCTCACACCGGACGCGGTTTATTACTAAGTCGCGGACAACGGATTCAAGTCCTGCGCGCCTGGCGTGACGGTCTGGGATCGGGAAAGTTGCTCATCGCAGGAGTAGGTGGTTCTCTACAATATGCGCGTGATGGCGTGGCGTTTGTTAATTCCGCACTGAGCATGGCCGAAGACGCTCTGGAACACGGCGCACAGGCTTTGATGGCTTACGCACCGACGCCCTTTCGCCAATCGAACCAATGTGAAGATCTAACGCTTGATTATCATCGGCAGTTGGCGTCGTTGGGGGCTCCGCTCGTTCTCTTTTATTTGTATGAGGCCGCAGGCGGTATCTCCTATTCCCAAGGACTCCTGCGCGAGCTCCTTGCGCTGTCCGAAGTGGTCGGAATCAAGCTGGCCACGCTCGATAGCGTGATGACCTTCCAGGACGTCGCCTCCCTGATTCGCCGAGACTTTCCGGAAAAGTTGCTGATCACCGGGGAAGACCGTTTTCTGGGCTACAGCTTGATGTGCGGAGCGGAGGCCGCTCTCATCGGCATGGGCGCTGCCTGCACTGGACTACAACTCGATCTGATGCAGGCTTTTTTCCAGGGACGATCCGCCGAGTTTCTTACGCTATCGCGCTTAGTGGACGAGCTGGGCGAAGTTCTTTTTGTTTCGCCGATGGAAGGCTACATCCGCCGCGTCCTGTGGGCACTGGTCCAGGAGGGCATCATTGGACGCGAATCCAGTTACGATCCCTGGGGACCAGAGCTGCGCGAAGATGAATTCCCTGAAATCAGCAGTGTTCTTCGCCGAGTAGGTCAGCTCGAACCGACAAAAGGAAATTGAGAAATCCTTATGTGGGAGTTGCTTCCTCCAAGAGTCCGCCTGGTTGGCGCTCCGTGCCTCAACGAACGCAATACGCGACAACTCGCGCAGGACTTCGACAAGTTCCGTAATGGCCTCCCGCGGCCCCTCGAGGCTTATATCCTTGCAACCTACGGCGTTGACCTTGCCACCGAGTATGCAGGCTTGCCAGTCAAGAACCCCTTTGGCAAGGCTTCTGGACAACTTTCGCTTGCTGCCCATCAGATCGAGCGCGATGCCGCTGCTGGGCTGGGCTTCGTCATTTTAAAGACCCTCGTCGCCCAGGACCCAAGCGGCCGGCAGAGCATGCGAGAGTGGGCCATTCCTGAGACACGCATGCTCGTCGAACCCATTCACGGACGCATGGGCGGGGAGGGATGGACCGTCACATGGAAAGGTCGGGGCTGGTTTGACAGCTTCGGCGCGTACCGGCACCTTTTCGGCCAAGCGCTGAACGTGGGGCAAGCGTCGAACATGCTGGTTGTGCCCTCCGTCAACTATCACCTGCCGGGTGGCAAAGAGACGTTCTGGAAGCAGGAGGAATACACTTTCACCACGCTCCGCTTGTTCGAGACCTGGAGCGAGGTCTGTGGCGACCGGCCGATGCCTCTGGAGAAGGATTTCAGCCCCACCTTGGCAGGCGATGAGCGCGCCACCCAGCAGGCGAAGATTGCGGAGTGGCTACAATCGGTTCCCGGTCTCATTCACCGCGCTGCGCCTGGCAAGGTTTGGGTTGGGCTGAAAGTTTTTAATACGCTTTTTGATGACCATTTCCAGGTTCAAATGCTCGATGGCGTACACGGCCCACCAGCGGGTGACGATCGTGCAGATTTCCTGGTTTATGCGAACCGCCTGTTCGATCCGGCTAAGGAATTTGAAGGCAAGCTGGGGGTCGCTTACGGTGGTCCTGATCTGAGTCACCGGAATCTGGCCGTGCTGGAGAAGTTCTTGTCCGTCCGGTCAGACGCCGACGCGCGCACGCGACAACGAGACTTGGTAGACCACTTACCGATTAGCGCTAGCGGTGACATTCACTCGGGTCGCATAGCAGCCGAGTATCTTCTGCGCGGTGCCTCGAGCTTCCAGATGCACACTATCTTCCAATTGCCCAACGGGCAATTCTCCATGCCGACCGGGAGCAAGACCGAGAGGGCGTTACATCGCCTGCTCTTTCATCCCCAGGATGGCTTCATTCCCTGGCTGTTGGACCTGAAAGAAACCTTTGGGTGGAAACAGGAAATGAACATCCAGCAGATGGCCAAGTGGTGCCAGAATAACTGGAAGAACGTTGAAGAGTTGACTTCGGAGAAGCAGAACGCATAATCACCCACAAACTGGGAAACCGGTTAGTTGGGAAACACTGATAAATTTTCATCTCTCCATGCGCGTATTCTACGGCTGGTGGATTGTCCTCGCTGCGTTCCTGAATCTTTTCTTCTCGGTCGGTATCGTCTACTACGGCTTTCCGGTCTTCTATCCTTCGATGGTCGATTCGCTCGGCTTCACCCGGGCGCAATTGACCCAGGGCTTTCTGGTGGGATTCGTGGTGGCGGGTCTGCTATTCGGGCTTTTGGCAGGCGTCCTCATCGACCGATTGGGATCTCGTCAGGTCATCCGAATCGGCATTTGGTGTGTTGGCCTGCCGCTGATCGGGATGGGAAGCATGACGCGCCTGTGGCAATACTACCTGCTCTGCATCATAGAAGTGGTCGGTTACGTGCTGACCGGACCTATTCCCAACCAGGTCTTGATCTCCAACTGGTTCCGGCTAAAGCGTGGCCGCGCCATGGGTGGCGCCTATCTGGGATTAGGCGTGGGCGGTGCAATTTCCCCGCTTCTGATCAACGGCCTAATTCAGAGCTTTGGTTGGCGGCACGCCTTTGAAATCATCGGAGCACTCATCCTGATCGTTCTCTTCCCAGTTTCCCAGTGGATCACGCGCTCCAGCCCGCGCGACTTGGAACTTCTTCCTGACGGGATCTCCCCGGCTGCTTCCCCGATTGAACCCGCTTCGGGCGCGGGAGGGTACGTTGTTGGAGTGGAGGTAGCGCAAGCTGTGCGCAGCGCCAACTTTTGGTTGATCGTGGCTGGCTGCACTTTGACCATCGGCGCCATCGGCGCCGTGACACAGCACCTGATCCTCTTTCTCAAGGGCCAGGGATATTCCTTGAGCGGCGCTTCCCGCGTATCGAGCGCGCTGCTGGTTTCAAGTCTTGCGGGCCGGGTGATCGTCGGATACTTTGCCGATCGCTACAGCATAAAAAATGTGATGGCATTGTTCTACCTGGTGCTGGCGCTGGCAATCCCATTGCTGTTCGCGGCCCAGCGGCCTGCCGCCGTCTGGGGGTTCGCGCTGTTCTATGGCTTTGCCATGGGCGCCGACTACATGTTGATTCCGCTGGTTACGGCGGATTGCTTTGGATTGTCGGCCCTGGGCAAACTCTTGTCTTTAATCATCATGGGATATTCCATGGGCCAATGGTTTGCACCCTGGCTGGCAGGGAGAATCTTCGATACCCGCCACAGCTACGATCTTGCCTGGATCATTATGTCTGCCGTTGCGGCCGTGGGTGCTGCGCTGATCTATGCGATAGCACCGGATCGGCAGGCGGTCGCCCGCCAAAATTCAATACGCGCAGGCGAGTGCGCATGATTACAGCCGCTGCTTATACCAGAAGTTTGCTAGCCGGCATTTTTAGAAAAACACGCGGGAAGACCAGGGCGCTTTATTGTAAAACCAATATCCACCTGAGCGGATCGTTAATCGATAGGAGGTCACCACATGGCAACCGATAAAGTATGTAAAGACATCTCGCGACGGAGTTTCATGAAGCGTACCGCGGTGGGAGGTGCGGGACTCGTAATTGGGACTCAAATTCTGAGCCGGGACCTCGATGCCCGCACACCGAAAAGTGCGAACGCTACGATGATCGGCGTCCCGTTCGAAGCAAGAGAACGCGTGCGCCTGGGAATTATCGGCGTAGGCGGACGCGGAACCAGCCTGTTACAGGATCTGCTCGCCATTGAAAAGGTTGAGGTCAAGGCAATCTGCGATCTTGTGCCGGAAAAAGTCGCGCGCGCTCAAAAAGCGGTCACGAACGCAGGCCAGGCAGAGCCCGCCGGCTTCAGCAAGGGCGAATGGGATTTCAAGAACTTGACCCAGCTCGAACTCGATATGGTCTACATAGCCACCCCTTGGAACTGGCACGTCCCCATGGCCCTCAGCGCCATGAAGAATGGCAAGCACGCTGCCGTCGAAGTGCCCGCCTGTACGACATTCGAAGAGTGCTGGGACCTGGTCGATACCTCCGAAGCCACTCGCAAGCACTGCGTCCTTCTGGAAAATTGCTGTTATGGCTCCAGCGAGATGATGGTCTTGGGCATGGTGCGTGACGGACTCTTCGGTGAAATCACGCACGGAGAGGCGGCTTATCTCCATGACTTGCGCAGCATTTTAACGTCGAGTGAGGGAGAAGGCCTGTGGCGCCGATTTCCGCACATGAAGCACAATGGCAATCTGTATCCGACGCACGGATTAGGTCCCGTCGCTCATTACATGGACATCCATCGTGGCGACAGGTTCGACTACATGGTTTCGGTAAGTTCCGCTGAAGCCTCGCTGAGCGCCTATGTCAAAGCGAACTTCGCTGACGGGGACCCGAAGCGCAGCGAAAAATACATTTGCGGTGACATGAATACCAGCATCATCAAAACCGTGAAAGGCCGTACGATTATTCTGCAGCATGATGTCGTCAACCCACGGCCTTACAGCCGACTGAACTCGATCTCGGGCACGAAGGGCGCGTTCGCCGATTACCCGCCGCGTATCTTCGTCGATGGCCCAAAGCAAGAGGACTGGCAGAACATCGATGCGTTTCGCGACAAGTACGAACACGCACTCTGGAAAACGACCGGAGATCTGGCTCGCAAAATGGGTGGCCACGGCGGAATGGACTACATCATGAATTACCGGCTGATGGATTGCCTGAAGAGGGGTCTGGTGCCCGATATCGATGTCTACGATGCTGCCGCATGGAGTGCGCCCACTCCGTTAAGCGAAACATCGGTGGCACAGAATGGCGCTCCCCAGAAATTTCCTGATTTCACACGCGGTAAGTGGAACGCCCGCTCAGATTCGACAGGCTTTGCACTTCAGACTTGAGGGTGATTGAAGCCTGCTATTATGCTCGCAGCGTTCCTTGCCTGCTGATAGGACCTATCATGACCGAAGCCGTGCAGCTTGAGAGTCCGGTGAAAGAAGCGGCTATAACCGCACCTGAACCCAAGCCCGAAACCAGCACCCGACTGGTATCACTCGATGGATTCCGCGGCCTGGTAATGACCCTGATGCTCGCCGAACGCATGCGTTTGCCCGACGTCGCGCGCGCGTTTCCGCACAGCGCGTTATGGGCTGTGATCGCCTTCCATACCGAACATGTCGAATGGCAAGGATGCTCGCTGCATGACCTGATCCAACCCGCCTTCTCGTTCTTAGTGGGCGCTGCACTCCCCTTTTCGATCGCGAGCCGAAAAAGCAAGGGGCAGACTTTCACTCAGATGCTTGGCCACGCGGCCTGGCGCGCGCTGCTGCTGATTGCTCTCGGAATCTTCCTTCGCTCAGTGGGATCACGTCAGACCTACTTTACATTTGAGGACACGCTGACGCAGATCGGATTGGGTTACGTCTTCCTGTTTCTGCTGGGATTCGCGCGTGTGCGAACGCAAGTGGTGGCGCTGGTGCTGATTTTGATTTGTTTTTGGGCAGCTTTCGCGCTTTATCCACCGCCAAGTCCGAATTTTGACTATGCCAGGGTCGGAGTTTCGCAAAACTGGAACCACAACTACACCGGATTTTTATCTCATTGGAACAAGAATTCGAATCTTTCGTGGGCCTTCGATGTTTGGTTCTTGAATCTCTTTCCGCGAGAACAGCCTTTTGTCTTCAACGAGGGCGGTTGGTCCACCCTGAGTTTTATTCCCACGCTTGGCACCATGATACTCGGGGCCCTGGCCGGAGAATGGCTCAAGGGAAAAGGATCCAAAGAGCAAAAGTTGCGAGGGCTCGTGATCGCGGGAGCAACCTTGTTGCTGCTTGGACTCGTGTGTCAATGGGTCGGTATTTGCCCAATCGTCAAAAGGGTCTGGACATCGTCTTACACGCTGTACAGCGGGGGCTGGGTAGTGCTGATCCTGGCCGGTTTTTATGCGCTAATCGAATGGAAAGGATGGCGGCGATGGGCGTTCCCGCTGGTGGTAGTCGGAATGAACTCGATTGCCGTGTATGTGATGAGTTGGACCATGACGGGCTTCTTCGGCGATGCCTTAGACCGCCATATTGGAAAGCCGATGTCGGCGATGGCAGGACCGGTGTTTCAGCCCGTCGTGCACGGCTTTGCGGTGATGCTGAGTTTCTGGTTTATCCTGCTTTGGATGTACCGGCGGAAGATCTTCTTAAAGATCTGAGCGATTGCAAAAACATACATTCCAATTCTTTTGGCAGGAGCCGCTCTCTAGGTCGCGGCGAGCTGTGCCCTCGTGATTTCAGAGTGCCGGACTGCGGAACGGATCACAGTTCGTCAGATACCTGAAAGCGTGTCCGAGAAGGAGTTGATTCGAAAAGCTCCGACGCAAGACCTGGCAGGTCGATTTAGCAATTGTGCCCCGCTACGACATTGTCATCGTGATGCGCTCCTGTAAACTGGGAAAAATTTTGGGGAACCCCAGAAACGGCCTCCTGATTCTCGCACTCTATGTGGCGAGCGTTTTTCCAGTAGTTGCTTCCGATACGCCACTCGGGGACGCCTTCCTGGGGCGTGATACGAAACCGAGCAGGACTTACTCCGCGTCCAGAGGATGCTAAAAAAGCTCCTTTCCATGCTGGGCGGACTTCCTTCCGAACCATCCCCATTACATGCCCGCATCACGGGCAAGATCGCGATGGATGGTTTTCATGTCGAGAAGTTGTCTGGCCCGATTCAGTATTTGCTCCGGGACGGAGCTTAAGACGATTGAACTTGTTACGGCACCGGGACTATCGGCAAAATCAACGCTGAGAGGTGCTGTGCATCGTGAAAAATCACGTTGGTGGCCGCCACAGGTTGGCGCGTGGAGAAGCCGTCTTCGCTGGTATTGAGATTTCTATCGAACCGAGGAAAGTTACTGCTGCTGACTTCAAGGCGCAACCGGTGGCCCTTGCGGAAAATGTTGCTTGTGGCCCACAGATCAAGGGTGAACTTGTAGGTCTGACCGGGGTTCATGAACTGCGGCTGCTCCCGGGAATCGCGGTAGCGCGCGCGGACGATTCCTTCGGTCAGGTTCTGTGCGAAACCGTCTGGCCATACGTCCACGAATTTTGCGGTAAAGTCGGTATCCACGGC
>Ga0209577_10001548_pt1 | contig 22711 bp, 22 predicted proteins | sample GraSoiAngelo_109_FD_185874 | JGI IMG/M metagenome (GOLD analysis project Ga0209577, IMG submission 185874) | Grasslands soil microbial communities from the Angelo Coastal Reserve, California, USA - 14_0903_12_20cm (SPAdes) (version 2) | ecosystem: Environmental > Terrestrial > Soil > Grasslands...
TTCAAAAACGTCAAACTTTACGTTTGGGAATATGTCAGAAAACGCGGCATGCAACTCTTCATGTTGAGTTTGATATCCATCAGCATTTCTTATTCTTAGTAGTGTTTCACCTAGTTGTTGATAGCGGAGGACGAATTTCCCTTAGTATAACGATCGAATGTGCTAAGAAATATCTAAGAAGATGCCAAAAGGTGATATTATGTTCTGACGTTCTCGTAAGCCCACAAAAATCCAATAATTCTACTACATAAATTTCAGGTTTGTTAGGGTTATATGATGCTCCTGCATAATTATATGGAATAGCAATGTTTATCCCAGCAATGACAAAGAATTCAGAAACGTTACCATGTTTTAGTAACAACGACTTAAATTCACTCTGCTGTAATAGTTTATCAAAGGTGAATTTATGTGAGTTATAAAATATGTTTTCGGTTTCACCGTGTATGTTTTTAGTGTTAGAAACCAATTCATGAAGCTCCTCTCCATCGCTAGGAAGACTTGCTATGTATCCGATATAATGATCGTCTCCACTTTTCCATATAGCAAACCCATTTTCAAATCGTGCAAAAACTAATTCCGGCTCTTCTGTTTCATTCGGAGTTGTAGGCCAATAAATCATCAATGTCATCTTTCTCAATTTGTCATCGATTGCGTTCTTATCAAGAGCGCTTTTGAAAAGCAACTGCAGAAGCATTTTAATCTCATTTTGTGATAATAAAACCTCAATCCATAATGATGATGGTGCATCTTTGAACCTTGACAGAACTTCAAACATTCTTATTATATTTGTCTTACCTGAAGCGTTTGCACCAACCACGACATTATAATCTTCTAGGTTAATGTCTTCCGAAAAGTACGAATATAGATTGCTTATTCTTAGCTTAGTTATCCTCGTAATAGGAATAGCATCTCATTTATATAAAAAGTAACTCTTCCGTGCTTACCAACTTCTTTATTGCAGGAGTTAAATAAACTGTCTGCGAGAAAGATGATGACTCCTCGTGAACTTCTATTTATTTCCCATATCTTTTCATTGTCTGAACTGTCTCATCTACTTGCCAGATTGTCTTGCACTTCCTCGCAATCCTGATTGCGTCACGAAATGATCTTTTTCCAAGTCCTCTTAGTACCGAATTTGCAATATAGAGAGATAATTCTTCATCTTTAATTCCCTCTCGTCTTAATCGCTGGAGTGCGATTACTCTGAACTCATCATCTGAGTACTCTCTCATATAGTAAGTCTCAAATCTGTCCAATAGAGGTGCCAATATGTCGTGATTGTTGTTAGCAGTAGCAAAGACCCATGCTTTGAGCGCTATCTCATAACTTTCTGACTTCGTAGTCTTTGCTAGTCTTCCGTTCTCCATTAAATTAAGTAATGCAACCTGACCCTGACCAGATAGTTTGTCTATCTCGTCTAGCAAGACGTACTTAGGTTTTTTATCGTACAGAATTTGAAATACTCCTGCTTTACTTCCGTAACTTCCGTCAATAAGTACTGATTCTTCCTCAAAATGGTTTCTAATTTGCCTTAGAAATTCACTCTTACCACATCCAGGCGGACCTACCAGTAATATTCCAACTGGACTTACCGATTGAAGTGCTTTAGTGAATTCCTTTTTAATGTCCGTATAGCCTACAATATCGGCGAAAATATCATTTGATGAAGATACTGTTTTGATTTCCTTTGTATAGGTCGTTGCTATTGTGGGTCCTTTTAATGTAGTACTACATACCCCATTTTGTAACAAAGATGCATCTCCTACTGCGTGGAATGTGTAGCCATCTTCTGTCTGATACAAATTTCCATCTCCTAAATCGTAGAGTGATCCATCAGATGGAAATGGCTCTTCTGTCATTCTTTTGATTAGCCTGCTGATTTTGTTGGTCATCTCTAGGACAACCTTCCAACTAACCCTTTTGTAGGCCGTAGATCAGACCTCCCATTAATCCAGTTGCGCCAGCGATTGGGAATAATCCGATTTCATTTACTCCCGAACTTGCTACATGATTTTGTACTTGAATCGCTGTATGATTCATGATTGCAATTGTCTGATTCAATCCATTTTGTACCGCAGCATTTGTCGAATTACTTACTGCTTGCCAATTCACTTTTACCCAGCCGTTGTAGTCCATATATGCCAGTCCCATAAAGAATAGCCCGACTATTACAGCAAGTATCTTTGCAACTTTTTTGACAGTGTAGCCAAAAACGAAGCCTATTCCACCTGCTCCAAAGAATACAGCAGCGGGAGGACCGAATACTGATAATATATCCATTGTCATCGTTGTATTACCCCCTTTCTTTTGTGGGAAGCATGCCGACAAGAGTTACCCGCAAGTCTGTATCTATTGCATTCCTTCCAGAAATGCAATGCTGACTAGGGAAAACTACGCCCTTACACCTATTACACTCAGAAAGTTTCTTACCGTGGGATGCGCCTGCGAAGAAACCTCCACCAATTGTTGCTCCGAACGAATTCTTATTCTCAATATTCATAACTAGACTCCCCAACCTTGTGATAGTATACTATAACTACACTATATGAACGTTATGAGTATACATAACATACACAGCAGACCGTTAACATAAATAATCACAGTATGTCATAAAATATGATAACAATTGACATGCCAACACTGAACAGTAGTTTGAGCAAGACTGAAACTGAATTCATAGACAAACTCAAACGCAATGTTGATGTAAAAAAAGAGTACAAGAGCGATTATATCAGACAGTTGAAGTATAGGCTTTTAACCAAACGTAGATTGTTGACTAATGACTTATTGGAGATTAATGTCGTATTAGATAAGCTGCATTCTCTCTAATTATTATTAAATAATATCACTTTGGTATACAGCATTAAATCATTTGAACATTAATACCCAATCATTGGAATCGAGAGCATTGCTTGGACCGTGAATTACTTCCATGATTCTTTATTACAGGAAACAAAATTGTCTTAGAGACAAGTGGAAGAAGTCACACATTAAGAAGGTCATTTGAAAGAAAGACAAGAGTAATATGCGAAGCCGCTGCTCCAGATGGTCCTTGATCCATAAGAGTACAAATAGAATAATTTCATGATATATAATTCCTCGATCTATTTTACGGGCTGGCATCGGGCGCACTGTTTATCAATGCTCTGCTGACACTCGCTTTTGTGTTTGGCCCATTTCCGAATCTACCAAATGAAATCAAGCCAAATCTGCAAGAGGTCTATTATCTTCCGATTCCTGGTTCTATTGAGTATCTTTTGAACTCAGTATACAGTATTTCTTCAATTATATCATTCATATTAACATGGATCGCCACGGCCTTACTTCTGTATCCGTATTCTCGAAAGGTTGGAAGGATCAAATATTGGATTATTGTCAGTCTTCCGCTAGTTTATTTTCTAAGTCAATTCCCCTCACTATCTCTAAATCTTTTTTCACCTCTGCTTAAAGCAGATCCTGTCTTCTATAGTATCGTGCTCTCGGTGATCTTCATTGTCAGCAAGGCAGCAGGGGGAATACTTTTTGGTATTGCTTTTTGGCTAATGGCCAGAACTATCAGTCGCGAAAGTGTTGTCAGACAATACATGATTGTTGCTGCACTAGGCTTTGTGTTCTTATTTGTCTCAGATCAGGCACCAGTCCTTACCAATGCTCCTTATCCACCACTCGGACTCGCTTCGATTTCGTTTATTGGATTAGCCTCGTACATGATATTAATAGGAATTCATTCTTCAGCAATTTCTGTCTCAGAAGACTCAAAATTGCGTCAGACTATAAGAAGTTTGACTAAAAAAGAACCCAAATTATTGGACAGTATTGGAACAGCCCATATGGCACAAGAGATAGAAAAGAGAGTTATAACACTCACAAAACAAAATCAAGAAAGATTGGCTGAAGAGAGTGGTATTCAATCCTCTCTTACAGAAGATGATATGAAATCATATTTGCAGGAGGTAATTAGTGAAATCCAGAAAGGTCGTCAACAGAAATGATCACTCATAGGCCATGGCCACTCCCTCGATTGTCCTCGAAAAATTTGATTAGTGCCGGATGTAGTATAACAGGATTTCATAGTGTATTTTTCTTCAGGAAGATCAAATTAAGTCCAATATAGTTCGAAAACTATTGCCGTGCCTGTTCAACAAAATGAATCTCGAATGACAAACACAACCGAATAACAAACACGAATCATTGAATATCAAGAACATGATGGGTTCTACATTTTCTCATCTTCGATGTCTCTGTGCCTCTCCTCACTAAGAGCGTACCACCACTTTCTCTTTTTCTTTTCAATAATATCTCCAAAAGCACTCCTATCAAAGCCAAAATATCCTAACACTGTTTCAGCGGCTTCGAGTAGCATATCACGATATTTCTCTTTGTCATATTTTTGTTCTTCTCCTTGTTCAATAAACCCTAGAGGTGCGACTCTGCAAAGCTAATCCTACTCGATTAATGTCAGGGTGTCGAGTCAGATTCAGAGGACATAGACAGAGCAAACATAATCGTTATTCGAAAAGAAAACTAGAGAAGATATTACGTGGATAACTTTTAGTGAATTAATATTTTGGTGCTTCTTTTTCTATTAAGAGATTGTAAGCGACAACGCATTTGGACAAAAAAATGTAGGGGTTCAGACTATTCCCTTTACTTCGAACTATTGGTCATATTCTTGGCAGATGATGTCATGTTACTTTTCATGTTGCCACCTGTCATATTACTAGCAGCAGTCATATTCCCAGTCCTTCCACCAGTTTGATTTCCTGGCATCATAGTCATTGCCAAAGATGTTGTAGCAGTGCCTATACTAATTGCTAATACAGCTACTACTAGGACTGAAAGTACAATTGCTAATGATTGATTTTGTTGCATTAAGCACATTCAATTCGTAATTTATATAAGCATTTTTCCAAATTAACTCCATATTGGAATATTGTTTAATATTTAGTCAGGAATGATTCAGACATCAAATATATTGTGTCAAGGAGCTTGAAATAATACGCCGTATCATTCGAAGGAAGATCAAGAAGCAATCAGTAAAGTAGCTTCTAGACTAGATGAAGATGAAATCGTAGAAATCGTTGCAAGGCAGTCAAAATACAAACCAGGCGGTTCGGCGGTAACTCCATATACAATATTTGTCACAAACAAGAGAATAATTATCAGGAATCCCACGATGTTAGGCGCAAGAGAGAAAGTAGATTCTATCGCTTTTGATCAGATTACGTCAGTACAACTTGAAAAAGGAGTGTTCTCTTCCACAATAAAGCTTAGAGCATACGGGTACCAGGAAGATATAGAAGCTATCCCAAAATATAAAGCTGAACAAATTGTAGAGTATCTCAATAACGTCATTAAGAATCTCTCCGCAACAAGGTCCATGGGAGTACAGCAGCCATCCTTGGCTGACGAATTGTCAAAGCTTGCAAAGTTAAAAGAACAAGGTATACTTTCAGAAGCAGAGTTTTCGCAGATGAAACAGGACTTGATAAAGATGAAACGGGACCAAATGACATAGATTGCGGCCTTTTGCATGAAGTAATAGTAATTGTCTAATTAGCTGATTTCTCATAATCGTAGCTAAGAACAGTAGTAATACTTGTGAAACCACATATCTTGTATGTGGAAATCAAAGATCAAATCTAACATCTACATCATCGGAATGGTAGTCGGGTTAGTCTTAATCAGTACATTATTTATATTGCCGCTACATGAGAGCTGGTAAATTCGGCATCAGGATAGATTTAACCCTCTACTATCTTTATTTATGCGTGGCCAATTAACAAAATTGAACAATGTGCTGTCCCGTGATGCAGCTGCGTAAACCTGTTACTGATACAGTAACTAGAGGAGTATGGACTCATTCACACCTACTAGCGGGTAAAAGGAGGCTCAGAAACGAGTTTGCCCGTGTCAAGAAAAAATGGGAGTCATCCAATCATGTATGAAGGCAGCCAAAGAGCATAAAGTACATGTTAGAATATTGATGGCTCCAGACAAATCAACTGAACAAATTGTACAATACCTGAAACAGAATTATCCTGAGTATATCAATATAAGATATGTTGAAGAAGCTATAGGTACAAAGGACACCATTTTAGTGGTCGATAGAAAGCATTCGTTGGTAATGGAGCTCAGAGATGATTCAAAAACAACTTTTGACGAAGCAGTAGGATTATCAACATATTCTAATAGCAAAGCAGGTGGTTGCAATATTTGAGAAGTTATGGCAGCAAACTGAACTATATCAAAAGTTAAAGAAACAAACGAACAACTTGCAAAAGCAAACGAGGAGTTAAAACAAGCAGGTCGAATAAAAGACGATTTTATTAATGTAGCAGCTCATGAATTGCGTAATCCTATACAGCCTATACTTGGCCTAGCTCAAATTCTTCGCTCAAGAAAAATGCGGAGTGATTCTAGTCACAATAACAGCCTTACTATAGACGAAGATCACAAATTACTCGATATCATTATAAGAAATGCAAGAAAATTACTTCTTCTCGAAGAGAATATTTTGGATGTAGCTAGAATCGAGAACAAGTCACTAAAACTGGATATAGGGAATGTAATCTATACGATGTAATAGCAAGTGTTGTTCAAGATACTAGGGATCAAATAGATAACAGTAGAGTAGAGTTGCTCTACAACAAAGGGGAGGATGGTATTTTAGTGATACTGGTAGACAAGTCAAGATTAGAACAAGTTCTTTCCAATTTGTTAAGCAACAGTATTAAATTTACTAAAGAAGGAACGATATCTCTCAATGTGGAAAAAAAAGATAATCAAGTTCTTGTAACTGTTAATGATACAGGTCCTGGAATAGATCCTGAGATGCTGCCAAGACTATTTTCAAAGTTTGCATCAAAAGCCGAGAGAGGCGCAGGATTGGGTTTGTTTATCTGTAAAAATATAATCGAAGCTCATGGTGGGAGAATATGGGGTGAGAATAATGCTGGTGGTAAAGGTGCCAAATTTAGCTTTAGCCTATCCATAAAGGCATAAAGAGAGGCTGTAGCAACAAAGAGTCTTGCCCTGTCTCAATTAGTTAATTACATTCAATAGATATTTTGTTGCAGTTTGTTGCACTGTCACCTAGAAATATGCCCACGTTTGGAAACTCACACTCTCTCTGTAAGTAGCTCCCATATTTTTAGCGGTGCAACCCTTTCCTTACAATTCACTATGGCTTGTAGAAATTTATGTGAAAGATTTGATTCTAGATTTACTGTTGGTAAAGTCCGCTATGGAAATGGGAATAAATATTGTAGACGTTCTGAAGTATATTTCTTTCATAATGGCATATTTTGTCCTTGTTGCGACATGGGATTAAGAACGTCACCTACTAATAAAAGGGATAAAGAAAGGCTTAGGCAAATACAACTTAGAAGAGAAGATAAAAATGTGTTGGAGTGTAGCAACCATTGGAAGTGCTAATGCTAATGGTGAATTGATATCGTCGCTGGTACTACAAATACTGTAACATCATTGCTATTATCTATATTGGCATTATGACCATTCTTCTTTAGCAAATGGATAGTGACAGTTTTTAGGTCTGTGAAATGAGAGCTTATTGTTATACTTCCAGCTAGGTGTTTATCTTCATTACCTATAGCTACAACTGAAATGTAGTTAGGTGTATTTCCATTGTAGCTATTGCGTGTTAATGTCACTTTCAGTATATGTGGCGAATGCCTATCGACATCGGTTATCTTGATATTTTTTACATAGCTAGCATCGTTGTGGATATATACTCCTACTCCTTGATAGTGGTCAGTATTACGTTGCTTGTAGTAATGATGGTTATCAGATGCTGCAAAAGCAATTGATGGTGCTGTAATTGTTGATATGTATGGGGCGCTTACCAACATCATCAACACCATCATTGTTCCTGTAAGAATTGCCGTTATACTTGAGACTTCTATTCTATCGGCTTTCGGGTTTAACATCAAAATCAATAAGCTCATTCATATCACTTAAATTTAGTTTAACATAGTTTATGAGCTACGCCTCTAGATTCATCTTCAAGAATGAAATATCCACTGCAAAGCTATAGCTATTGCTACAGTTTTGTGATAGTAACTATCAGATTTTATAAAGGACAAAACATGATTCTAATAGGAATGCTGAGTTTCATAATGGGCTACTAATTCGTAATATTGGTTAGTATTAATTAACGGCAACGGGGCAATCTAATGAGGAATAGGAGACAAAAGAAGTGTTCGGCTTGAGCTGTAAGCTGAGTCTTTCTTAGTAGGAAGGAGGTGGAACGAATTACAAAAGGAGGCACTAGTGGGGAAGTAGAGTTGCATGAAGTCAACCTAGTTGTGTTGGCTTAACCTAAGAGATAACCTTCGATTTCACTCTGTCCACAGTTGCTTGCTTGTTGTGGTAACCGAAAAACAATATTATTATCTTCTCTTTTCGCTATAGTCCCATGTAGAATAGTAATTGGGTCTAATTTCTAAGATAACCGAATTCCCATCTTTAACACTACTCATAAGAGATGTCGCCATAGGATGTGCGAGGCTTCCAAGGTATCTGACCATTATCTTTTCGGCTATCGGTATATTATGATTGATGTCTTCATGGATTTTCACTTTCCCCTTGCCTCTAACTCCCTTGTACGGAGGATTCGGATTATCTACGCAATAGTAGACGATATTCCTTGTGTTCAAGTTTTCTATCTTCTTTGAACTCTTGGAAGTCTCAATGTAAAACCTATTGTTATTGGCATCAAAGTAATACCATGTTGGATGAATGTTTGGGTCTCCTTTGTTGTCAATCGTGCCAATGTGGATATTGAGCTTGCTATTGCCCAAAAAGTTCTTTATTTCATCCTCAGTTAATTCTGTGCCAAATCCTGGACTAGCATTCAGAATTCTCATTTTATTAAATGTAATATGGAAACATTCGTATATTTGTGATCATAGCTGGAGGAATTCTAGCGCCGCCGCTCCATGAGTTCATGGCCAGTTGAATCGTTGTGTCTTTTAGCATTCTGTATATCAATGAACTCCTTGTTGCATGGGAGGCAGTGATATGTTACTCTCACGTCAGAAATGATGCATCAAACTACAAAAAGTTTAAGTGCCTATAATCGATAGCATTTTAAGAGTACGGCGAAGCAGAAAGTAATAACAGAAAAAACTAATAGTATTGTGTTATAAAATAACAGATTATTCCCTCATACGCTCTAGAGAAAGATCATTAAGGATTAGGAACTTTCTGCAGCATGAAACTAATATCAGTTAAATGGTCATAGAGTCCGCAGGTAGATCCTTTCTTCTGCAACCTGATTCGCGAAGTTTGGTAAATAAAGTGTTTAAACAGCTTTCGGAAATAAGTTTCGGATGCAACATTCGCATGATAATAAAATAGTAGGACCAAAGACAATTCTACTATTAATAATTATTGCCACGCTAACACTCTCATCAGTAATAGTAATCTCAGAAACGCAAGAACAATTATTCGCAAAGAAAGGCTCACATTCATCTTCATCTGCTGCCTCATCTTCCTCTTCCTCACTTGGAGGAATAGGATCCTCATTTCCATCAAGTGGCAACGCGTCAACTGATGACAGCGGCAGTAGAAGGAGCACTACAGACTTTAGCAGTTCTCCGGGTTCGGTAGACCCGACACACTGTGATCAGCCGGGGTTTCCATCTTGCTATAATGTGGGTTATTCAGATGGCCAAGCAAATCAGGGGACGAGTTGTCCTAGTGGTCATAGTAGTGCATATTGTGATGGATATAGCGCCGGATCTCGAGCAGCTACTAGTAGTAGCTTGTCAAGCAATTCACAAAGCAATAACTTTGCTCCTGAAAATGGAGGAACTGGTTCTCCTGGGACAGGATCGGTCTATACTGCAAATCATCATGGATTCAAGTCCGCAGGCTCGAAAGTAAATTTAAATCAAGAAGCACAGATCAATAATAATGAAAACACGACAAATAATTCAGGTAATCATGCAACTAGCAAATCTAATATTCGTAATAATGCCAACGAGCTGCAGACCCTTTTGCCTGGTCATAAATCCAAAGGCCACAAAACGTTATCATCATTACATCAGAACTCCAATGTGAATGTTAACCAAACAGGTCAGTCAAACTCAAATCTTGCTGTAACAAATAGTTCGGGTAGTCATCTGAAAAGCGAGTCTAATATAGGCAATAATGCTCATGTAAACTCTAAGTTACTGAATCTACTATCATCATCTCATCACAAGTCGACGGGTGATACTTCTCAGCCAATAAAACAAAACTCCAAAGCTAATGTTAACCAAACAGGAGAATCTAACACAAGGGTCTCTATTACAAACAGTTCACATGGTCATGTAAACAGCAGGTCTAATATCGGTAATAATGTAGGAGTAAATTCCAATCTTCTGAACCCCTCACCATCGCATAAATCCAGAAGCCACAGCCCGTTCTCGGTGATCCAGAACGGTAAGTCAAATATCAATCAAACAGGCCTGACAAACACTGGCATTAACTTGACTAATAGTCCCAATAGTAGTGTAAGTAGCAAATCTAACATCAATAATAATGCCAAAGTCAATTCTAATGTAAACAATCCATCATCATCTTCTCATGCCACTTACCATTATAATCCATCTTCAATAAAACAGAAGTCCAACGTGAACATAAACCAGGCTGGCCAGACCAATACCAATGTCAATGTCACAAACAGTCCCAAGAGCCATGTAAATAGTCAGTCCAGTATAAGTAATAATGCTAATGTAAATTCCAAGGTAAACTCTAATAATAATAATAACAATCCATTCAGATATTTTGGTTCACAACCATCAGCATCTAGCGTAATTCAAAACTCAAAAACTACAGTCAATCAAGGAGCAGAGAATAATGCCAATATTAATGTCAATAATAGTCCTGGAACACGCGTATTAAATGAACAAACGATAAAACAATCAGTCAGGATAAATAATGAACTAAACAACATAATCAAAAATAATGAAGTAAACAACATAATCAAGCAGAATACTATTTCAGCTCCACAGCAGCCATTAACAGACATAGTAACAGTAAAGCTAGCGATATCCTCAATGTCAAGTGGCACGTTATTTCCACTCGCAGATGTAGCTCCTTACAGGTTAATTGGAGGTCATCTTACAGCTAATCTCCCAAGTAGCTCTCAGCAGAACATTGTAGTAGCCCAAGTTTCAGATGACGGCAGTATACAACACGCAGTGATATTGGACCTGAATCAAGTGACCGGATCAAATCTCGACCAGAATTCACTTTACGAAACAAGTCTGGGCTCTGATATTAGCGGCACAAATCCATTTACGGGAAATCAAGATGAAGTCTCTTCTATTACAAATCTCTTCCTGTGGAACAATAACCAGCAGTCAATAGTATTTGATAATGCAAACGGTGTTACAGTTAATTTGATATACAAGTGACGTGAAATATCCTCTGTTCAGAGTGCAATACTGTAACCGACTCCAATGATTCCAAATTTTTCTTCTCTTGAGTCATGGGAGATTGGACATCAGATCTATTAGTTAAGCCCGATGTAACTATGGTGAAGAGACGAGTAAAACAACAGGACAAGAAGAATAAGAGCAAAAGCACATGATGCCACCACACATTAGAAATAAAAATGAAACGTCATCATCCTCATTTTCATTTTTCGAAATTCTATGAGTCCAGAACATGAAAATAGGAAGCCGATTCTTCAAAGATATTAGGCGCCTAGACAAATCTGCTTTTGACCTCGCAGTAGGACTCAGAGCGGCAGCCTTTGTCATTGCACCGATAATTGTAGGTCTTGCAATCCAACAACCGGCCTTACTATTTGCATCACTTGGGGCTACTGTTCTGACGTTTACTGAAAGATTCATTCCTACGACTGCAACGCTATGAGCCGACAGGTAACAGTTCCCTGACCTATAACCAATCATAATTTAAGCTTAGCGCAATCCGATTGGTTATATTTCCTTAGTATTATAGTGGTTATGGATCGGACATATGAGCCCCTCATATTCTTCAAACTTTACTAATAAAGCAACATGAAAAATTCTACCAAGCTTCACATATTCGTTGATTACAAGTAAGTACAAAATTAATCTTGTTCTATTTTACTTTCAAGGAAATAATTTGAACGAGATAAAGAAAGACCACCATCTGCATATATCATACTTCCTGTAATGTAGCTCGCATCATCCGACGCTAGAAATAGTGCGATCTTTGCAATTTCCTCTGGTTGTCCGATTCTATGAAAAGGAATTCCTCTTTCCTTTTCTTCTCTTTTTCTTTCATCTCCAAGAAATTGGTTATTCATTACGTCCGTAGCTATTAAACCCGGCGCTATGGCGTTGACTCTTATTCCCTTCTCTGCCAGTTGGAATGCAACGGTTTTCGTGAGAGTTTTTACTCCAGCTCTTGAAGAGGTATACGGATCTACTCCAGACATTGACAAAGTATATTCATCCGCTTCTACCTTAGGGATTGATTCATAGGGAGCAGATATGTTAATAACTGAATATGGAGATGTTTTTCTAGTTCTATTTGGTTCTTCACTCTCTAATGCAACGTTGACTGTTTGTCTGATGCAAAAATATGCCCCCTTTAGATTAGCGTCCGCAACTTCATATTCCTCTAGGGTAAAATAATGAGATGCTCGCTCATATTGTGAATTAGTAGCAGTAGTTGCTATTTGATCCGGTTTTTTCGTAGCTACTTTTTCAGCTATAGCAGCATTGTTTATCAACACGTCAATTCTTTGAAACTTTTTTATTGTCTGCTCTATTAAAGATACACTGATTTCTTCTTGTGAAACATCTCCAATAACATATCCAACTCTAGTATTATCGCCAATTATCTTTGATATTTCCTCTGCCGTACTTTTTAGCTCTTCTTCTTGTTCTAAATCATTTATCATTACACAATATCCTGCTTTAGCAAATTCTAATGCAATTGATTTACCGATTCCCTTGCCCGAACCTGTTATCACTGCAACTCTTCTTCTACGGTTGTTCTTATTGTCAGTATATTTATCTGACATAATAGAAAAATTGATCGACAAAGTACATATATGTTAATGTATCCTAGTTCATGCAGTTGAAAACGGCTTTACATCTCATCCAATTTGAGAGATAGACTTCTTCTAGAATCTACACATGTTAACTATTCTTTATTTATAAGGCTAAACTTTCTGCGTTGTTAATTATTTCCTCTATATTAGCAATCTTAGTTGTAGTAGTTCAGCGAACGAATACTAGTAATTTAAATACGTGAAAGCATAACAATATATCGTATGAGAAGAAGAATGTATCCATCAAACGAACAGGTCATCGGTATAAGCCAACTTGCTTGTAGAAACAAGGTTTTATTGATTTGTCATGTACCTTGCAGGCTGTAAAGTGCCATGCTGATTCCAATGCAAAGAATACTGCTGCAAATCCAAGGCCAATGTATGCTATATTTTCTAACATATTTGTTCTAATATGTTTAAAGATATAAAGTTGTTGTATCTAATACTTAACAAATGTCAAGTTTGTAACTATGATAATTACTATTCTTAACGTTTGATATCAAAACCGCTGGAGGTATCGTTAATTTGTAAAGTTCTAATCTGTAACTGTGACGGTTAAGTTTCTCCTGCCAGTCTGCGAGTCCTACTTTCGAGTTACTCTGGTGATGGAATATGACCAAATACACTTTCATATTCTTCAATTTTAGTCGCAAGCCATTTGTGAAAACTCTTCATCTGCATAGGATCTTGTCGAACGATATAAACCGTATTTTCAAAGCTGATAAATTTCTCATTTTTTGGGCTGATAACAAATTGCGTGGATAGAAATAAATTTTGAGGATGAGGCATTGTGAAATATGCAGCGTAGTCGCTTCATAATAGCGTCGAATCGAGGTCCTGTTGAATTTTATCTGGACCAAGATAAAAGGCTTAAAGAACGTCGTTCTGCTGGAGGTTTGATCACATCACTAAGAAATGCGTATAAACTGAATCGAATGGATATCATGTGGATTGCATTGGCAATGACAGAAGGCGATCGTATTGCATCAAAACAAATACGTAAAGATATCAACCGAATAATTCGATCACAATCACAACTCTGTAGCGATAAAAAGATGCACTTTCAATATGTGCCTATCTCAAAGACTGCATATCACAAACACTATGATGTGATCAGCAATCAGCTTCTCTGGTTTTTGCAACACTACCTGTATAATCTCATACCAGAAGATACGTTTGTGACAAGCAATATTCAAGACGCTTGGACAAATGGCTACTGCGTTGCTAATCAAGCAATTGCTAATGCAGTATCTCAGGTGATTGACAGCGATAGCAACTCTGATATTTCTGTCGTAATGCTACATGACTATCATCTGTATTTGGCTTCAGCATTGATTCGCAAGCTTCAGCCATCATCTATTATCACACAATTCATACATATTCCTTGGCCAGATGTGCGTTGGTGGCATTCCTTACCAGGAAATATCGAATATGACATTTATAGCTCTTTGGTTGAGGGAAACAACATTATAGGATTTCAAACTGCACTTGATGCAAGAAACTTTATTGAGGGTGCACGTTCATCGCTTAAGGATGTTCTGGTAAATTTTGAAGAGGGAGTTATATCATGGAAAGATCATCATACCCATATCCGGGTATACCCTATCTCTATTTCTGTGACAGAGGAACGAGGGGTGGTACAGAGTGCAGCGGGTAAACAGGCAGCAGATAAAATAGTTCCGCTCTTGGGCGAGAAGACCATTATGAGGATTGATCGCATTGATCCCGCAAAAAATATCCTGAATGGCTTCATTGGATATGCAGAAATGTTGGAGAAGCATCCGGAGCTTTGTGGAAAGGTGGTCTTTTTGGCCTTTCTTTTGCCTACACGCAGAACTATACCTGTCTACGAACGTCATCGTTCGGATGTTATAATAACTATCAACAAGATTAACAGGAAATATGGTTCGGCTAAATGGAGACCCATCCGTGCGTTCTATGATAATGATAGGACCCGGACCCTATCTGCTATGAAGTATTATGATGTGTTGCTTATTAATCCAATTGTTGATGGCATGAATTTGATAGCGAAAGAAGGACCAGTTGTCAATCAACGCAATGGTGTCTGTGTACTATCACGCACCGCAGGTGCATTCCAACAGTTACATGAGGCCGTCATCCCATTATCACCAATGGACATAGTAGAAACAGCTAATGCACTATACAAAGCCTTGACTCTATCGGACGAAGAACGTAACACAAAGTGGAAACTAGCACGCCAACTGATTGAAAGGGATGATCTTAATTTGTGGTTCAAATGTCAAATCCGCGATATCGATAAATTGCTAGATTCTTATGTACGTGAAAGCATTCAAAAACAAGCTTTATGATGGTTATGTTAAGTTATCAGAGAACCTGCCAACTCTTTTGAGATGAGTATTGTTTTTTATGTGCTTCTTTGGATTCCTGTGATTGTGTTACTTAGTAAGTTTGAACAATATGAAGGGCCTATATGTCCCATCCATAACCACAATAGTACTACCACCGCAAGTGGCTTCTATTTTCTCATCCTATAAAGAACGTAAACAAAAGCAAATGGTAATCCAGCAACAAAATATGCCAATTCATCTATCAATGGCGAGAAGGCAAGTACCATTCCAAGGTCGTCAAACGACTGGAGCATAAACTACCTCGGTGGGTGCAATGAAGTAGATGACTTGTAAAGGCATATGCATCAGATACAAAGCTGGGAGACAAGGTTTTGGTGGCCTTCGCTATGCTATGAATCAGAGGAGATGCCAAACCTGTGAGATTTTTCTATCCGCTTAAGGCCAACGCTGTCCGTGTTGTCGGAACTGTCTCAGGTTAAGGCCTAGACTGAGGAAGGCTAGGTATAAAGTAAGTATAAAGTAATGCGAATACAAAGAGCAATGAACAAGGCATAGCACTCGATTCTAGGTAGCTTATGAGCGGTCATACCTTTAATTGTTAATAACCTTGTTTAGCCGTAACACTAATCAATGGTAAACTGTCCTGGTTGCAAACAAGAGTTTCCGGCATCAAATATCTGGGCTGAGGTCATTCAGGCTAAAGATTTTGGGGCCTTTCGGTGCCGGCTTTGTAATCGTTGGGGTCAGTAATTGGCTTCAATTCTTGATATGACATAGTCTTTCTTCATTGTGTTACACTGTGAAGGAATAGAGTTATAATTTATGCGGAATGCCCATCTAATTTGAATCCGACTCATCTTCCTTGAAGGATTGGCATGGACTGCGTAGATTCAAATTATCAACACAGCGGGGCACCCATTTGGAAACGGATCCCCACCGGTATGCCATATCAGGTCGAGCCTTTTTTGTTTCAAGTCGATAATAAATTATTTAAATTTTATGGCAACCAGAGCAATTGCAAAAGCAATAATATGAAACAAAAATTCTGACTTCTTAAGATCCTACAAATAAGAGGTCGAGAAAAAATATTTGGTACTTTCTATTCAATTTCTATCGTGGTACTTCCCCTAGCCGGCCTGCTTGGGCATTTCTTTGGAACATCGACCTGAAGAATGCCGTTATTCATTTTTGCTGTGATCTTCGATGGAATGATCTCTTCTGGGATCGGAATGCTACGGTAAAACGATTGATACGAGAAGACGCTCTATTGTACCTAGGTGATGAATTTTATTCGAATTTCTTAACAGGGTTCATTTCTTCTATTGCTTGCTCATCCTTTACTACATTAACATCGTGCTTCCTATTAGAACAACAGGTACAATTTGCAGTCCCACATTCTAAAGTTGTCTCGTGATTACAGCGAGTACAAGTGCGTATATGTTCTCAATTTCACATATACGCGGTAAGAAATAAACTATTGTATATCAATCAGCAATTTACTCTAGCTTTGCTTTTGTACATGCCTGCACAAGATTCAAAGTCTGAATCCGGATATTTGGTCAAACAAGTATGCAAACAAACATGTTATGGTAGCCATAAGAACAGTAAATGCAAGTAATAGTATTACACTCCGTTCATACGAGATTTCATTATTTATGTTCTGTTCATTGTGATTACGCTATCAAGCTAAACGACAAGTAATTTAAGAAGATATTACCATTTTTAGCATAAATTATTCAGTCCTGAGCAAAATTTTAGCTGATAGGGAAAAATGTAATAGCATATAATTGGATAGCTAATCATTGCCAGCTCACAAACATATTCGAAAATGGATAGTTGATTTATTATCATAGCTTCTTTTGTTTTCTGTTCGTGTTAAGTGAGGATATGATAAGTTCGAAATGCAGCATTTCTTGAGTATTTAGCTCTTGAAACATATTTGATCTGATAATTATTGATCCATAGCTCAGCTGAAGTTAGCTATTATGGATGCAGGTTGAGGTTCTGGCCTTCTTACTAAATTGTTGGCTCAAAAGGTTACCAGAGGAAAAGTCTATGGTGCAGAGAATCTAATATGATAACACAAGCGAGAGAGAATCTTAAAGATATCGAATTGATTATATTTACAACTGAAAAAGGCGATATCTAAATATTTTTATTATCGAGCTGATTGAAAGTAGGCGTGTTGTTTAGAGATCATGAGGATTGGTTTGAAATATTAGTGACAGAGTCAAGAATATGGATGGAAGATATATTTCACGAATATTACGATGAAATGATGGAAGAAGTAGAAATTATAGTTAACGAACAACCGAACTATGATGAAACCGTGACTGTCAACTACGTAACAAGCCCAGAACAAGTTGTTGGGAGGTATGAAAAAGGTAAACGTGATATGAAGGAAAATGTACGACGACGAAGCCTACGCCATAATTCTTCAGGGACGATAGTAGGTAACGTCAAAACTAAGGTCAAAAAACCCCGAAAATCCGAAATGTACGTCGATAATGATTACGGATCCGCAGCTCTACCTTTTGATATCGAATCTAATTCTTCAGTTGTAGACAAGAATATAGTAGATATAATTAAGACTAATCGGGAGATCAAACTCATAGTGCAAATACCTCTTGTTAACAAGAACGACATTAAATTGGCCGCATATGATGACATGGTGGAAATATTTGCTAGTACCAATGATAGAGCATATCACAAATCTTTTGATGTTCCACCCGAGGCTGATATACGTACAATTAAGTCGAACTATAATAATGGAGTATTGGAAATAACCTTTAGCAAAAAGGGATCTGGCAAAGCAAAAAGGGTACGAGTAAAATGATAGTTCGCTTAGTTCTGCTTAGGAGGTCAACTCATAATCACGATGGACGAGACGAAACGAATCGATCGATTTGACTGCAAACTGTGAGGTCTTTCCTATGCAAAAGTAATGCTTTGGTTTTCGATATTGAAACTAGCAAGAGCGTTTGTAGTATCTGTGGTTGTGACTGTCATAGCTGGTCTAATTGAGAAGGGCTATAATTGAAAAGCCGTGTGCCCTACAGATAGGTTCTCAATGTTGATAACCATAGGCGATTTCGGAGGTGCTTACCTTCTTGGCATCAGGGCAATTGCATCTATCCTTCGCCGCCGATACTCATTCTTCTTTTTGGTTGTGGTATTCTGTGAGAATATCCCAGTGAGTGTGCTTGATTAACAAAACACATTTAGCACAAATCCATATACCGCAAGCACACTTAATTCTAGTGTATTTAACTGTCTTGTTGCATTCGTCGCATACAGCAGCAATCTTTTCAGACGTCATTTTACTTGTCAGCTCCTAATTCCATATCTATGTAGAATTGTCCGCAACTTATTAGACACAAAAATACATCGGTAGTCTTTCGGGAGATTGATCGACCCAGAAAATCTTTCGACACTCTGCAACAAATTAGTTCTTTTTCAACCATATTAATGACACCTGTGCTGTGTTATCTTCTGCATTGATCTTAACATCGTCCTTCACTTACTAAAAGATATCATGGTATCATGCTTTAAATGATACCATGGTCTAAAAGATATCATGGTCTAAATGTTCTCATATACAATACTGTTCTCATGAATAATCGCTGAACCAAGCAATTAACATCACCAATGACCTCTTGTAATGTGGCATTACCATAAATTGTAGGAGATATTGAATTCCATCCTCTTAAAACAATAAATTCAATATCAATTTGCTGCGGGATATATTCTTTTTGATCCATTATTAAATCGGAAAATTAATAGATATACCACGAATAGCACCTTTATAGTTTGCTTGTAGTTGCTGTTAGAGCTATTAGATAAGAATTAAATGCCAAAATTATACCAACGAAACAATTGAAATTAGTGTTGTGATATTTTTGTTTACAAATTCGCCCATCACTTCTTTGTTTCTGTTAATAATACCAGAGGAATCATGGGAAGGGCTATCATTAAGCTAAGTATCACTTGACTGTAGACCAATACACAGAGAGGATCAAAGTCGAGTGATAGAGCTACGGCCCCTCACTGTTTAAAGTACAAACCTATCTAGCTTTAACTGATTCCTGCTTTTGTATTTCACTTTCCGTCTAGAATCAGATAACCTATTTATGAGAATCCAAGCTTATGTCAATTTCTATTATATGATACTATTTCGTTGTTTTATCGATTCTAAATATCATTAAGTACAGTTGTTCATTGTTCTAGAAGAGAGATATAGATCATGCATCATGCTCTTGCATTATTTTTACTTCAAGGTAATTCACCATACATACGAAATGAAATATTCCCACACACAATTTCAAATTACTGATGACATTCTAGTGCTAGGTCAATTGATTATTATGTTTAGACCGGGTAAATTGTACTCTATAATTTATAGTAAAAATAGTATTATTTTCAACAAAGATCTTGAAGTACAGATGTAGCGCAGATATTGTCGCAAAAATACTCGATGCAGCTCTTTCTGGAGAAACCAAATCAAAAATAATGATGTATGCTCATCTCAATCATATACAAATTAAACGATATATACCTCATGTACTTTCTGAGCAGCTTATAGAGGTAAGAGATAATCCCGCAGATTCGCCCACTGTATATGCAACAACTGAAAAAGGGCGTGTCTTCTTACAAAAATACGTGGAAGTACAATTATATCGAATAGAATAAAAATATAGGCCATCCGATTTGACTTTGTCTTGTGAAATACAGAAGCCGCATCGGAGCTATAATCTTTGTTTCCTTGATATGAAATAAACGTTTCAGTCACATTTCCTTGCTATGTTGCTCACGATGACCTAATGATCGCTAGTTATTGATGTTTTTTAACCTCAAATATTTCAAAAGAAAAGAAAGAAGACATATTATATATACTGCTGTTGTCTTATTGGTTTAGAAGGCATCATTGTGGGAACAAGATATTATTTTAGATATGAATAGAAGGGCTAAGTACACCTAAATCTCAGAGCATACTATCTATGGAATTGCTACTAATTCACACTATGAGTAGATTATAAAAAGGCTGATTGGTATGCATCTTTGCTAATGTATAATTCATATTGAAATCTCGTTCATATAAGATTAAAAATAATAATGTACAAAGTGCTCTTCAGGTCTGATATTTGAAAAGAGAAGAAATAGGTTATAAGCTGGAAAAATCTAGTGATCTCAATCCTCTTTTTGAACAGATTACAAATAATGTAAAATATGTCCTCTTAGGAGAAGCGTCACACCGTACATCTGAATTCTACAATTGGCATCTTCAGTTCATCTACCTTTTGAAATCTATAAATATGTTAAAAGGAATTTATAAAAAGAAATAATATGTCATATAAATGTGAGGACTGTGGGCTGTCATTTGATTCATTGGAAGAACTTGAGAAGCACAATAACGAGAGTCATGTTGCAATGCCTTAAAGCTACTTGACGTCATGGTGGAGTCAGTATAATTTATTGTGATTGAATAATACTAATAATACTGTAGCAATTTTATCTCATATTTGATGAATCCTCAGCCTTCAATTGTAAGGAAATACTATTGATAGGTATAGAAATAACCATTATAAAAAAAGAAAACGAAGAAACAAACAGGACTGAGAATGAAATCAGGAGACATTTCCAAAAAGAACAGGAATTCCTAGACAAGTTCATACTGGGTTATAACTATAATTCCAATGATCACCCAATATCTGATCAACCATGACTTCCGAGCCAAAGTAAGAATTGCCCGAATCCACAACCGGTATTTCTGGTTTTACAATTCCAGATTAAATAATATTTCTGAATAGACAAAGATTGACTCATGGACTTATCGTCAACTGTGTACTGCCAATAAAAGAAAAGCATGGTTTTGAGTCAATGGCAGTATATATGAACAATACAGATTATTACCAGCCGGATAAATCAAATGTTTTAAGCCCCGAGAAAATAGGAATTGCGGCAAAGTGTGCTGGAATAGTGTATTCAAGAATATATACTTTGGAGTAGCCCACAGTCAGCAGCATCAATTAGCAATAGCAAAGCAAATCTCTGATTTGATTGAATCGAAGAAAGAGGACATAAGGCTTCTGGTTATTAACAATCTCACCAAATTTTTTAAGGAATCAAAAAACAAGAATCATGGCGCCATTGTTTTGAAGGAAGTCTTAGGAATATTATGTAAGGTTTGTTCAAGAAATAAAGTTGCACTAGTATGTACTGGTGATGCAAACGTAACAAGCAGAGGAATAATTCCTAGACCAATTGGAGGAACATTTCTAAAACACACTTTAAACATCATTGTGCATTTGAGAGAATCCTCAACATCTTACTCTCTAGCATTCAAAGCCACTTTAATTAAACATCAGTATATGAAAACTCCCAGGTCTGTAATGATAAATACTACAAAAACGGGACACATGCTACTTTTTGATCGCTGTTAGGAAATGGGAAGAATAACACCATCCTTCAGACAATTATACGAAGAAACAATGTCCGAACTCAAAATGGAATTGCAGGCCGCATTAGTGGATCTCGGGCATAAAAGCGCGTTTGATTTGTTATTGAAAGAAGCTTGGAATTCAGAACAGGCCGCTATGGGTAATTCCACACTACCTACGGTATGTGACAAATTGAACATCATGGCAGCAATAAACAACAGAAAACTTATTGCCTCGCTAGTGAGGGATTTGAATGAACAAGGCTCCATAATCGAGAAATTAGAAGAAAGGATTGTTTCACTTGAAGACAAATTAAATCAGGAAATTAAGAAAACTTGTCAAGTAGTAGATGAGCGTGTGCCATAGGATAATGAATGGCAGCAACCACAGTACTGGATGGCTGCTTGATGTCTCTATGGAAAAATTCTCAAATTATTTGATATTTACCAACCGACTTTCTATGTACTTCCGAAGAATGGATATGAAGGCGACTCGCTATTCCAGGTTTTATCACAGCAATCGATGGTCAAGAATCTCGAATGGCAGGATAAATTCACTGACTTATTTGAGTTAGATACATGCGGAATGAAAAGGCTAATTTGTGTCTATCCAGAAAGTATCCTACATTATAAACTACTAATAAAAAGGCTTGAGCAAGATCCCAGAGTAGCCCAATTATTCAATATTGATATTTCTCATATCCAGCAATACATGTTCACGAAATTAAAAATTGAACCGACGAGTAAAGTCGAAGTCGAGTATAATAAGAATGATTCAAGGCTAATAAAAATAAGCAAAATAAATGATAAGGAAGATGTTTCAACGCCGCCATTCTCTATTCTGTATTTCGAAATTCATACAGCATCATCGTCTTACAATATAGG
>Ga0209577_10001549_pt1 | contig 22708 bp, 15 predicted proteins | sample GraSoiAngelo_109_FD_185874 | JGI IMG/M metagenome (GOLD analysis project Ga0209577, IMG submission 185874) | Grasslands soil microbial communities from the Angelo Coastal Reserve, California, USA - 14_0903_12_20cm (SPAdes) (version 2) | ecosystem: Environmental > Terrestrial > Soil > Grasslands...
TAACTTCAGACCTCCTGACATGGTTAGTCGGAAACCTGTCCGCTTTTTGCCTCTGCATGACAGGGCGCAACCGAGTAACGCATGTGCAGTTGCGTGCCCGGGAATAGCGTGTCTGTCTTGTTTAGCATCTCGCAAAGGGCTTCGAGGACTCGGGACCGATGTGGCGAACTGAGTGGGGCTAGCGTTATCCGAAGTTGGTCATCCGTAGGCTCGATGTCCGCCGTATCCTGCAGCGCCGTCTGAATGAAAGTACGTCCTTCATCTTCCACGCGTTTGTAGTAGGGGCGAACCAGCTCAACCAGATCACTCTCTATCTGGTACGCAATCATTTTCAAGACGTTGGTCAGGTGCTTGCGTTCGGTCGATAGTTTCACCAACTCCTGGCCTTTTTGGGCATCCGCAAGCGGCACGCGAGCTGGAAGAGAGTCACGCCGGAGCTTGAGCTTCTTGATGCGAGCCGTAGTCTTGTCAATCGCTCTTCGGATTTTCTCTTCCGCGATCTCAAAGCCAGCCACAGTGCGAGTACGTCCGTGAACATAATCGATTGCTGTTGCCCCATAGTTCTTTTGTAGTTTCCTGAGATGAACACGAGCAGTGTGAATCTCTTTCTCGACCGCTTTCCGAGATGGATTGGGGACAGAACGGTTGGGGTCGTCGGGTTCGACCTGATAGTCCACAAGCGCATCGATTAGATATTCCTCCCGCAGGTACTTGAAGAAATTCTCTTGGCGCCAGCGTTCGAACATGCGATGAGCCACAACGATGGCGCGCAGGTCCCAGCGGCTGGTCACAATCGGCGTCTGATGACCGGTCCCCGTCAGGCGAGTCACCTGACGGAGTCGAAGCTTTCCCTTGAGGAAGCGAACGGGTTGGTCATGGAGAAGGTAGCGCACCTGTCGACCGTCCAACCTGGCCTTGTACCAAGTGAACCTCTTTTCGGCGATGTGGCGGATGCGACCTTTGCGATAGGTCAAGATGTCAAAGTCCATGGCTAGCAGGTCCCGAAACAGTTTGGGACTCCAGCCAGCGCGGTCGAAGACAACGGTGGAGTGCCGGCGCGGTCCCAGGAGTTGGCGCACCTCGCTCAGCACCGGCACGAGCATTCGGGTCATGGCGGGGTTCGCATCGGCAGTGACCACAAACAAGGGATCGCCGCGTTGATCATTGACCCAATAATCGGTGGTCGCGGGTGCCGCGAGATGCATTCGTGTCACGTAAGCCTTCGGAATCGTGCGTTTGCCGTGGTAGGCCCGAACGTGGCCGTCAATATAGAGGAACCCGAGCACCTTTCCACGTTCGGCGATGCGTTGCCGAGCAATCTCGCGACCGAGTCGATAGCTGCCCTTCAGAGCAGCGAGACGTGCGAGTTTGCGGCGCAGCGTCCGGAGGGACGGCCTTCCGGCAGTCCTTCCGGGCACAAGAAAACCCCTGAGCGAGACCAAACCATCCTCCGCCTTAAAGCCAAGGGGATGAGCAATCGATGGATTGCGGGTCGGATTGGCCTCAGTGAAAAAGCCGTGCGGAAGAGTCTCCGTCGACTCGGCTGGCAACCTTGCCCTGAACCATGTCTCTCCTTTCTACAAGAGGAAAATGGCGCACAAGCAAAGCAGTCCATAGTTTCCGCAAGCAAGTTGATCGAAGCCCAAAGACCACCCCATGGACGAAGACCACTCGCTGTTTTTCTTCGGTCTGGATGCAAACGCGATCGTTGACGAAGACGGTACCGGGAGTTGGAGGAGGGCAGGCAAACAGCTCCTTTTGAGGTGGGGGCGGACGCATGGTTTCTTAGCATGCCCTACCCCCCGTAGATCCAAAAAGCGGACAGGTTTAGGTCCGCACCCTGAGAAGCGAAAAAGCAAGCCAGTAGCAGTTCCGGAGAGATCAGCAGAGGGAACAACAGACACTTCTCGTTCAGATTTCGTGGAATCGGAAATCCCGGAGCTTACGATTGCAGATTCAAAAAGCGGACAGGTTTAGGTCCGCACCCACCCCGGGAAACCACAGTACTAAAAGCCTTTTTGGCGGGCATGTCAGGAGTTCTGAACTTGTGAGTTACAGGGAGCACGCGCAATGGTCCGTTGTCAGCGGTCGAGTCGTCTAAGTGGACGCGGAGCGCCAGGACCTGACTGAGAGCGGTTCCGGGAGCGTGCGCGTATATCACTCCGTCCTTAACCGACCACGGGCCCCATCCTGGGGCTTCACGCCTCTCACGAAGCGGCAGCGCCGTGTCCTGGTGCCACACTATCAGCCAGTTTGAATTTGGCGACTTATTAAATAGCGTGGCTCGAAATGGAACGGCACCACTTCCCAAGACCCGCCGTGCGATGCAGAGGAGCCGCTCGTCGTACGCCACCCCCGCAACTGACGAGTGCTTAAGGGCGTGGCGCACGCCAGCCTTGCCGCGGCGGACGTCTGCACATGCAAAGCCTAGTGCCAACTTTACGATCTCTTCCCCACTCAAAACGGCGGGAATGATCGCAAATCCCTTTTCGTCGAAATCGTATTGAAAATCCATCATATTCTCTTCAAGAGGACCGATTGTCCCTCACAGGTTTAGAACGCTTGCGCTCCGTCACTTCCAAGACGGCTAGTTCTCTGCCATAAGGAATGCATTCGCCATCCGCTCCAATGATAGCGATTGGGTCGCCGATCTTGACAGATGTACCCCGGTCGAAAAACGCTTTCTTGAGCATGCCCTTGCCATTCGCCTTCAACGTCATGACAGCCCAATAATTTTCCACAACCGCTATAGGCGAACCGACATCCACTGGGCTGCCTTCAGCCGCAAGGTAATTCCTTATTTCCACCAGATTTGATTGGTGAGCGACCTCGGGAGGAAGTTTTGGCACCGAAAAGTAATACCAAAATGGCATCGGCAGGCCTCTAGTTCGTCTGTCCGCGTGCAGCCCAAAACTTCCACCACGGAATTGATTCGCTTTGGGGACGCTCAAGGCGCTCTGGATACCACCAGCCGTCGAAGTGGGCCAAGTAGTTCTTGCCGCGAACGTCCGTAATGCGCACGTCGCAGGTGAAAGGACTCTCGATGAATTGCGGGGCCGAAAGAAGCGGGCGGTTTGTGGCAATGTCGTATCGCAACGTCAATGTCGCGGTTTGCACCAGCGATCGGTCGGAGCCGTGCCTCTGGACAAGGTCCCAAAACCATTCTATGTAGCGGGCCGGAACTTCCGAAATGGGCGCCGCTAGTAGCTCCTGTGGTCCAACCTCTCGTTTTACGAAGTCGATAGTCAGTGTGTCGCGCCCGGTACTTCTCGCAAATCGCAGGATGTGGCCCATCACGTAGTCGTCGCCGGCGTAGTTCATCAGACTCGTGAACGAGTGACCAGTGTTGTGCGCGACGCTTTTCAGAACCTTGTAGCGAGCCATTGGGAATTGGCCGAACTCGGCCCATTCATCACAGATTATGGCGTAAAAGAAGATATGACCGGTAGCGAGATCGCAGTTCCAACCGGCCTACGAGATCCAGGTTCCGGCGCGGCCAACAACGTGCCACGCTCCCGTTTCCTTTGAGAGATACAGATAGGTTCCTTCGCCGCAGAGCCCGCAGTAAGTTAGCTGCGCGTAAATAACCGCATGCTTTCCGCCAGGATCGAATCCGACGCGCGAAAGGGTGATGACACCCCAACTTTTCCGCAGAAGCGCCCTTAGCTCCGCCGCGTTTGGGGAATCCGTCTGGCCGGGGCGAAAGATCAGCGCCGGGCGGTAGCGAGCGTCGAAGCGCTTCTATTTGGACCCAAACGGACGCAAATTGGGAGCGTTTCGCAGACTAGCGCGTAACTAAGTTGTTGATTTAAAGGGATTGAAGTGGTCGGGGCGAATGGATTTGAACCATCGACCTCCTGGTCCCGAACCAGGCGCGCTAGCCAGGCTGCGCTACGCCCCGACGGCCAAGCTCGGGCGCACAGTTCCGGCCCAAGCAGGACTTTCAGATTAACATAGCTCCACGGTCGTGGGCTAGGCCCATCCATTTCTTCATTTCTTCCATTTCTTCAGAAACTTTCCGATTCCTCGGACCTGAAGGCCGCTTCCGTTCCTCCGCGTGGGTGGCGTTGGCACGAAAATGGATGGCGTCAAAGATACCGCCGGCAAGCCTGAACCTCTCGGCGGCGATGGGAGAGTTAGTGATGTCCAAAGAGCCGATTTCACCCTTTAGAATTCGTAGCGCAATGCAAACTGCATCGAACGTGGATTTGTCAACAATCCAGTGTAATTGCCAAAGCTGCTGGAATTGGTAAGGGAGAGACTCAGACTCTCCACATCGAACCGCGTCAGGTTCAGTGCGTTGAAGACTTCCCAGCGGAACTGCAGGCTGTGTGACTCGCTGTAGGGCATCTTCCACCGCTTGCTGAGTCCGAGATCAAGGCCGGCGAAACCGTCACCGCGGAGGTTATTGCGGTTTCCCACCTGACCCGGGAAGTCAGCCTGGAAAGCGCTGAGCGCCGCGTCGACTGCGGCAGCGTTCCCAAACAGGTTCACGCTCCCATCGGGGTTCTTAACTGCCCCGTTCGTCTTCACTGGGCCAATCTGGGTCGCAAACCCCGAAAGCTCCCAGTTCGTCGGCCACTGAGCGCCGTTGCTAGCACCAACCGGAAACCCGCTTGTCCAGCGGGCGAGGCCCGAGAGCTGCCAGCCGCCGATAAGGGCGTCGAGCGCGCCGTTCGCTCCCTTGCCGAACCACTTGCCTTTGCCAAAAGGAAGTTCCGCGATCCAGTTGGCATTGACCTGATGCCTCAAATCAAAGTCCGAATCGGCGCGCAGAGAATTGGGATCCCAGGCCTTGATCACTTGGCCTCCGAGTCCGCCTTCGTCGGTGATGCGGTTCGCATCCGAAGAGATGTCGATGGACTTCGAGAACGTATAATTGAAGTCGAACTGCACTCCGTGGGACATCCGCTTCTTCAAATTTACCTGCAGTGCGTGATAATTGGCTGTACCTACGGAGCGCCACGAGTACAGAGCTGCGAATTGCGGGTCTACAAAGCTGTACGGCCCACCATTCGCATAGTAGCTGACCGTGGGATTTCCATTGGGATCATACGAGTTAGGATCGAAGAGGCCCCAGCCCTGGTCAAGACCTTGTAGGGCGGTTGTCTCGTTAAAGGTGAAGAAGGAAAAAAGGTCATAGGCTGCTTGCAATGCATCGGTGGTTCCCGCGTGATTTGTTGGACTGGTCTGGGTGAACAAGCTATATAGCGGCGGCGGTGTCTGCCCGGGATTACTCGCGGGCAAGGGCGCTATCATGTCATACCAATAGGAAGCTGTTGGACCGACAAGCTGAGGGGTGATGGTATTTGTGGGGTACTTTTGTGAACCATCCGAGTTTGTTTGTCTGTACAGCTTGGCCAATGCGGTTACTGCGGTAAAGTAATCGATCTTTGTTTTTGGATCGACCGTATCTAGAGGCGAGGCGACATCGAACTGGGACAACAGCCGATGTGACAAGCGACCCACATAGGAGGCTTGCAGCGTCAGGCCATGGCCCAGCTCTCGTCCAATCGACAAGTCCAGAGTATAGGAATAGGGAGTTTTCAGCTTGTTGTCCATGCCGAAGTAAACGGCGTAGGATCCGGTGTCACCGTTCAAACCGCTTGGGAAGGTCTGGGGAAAAGTGCCGCACGTGGGGCACTGAGCGTAGAGTTGCCTGCCCGTAAGGTCCGTCTGCGGGAGGTTGGCGTTACCCGTAAGGCCGGTGATTCGTGGGGCAATTCCAGGGGTTTCGAGACCCCCCGTGTTGGTAAGAGCAGTGGACATGCCGAATGAACCAGAGCGGTCGAACGTGGCCAGCAGCGCCGGCCCGAGCCGGTCGTAGACCATTCCGAACCCAGCGCGGACCGTGGTTTTGTCACCTTCTCCGAAGAGTGATTTCAGCAAACCCGAATGCGCTCGAGGTGACCACGCCGCTGCGAAGTGGGGACCAAAGTCTTTCAAGTCCCAGTTGTAGAAGCCCGGCTTTCCGTTGGCGGGGCCCCCCAAAGCAAAACTAAGGCGAGGAGCCGCGCTTGCAGGCAAGCCCTGAAGCATATCTTGTGTTCGATCCGCGAAAAAATCGCTTAAGCTCACGTTGGGAACCACTTGTAAGCCGTTGGTCTCCCAAGGCGGTGAGAAGAGCGAGTAGCGCAGGCCGAAGGTTAGAGTCAAGTTCGGTCTAGCCTTCCACGAATCCTGCACGTACATCTCCCAGGAGTCCGCGGCAAACCGGCGTTGGACCGGAGCTCCATCGGGAAGTGCGCCTCCACTCTTCGAGGAATTGTAATGAGCATTGACTTGAGTGACCATTCCGATGAGTGCCCCCAAGGGATAGTCATAATTGTTTCCGAAACCACCATCTACTGCCGGATAACCCTCAAATGCCGGGTCAAAATGGCCGGGGGCGCCGGTGTTCGCCATCGCGGCCGTATCCAGCCAGGACGGGTTGTCTGAGGCAGAGCTGAAAGATCCACTATTGTTCGCCGTCGGGTTGCGCAAGAAACTGAAGTTTCCGCCAAACTGCAGCGTGTGTCTTCCTTTGATCCAGGAGAGGTCATCCACAAAATTGTGAACGGGCACTTGGAAGCTGTTCGTGTTGGTAACCGCCAGGCTGGCATTGTTTGACGAACTGTCATCATTAAGACCACGGAAAAAAATGATATCCGCGGTATGGTTCCCAATCTGGCCAAAGCTCTGCCGCGTATAGCCCCATCGGAAGTTGTTCACGAGCGTTGGCCGCAGCACGGCGGCGTAGCCCACCGAGAATCCTTTACTGTAGTCCACCTGTGCAACCTCCGGGCCGCCACCCGGCAGATAGGGCACTCCGCCGTTCGTGTCGTTGCGCAGCCCGCCACGCCAAAAGATTGTGTGGTTGCCATTGGTGGTGATTTTGTAATCGGCGCGAGCGATGTACCAATTTGTGCTGATCGCCACGGGCCCACTGAACCGATACCCCACGAAATTCACGCCGTCGCCGACCGAATTGTCATTGGGGACAAATTTAGCAAAGGATTGGAAATACGGAATCATCACGTTTTGGCTGATTCCAATGCCCTGGGGATCCATGTTTTTGATCTGCGTCGGGTTCAAACCAAAATAACCAGGTTGGACGGTATGAGAACCGGTAAGCCCTTGGACATTTCCCGCAGGGCATGTCGTGGTATCTAGACTCCCATCGGAGAGAGTCTGGCATTCGTACTGTACGACACCATCCTGCAAAGCCGCGCTTGGTACGATGCGCACCACGCTTTGCGCTTCGCGCTGACGATGGCCCTCGTAGTTTACAAAGAAGAACAGCCGGTCTTTCTTGATCGGTCCGCCCAGGGAGCCGCCGAAATTGTTCCGCAGCAGTTTGGGCGGCGTGTTGGACTGACCACCCTGTAATTCAGACAGCTTGATGAAGTAATCGTTGGCGCTGGTGATCGTGTTGCGATGCGACTCGAAGAGCGAGCCATGCAAATTGTTCGTGCCACTCTTGGTCACCAGGGAAACTTGCGCTCCGGAAGAGCGCCCCTCGTCCGCGTTGTAGTTCGATGTGGTCACGCGGAACTCTTGCACGGAATCCTGGGTAATGGGCAGGACGGAAGTGAAAGCGTACCCTTTGAGGTCAGAGTTCACATCCACACCATCCAGCGTAATGTTGCTTTGGTCGCTTCGCGCGCCATTCACGGCGCCACTCCTCGTGTCCGTGTCCTTATTAATATCCGGACGGTTCCCCGTGTACGCTACCCCAGCTTGCAGGGAGAGCAATTCCGGAACGTTGCCCGCTTCCAAGGGAAGCTCTTTGACCTGGTTTTCGCTAAACGCACTGCCCAAAGATGCGTCAGTAGTGTTCAGGGTCACGGCCTGGGCCGAAACCTCGATAACTTCCGAAGTCGAGCCCACCTCCAGTGCAGCGTTCACCGTAGCCGGCAGGTTGACCTGCAATTGTAAATTTTTCTGCTCGAATTTCCGGAACCCCTTCGTTTCAATCGTCAACACGTAACTGCCGGGAGGAAGCGAGAGAAATTCGTAGCCGCCGGTGCCGTCAGTGGCAGTTTCGCGCTGCAGCCCCTGTGCCGCATTGATGACCGACACTTTCGCGCCGACAATTGCCGCACCCGTTTTATCGGTAACCGCTCCCCTCACCGAAGTCGTTCCGGTCTGTGGCCACGCACACGCTGCCGCGAGGAGAAGAACTACAAAGCCCACCAGAAGATTGCGCTTCATTGAAAACGAATCCATACACTCCCCTTTCGCGCACCTTGATGGAAGATCGTGCTGAACTCAAAAGGCAGGCGCCGGATAATTGAGAACTCGCGCCGACTTCCCCCCCGACGCTTTATTCTGAACGAGATGTAAATGAACCCCGCGCTACCTTACCCACCACTCGCCTGAATCTTTCGTTGACTAGCTTTTAGAACAGGTTGCCCGAATATGTCAAGTCAAGTTGTTTCGATATGTTTCGATAGTTTCGATTTCGGTTTCGATTTCGATGGAATGCAGTGCTTTCTCAGATGCTCTATGCCCCGTTCTAGTACTCTGACTTTCCGTTCGCCTGCTCAATCTCTTCGATTCATTCCTGATTAGCGGATTCAGCGAGTTTCCATCTGCTCGCGCTTTTCTCTTGATAGGCCTGCGCATTGCCACTGCGATACACGAATACTCGGCCCTTTAGAATCGATCAGTGGCGAATTGCCCATTTTTTAGGCCCTTTGGTTTGATATCCATCTGATGGGGGGTGTACCCCAAAAAAAGGAATTTCCAATGAAGCAATTACGAGCGGAAGGGAGTTCAGGCGGAGCATACGGAATAGGCTTTATCTAGCCTAAATGCAATAGCTTGGCTTCAGTAATCGCGGGAATCGCCCGGATCGGCTCAAGGATGGCAGCGGACACGTCGCCGTCCACGCGAACCAGCGAGACCGCATCGGCCCCACGTTGGGCCTCACGACGCCCCAGCGCGAACGTAGCGATATTAACGCCGAGCGTTCCCAAGGTGCTCCCAATATGGCCGATGACGCCCGGTTCGTCGCGGTTTCTCAAATACAAAATCGTGCCTTCGAGCCGGGCCTCCAGCGGAATTCCCTCGATCTGCAGGACGCGAGGCGAGCCGTCGTGAAGGACTGTGCCTTCCGCTGTAAAACCGTGCGCTGATCCGGTTTTTTCGGGAAGTGCGGAGACTTCGAGCGTGTTTGGAAAGCCATGTTCGCGTCTCCGAGTCTCTTCCTCCACCGTCAAACCTCTTGCCGCCGCCACCGCAGGCGCGTTGACGACGTTGACCTTCTCGTCCAGCACGGCGTTGAGCACGCCCGCAAGAACAGCACTGCGAAGCAGATGTGTTCCCACCTCTGCCACTTCACCCGCGTACCGGATGCGAATCCGTGCTGGGCGTGACTTCGCAGCCTGCGAAACCAGCGAGCCGAGCCGTTCCGCCAGTTCCAGGTACGGCCGCACACGCCGGTATTGGTCAGGCGACAGCGCCGGCAGATTCACCGCGTTGCGAATCACTCCTTCGACGAAATAGTCTCGGATCTGCAGCGCAACCTGAGTGCCCAGCTCTTCTTGCGCCTCGGCCGTGGAACCCGCAACATGAGGTGTGGTGATCACGTTGGGAAGCCCAATCAGCGGACAGTTTTTCGGGGGCTCTTCTGTAAAAACATCAAGTGCCGCTCCCGCGACGTGGCCATTCTTGATCGCCGCCGCCAGGTCAGCTTCGTTGACGAGCTCCCCGCGGGCAGCATTGATGATGCGAACGCCTCTCTTCATTTTCTCGATGGACTCGGCGTTGATCATCTCCCGGGTTTGCGGACTTACGGCCGCGTGCAGCGAGATAAAGTCGCATTCGGCCAAGAGTTGATCGAGCGGCACAAGTTCCACTGACAGTTCCCGCGCTGCCGCTTCGCTGATGAATGGATCGTAGGCGACAACGCGCATATCAAACGCCTCCGCCCGCGATGCCACCTCGCTGCCGATGCGGCCAAGACCAACGAGGCCCAAAGTCTTGCCGCGCACTTCGGCGCCCGACGACGATTTTTCCCAGCGGCCTTCGCGCATCGCCGCATCGAATTTTGGAAGCTGGCGGACTAGTGCCAGCAAAAGCGCAAAGGTATGCTCAGCAACGCTGATGGAACTTCCGCCAGGTGTGCTCATCACTAGGACGCCGCGCTTCGTGGCTTCGTCCAAATCAATATTGTCCACACCCACGCCCGCACGGCCCACAGCGCGCAATTTTTTCGCCTGATCCAGCAATTCCGCGGTGACCCTTGTCGCGCTCCGCACAATCAAAGCATCCGCATCGCCGATTTCGGTGTTCAGGGTATCTTTCGTCGTCAGCACGATGTTCCAGCCCGGCTGCTCCTTCAGCAACTGCACGCCCCGATCGCTGATCTTGTCCGCTACGATAACTTTCATGAAGCCCCGTCGTCTCCTGCGGGTCTTCCCCGCACAGTTTAAGCAATCAAAAGTAGCGAGCCCGTCGAGCGCTGTCAAATAAGTGCGGCTGATACTGCACCAAGCTGCCACGAAGCATTCCTGCGCGGCTGATTTCCCGGTCTGCTATATTCAATGAGGTGAGGGAGCCGGAAATGAGTTTTGCCGAAAAAATTCAGAAGGACCTGGTTGACGCCATGCGCGCCAAAGAAGAATTGCGCCTCAGCGTCCTGCGGGGAATCAAGGCGGCCATCAAGCACAAAGAAGTCGAAAAGATGCGCACACTCGACGAGGCCGAGTCCATTCAGATTCTGCAAACACTTGTTAAACAGCGCAAGGAATCGATTGACCAGTTCACCAAGGGCAATCGCCCGGAACTGGCCGGAAAAGAAAGCAAAGAGCTCGCCATCATCGAGTCTTATCTGCCTGCCGGCGCCAGTGCGGCCGAAATGGATGCGGCGATCACCAAGGCGATCTCCGAATCCGGCGCGAATTCCCTCAAGCAGATGGGCACCGTTGTGAAAGCTGCCAAGGCGTGCCTCGAAGGCAAGACCGTTGACGGCAAGGTACTCAGCGATCGTGTGCGCGACCGCCTCTCGAAACTAGACTAAGAGTTCGCATCATTCATTCGGCATGCCGCTCCCGGAAACCATCGCGATGCGCTTCACGGAAGAGGACGCAGGCTATGTGACGGTGCGCCCGGTCGTGAAGCAAACGTTTCGTCTCGCCGAACTTGCGGATATGGTTGTGAGCGTGACGGGCAAGAATGTCTCGCGCGTTCAGCAGATTTTCCGCGCCGGTACAGTAGTCTATAACAGTTATCGTTACTGGTGGGACGGTTTCACTTCCGACGAAAACGAAGTCACAGGACTCCTTGCACTTTTCCCGGATGACGACCCCGCGCGTCTTTTTAACCCTGCCCAAGTAACGTCCGTCACTCTCGAAATCGGCGGCGGCACTCAGCGCTCCCTGGTTGGCATCGCGCGCCGCGAAGCTTCATCGAAGAAGCTGTTTCACCAGCGGAGTCCCTGGGAAATCTTGCTTAAAGCAGGGCAAGATTCAACTCCGCGCTACGAGAAGTACTCGCATGCAGAACACGCCGATATCTATCGTCTCCATTTCTCTTCCGATATGGCTGCCTCGGTCCTGAAACAAATACTGGACGCTTCACCGCGTGGTCTGCGAAAAAAATTGGCAGCGCTGCAGCCTCCCGCCGCTATTCTATTCTTTATCCCTCGCACGGGTTCTGTTGGAGCGGGAGCTCCGCCATAGAATGGGAATCGATAGGACTCTTCCTCCAGATGCCGGCGCGCGTAACCACTATTCACTTGCCGTGCTTCGCATCGGCGTGGGTATTCTTTTCTTGATTTTTGGCCAATACAAAGTTTTCGGCACAACATTTACTCTTCATGGCGGCTTTCAATTCTGGATCAACAAATTCCTCGAGAGAGGCGCTTACCCTTTCATGGCGCCCATTCTTCGCGGCTTTATCCTCCGGCACGCCACGAGCATGGCCTTCCTGGTGGCTTATGGTGAACTGGCGATCGGGCTCGCGCTCGTTCTCGGCATCCTGGTGCGCTCCGCAAGCTTCTGCGCCCTCCTGTTCATGCTCACGTTGCTCTTCTCTTCGGATTATCCCGGTGCGGGAGCACCCTTCTGGCAATACTTCGGCGCAAGCCTCAGCCATTCGGTGTTTGCCCTCTGCTTCGCCGCGTTTCTGATCGGGCGCGCGGACTCCGTTTGGTCGGTTGCGGCCCTGCGAAGAAATCATTCGAGCGCTAATGAGAATGGGAATCAGTGAGCCGTCGGCTTTAGCACCGCGGTATTTCGTTCGTCGCCTGCGATGACGCGGTAGAGTTCTCTTCAGGTCCTCGACCTTGCCGAGCGGCACGCTCAGCTCTTTTACTTCAAACGTCCGCGTATACTTCAGTGTGTTCCCATTCAATTCCGTTTTACTATGGTAGCTTGCGAAACTGTAGTCCGCGTTCACGGGCGGTGGCAGGTCGTCAACCTCGTAACCCGCCGACAGCGCGATCTCGATGGTGTCCGTGTTCTTCGTCGGCCCATCGAATTCCACGGGGTACATCCGTGGCTCCTTTTTCTCCAGTAGATCACTTGCATTGGAGCCCAGAACTCTGGGCCGCACCAGCAGCAGGTTCCCAGCGGTCTTCGCATAATTTTGTGCGACCAAGGAATACTGGTATCCAAATGGCTGGTCCAGTTGATTCAAGTTGGAAAAAGACGCTTTGGTAATTTGAAATGCGGAAAGTGAGTGAGAGATCAGAGTCTCAATGAACTTCACCCGGTCTCCATCTTTGGTGACAGACTTGAGTGTTGCGCGCTGCTGAGTCCCATAATCACCGTTGCGTTGTTCAACAAAATCGCCGCTCAATGTTCCATTCGAAGTCAGTGTCAGCTTCGCCGTCCGCACAATTCCATTTAACGCGGCGGGTAGTTGAGGGAGCATTATCAGTTCGCCACCGTCCGGGGTGACTAGCAAAGCATAGCTTTCTTGCAATTCACCTCGCAGGCGGTAAATTCATCGGTCGGATCGAAAATGAGCAGGCGCCCTAATTTCGGATGAGCAATGACCATGTGAAGGGACGGATATGCCTCACGATAGGCCTCCCATTTTGAATCGGCAGGAATCCAGAATTCGACGGACTGCGGAAAAGGAAACGGAGCGTGCACCTGGCTGAAATGACCGCTCCGGGGTCACCAGTGGCATTGAGGGATTCGCGGTCGTCTGCGATGTGAGGGTCCCGTCCCATGGGCATTGTTGCTGACCTGAGCAACGTATACCGCCGGACATTACAAGGATGCTACCCCTCTGTCAATGGAGCCTAGGGTTACATTCCTAGATGGCTTGAAGCGTAGAGCTGGGAGAGAGAGGAAAGAGAGCCAATGCCCTTCCACCGGCGAGGATTCTCTTCCCCACCTCGCTCACCTGCGGCATAATCCCCCCGCACAGGGGCAGCATTTGGCATCCGATTCCGCCAAATAGGGAGGATTCAGTGAGCGAGCGTCCATGGAGTTCCACGGCACCCCCGGGTGAATTCCGCACCTACGTGCCGGCCGAAGAAAGCCTCAAGGAATTTACCATTCGCGCGGTGATCCTTGGCGCGCTCTTCGGGCTGCTGTTCGGGGCGGTGACCGTGTATGTCGGCCTGCGCGCCGGGCTCACCGTTTCCGCTTCGATCCCCATTTCCGTGCTTTCCATCAGCATCCTTCGCGCTTTCGGCCGCTCCACCATCCTTGAAAACAACATTGTCCAGACGACCGGGTCGGCAGGCGAATCACTGGCCGCAGGCGTTATGTTCACAATCCCTGCGCTGATCTTTCTCGGCTTTGGCTCCGAATTCACATTTTGGCGAATCTTCCCGCTGGCGCTTCTCGGTGGATGGCTCGGCGTGCTCTTCATGGTGCCGCTGCGGCGTCAACTCATCGTGAAGGAACACGGGAACCTGGCGTTTCCCGAAGGGACTGCTTGTGCTGACGTGCTGGTCGCGGGAGAACGCGGCGGCTCCTTCGCGGGCCGCGTTTTCTGGGGACTTGGTCTCGGCGGCGTTTACACCTTCCTGATGAACACCGTTCAAGCGTGGACATCACAGCCGGAAAGCCGGCCCAGTTGGTTCCCCGGTGCTTCTTTCCGTGCCGCCATAACTTCGGAATATCTCGGCGTCGGCTACATCATCGGCCCCCGAGTCTCCGGCATACTCTTCGCCGGCGGCATCATCTCCTGGCTGGTCATGATGCCTGCCATTAAGTTCTATGGTCAGCTCGCGAGCCATACGCCCATCTATCCGTCCACGATTCCCATTCCGCAAATGACGCCGGACGACATCTGGCGCAGTTACATCCGACCGATGGGCGCAGGCGCCGTTGCCGCGGCTGGGTTGATCACCCTGTTGCGCACGCTGCCTACCATCATTTCCGCGCTACGTGCCGGACTGAAAGACGTGCGTGCGGAGGGCGCAGGGCAGTCCGCGGCATCCAGCAGAATTGACCGCGACATTCCCATGCGTATCGTGGTCGTCGGTTCGATGATCATTGTCGCCATGATGTGGGTCTTGTTGACGTTTCATCCTATGCAAGGCGCGAGCACTTTCTGGTATCAAAACCTCTTCGCCGCCGTGTTCGTTGTGGTGTTCGGATTTCTCTTCGTCACGGTGGCGGGGCGCATCAGCGGCCTCCTCGGCAATTCCTCGAATCCTATCAGCGGCATGAGCATCGCCACGCTAATGGCCACCTGCGCGATCTTCTTCCTCGCCGGATGGACCGCGCCGAACTATGCCGTCCTCGCGCTCATGATTGGCGGCGTGGTTTGCATTGCCGCAGCGATCGCCGGCGCCACCTCGCAGGATTTGAAAACCGGCTATCTTGTCGGCGCGACGCCTTTCTGGCAGCAGATGGGGCTTCTCGTTGGCGTCACCGTCTCCACCGTGGCCATCGGGGCGACCCTGAATTTGATGAACAAAGGCCTGGAGAAGTACATTCCCACGCCAATTCCCGTGAGCATCCAGGCTTTGCCGACCGGCGTGAAAATCGAGCGCGACTTGTTCATTTACCAAAACAAGAGCTACGTTCTGATCAATTCTCTCGGCTCGCATGAAATTCCAGACGGCGAATATCTCTACGACGCGGGCACCAGACAAATCGAGTTTCAATGGGCGCAGGGCATCGGCAGCGACAAAGCTCCCGCGCCGCAAGCGCGCCTGATGGCTACGGTCATCAACGGCATCCTAAATCAGCGCTTGCCCTGGCGTCTGGTGCTCATGGGCGTCGCCTTGGTGATCGCGGTGGAAATCCTTGGCGTTCGCTCGCTGGCCTTTGCCACCGGCTCCTACCTTTCCATCGCCACCACCGGAGCCATGTTTGCTGGCGGCCTGGTCCGATGGCTTGTGGAAGCCACCACAAAGAAAAAGGACGACAGCGAGGCCAGCCCCGGGGCGCTCTATTCCAGCGGCCTGATCGCTGCCGGAGGCGTCTTCGGGCTTCTCGGCATCATCATCAATCTTCTGCAGGACCCGGAAATCTCCAATCGCGTCCCGCATTTCCTCACATCCCTTCTTGGTCTCCCCTGGCGCACCGACCTTTTCGCTTTCGGCCCCAAACTGATGGGACCGCTTGCAACCAGCAACCTTTTCGGCGTTTTCATGTTTGCGCTTCTTGCGGCCTCGCTCTTCTATTTTGCCCGCAAGAAGCTGGACTAGCCGGTCACAAAACCTGCTTTGACGACTGCGGTTCGCCGCCGTACACTGCAACTATGGGGACTGCGATCGGCGCGCGGCGTTACAACTTCGATTGGCGTGGATTCATCACTCCAGGCGTCAAGCTGCTTGTCCTCATTTGCACAGGCGTTTTTCTCTTCCAAACGCTCACGCTTCTCTTGCTCGGTGTGCCTGCTTACAACTGGATCTTGAAATGGTTCGCCCTGATCCCCGAGGCCGTAACGCATCACCTTCCGCCTCGCATCTGGCAACCCTTCACCTATATCTTCCTCCACGGCGGCCTTTTCCACTTGCTGATCAACATGCTCATGCTCTGGATGTTCGGCCGTGAGCTGGAACTCGTTTGGGGGAAACGCCGTTTCTTGAACTATTTCTGCCTCTGTGGAGTGGGTGCGGGGCTCATCGAACTTATCGTCAAGACGATTCCGGTTTTCTTTGGAAAATTGGCTTCCGTGATTCCCACTATTGGCGCCTCAGGCGCTATTTTTGGCGTTCTCATGGCCAACGCTGTGCTCTTCCCCGACCGCCGCATCTGGCTGATTCCCCTTCCAGTCACAATTCCGATGCGTCCCTACGTGGCGGTGATGGGAGCTATCGAATTCTTCTCCACGATCGGCTCTGGCGGGGACAGCATTAGCCACGTGTGTCATTTGGGCGGCATGCTTGTTGGTTATCTCTATCTCCGCCGCGGCTCGTTCCTCTATAACGTCCGGAACACCGTCACTGACTGGCAGCACAAACGCAATCGCAAGCGCTTCGAGGTGTACATCAACAAACACAAGAAAGAACCGCCCTCGCGCCCCGATAATTGGGTTAACTAAACGATAAAATTAGAAGTTTGCTAAAAGAATTCTTTCGATTCTTCGCTCTACGCCGGCCCACCGATGATGTGAAACTTCATGAAGTTGGTCGTCCCGCGAATGCCCATCGGCGTGCCCGCCACAATCCCGATCACGTCGTTCTTGCGCACCAGCCGCTCCTCCAGCAGGCGCTTCTCCGCGACCTTGGCCAGCCCGTCCACCTTTTGCACATCTTGAATCTTTCTTGGCAGCGCGCCCCAGATCAGCGCCATGCGCCGCCGCGTCTCCGCCTCCGGCGAGAACGCGACAATCGGCACCAGCGGTCGGTAGCGCGATACCAACCGCGCCGTGAATCCGCTGTGGGTAAACACCGCGATCAGTTTCATGTGCAGCTCGCGCGAAGCATGGCACACCAGCTCCGCGACGGTTTCCGCCACTTTCAATTGCTCCTGGGGCGCCGGCCGCGGAAATTCCCGGATGCTCGCTTCCGCTTCTTCGATGATGCGGGCCATCATGCCAACGGCCTCGACGGGATACTTCCCCGATGCGGTCTCCGCCGAAAGCATCACCGCGTCCGAGCCGTCGAAAATCGCGTTGGCCACGTCCGAAGCTTCCGCGCGCGTCGGGCGCGGGTTCTCCGTCATCGATTCCAGCATCTGCGTCGCGGTAATCACCGGACGCCGGAACTCCCTGGCGCGGGCAATAATCGTTTTCTGAACCACCGGCACACGCTCCGGATTCATCTCCACGCCCAGGTCGCCCCGCGCAACCATCACGCCGTCGGCGGCCCGGAGAATCGCGTCCAGATTTTCGATGGCCTCGGGCTTCTCCAGCTTCGCGATCACCGGAGCGTCTTTCGCTACGCGGCGAATCAACTGTTTCGCCAGCAGCACGTCTTCGGGGCGCCGGACAAAGCTCACCGCGATGTAATCCGCACCGTGTTTCAGGGCGAAGACCAGGTCCGCGCGGTCCTTCGGCGTCAGCGCAGGCACGCGCAGCGTCACTCCCGGCAGGTTGATGCCCTTATGTTCGCCAAGGGCCCCGCCGTTCACCACTTCGCAAATGACGTTCCGGCCGCCGACCCTTTCCACCCGCAATTCGATCAACCCGTCCGAAAGCAGGATGCGGTCGCCGCGGTGAACTTCCCTTGGCAGTGGCGTGAAAACCGTGTTCACGCGAGTCGAGTCGCCCAGCACTTTTGCGGTGGTGATCACGAATCGCTGCCCGGTGCGCAGCAGCACCGGCCCGCCACCCGCCAAAGGTCCGGTCCGGATTTTCGGTCCCTGAAGGTCGGCGAGAATCGCGATCGGTTTTTCGTGCTCAACGGCGGCCGCCCGCAACATCGAAATACTCTTCGCATGTTCCTCATGCGTGCCGTGCGAAAAATTGAGCCGGGCCACATCCATTCCCGCGCTCAACAAGCGGTCAATCATCCTCGGCGAACGGCTCGCCGGTCCGATCGTGCAGACTATTTTGGAATGACGAAAACTCATGCTTTCTTTTGTGGCAATGATTTCCGGCTGCTTCTATTTTTCACTGGAAGGCTGCCCGAAACGGCTTTCTTTTTTCAATCTTCTCGATTTGCTTCCCTAGCGCGCGACTACGAATTCCGCGATGACTCGCGCCAATACATCCACTCCCTTGATGAAGGACGCCAGCCGTATCCGCTCGTCATCCCCATGCATCCGCCGCAAATCTTCTTCGGTCAGTGGGAACGGTGTAAAACCATAGGCCTGAACGTTGTGCAGCCGCAACTGCGCAGAATCCGTGGCCCCCGTGGACTGAAACGGCAGCACCGGTGCGTTGGAGAATTCTCTCCCTGCAACTTTTGTGATTGTGGCATAGAAATCGTTTTCCAGCGAAGACGGCGGCGCCGCTAGCCCGGCATCCGGCTGGATCTCAAAACGGATCTGCGGATCATTCACGAGCTTAGTCAGCTCTGCCAACAGCGCATCGACGGTATCTCCCGGCAACAGTCGTATGTTCAGGTTGGCGCGCGCCTCCCCCGGAATGACGTTCGCCCGCACGCCGGCCGTCAGCATCGTCGGCGCAATCGAATCCCGCAGCATCGAGTTCCACAGCGGATTCGCGTCCGAAACCACCTTCTGGGCATGTTCGCCGCGGTCCGGAGTATCCAGCGATCGCATCCATTTTCCTATTTCATCGTCTTCGATGGCCGCAAGCTGTTCGAAGTACCGCCGGACAATGGTGGTGAAGTGTACCGGCGCGGAGTAGTTCCCGATTTTCGCCACCGCGGCGGTCAGATGAACCACCGCATTGTCCTTCGTGGGCATCGATGCATGTCCCGACGTCCCGCGCGCGATCACCGTGACGTTAACCGGCACTTTCTCGCTCGCCTGCACGGCAACATATTGCACTTTGCCGTTCTTCAGAAGGACCTCGCCGCCCTCATTCAGCGCAAACCCGGCTGCAAACTTGTCCCAGTATTTCGCGATCAGAATCTTGACGCTGGCGTCCCCAAACTGTTCTTCGTCGGCCGTCGCCAGGAAGATCACGTCGCGATTCAAGCGCGGATTCGCGCGCTTCAGCGCGATGAACGCCGCCAGATTTGCCGCCAGCATCCCCTTGTCGTCGATCGCCCCGCGGCCGTACAGGTACCCGTCCTTTTCCACCGCAGCGAACGGATCGACCGTCCACTTCGACTTCTCCACCCCGACCACATCCATATGCGCCACCAGCAGTAGGGCCTTCGAAGGATCGGCCATCGCCGTGCTTCGCAGCCGCGCCGCCACCGCGCTCCGCCCCGGCGTCAAATCAAGAATTTCCGCCTTGATCCCTTCCTTCGCCAGGATCCCGGCAATGTACATCGCTGCGATCTGCTCGTTTCCTGGCGGATTCGTCGTATTGATCTTGATGAGGTCCCTCAGCCAGCTTTGCGCTTCCTTGGCAATGGCGGACGTATCCCCAATCGGCGACGGATTCAATGGGATTCCCGGCGCCGCCGCTGGCGCAACCTGCGCCGCAACCGGAAAACTTGCGGCCATCGCCAACGCCGCTCCCGCCATCATCTGCACCATGCGATTCCAGTTCACGAATCCATCCTCCTGGTAACGGTTTGCCGCAACCCAGCCGCCTCAGTAAACGTTTTGCCTCAAATGTGCTTCATACTAACATGCAGGTGTGGGCGCTTGGCCGCTGCATCGGCGTTACGTTGCTTTAAATTCAACCGCATCTGGGCAGCCACGTCGTCCCGCAGGCGCGAGTCATCGCCAGCTTGAAGTTTCTTAATTGCAATCGAGGGGTGCATGATGAAGGCCATTCTCTCCGTAGCTCTACTCGCGGCTTTGGCGACCGGCCTGATCTTGCCGCTGGCTGAGAATTCCGTCTTTGCCCAAGCCCCCACCGGCCCGCAGGGTGGTTCCCCGCCGCAACAGCAGAACCCGGCTCCGCCGGCAGCACCCAGTATGGCGCAGCAGCCTCCGCAAGCAGGCGTGACCATTGCCGTTGACGTGCCCATTGTCACCCTCGATGTTGTCGCCACCACGCAACACGGTGACATCATCCCTGGTCTCAAGAAAGAAAACTTCCGCGTCCTCGACGATGGCGTGCCGCAGACCATCACGAACTTCGTTCCCACCGACGCCCCCATTACCATGGTCCTGCTCCTGGAGTTCAGCAGCCGTGGCTATTACAGTTTTTTTTCACAAGTCGGAAAGTACTGGGCAACTGCGCTTTTTCCCAGTTTGCAGCAAAAAGACTGGATCGCCCTGGAAACTTTTGACATGAAGTCCCGCATCGAAGTCGACTTCACACAAAACAAAGATGAAGTGATGCAGGGACTGTACCATCTCTATTTTCCTGGGTTCAGCGAATCGAATGTGTTCGACGCCATTCTTGATACCGTGGATCGCCTGAAGGACGTAAAAGGCAAAAAGTCCATCGTCGTGCTGGCCAGCGGCGTGGACACGTTTTCCAAACATACCCTCGATCAAACCATGAAGCAGCTCCGCCAGAGCGACGTGACCGTTTTTTGCGTCGGCTTGGGCCGCGCCTATCAGAACTTCGTCGATATGAACGGTGGAATGGGCAGCATGTCTCGAATGAATTACCTGCAAGCGGAAAATCAACTCAAGACCTTTGCGCAGGAGACCGGCGGCTACGCCTGGTTCCCGCAATTCGAAGGCGAAATGCCCGGTGTGTTTCGCGATGTCGCCGCATTCCTCCGCCACCAGTACAGCCTCTCCTACTCACCAACAGCCGGCGCGAAAGACGGCAAATTTCACAAGGTTAAGGTGGAGCTGGTCGCGCCCGATGGTGGTCCGCTCACCGTGCTGGACCAAAAAGGCAAGAAACAGAAATTCCAGGTCTACGCTCGCGAAGGCTATCAGGCGCCCAAAGGCGGCGTCGGCGATTGAGCGGCGAACGTGGGCTTAAGGTTTTCGCATTCAGGATTGATTAGCCAGAAGCTGGAGTGAGCCTTCTTGCTTTGACCGCGGGCGATGAAGCTGTTCGATCTAGCGTCTCTTAACCTAGTTAAAACTTACGACTTAAAACTGCTTCAATATCCCCGCGCAAAGTCAACGCGGTTGAACAATTGCCGCCCGTCAAACCAGCTCTCCAGCAATTCGATCAAAATCGCCGTCTGCCGGTCCCAGAGCCGGTCGCTCACCCCGCTCGTGTGCGGGGTCATGAACAAATTCGGCGCCTTCCATAACGGACTCTCCGCCGGCAACGGCTCCGTCTGTGTCACGTCCAGTGCCGCGCCGCCTAGCGCGCCACTTGCGAGCGCCTGAACCAGCGCCGCTTCATCCAGGAGCGACCCGCGCCCAACGTTTATCAGTCTCGCTCCAGGTTTCATCCTTGCGATTTGTGCCGAACCGATCAGGCGTTTGGTTTCCAATGTCTCCGGAGCTGAAATCAGCACGTAATCCGCATCCGGCAACGCTTCTTGTAATTTGGCTGCGGGAAAGATCTTTTCCGCAGCGGCGCGGTCTCCGTCACCAGATCGCGTCACCCCCCAAACCTTCATGTCAAACGCCTTCGCGCGCTTCGCCACTGCCCGCCCGATGGAGCCGTAGCCCACGATCAGCAGCACTTTCCCATTCAGCTCCGTCAAATGCTGCGGCTTGTCCCAAATCTCCTGCTGAGACCATCGCGCCCGGTCCTGTCCCCGCACCGAATCAGGAAAATTCCGCGCTAGTGCGAGCAGCAAACCGATGGTGTGCTCCGCCATCGGCACAGAAAAAATACCGCTCGGATTCGTCACTATGATTCCCGAATCCCGCAGTTCCGGATACATTAGCTGCGTCACGCCCGCCGCCGTCGAGTGAATCCATTTCAGCTTCTTCGCGGCCTTCAATTGCTCGGCGCGCAGCGAGTACCCCACAAAAATGTCCGCATCCGGCAACTCTTCCCCCAGCCGATCGTAGTTCGGCAAATGCAAGACGCGCATCTCCGGCCATAGCTTTCGAATGGCCTCCGCCATCGCCGGCTTCGGCCGCCACTCCGTAAACGGGTGCCAAACACAAATCACAAGTTTTGTTCCTGCCGGTGTTGTACGGCTCATGGTCAGACTATGAAATGATGCGCAAATCCGTTCCCGTCATATCCGCAGGCCGCGGCTGTCCCAGCGCGCCGAGCATCGTCGGCGCAATGTCCCGCAGCGAACCGCCCCGCTTCAACTGCAGTTTGTCATCAGCACTCACCAGAATAAGCGGCACAGGGTTCGTTGTATGGTACGTGTGCGGCCCCCCGGTCTCCGGATCGATCATCGTCTCTGCGTTCCCGTGGTCCGCGGTGATGATCCACACTCCTCCGCGCGGCTTCAGCGCCTGGTAAATCCCCGCCAGTCCCGCGTCCACTGCTTCCACGGCTTTGATCGCCGCTTCCAGCTTTCCCGAATGCCCCACCATGTCTGCATTCGCATAATTCATGATGATGGCGTCGAACTCGCCCTTCTCGAGCGCTTTCACGACCGCGTCCGTAATTCCCGACGCGGACATTTCCGGCTTCAAATCGTAAGTGGCCACTTTCGGCGACGGCACCAGAATGCGCTCTTCTCCGGCGAACGGCTTCTCCACCCCGCCATTGAAAAAATAAGTCACGTGTGCGTACTTCTCCGTCTCCGCGGTCCGCAAATTCTTGTACTGCAGCTCTGCAAAGACCTGCGCCAGGATGTGCTCCAGTTTTTCCGGCGCAATCACGTACTTCAGCCACGGCCAGTTCTTGTCATACTGCGTCATCGCCGCAAAAAACAGATGCTTCGGCCGCTTAGCATCGGCAAACTTATCGAAGTCCGGCGCCGCAAGCGCGTAGGTCATCT
>Ga0209577_10001550_pt1 | contig 22705 bp, 25 predicted proteins | sample GraSoiAngelo_109_FD_185874 | JGI IMG/M metagenome (GOLD analysis project Ga0209577, IMG submission 185874) | Grasslands soil microbial communities from the Angelo Coastal Reserve, California, USA - 14_0903_12_20cm (SPAdes) (version 2) | ecosystem: Environmental > Terrestrial > Soil > Grasslands...
TCCTTTCTGATTCGAACTCGCCGACGAACGGACTCGCCGTGGCGAGACTGCTAGTTAAACCTGTAGATTCTCTAGCAAGGCCCGGGCCAGTCTGGCCTACTACGGCTTAAGCCCTTCTTTACGAGAGGTTACTGTTTGATTACGCGTCCTACGGTTCGGCCCAACCTGAGCCAATTCGGCTCGATTCTAACCATATTCCAATTGATGGTCGCGTCAACGAGGCGCACTTTTGTAGCAAAACACTAGCCGCTGATTTGTCGAACCTGTATCAGTCGGCTTTCAATCTACACTATCTCAGGGTTCGCGCGAACTGGGTTCTTGAAAACTTGGTTCTACGCTCGAATCTCGCAAAAAATGTACGGAGCAGCAGCTCTTTCCCGGAGTGGCTCGCCGCCGCTGCGGAGATTGCGTGCGTGATAAAGCAAAATTCTGTTTCGCGAAAGCGCGCGGCACGATAAAATTTTCGCGTGCGACAGTACCACGATCTGCTCCGGCTCGTACTCGAGAAAGGTCAACCACGAACGGACCGCACAGGCACGGGAACACGATCGATCTTCGGCGCGCAAGCCCGTTTCGATTTGCGTCCCGCCGGGCCGGGATTCCCGCTGCTCACGACGAAAAGGCTTCATCTCAGATCAATCATTTATGAGTTGCTCTGGTTCTTGCGCGGAGAAAGAAATGTTCGGTACTTACAACAAAACAAAGTGACTATTTGGGATGAGTGGGCCAACAAAACGACCGGCGACTTAGGACCAGTGTACGGAAAACAGTGGCGAAACTGGGTGAAAAGCAGCAAACCTCGTCAGAGTGATGATTCCTCTGCCACGCAGCCGCCGCTTTTTGACGTTGGTGAACTCACTGCCGCGGCGACTGGGATAACTCCTATGGGGCCGCGAGTGCGGAGAAGCACTCACGGCATTGATCAAATCGCTAAAGTTATCCAAGAGATCAAAACCAATCCAGACAGTCGGCGCCTAATCGTGAGCGCTTGGAATGTAGCCGATATCGACAGCATGGCGCTGCCGCCGTGTCATGTGCTTTTCCAATTTTATGTGCAGGAAGGCGAGTTGAGTTGCCAACTTTACCAACGGAGCGCAGATCTGTTTCTTGGCGTGCCATTCAACATCGCGTCGTATTCACTGCTTACGCTAATGGTTGCGCAGGTGTGCGATCTTCGCCCGGCAGAATTCGTTCATACCTTTGGCGATTTGCATCTTTACCAGAACCATCTCGACAAAGCTGGCGAACAACTTTCGCGTGATTGTCGGCCTTTGCCACGGATGAAATTGAACCCAGCAGTCAAAAGCATTGACGATTTCAAATTCGAAGATTTCGAACTTGTCGGCTACGATCCGCATCCATCGATCACGGCGCCCATTGCGGTGTAGATGAATTGTAGAGCCAAGCGTGTCGCCTGCGAGGAATACAAGCGCAAGCAGCCGATACGGCTGCCACCACAGAAAGTTTGAGTAATCTCGCCCTGCGACTTTCGCGAATCGCACGGGTTTAAAAGCAGTGTGAGGATCGCGATTGCGCTGCCGGTCTTTTTCTGCGCCGCCATTTCATTGCGGGCACAGACTTCAGTCGAAATCGATTTGGAGGAACAGAGGGTTTACTTGCTGCAAAATGGGCGGGTCGCTCTCGCTTCGCCAATTTCGAGCGGTCGTTATGGGCATCTCACGGAGAAGGGTTCCTTCAAAGTCTTGGAAAAGGAACGAACACATTATTCGAGTATGTACGGCAAGATCGTCGATTCTCGTGGAAACACGATCGTTGCCGACGCAGATGCAGACATGCCGGTCCCGGCCGGAGGAAAATTTATTCCGGCGCCAATGCATTACTTCATGCGGTTCGCCGGCGCCGATGGAATGCATGCCGGATATCTACCGGGGTATCCAGCATCGCACGGCTGTGTCCGGATGCCGGAACAGTACGCGATTGCGTTTTTCAATTCAGTCAGCGTTGGCACTCCGGTCACGGTGTACGGAAGGACGCCAACCGGGCGTTACCTCGGTCAGTTACGACCGACATTTCGAAGGAGCCCGAATAGATTTGGAGACCCGCGCTTCGATCCAAGATTTGCTCCGCCGCCGCCACCTTGGTGGTGGCGATAAGTCCCAAACCTTTTGTTGCGCGCCGAGTGCAAGCAGCCGACACGGCTGCCATTACAGAACAGAGAAAGGCGAAGAGCGAAAGGTTGTGTTACGGCCGCTGTTCGGGCGCGGTCTTATCAACGCTATTCGCACTGGCCGTCTTTGGCCCACGCGTGAGATCGACAAGGTCAGCCAAGATGTTTAGCGCTTCGTCGCGCTCCGGATCGATCGCCGGTGTCTTGGTATCATCATCCGCGCCGCCAGCGCCTCCGATCAAATCTGTATCTGCATCCGAAGCAGCGTCGGGATCAACTTTGGGGGTAGTCCCATTCTTCTTTGCTTCGGCCAATTTCCCGGGATACATGATCAATTGCAGGTTCGGTTTATCAACCGTGTCGAGTGTCACCCGATAAATCTGCGGCTCCTCCTGATTCCGCACCAGGCGCTCCTTCGACCGCGTTTCCTTGCGCAGTTTATCCTCCTGAAGCTCCTTCTTTCGCTGATCTTCGTTTAGCGAAATCCGATTCTCATCGAGCTTGTGACGCAAACGTCCGATGTCCTCCATCACGTAGTGGAATTCCGGATCGTTCTTGACCCGCTCTTCCGAGCGTCGCCGCAGTTGATCGATAAACAGGGAGTGGCTGTCCGACCACTTCGTGTATCTCGCCTTCGCCACCTCATCATAGGCGAGCGCGTTCTTTAGTGCACCTTCGCCAAATTCCGGAAGATCGCTCAAGCTCGGCAGAATAACGTCGGAAGCCACGCCGTGAAGCTGTGTGGAACCGCCTGCCACCCGATAAAATTTTTGGATCGTCAATTTCAACGCACCATCCTCATCCGAACGGCTGCCGAGAAGTGAAGCGAACCTGCCAATCGGAAGAATCGTCTGCACGGTGCCTTTGCCGAACGTGTTCTTATCGCCAACAACCACAGCGCGACCATAATCCTGAAGAGCGGCCGCGAAAATTTCGCTGGCGGACGCGCTTTGCCGGCTGGTTAAAACGACCATCGGTCCGGAATAAGCGATGCCCGGATCGGGATTGGCCGAGACTCTAATGCTTCCGTTATAATCTTTCGTCTGAACGATCGGACCAGACTTCAAAAACAGGCCCGTGAGGGACAGTGCTTCCTCCAGTGAGCCACCCCCATTTCGTCGCAGGTCGATGACCAAGCCAGCGATGTTTTCTTTCTTGAGCCGTTTGAGCAATGCCAGCACGTCGCGCGTCGTGCTTTTCTGATGCTTGTCCATGTCGGCATAAAACGAAGGCAGCGTAAGCCATCCAAGTTTTATGGGATCGCCGTTCTCGTCTTTCCTAATAATGATATCGGCGCGGGCTTCCTGATCCTTCAGCTTAATTTCATCGCGCACCAGTTCGACATTTTTTCGGCGAGAAGGATCTGTGGCATCCGAAGGAATCACGAGCAAACGCACGTGCGTGCCTTTCTTCCCGCGAATCATCTCGACAACTTTGTCCAAACGCATCTCGCGAACATCAACGTAATCGGCCGGGCCCTGCGCTACTGCAGTGATCCGGTCACCTACCTTAAGTCTTCCATCGGCTTGCGCCGGCCCGCCAGGTACCAAGCTTTCAATTTTAGCGTAACCGTCCTCCGACCGAAGCATGGCGCCGATGCCCACAAGCGAGAGGCCCATGTTGATGCTGAAATTCTTCATGTCGGCCTTGCTCAAGTATTCCGAATGCGGGTCATACGCCTGGGCTAGCGCATCGAGATAGAGCTTCATTTGCTCGTCCTTATCTTCCTCATGGACGTTACGGGCGAGGCGATCGTAGCGGCGTGCAACGAGTTGCGCAGGAGGCTCAATAGGATGCTCGCTCAAATGTTCCTGCAAGAGTTCGTTCGCAATCCTACCGCGCCAGAGTTGATCGGCTTCGGCGTCATCTTTTGGCCACGACGACTTTTGACGGCTCAGTTCAACGGTGGCGCTGCCCTTGAAGTCGATCGGCTGCTTCAATAGCTCTTTGATTTTAGCGACACGGTCGTCCATGCGCTTGGTGTAGAGAGCGTAAATCTCGTAGGCGGGTTTGAGATTGCCGAGCAGCACGTCCCCGGCCATCGAACTGCCATACTTCGCATTTAGGTCATCGACATCCTTCTGAGTAAAAAAGAGATGGCTGAAATCGAGCATCTCCAGATACGTCTGCAAAAATTTCCGCGAAACGTCCTCATTGAGCTTTTGACGGGTGTAATGACCCTCCTCCAGGAGGCGGCCAACCGACATGGCAATTGTTTCTCTCGACGCCGCCATGGCCGGCGGAGCCGCGATTGTGGCCGTAAAAAGAATGGCGCAAAGCGCCAGTGACTGTCGTAGAGATGATCTCATCTGTAAAAAGGCGGTTTACCACCATCGCAGATTTCAGCAGGGAGCGCAAGATAACGAGATAGGATTGACATGTAAGTGAATGAGACAATCAACAAAGGGGAACATTCAAATATTCGTAAAAACTCCTGCCTTCAGTTGTAGTGAAGCCCAACTAGAATGAAATCCGCAATGATTTACGAGAGGTTTTGCGGTGGCATCTTTGAGACAAATTGCTATCTGCTCAAAGCATCGGGAGGCTGGATTCTTTTCGACGCGCCGGACGGGGCTTGCGAGTGGGTCAGGTCACTCGGAGTCGATCTGAAACTTTTGCTCCTGACGCACGGACACGTCGATCACGTGCAAGATGTCGCCAGGATCAAGCGGCAGTTCGATTGTCCAATCGGCTGTCACCCGCTCACTGCGCCGATGATTTCGGATCGAGAATTTTTCCGCAGCTTCGGTTTCGAACTCGAAATCCAGCCGGCGAACCCTGACTTTCTTATCGAAGAAACGCCGAGCCGGGATTTTCTCGGTTCCCAATTCCAAGTGTTGGAAGTTCCCGGCCATTGCCCCGGGAGTCTTTGTTTCTTTTTGCCGGACGATCGATTGCTTATTGGCGGTGACGTGTTGTTTGCCGGCAGCATCGGCCGCGGAGATTTACCGGGCGGAGATATCGATCTACTAGTACAAGAGATCAGAAAAAAAATATTTTCCCTCGGCGATGACGTGACCGTGCTCCCCGGGCACGGGCCGCCGACGAAGATTGGAACCGAGCGTCGCACGAATCCTTTTGTCGGCCTGGAGTAGCGTCACCGGGCCGTGGCTCTATTGAAGCTGAAATCAGACTAGCCCAGGTCGGCGAGAAGAGAAGCGAGCGGCTTGAGGTCGTCGATCTTCGCCACGATCTCCCGCAACGAGCGCATAGCTCTTGGAACGTATCGCAGAAAATGCTCATGTCCCCGGACCAAACCCAAAAAGCCATAAGCACCCAGCGCCTGCATCAGGCGTTGCATCGCGCATAATTGCAGAGTGTTGTCCAACTGTTGGTCAATGGTTCGCCCATTGTCCGCCTGTTTTTGCCGGTAATAACTAATCAACTCAGATCGCTCTGCGCCTGAAAGATCGACATACGGATCAAAAAGCAACGATGCCAGATCATATTCAGCCAAACCCGGTCGCATCCCCTGAAAATCAATCAGCTTGGCCTGTCTGTTCTGAATAATGATATTTTGCGATTGAAAATCGCGATGGACCAAGACCCTTGGTAAACTCTCCAGACGTTTTGCAATTTCGCGCAAACCGGGAAGAACTGTCAGTTCCTTGCGTTTTGACTCGCTAACCGTGAAATAGCGGCCGAGGCAATTGTTGAAAAAGTATCTCTGTTCCCAGCGGTAAAGCGCCGCGTTAAACTCGGCAGGTAAATGCTCCTTCATTTCCACGCACACGGACTCCGGCAGACTGTGAAGTTTGATAATTTCATCGAGCGCTGATTCGTAGAACGCGCGGCGGACCAGCCAGCTGTCGTGTCGATAACGGTAGAGGTCTTGCTCGCCCAGGTCCTCGATCCAGATAAGACCTTCCGCTTCATCGTGAAAATAAATTTTGGGGACCCGGATTCCGTGAACGTCGAGGAATTTCGCGATCTCGACGTAATGCCGATTCTCGTTGCGCTCCAGATTGTACTTAACCAGGATGAGCGTCTGATTCGCTGAGCAACGAATCCGATAAAATTTTCGATCCGACCCGCCTTTTTCAATCGGGCGAATTTTTACATCGGTTTCATCCAGCAGCGGAAAGTGCATCCGTGTTCGCCGGAGAAGAAATTCAGTCCTCATACTAGATGTCGCTGTTACGATGGATGCCGCTGACCCTTTTTTGGGAGCGGACAATACAACCGTGAAGGTGACTTTTGGAAGCAATTTCTGAGGCTCGCCACAAAATTGTGTCTTCAAGAACGGCTTCTGCTCCAACGCAGCAGTCCGGCCCAACCACAGAACAGCCGCGAACTTGTGCGGTCGGATCGACATGCGCGCTTTTCGCGACCGGTTCGGGCCACTCGCGCGTTTTAACGTATGCCGGTCGCCAATGTTTGTTCGAAATTGCGCGGTGCACGTCGAGGTATTCCTTGCGTGACCCGATGTTGAACCAATTCCCGTCATCCAGCGCCAGGCCGCCGATCGTTCCCCCCTGGTTGATCCAATCAATTAGGATGGGAATGAATGAAATTTTCCTCCTGGCAGGAATGCGCGCGAAAATTTCCGGGTTCCAGATGGAAATGTTAGCGTAATCGAAGTTTTCCTTGGGGTTGGATTTTGTTGAGATCTCTACGATGCGGCCATCACGCACAACCACGCCGGCGCCGAGGCCGGTGTTCCGCCGAAGCCCCAGCGTCACATCATTGCCGGCGCGAAAATGTTCGGTAATCAGCGGTTCGAGCGCGACGTCGGTCAAAATATCGCCGCTGTAAACGATGAAGGGTTCTTTCCTGAGAATGCTTTCGACATTTTTGATTCCGCCCCCGGTTTCGAGCAGGTCAGGTTCATGAGCGAGCGTAACGGAATGACCGTGGTAACCGTTCCCCGAGAAAAATTCATGAAACAAGTTCGGCAGCCGATGCGTGTTGATCACAAAGGATTGCACGCCTGCCGCAATCAAATGATCGAGCGCAAAAGTGATGAGTGGCTTTTGAAAAATCGGGATGAGGGGCTTCGGTAAATCATCCGTCAGCGGCCGCAGGCGTGTACCGCGCCCAGCAGCGAGAACGAAAGCTTGCGTGATTGTGTTCATCGCACCACAGATTCAGTTAAGGCGAACGAAAACTATTTGAAGCGCGATTAACTCAATCGCGCGGAATTTCCAGCGAATCCGTCACTCGCAATCTGTTCACAACAAGGTCACCGATTTCAAGACGCCTGATTTTCGCTCGACCAATGACGAGGCGGCCGACCGCAACGGCGCCCACTGCAAATGCTCCGATCGCCAATGCGCGGATGCGCATCGACTCAAGCTCATTCCGTTCTGCCTCGTGCATGCTGTGGTAAATTGTCGGCAAGCTTAATCCACGATATTCGATCCTCCGTCCAGATATGGTCGGCTGGAGTAACGATTTCGGGCTGATCGAAAGTGGCAACAGTGACATCGATTTCATCAGCATCGGGTTGGCTCGTGAAAGTTAACGCGCTGCCGCACGTCGCGCAGAACGAGCGGACGCGCCCGGCCCATGCGATTTCAAGCGGTTTTCCCTTGGTAAATTTAAAATTGCTCCGCTGAAACGAAGCCCAGGTCACAAATGGCGCACCAGCGCTCTTGCGACAATCTTCGCAATGGCAATGAGTGACGTTGTAAAGCTCGCCAATGCCTTCGTATCGCACAGCGCCGCAGAGACAACCGCCGCAAATCGTCTTTGGTTCCGTTTCCATCACAAATTACAGGGCAACCGCGCGGTTACTCAGTAATCCTAGTAGGTCAAGTTGGGCCCAGCGGAACGCCGCCAACCGACCCGCTGCCATGGAAGCTCGCGCCTTTGCAAATAAAGCGTGCGCGTGCCGAAATCGATGATGCCGTGGTGCCGCCGCAGCGTTTCCGCACCAAGCAGGCCGGCAACCGGCGGTGTACCTTCCAACAATCCATCGTGAATTAATCCTTCCATATCAATCACGCCTACGTCCTTGCCAACGATGTCGACCGCGCCCACCGACAGTTTGCGAATCCTCGCCACGCGCAGGCCGCGCTCCTTCAGGTTCACGGCCGAAGAACTATACGGCGTCTCCCGGGTGGCAATTCGCATTCGCCTAACGAAAGAGCGGTGCAAGAGCGTGGCAAACGAACCCGTATCGACCATAAACTTGGCGGCTTTCCCATTGATCGAGCCATTCACATACAAATTAAAACCGTCACTTACTTGAATCGGAACAGCTTGCAGTCCGCGCCGATCGAGACCAGGCACACCACCCAAAACGTCGGGATCGGTCTTCAAGACCAGCAACTGTCGTTGGCAATCCAGTACCGCCTGGGTTGGAAAAAGAATATCCGCTCCGATGATTCCGTCGATTTCCTCTTCGTGAACCAGCCGCGCCGCGCGGGCAGAGTTTCCCAGATCGACAGTAACCATCGGTTCATCGATCAGAGTCAGCCCTCCGAGCCGAAGCTCGCGCGCGAGGGCTACGTTATTGAATGCGCCGTTGATCTGAACGCGCGACGGCAGGTTCGACTTGGCCGTGATTGATTTGAGTCGAAAATAATTGCGGCGATTTAAAGCGATTGCGCTTACCGGCGCACCACTATCAATCGTCAGCCAGGCCTCTCTGCCATTGATAAAAGCGCGCACCATCAAATGATTTTGCCGCGAGCGCACCAGGGGCAGCGCTACGAAATGCGCGTCCGCTCGCGCGTAAGTGACCTGCGGCATGGCAGCCAATTCGGCAATCAGCACAACTGCAGCGCACGAAATCGACAAAAATGTCCGGCACACGCGGCGCTGGCTTGAACAAGTCACGGGGCGTGAGATTAACACGGTTCTTTTTACGTGAAAGCAATTTCGCGTTTTTAAGATGGACGGCTTGGCGAAGGGTAAACCGAATGTTTTGTCATTGCGCCGCAGGCCTGAGTGATGATTTACTCTCCGCCGAAGTCAACCTGCTCAAATGACGACGGCGATAACTGAAGCACCCGTAGCTGACCAAAAATTCGTCAGGGGCCTCGGCCTACTCGACTCGACCATGCTTGTAGCGGGCTCGATGATCGGCTCGGGAATTTTCATTGTGTCGGCGATTATTGCACGCCAGGTCGGTTCGCCCGGTTGGCTGCTGGTTGTTTGGATCGTGACCGGTTTACTGACGCTGATGGCCGCGCTGTCGTACGGCGAGCTGGCAGCGATGATGCCGAAGGCTGGTGGCCAATACGTTTACTTGCGCGAAGCTTACAGTCCGCTCTGGGGTTTTCTCTACGGCTGGACGCTGTTTCTGGTGATTCAAACCGGCACGATCGCGGCGGTTGCGGTTGGCTTCGCACGGTACAGTGGCGTACTTGTCCCGTGGTTTTCAGAATCCAACTATCTGATCCCGCCAATCCGTTTTGGTGGCTGGTTTAGCGGCTACGCTGTTTCACTTTCTACCGCACAGTTTCTCGGTCTGGCGATGATCGCGCTACTGACTTTCATGAACACGCGGGGATTAAATCTTGGCAAGCTCGTGCAAAACATTTTCACGACAGCCAAAACGGGCGCCCTCATCGCGTTGGTCGTGCTGGGAATCATCGTTGGTGTGAAGTCCGGAGTGGGTACGGAAAACTTTCGCGACTTTTGGACGTTACGAGGCGGATTGCAGGACGTGGGAGCGGGGCTCACCGCCGCCACCGCGTTCGGTCTCTTCGTCGGCATCTGCGTAGCGCAGACCAATTCCCTTTTCTCAGCGGACGCGTGGAACAACATCACGTTCATCGCCGGAGAAGTGAAGGAACCGCGGCGCAACATACCGCTGTCGCTCGCCTTCGGCACGCTTCTGGTTATCGGACTTTATCTGCTGGCGAACGTCGCTTATTTGGCGACGCTTCCGTTCGCCTCAATCCAGAATGCTCCAAGCGATCGTGTCGCTTCGGAAACTGCGAACGTAATCTTTCCAGGCACCGGGGCGACGATCATGGCAGTCGCGATTATGATTTCGACCTTCGGTTGCAATAATGGACTAATCCTCGCAGGTGCGCGCGCTTATTATGCGATGGCGCGTGACGGTCTTTTTTTCCGGCGGGTTGGTGAATTGAATAAAAACCATGTCCCTGCGTGGGCGCTGATTATTCAAGGAATTTGGGCCGGTGTTCTGGTGCTCCCGCGGACAGTTAAAACAAATAGCGCCGGCGATCTTGTCGGCTATGGCAATCTTTACGGCAATCTGCTCGATTACGTAATCTCGGCTGCCCTGATTTTTTACATTCTCACAATCGCAGGACTGTTTTTGCTTCGCTGGAAACGCCCTGATGCAGAGCGTCCATATAAAGCATTTGGATATCCGATCGTCCCTATTCTTTACATCGTTGGCGCAGGCACAATTCTTTTGGTCCTTTTCATTTATCAAACCGCAACCACGTGGCCGGGCTTACTGATCGTTATCAGCGGTGCGCCAATTTATTTTTTCTGGAAACTTGCGGGGAAAAAATCAGAGACGTGAATAAGCGCTGACCGACTAATTTCGCATACCAACTCGGCATTTGAACCAAAGGAGACGACGCATGGCAAAGTTATTTGCAAAGAAACCGGTCGATCGCCTGATGGAAGAAGCGCGGGAAGTCGGCGAGCACAGTCTGAAGCGCTCTCTGGGACCGATAAACCTCGTAGCACTTGGTATTGGGGCAATTATCGGTGCCGGTCTGTTTGTTCGCACCGCGGCGGCTATCGCGGATCGGGCGGGTCCCTCCGTTGTTCTTGCCTTTGTCGTAGCGGGTGTCGGTTGCGCGTTTGCCGGTCTCTGTTACGCGGAATTCGCTTCCATGATTCCAGTTGCTGGAAGCGCCTATACTTATTCGTATGCAACGATGGGTGAATTGGTCGCCTGGATCATCGGCTGGGATTTAATCCTCGAATACGCGGTCGGTGCGGCGACCGTGGCCATTGCCTGGAGCGAATACGCAAATCGCGTACTCGACTGGTTCGGTTTGCGGATACCGTACCAATGGGCGCACTCGCCCTTTGAACACGACATCACGAGCGGTGGGCACGGGATTATCAACATACCGGCCGTGTTCATCCTGCTATTACTGACGCTACTTCTGATTCGCGGCACGAAAGAATCGGCGTTCGTCAATGGGCTTATCGTCATCTTGAAGGTGAGTATCGTGTTGCTCGTGATCGGAATCGGGTGGCACTTTATAAATCCGGCGAACCACACTCCGTTCATTCCAGCGCCGGCCACGTACGTCACACCGCAAGGCATCACCCACTCTTATGGAGGAATTCTCGGGATACTCGGCGCCGCGGGCGTCGTGTTTTTCGCATACATCGGCTTTGATGCCGTCAGTACCGCGGCGCAAGAGGCGCGAAACCCAAAACGCGACATGCCGATCGGCATTCTTGGTTCTTTGGTCATCTGCACGATTCTTTATGTGCTCTTTTCGTACGTGTTGAGCGGCGTTGCGACTGTGCAGGACTTCCGCAGCGCTGGCCGGGAAGCTTCTGTCGCGTTCGCGATCACGAAATACATGACCGGCTATGAATGGCTGTCTAAGTCTGTGACAGTCGCGATCATTGCCGGCTTCTCATCCGTGATTCTCGTGATGCTGCTTGGGCAATCGCGCGTTTTTTATTCGATGAGTCGCGACGGATTGGTTCCGAAAGTCTTCTCCGATGTGCATCCAAAATTTAGGACGCCATACAAGTCCAATATTCTCTTCTTCTTATTCACTGGAGTTTTCGCGGCGTTCATCCCCGAGGACATCGTCGGCGAGATGACCAGCATTGGAACGCTGTTTGCATTCATCCTCGTTTGCGCCGGAGTTTGGATCATGCGCGCCTCGCGTCCCGATTTGGAACGCGGGTTTCGCGTACCGGCTGTCCCGATTGTTTCCACGCTCGGCATTATAGTTTGCGGCGCGATGATTTACGGTCTCGGCTGGACGAATTGGATGCGGTTGCTTGTTTGGCTTGTGATCGGCCTGGTCTTTTATTTCAGCTATGGCAAACAGCACAGCCGTATCAATGCGCCGCCGCCAGAAATGCCCGAAGGTATTCAGCTGACGCGGTAAGATGCCCCGCCGAATTAAACAGGAAACAGGCCTTAAGATCCAGCTGAGGTCCAGTCGAACGCGCGCGACGGACTTGTTGAGTCTAGCCTAAGAAGGGCTTCGGCACGTCTCTTGAGTTTTTCGCGATCGATTTGCTTGAAAGCGCGGCGTGCGTCGGCGAGCTGCGATTGCGCAATGCCGGTTCGCTGCAGAATTTTGCGCTCTTCGGATGACAACCTCTCGTGCTTTCCGCCGCTCACTGCGCGCGTTTGCAATCGCGAGATGACGGTGGCCAATGCATCATCATTCGCGGCTCCAAATAAATCGACAAGCTGTTGAAAACGGAGATGAAATGGAATCGTAGCAAGATCCACATGCTCGGCTTCGGATGTTTCTGCGGCCGGGATCATAATCTCATTCGACATCACCACTGAATGCCAAATGTCCGCAGGCTGGTAATACCCAATCTCCATGCGACAAGCACGATGCCGTTGCGACATTGTAACGTAATGCATTCCCGCCATCGGTTCGACAGCCACTTCTTTCTCCGCCAGGCCATCTGCACAGTGAACCCGGAGATGAACCTGTCGATCAACAGGCGCGGCATTTTTGAAAATCGGTGGCCAGTTAACATTCCAATATGCGAAGATTGTCCACGGATCGCGCGCAATGGCGACAAGACGAGGTGGACCATTAAAGCGCGGCAGTTCCAAATCGTTGCTGAAAGCGTGTGACTCCTCATCGTCCGCGAGAGAGATGACCGGTTTCCTGGAAATGTGGAATGTCTTTCTCGCCTTCATTTTCTACAAATTGGCTCAAATCAAGAAAAGGCCAACCGCAGATTTTTGCGGCTAGACGTCGATTACTCAAAGATCCCATCTCGACTTGTTTAGGAGTTTTTCCGCGCCTTTTTGCCGCCCTTAACGCATAGTTCTCGTCTATTTTGAGAAAACACATGAGCGCTAAGATCGTCGGCTTGGAAGAACTTTCGGAACGCAGCGAGCAGTTACGTGCTGCCGGGAAAAAACTGGTAGCGACGAATGGCTGCTTTGATTTGCTGCATGTTGGACACGTGCGCTACTTGCAAGCGGCGCGCGCGCTCGGCGATTTGTTGGCGATCGGCTTGAATGGCGATCGCTCAGTCCGCGAATTGAAAGGAAAGGGACGTCCCGTTACTGGCGAACGCGATCGTGCGGAAGTTCTTGCCGCTCTACAGTGCGTAGATCTCGTTACAATTTTTCCGGAGATGCGAGCGACGCAGTTTATCGGCGCAAGCCATCCTGCCATTTATGTTAAAGGCGGGGATTACAGTCCAGAAACGCTCAACGAAGAGGAACGCGCACTTTTAAACGAAATCGGCGCCGAGATTCGCTTCATCCCATTTGAGGCTGGCTATTCCACTTCGCGTTTGCTCGAACAAATATGCAAGAGCGGGTGCTAAAAGCTGTGGCGCGCTTGCCGCAATCGATGTCCATGTATCGTTAACCTCGAGACGAGCCAATGAAACAGCTGCCAATTGGAATTCTCGGATCAGGAAAAGGAAGCAACTGCCGCGCAATCCTTGAGCGTATCCGCTCAGGCAACCTGGCGGCAGAAGCGCGTGTTGTAATCTCAGACTTACTGGATGCGCCAATCCTCGATATAGCGCGGGAATTTTCCGTTTCTAACGCATACTTGCCCCCTGGCCAATTTCGCACGCGGTTAGAGCCGGACGCGGAAAATGAGCTCGCGAATATGTTACGCGAGGCCGGGGTTGAGCTCGTCGTGCTCGCTGGTTTCATGCGCGTGCTACATGCACCGATGCTCAAAGCTTTCCCGCGGCGTATTATCAATATCCATCCATCACTTCTGCCAAAATTTCCCGGACTCGAAGCGTGGAAACAAGCGCTTGCCGCCGGCGAAGAGGTAAGCGGTTGCAGTGTTCATTATGTGGATCAGAAAATCGATCACGGTGAAATCATCGCTCAGCGTGAAGTGGCGATCCTGCCGGAAGACACGCCCGAGAGCCTGCACGCGCGGATTCAAATTGCCGAGCGCGAGTTATACCCGGCTGTCATCGCGGAATTTTGCGAAAGATACCAAGCAGCGGGTTTGTAATTTTGAATCTCGCGATTCAGTCGCGGGCTGCGATTTCAATCGAGCGTCTAGAACCGTTCTGCTTTTTGCTCGCGATTCAGTACCTCTTCCAAGGCAACGGTCGGTTTTTTCCGCTCGTACAGCACGGAATAAACCTGGTCGATGATCGGCGTCTCGATCTTCAACTGTCGCGCGCACTCAAAAGCGCTCCGTGCAGTGGGAATTCCTTCGGCCACCATCTTCATGGATTGTGTGATCTGCATGAGTGATTCACCTCGCCCGAGCCGTTTGCCGACTGTGTGATTACGGCTACGCTCACTATAACAAGTCACAATCAGATCGCCCGCGCCGCTTAACCCGTAGAAAGCAGGCGCAGTCCCTCCCATGGCAACTCCGAGGCGCACCAGCTCCGCCAATGATCGCGTCACTAGCGCCGCTTTCGAATTGTCGCCCAATCCGAGCCCGTCGCTGATCCCAGCCGCCAAAGCGAACACATTTTTCAAAGCGCCTCCCAGTTCGATGGAAGTGACCTCCTGGCTAGTGTAAATACGAAAGCGTTGGCTGCCCAAGATGCCTTGAAGACTCGTCGCGCACTCATCGTCGTGGCAACCAACCACGGTCGCAGTCGGAAAGTTTTGGACGAGCTCTACCGCCAGATTCGGCCCCGATAAGACCGCGATCTTCTGCTTTGGAAAAAGTTCGCTCAGGATTTGACTCATCCGCATTCCGGTACCGTGCTCGACCCCTTTCACGCAACTCAATAGCACCGAGCGAACATTGCCAATCGCTTCTCGCAATTGTGCTCCAACTTTTCGCAAGGCCATTGATGGCGTTGCGAAAACGATCAGATCCGCTCCGGCGCAATCACTGAGATCGGAAGTAACACGCACTGATCCAGGTAGTGTTAGTCCGGGTAGATAGTCATTGTTTTCGCGCGTTTCTCGCATGCGCGCCACGCGATCAGCGTTGTGACCCCAAAGCGAAACTTGACGTCCATCTTTACCCCATAGCCAGGCTAAAGCCGTTCCCCAACTGCCAGCACCAAGAATTGCTGTTTCGCCGATTTTCACTTTCGAGTAAAACGCGTCTCTGTCCCACGCAAGAGCCGCGAAAGATTTGAACGATGGCGCCAAATCACGACTGCCGCGAGACAAACCGACGAGTAGAATAACGATTTTCCCGCGGTTTGACGTAACCACGTCATAATCAAAATGATGGGGGGTAGTACGGCTGCAGCCACTACTGAAGCCACCGAAACATAGCGCGTGACCGCGAACGTTAGTATCCAAACAGCGGCACCGACAAGGGCCGCGACGGGAGCCAGGCCGAAAAGCGCTCCGGCTGAAGTCGCAACGCCTTTGCCGCCTTTAAAGCGTAGCCAGACCGGAAAGGAATGCCCCAGCACGCTAGATATCGCTGCGAGAATTCCAAACATTTCTGACGAGTTCCATTCTGGCTGTACTCTCATGGCAATCAGCATCGACATCTCCACGGCACCGAAGCCCTTCAAGAAGTCCGCCACGAAAACCGGGTAGCCGTAACCCTTTCCGAGTGTGCGTATTACATTAGTCGCTCCGACGTTGCCGCTACCGCACTCTCGAATGTCAATTCCTGCGATTCGACCCGCGAGATAGCCGAACGGAATTGATCCCAATAGATAGCTCCCGATCACTGCGACGGCGAACGCGAGCATCAGAGGTTACTCGGAGTTTGCGGCTACTTCCATAGTCGACTGTCTACATAAGTTATTCTTAGATAACCATATAGATATTATAGCAACATCAGCTGGCGTAATTCCGCTTATCCGACCGGCCTGTCCCAGCGAATTGGGCCGAGTGGTCGCTAGTTTTTGTCTCGTTTCAGAGCGAAGCCCAGGAATTTCATCATAGTTCAGCCAATTTGGAATCGCTTGCTCCTGCCTACGCTCAAGCTGCCGATTCTGGTCTGATTGTCGCTCTGCATAACCCGAGTATTTGAAGTCTGTTTCAATTAACTGCCAGATTGCCATGGGCACGAGACAAAGAAGTTCTAACGGCAGGTCCTGGGCCCGAAACTCGGGTCTTTTGAGTAATTGAGCGATCGGGAGGCCATTGAGCTTGGTCTGGGCGGCTAACAGTCGCGCCTGATCCAAAAGACGCAGCTTTTCCCTATAGCGAGTCCACCGTCCGTGACCCACTAATCCCACGTCAAATGCACGGGGCGTCAGGCGCTGATCAGCATTGTCGTGGCGCAAAAACAACCGACCCTCGGCGCGGCTTGTAAACATACGATAAGGCTCTTCGGTGCCTTTGGTGACGAGATCGTCAATTAGAACCCCGATGTACGCTTTGCTTCGATCGAGCACTAGGGGCGAACGGCCTTGAAGCTTCAAGGCGGCGTTTGCACCCGCAATCAAACCTTGCGCCGCCGCTTCTTCATAGCCTGAAGTCCCATTAACCTGACCGGCGAAATACAATCCATCGACCAGCTTCGTTTCGAGAGTCGGGAAGAGTTGGGTTGGCGGGAAATAATCGTACTCCACTGCGTATCCAGGGCGCATTATCTCGGCTCGTTCCAGAGCGGGGATTGAATGTAAGAATTCAAGCTGAACGTCGTATGGCAAACTGGTGGAGATGCCGTTTACGTAATATTCTTTTGTGTGGCGGCCTTCCGGCTCAAGGAAAAGTTGATGCGACGCCCTATCAGAGAACTTTACAACCTTGTCCTCGATCGATGGGCAATACCTGGGCCCGGTCCCCTTGATCCGGCCAGCATAGAGCGGGGAGCGCCCAAGATTGGCGCGAATGATCTCATGCGTTCTTTCGGTAGTATGAGTTATCCAGCAGGGCACTTGTTCCACGTGGAACTTTCCGCTGCGAACGCGGTTCAGCGTAAAGGTTTCTCCTTCGTAGTCACCAATCTCCTCTTCATAGAACGAGAAGGTCGGCGGCGGTTCGTCGCCAGGTTGGATCGCGCAGCGAGAAAAATCAATCGATCGCGCGTTTAAGCGACACGGTGTGCCTGTCTTGAATCGACCGACTTGGAAACCTAACTGCCGAAGATTATCGCTGAGATTCGAACTGGCATCGGCCATTCGTCCTCCAACCTTGGTTGCTTCGCCAACGTGCAAGAGGCCCCGTAGGAATGTCCCAGAAGTAATCACGACACTTCGGGCAGCGATTGTTAACCCTAAGTCCGTTTCTACCGCGGCGACCTTTCCATCCTGAGTAAGGAGGCGCGAGACGGTTCCTTGTTTAAGGTCGAGATTTTCTGTCGATTCCAAAATGGCCTTCATGCGGAATTGATAAGCCTTCTTGTCGCACTGTGCCCGTGGCGCCTGGACCGATGGCCCCTTTGTCCTGTTAAGCGTTCGAAACTGAATTCCTGTAGCGTCGGCATTCAAGCCCATTGCGCCCCCCAGGGCGTCTATCTCGCGGACAATATGTCCCTTGGCGAGCCCCCCAATCGCTGGATTGCATGACATTTGCCCAATCGTGTCTAAGTTTTGGGTCAACATCAAAGTCCGGCATCCAATTCGTGCCGCGGCTAGTGCAGCCTCGATCCCAGCATGGCCGCTGCCGACAACCACTACATCGTATTTTGTCGGTATCCTAAATCTCATAGTTACGTTAACTGATTGGCGATGAGTTATTTACTTGTATTTGATGACTCGCGTTTGCGTCCTCTGTTGGTCTTTTCGAATTGTGCGAAGTCTGTATTGCGGCATATGCCATGCGGCCGAGCACTATCAGAAGCAGTGCTGTAGTTACAAACGCGCCCCCCCATATCCAATACTCAATCATGCGAGGATAACTTTTGCCCCGCATAATGCGCACTGCAAACTGACCCAGGGTGCCGGCGTAAACATACAAAAAAAGGCCAGGCGCCCGTCCGATCGACGCCCAAAGCATGTAGCTGCCAAATGGGATTCGCGTTATGCCGTAAAAATAATTCAATAAGCTCGTTGGGAAAAGTGGATGCAGCTGACTCAACAGAATAATCTTCCAGCTCTCGCGTTCTACCGCAGGCTCCAATGCGCGCAGGGTTGGGTTACGTGAAAGTTTCTGCTGAAACCATCGTCTGGCGATCCATCGGCTTAACGCAAAGGAAATTGCCGTGGCAACGAGGTTACCCACCAGCACGATAAAAAATCCCCACCACAACCCAAAAAAGAAACCTCCGCCGACCGCGAGAATGCCACCGGGCAGCAGAAGAATATTGCAAGCGGCGAAAAGCAGTGGATAGCAAACAGCTCCCCAGGCCCCCCAACTCATCACATGCTGTTGCGATGCTTCGATAAAACTGACAATCGGAACGAAGCGCGAAAGCACAATTGCCACTACAATTGCGATAACGAGCGCTCCAACTTGCCAGCAAATCGCGCGGCTGACCTTCGGCATGCGCAAATTCTGCTCGCGTCACTGGCTTCGCGCAAATCTCGCCAGCTGCATTATCGGGACGAGAAATTCGTATTACCTAACTAGACACTCGAGGGCTCGGCATTTCTGCGACGCGGAATACCGAGGCTGTCAAAGATCATCCGGGTAGCGTCGGAACGGTTGAGTGTGTAGAAGTGAATCCCGGCAACATCATTGTCCAGGAGGTCGTGACATTGTTCTATCGCGAAATGCAGCCCTACACGCCTGACCATCTCAGGATCGTTTTGGCAACGCTGTAGGGCGCGCAGAAGCCGGGCTGGGAATCGCGCGCCGCCAGCCAGCTCCGCTATTCGTTTGAAACCGTTAAGGGTGGTAATCGGCATGATGCCAGCGATAATGGGGATGTTGATATCGACGAGAGCACAGCGTTCGCGGAAATCGAGGAAATCGCGATTGTCAAAAAAAAGCTGAGTGACGATGTAGTTGGCGCCGGCGTCTACTTTCGCTTTGAAGTGATCCATTTCGAGCAATCGATTCGGGGTGGCAGGATGTCCTTCGGGGAAGCCAGCCACTCCGATCCCGAAACCGCGGCGGTCCGGATGCGCGCCGGACTCGTTGAACCGGCGAATGAATTTAACCAAATCGATTGCATGTTGGAACGAGTCTCGCGCTTTATCGTAGGCAATTCCAACCGGCCTATCACCTCCGAGCGCGAGAACGTTTCCAATGGCCGACTGGGCGTATCGAAGGAGAATGGCTTCGATCTCCTCTTCGTTGTGACACACGCAGGTAAGGTGGGGAATCGGGTCGAGCTTTGTTGTGTGTTGAATGCGCTCGACGAGACCGTGGGTCAAATCACGTGTTGAGCCGCCGGCACCGTACGTCACGCTGACAAAATGCGGCATGTAAGACTCGAGGTCGCGAATCGTTTGATAAAGAGTCTCAGCCGCCTGTGCGGTTTTCGGCGGAAAGAACTCGAACGAAAACGTGGGAGAATCTCCCCGCATGATATCGGTAATGTGCATGGACTCGGCGCCTACCTTCGTTCGTCCCGCGACTTTTGGTCAACTCACCGAAAAAACATTTTCAACCATATATCGGCGTAAACCGCATGAATGTGGCCTGGGTTCGCTCTCATCAATTTCTCCAGAAAGCGGTTGTCCTGGACTCCGGTCAAAAACAGCAGCAGCCCGGTTGCAATCAATTTCAGGGCAAAATCGCGAACACCCGCGCTGGAAAACCCGAGCCACCTTTTGGTTTTGGAAAGCTTACTATCGCAATTGCGCCGGCTTCGGGGACTTGATCGAGATTGGTAAGCAGCTCGATCTGATAATGGTTTGTGCTGAGAATGTACGTTTCAAGCGAGTAATCGTCTTTGCTGGTGGCGACTCCCGGATCGGTATCTGTCGTCTCGTGACCTGATGCGGTGATCTTTCGCTCCTCATAAAGATACTTCAACGCCGGCAAACCCCATCCGGGATAATGTGCAATACCGTTGGCATCCTTGTTTTCCATCCTTGCCGCGTCGGGCCAGCGCTTCGACCAATCAGTCCGCATCGCAACAAACGCACCGGCGGGAATTGGTCCGTGATTTGTCTCCCATTTTTTCACGCGCTCGAGCGATAGCGTGTAATCGGGATTTTTTGCAGCCTCGTCGTGCACATCGATGATAACAAGAGGTAGCACCATTCTTTTGGATCGATCTGATCTACGGTGCGAAGTCCCTTTATGAAATGAGCAGGGGAATCCACATGCGTGCCCCATTGGCCGACATGCGTATACAGTTCGGAGAAGAAACCTGTTCCCATGACGTTAGAACGCTTCTCATACCAGTAAATTGTTTTGCGTGCCTCATCCGGAAACCCCGGCCAGTGCGGGATTCCCGGTGCAAACTCGTGCGTCAGGTCTACATATCGTTTGCCGGCAAGAATCTGTTGAATTTGCCAAAGCGACGGTTCCTCGGCGCTCCATACCGAGGAAAAAGCCGCGAGGGACAGGCCCACACTCCACAAGAAGATTTTCTTAATGGGCATTTGCGCCTTGTTAAAGCATTTCACATTAAGAAGCCAATATCTTCGAATAACTTTGAATAAGTCGCGTCCTTCTTCGAAAAACCAAAGCTGTCGGCATTCCATGCTGATGTTATCAACAGTTCATCCCGACGGCTAATGCGTGGTGCATTAGACTGACTTATTCTCAATTAGAAGAAGACTACAGAAGAGTGAAAACTCTCATCAAATTCATTACCAGCTGTGCAAAACTTTTTGACACCGAAAAACGAAACGAGAACCGATTGTGCTACTGGAAACAACGATAAAATGCAGCAGGAACAGGTTCCACTTCATGAGCCAACAGCAATTTCAAACACATGTGCGTACCAACCTTACAAAAATGACAGTCTTTTCGAGCACGCCACCTGGGTTTATGCGTTCTGTCGCGAACACCTTTTTCGTGACGATACTAAGCGCATTATCACAGCTCTTTGGCCGGAGGGGCGTCCTGCTCCGGGAACGACCCTAATTGAACTCGGATGCGGGCCCGGCTTTTACTCATGCCGATTGGGAGAGTGCTTTCGGGAAATGTCCATCACTGGAGTGGATCGCTCTGGCAAACAGGTGCAGTGGGCCAACGACCGAGCCGAGGCGCTTCAGCTGAGTAATTGCTGTTTTAAACGAATCAATGCGCTCAAGTTGTCGTGTCCCGAGGCAGCGTTTGATGTCGTCCTGGCTTCGCGATTACTCACTATTTTGCCCGAACAAGCAGGCGTCATTGCTGAGATGTACCGCGTTTTAAAGCCAGGTGGTCGCTGTTTCGTTGCCGAACCGCGCTACGCCTTTTGGGCATCAATTCCACTTTTGGCGATGTGGCTTCTCGTAGGGTTAGTTCCCTCCGAAAATGGCTTTCGGGAACCATACAAAGCAACAGTATTTTCGGGGGATGCATTTGCGAACCTTTTCCTGGCGCAACCATGGAAAAAGATTAGGACTTGGAAGGATGGGCGCTACCAGTACGCTCTTTGCGAAAAAGGATAGCAACCGACAGCGCAACGAATGAGAAGGGATCATCGCGTTGTTGATCCGAATAGACCGCCTAAGAATTTTGGTGGCTGCTCGGCGTTGGCGCTGATGACCAAGGCGCCTCGCGCTGGACAGGTAAAAACGCGCCTTGTCCCGCCGCTGACGAATGAGGAAGCCGTGCAACTTAACAGGTGTTTCTTGCGGGATACAGGTGCAGCGATTTCTGCTTATTGCAGCAGCCTGATTGCACCAAGCCCCGGCCGGCCAAGCGTACGTGGGGTTGCGGTTTACACTCCGGTCGGTTCCGAGTCAGACTATACTGATATTCTGCCCACCGATTTCAGTTTGCTGCCACAGCGCGGCAAAAATTTCGGCGAACGCCTGTATTTTGCGGCCGAGGACTTGTTCAAGTGCGGCTTCGACGCCGTCTGCTTGATTGATTCTGACAGTCCGACCGTTCCTGCCGGGAATTTTGCCCAAGCTATAGAGCTCCTTTCGTTGCCGGGCGATCGGATCGTCCTGGGCCCTTGCGAAGATGGTGGTTATTATTTGATTGGACTAAAAGGATTGCACCGAGAGCTCTTCGAGCGAATCGACTGGAGCACCGAACAAGTTTTCGAGCAAACCAGCCAGCGCGCGACCCAAATCGGTGTCAGGCTTCATGAATTGCCTCGCGGTTTTGACGTGGACGATCGCGCGGCGCTACATCGACTTTGCGATGAACTGCTGGGCAGAAATGCGCGCGATAGTATCGCGCCTCAGACTACAGAATTTCTGCGCGAACTTATCGCGCGCGATGATCGCGGACGGATTTGGTCGTTGTAGGCCGGGCGCTTTGCTTGCTGAACCCGAGAGGAACAGAAGCAGTTGTCCTATAATAGCTACGTGACTAGCCTCACATTCGCATGGCAAAGCGCGCATTAGTCACCGGCGGCGCCGGCCTAATTGGCTCACATGTGGTCGACCTTCTCGTGAACGAAGGCTGGAAGGTTCGGGCGCTCGATAACCTGGAACCACAAACCCATCGCCGGGGAAAGCCGGCCTGGATCAACAAGAAGGCGGAATTCATTTACGGCGATTTGCGTGATCGCGACACGATTATCGCCGCGCTAGACAAGACGGACGTCG
>Ga0209577_10001552_pt1 | contig 22673 bp, 16 predicted proteins | sample GraSoiAngelo_109_FD_185874 | JGI IMG/M metagenome (GOLD analysis project Ga0209577, IMG submission 185874) | Grasslands soil microbial communities from the Angelo Coastal Reserve, California, USA - 14_0903_12_20cm (SPAdes) (version 2) | ecosystem: Environmental > Terrestrial > Soil > Grasslands...
CCTGCGTGTGCAGGCAGAAGTCACTCCGGACACGCTAGGAGTGCTGGCGGACTCGTTTAACTATATGATTGAAGAATTGGCCAAAGTCGTGGGACGAGTGCAGGCCACGGCGGTGCAAGTGACGAATGCCACCCGCCGTATCCTTGATCGTTCTGCTGAACTGGCGCAGGCCTCGGAAACGCAGGTGGCGCAGATTTCTCAGACCACTCAGGCAGTGGAAGCGCTGGCGATCTTCATTCAAAATGTTGCGCGCAATGCCCGCTTAAGCGCCGAGGCTGCCCAGGAAGCATTACGCAATGCTAACGTCGGTCAGGATGCTGTGCGCCAGTCCATTGAAGGCATGATGCTCATTCGCGAAAACGTGCAGGATACCTCCAAGAAGATCAAACGCCTGGGTGAGCGATCTAATGAGATCGGTGAAATCGTGCGTATCATTGAAGATATTGCCGATCAGACGAACCTCCTGGCCCTCAACGCCGCTATTCAATCGGCAATGGCGGGTGAACACGGACGCGGCTTCGCTGTCGTCGCGGATGAAATTCGTCTTCTTGCGGAACGTTCTACTGAGTCGACCAAGCGTATCGCGACCCTCGTCAAGAGTATTCAAGGTGATACCTACGAAGCAGTTGTTGCTATGGAAGATAGCACGCAGGAAGTGGTAAAAGGTTCCCAACTCGCTGATGATGCTGGTCGGGCGCTGAACTCCATCTACACTGCTGTGGAACGGCAGGCGCAAATGATCGAAAGTATCGCACGAGCCGCAAATGAACAAGCCCAGGTTTCGGAGAGCGTCGCGGTTGCCATGGGTCAAATCTCAGAAATCACGCACCAGACGAATACTGGTGCGCAAGAGGCTTCGATGAGCGTAAGTTATCTCGCGGAGCTTGCTGATCAGTTACGCACTTCGGTCTCGACCTTCCGTTTACCTGAGCGTGCGAATGAAATGGTAGATGTCTATCCAAGTATGGCTGGGGTTCCTGCCCTGCCTGCCGGTGATAGCGACCAGTATTACCAGCAAGATATGGGTACGTATAACGACTGGAACCAGGGCTTTTCTTCCGATTTCCTGTCGCTGCCGCAACCACAAGAGCCTGATGGCACACTCCAGTATGCATTCAGTAACCAGCAGGACTTTGGGCCTCAGGCGGGTTTTGCGCCTCAGTCTGGTAGCCAGGCATTTGGAAGCCAGCAGGGGTTTGATACTCAGCAGTTTGGCTTTGGAGGCCAACAGGGGTTTGATAGCCAGCAATATGGCAACCAGGCGTTTGGAGGCCAACAGGGGTTTGATAACCAGCAATATGGCAATCAGGCGTTTGCAAACCAGCAGGGGTTTGATAACCAGCAATATGGCAATCAGGCGTTTGCAAACCAGCAAGGATTTCATCAATATAGTGGGGGATCAGATCAAAATTCCGGTGATCGGGGTGGATTTGATCACCAGCAAAGTTTTGAGGGGCAGTCGCAATTTGATTTTGCCGCCGAGGGATTTGGGAACCAGAATCAATCGTTTTTCCCAGGTGCTAACCAGACACCCAGGGTTCCGCAGCAGAGCTTTGGCTCTCAATCTGGCCCTCGCTCACATATGAGAAACCCTCAGCAGAATCAATCATCGTATAGTCAGGACCAGGTGCCTTTCCCAAATAATGGGTATCTTGGGCAATAGCAATCCAAGTTTCTGTCGATGGAAATTTTTGTAGGGTGTTCTGTAAGTCAGGCCGGGGAAGGCTATCCTGGAGGTCTCGATCTTAAGAGGGAAGAGGAAATAATCCCCCAGGCTTACCCTACAACCTTTGACGTGGAACTAGAATGAGTGGGTGCGCGAAGCATGTCGAACACATTTGATAAACTCTCAGTCCTCGTTTCGTTTATCGAAGAGGTCAATAGTTATTTGCCCGAAATCGAAACGAATCTCGGACGATTGGCGCTGTCAACTGATGACATGGAGGCTATTGAAGAGACGTATCGCCGCGCCCATACCATCGGTGGCTCTGCATCCATGATGGATTTTCCAGGATTAGCGCATGTTGCCCATGGGATGGAAGATATCCTTGGTGATGTGTTAGACAACCTGGCTACACTCGATCCTCCCACTCTCGGCCTGTTACACCGTTCTCTCCAACGTATTCACCGTCTCGTGGATGGCATCCACAACGGCATTGACGAGGATGCCATTATTGCGGAAGATGATGCAGACTATACACAGTATCGCTCGCTTATGGAAGCATCAGCTAGAGGCGTTCAGGGGATAAACGAGGCAGAAAGGAATGCCGCGCTTGAGCAGCAGGAGCAGGTTGCAACAACTACATCTCCGCTCGCTTCCTCCCCAACGATACCTTCGCTGGATGAGATGTTAGCTTCATTCCGTACGCCCAGTGTTTCTGTAGGAGAGGAAATTTCGTGGCCAGAGGAACCGCTTCCTCTGTCGAGCGCTGATGTACGCGCTCAGCAGGATACCCAGCCCAGGCAGCCTGTCCCACCAACCCCGGTGGCCCCTGCCGCCCAGCAACCTCCTGAACCAATGCTAACAGCGCAGCCCAGCGCTCTGGAGATACTGGCAGTATCATCAAGCCGTGCACCAGAGCTTCCCCCTGTTACTCCACCTTTTCCCGTGGAGGATGAGAGCACTATAGTTGCTCCACCGGTCACTATTCCGGCGCCTGCTCCTGTTAGTGCGACGAAACAATCTGCCGCGCACCTAGCGGAACCTGTAATGGCCTCAGCAGGGCAGGGTGCGCTTGCACCACTTCAGCAGGATGGGTCGGTTGCAGAGATCTATCACAAGATGCAGCAAGAGGCGCAAGGTTTAGAAGAGCAGGCTTCATCGTTGAAGAGAACTCTCACCCAGTTACGTCTGGCCGCCTCAATCGTCGAAGCTCAGCGTACCGAATTTAAGGGCTTCCTGGACGGCTCTAAGGATGCGCTTGACCGTATGGAGGAATGGGCAGGAAAGGCGATGGGGCTGAACCTGCGCAATAGTCCAGAGCAGGTAAGGCGCTATCTGCCACTGTCTGTCATGTGGGTGGCAAACTCCAAACTCAAGAAAGTCCTGGATTTGCTGACACAGATGACCAGCAGCGTCGAATTGACCGATGAGCAGATGCATATCAGCATGCAGCAATTACAGACATCTATAGAAGCATGTGGTGATGTCATCGAGCAATTGCAGATCTCAGGGCAAATGTTTACACAGGATCAAGGCTGGACTCCCTGGGAGATACAAGTCGCTCGTGATGCCTTGCGCGAACGCGTGACGTTTGAACGCCAGGGCGATGTCGCTTCACTACGCGCAGAGATCGAAGCCAGACTGCGTGAGGAATTGCGCCAGGAGTACGAGTATCGCCCCATGACTCTGGCAACCCGCTCGGAATTGGAACAGCAGATACGCAATGAGGTACGTGAGGAGTTTGAGGCCAAGAGGAAATTACAGGAAAGTGTTGCCGGTGTAGAATCGCAAGAATCGCCGCAGGAGATTGAGGCGCGCTTGCGCAGTGAGATTGAAATTGAAGTGCGCCGTGAATTTCTCAGCCAGCTTACCGGAGAGGTTGAGGAATCATCCCATCTTGCATCGACCGCGTCGGCACGTCCTGTGGTACAGCCCTCTCCCGCACCTGCGCCTACCTGGTCGCCAACAGTGATGCCAATGACGCCTGTTTCTCCTCAAACTGCGCAAATTCCTGCAAGTACGCCATCGCTGACAGGTGATTTTGGTGAGGAAGCAGCCGAGATTTTCCGCCTTGAGGCTGAGGAGCATCTGCAAACTATCAGCATGTTTGTCGCTGCCCTGGAAAATGCTCCTACCGACCTCGATCCCATTCAAGGCATACGCCGTGCGACGCATACGCTCAAAGGCGCCGCGGCCATGATGGGGTTCCGCGCTATTGCCGATCTCAGCCATATCTCGGAAGACCTCCTGGATAGTGTGATGGAAGGAACCATCGCAATCTCGCCAACCGTGATAAGTATCATCCTGGATACGGCTGAAGCGCTGGATATGCTCGTCAATGGAAAGGGAACCGGCGGCGAGAGCGATGCGGCTGTGAAGGCCCTGCGTGTGCGTTATACCGAACTACTGGGCGAGCAGCCGGCCCTGGTCGGCGTCATCGACGAAGAGTTAGAAGCTGAGATCGAGGCGAGTGAGGCTGTGATGATGGATGAGGCGGTGGTTACCAATCTTGTCGGTGAGCACCAGGGTGGGGCCGACCTGCAACAGATGGTTCGTGGCGACCTCAGCGTCCGTGTGCCATTGACCAAACTTGACGAACTCGTCAACCTTTTTGGTGAAGTACTGGTCAATCGTAGTGTCCTGGAAGAGCGATTGCAGCGTTTGATGCGCCTGGTCTCAGACGCGGGAGTCAGCAGCAACCGCCTGCGTGATGTTGGTCAGAAGCTGGAGAGCCGCTTTGAAGCCGCGACTCTGCCGAGTGGGCGTTCAGTGCAGGTGATGCCGGGAGAGGGCAACCAGAATGGATTTGCCAACGGTAAGAATCCCAATTCACGGATAGAGCCTGCGCACCTGGCCGAGTTTGACGAACTGGAACTCGACCGCTACACAGAATTCCATCAACTTGCTCGTGGTCTGAGTGAGGGTATCTCGGATATGACCACTCTCAGTAATGAGATGGAAGCGATCATCCGTGACTGTGAAAGTGTCTTTAGCCGTGAAAATCGCTTAAACACCACGTTCCAGGATCGGCTGATGAAGGCGCGCCTGGTGCCGTTGTCAACTATGATTCCGCGACTGTACCGCACAGCGCGTGCCGTTGCTCTGAAACAGCATAAAGAATTCGAGTTTGTGTTGGAGGGCCAGGAGACCGAAGTAGATCGAACCGTAATCGAAGAGATTGCCGGGCCATTACTGCACCTCATGCGTAATGCGGTCAACCATGCCATCGAAACGCCGGAGGTACGCCTGCAACGTGGGAAATCCTCTGTCGGACAAATCAGACTCTCGGCAGCCTACGAAGGCAATCAGGTGGTTATCACTGTGCGTGATGATGGCACAGGCATCGACCCGGCGCGCGTGCGTAATGCAGCCCTGGCGCACAACTTCATTCGCCCCGATCAGCCCTTGAGCGACGCGGATATCATTGAATTGATCTTCCGTCCCGGCTTCTCAACAGCGGAGGTTTTGAGTGAAGAGAGTGGTCGCGGTGTAGGTCTGGATGTCGTACGTGATAGCGTTTCACGCCTGCGCGGAACCCTTGAAGTGGAGTCCACGCCAGGTCAGGGGACAGCATTTACCATGAAGTTCCCGACCAGCCTGGCAATTCAGAGCGCCATGATGGTGCTTGTTGGCGAGCAGCAGTTTGCAATCCCGACAGTCATGGTCGAAGCCATAGGTCGCCTGGACAACTTCAAGCAAGCCATATTTGCTGGACGTCCCGCTATCATGGTGCAGAACGAATTGTATCCGCTCATCTTGCTCTCGCAATTGTTAGGGCTCCCGGTAAACCCACCAGATGAGAAAGCGCCTGTGTTGCTGGTACATACTGATCGCCATCGAGTTGCGCTGATTGTGGATAACATCCGGGGGAAGATGGATGTAGTGATGAAGAACCTGGGACCACACCTGCGCCATGTGCATGGAGTTGCGGGTGGTACCGTGCTTGGTAATGGTCGTGTAGTACTGATCCTTGAACTGGTCGAGCTTCTATCGCCGCGCCCAGGGGCATCCTCTGCGGCTACTGCTCCGGTGCGCCGTGAGGGCGCGCCAGCTATTCAAGCTGCGGTTGCCCGTGCCGAGGCTGCACCACCTGTTGCGCCTGCTGCCGCCGCGCGTAGCACGACTGTCGCGACTCCTCCCAAACAAGCGCCTGTTCCCCCCAGCAGTAAGCATGTGCTGGTAGTAGATGATAGTCCGAGCGTGCGCCGCGTTGTGGGCAACATGCTCAAGCAAAATGGATGGGACGTACAATTAGCCCGTGATGGTGTGGAAGCGTTGGAAATGATTACCCGCGAAACACCGGCAGCCGTTTTGCTCGACATTGAAATGCCCCGTATGGATGGCTACGAATTGATGGCGACCGTACGCGCCCAGGAGCAATATCGCACACTGCCATTGGTGATATTGACCTCGCGCGCCGCCGCGAAACACCAGCAGCGCGCCATGCAGCTAGGAGCGAACGCTTACGTGGTCAAACCCTATCAGGATGAAGAATTACTCAACCTCCTCAAATCGCTGGTCTACGGCGCAACCGTGTGAGTATAATGTAGGGGCGGTGGTGGAGGGTTGGGTATCCTTGTGGTCGCCCTTTGTCCCTATAAAATCATAGACGGAGAGCAATGCATGGGTGTCGAACGCGCAGTGACGCGCTGGTATGTGCAGCGACAGATGATACTCTACGAAATCACTTCGCTAGAGGCAAGGCTGCAACAAATACAGGCCACGAAACAACCTGAGAGCGAAGAGCTAGCGGCAATCCGGCGACAACTTGCCTGGGCGCGGGAGAAACTCAATGCTGCAGGCGCGTGCCCCAAAGCCATGATGGGCTAGGGAGGGTTACGCCTTGAGTGCTTCCACAATCAATCTTCCCATCTCCTGCGTTCCCACGATCTCTTTCCCAGCCTCCTGCAAATCTTCCGTGCGGTAACCTGCATCAATTACGCGCTCGACTGCAGCCTCAATCGTGTTGGCCTCTTGTTGCAACCCAAATGAATAGCGCAACATAAGCGCAACAGTCAGAATCGCCGCAATAGGATTCGCTTTTCCCTGCCCGGCGATATCTGGAGCGGAGCCGTGAATGGGCTCATAGAGACCGAACAGGCCGTGTTCCGTCTTGCGCGTTCCCAGGCTGGCGGAGGGTAGCATGCCCATCGAACCGGCCAACATCGATGCCTCGTCGGTCAGAATGTCTCCAAACATGTTCTCTGTCACAATCACATCAAAGCTGGCAGGGCGTCGTACCAGTTGCATCGCACATGTATCTACCAGCAAATGTTCGAGCGTCACATCCGGGTAATCGCTGGCTATCGGGTCTGCTATATGTCGCCAGAGCCTCGACGAGCTGAGGACATTGGCCTTGTCTACCGATGTAACTTTCTTCCCTCTGCCCCGTGCTAACTCAAATGCCGTGCGCACAATGCGATCAATCTCTTGTTCGGTATAAATCAACGTATCGATGGCTTCCAATCCCTGCGGCGTCTCGCGAATCTCGCTGGGCTTGCCAAAATACAATCCCCCGGTCAATTCGCGTACCACCAATAGATCCGTGCCTTGCAGCACCTCTGGTTTAATGCTCGAGGCGTTGAGCAGCGCCTTGAAAGGACGCACGGGGCGCAGATTAGCGAACAGCGCGAGGTCTTTGCGCAGGCGGAAGAGGGCGCGTTCGGGCTGTTTCTTTGCGTTTGGCCCCTCATAACGCGGGATGCCGCCGACCGCGCCAAAAAGTACCGCGTCACTCTGCTGGCACATCGCCATGGTCGCGTCAGAAATAGCTTCTCCCTCAGCTTCAATTGCCGCGACCCCTACCAATGCGTGCTGTGTCTTAAATGTATGCCCAAATCGATCAGCGACGCTTCGCAGCACGTGCTCCGCCTGTTCAATGACCTCTGGCCCGATCCCGTCTCCGGGAAGTACGGTAATGGTGTATGTTCCCAATATTCCAACTCCTTTTTGCTGAATTTATTTTATGCTGCCACATCAATCGTCACCATTAGTGGTCGCTCAGTTTCTTCATGAACAGACCTCCGGCATTATTATAGCCAGAATTATATACGATATCTCTGGTAACAGTCAAAAGGGGGAAGTCCTCGCCTTGCTTCTCAGCGTATGGCAACGAATGGCCTCACGTGCTATAATTAGGTAAGGTTGGGAGACGGGTATACCGCACTCCTTTCACTCATTACACTCAGCGAAAATATCAACCGAGCAACAGGTGCTGCTAAACCTTTGCATGGGAGTTTACAAGTATGGGCGGCGAAATTAAAGGAAATGGGAGTACGTTTGCTGGTGAGCGGCGCAAACCTGTACCAATTGTTATGGCATCAGGACCCCATGAGTACATTCCTGGCGATCAGGAATTGCCAGTTCAACTCACCAGCCTTGCGGATATGCTGCAATGGGCGCAGAACTGGGCGCGTTCGAAATCTGTCTGGCCGCTTGGCTACGGCCTTGCCTGCTGCGCTATCGAAATGATGGCGAGCGCACAGGCGCACTATGACCTTTCGCGTTTTGGGTCGGAGGTCTTCCGCTCCAGTCCGCGACAGGCCGACCTCATGATTGTCGCGGGTACCGTCTCGGTAAAGATGGGTCCGCGCCTGCGTCTCCTGTGGGAGCAAATGCCCGAACCGAAATGGGTACTCAGCATGGGCCAATGCGCGAACTCTGGCGGCGAATTTTACGATAGCTACTACACCGTCCAGGGGGTCGATACCATCATCCCGGTAGACATCTATGTGCCTGGCTGCCCACCGCGTCCGGAGGCGTTGATCGAAGGCATTCTCAAGCTGCGTGAGAAAATCTTGAAACAAGGTTTGAAAGTACGTGGCGAGAAGGAGATAGAGGTGTAGCGTATGCGTGGAATACTTGAAGGAATGGGCCTGACCTTTAGCCACCTTTTCCGACCAAAGGTAACCCGCTTATATCCTTATGAAAAGCCAAAACTGCCGCCGCGTAGCCGCGGCTTGATACAACTGATCGCTGAAAAAGGACTGAAAACCGAATACAATCTCAAGTGCGAATCCTGCCTGCTCTGCGAAAAAGCCTGCCCGCCGCGCGCAATCACCATCAATTTTGAACCAATGCACCGCTGGAAGGAACGCCCCTGGTTCGTCTCGTATGTGCGTGAGGGCGCTGACAAATACACCTCGCACAAAATTCCACCTGCATCAGGAGCATCGAAAGCCGGTTACTACGTCCAGCGCGTTTCGGAATACGCCACCGAGTATCACAACAAACCGGTTGCCCCCTGCGTTGCCATGCCTGTCAAAGATTACCTTGAGCCAGAAATAGATCTCAGCAAAGTTGACGAATTGCTCGAGACCTGGCCGCAGGAAGCAGGCGCTTTATCCTCGCTGCTGAATGCCGTCATGGACATCTACGGCTATCTGCCTCTGCAGGCGGCAAAGCGTATTGTACAGGTGCGCGGCGTGGATTTGAGCGATATCTTTGGCATCGCGACCATGAGTCCAAAGTTCAAGCCTGCCCCCGCCGTTGCGGGAGTTCGACGCGACGATCAACCAAGACGTGGACTATCCCCCGCTACACGAGGCGTGTACGGCAATATTAATCATGTGAGGCAGCCCAATGCCTGAGTTTGATGCTTATCGTGTAATCCGGCGGCGAGGTGAGCCTGATATTCGCTCACTCGAATCATACCGCCGCGCTGGTGGCTACGCTGCTCTGGAGAAAGCCATACGTGAACAGACGCCAGAGCAGGTCATCCAGCAAGTTCTTGATGCCAGGCTGCGCGGGCGCGGCGGTGCTGGTCGTCCAACCGCAGAAAAATGGCGCATTGTGCGTAGCCAGGATGACAACATCAAGTATGTGATCTGTAATGCCTATGATGCCGACCCGCGTTCGTGGGCTGCGCGCACCATGTTGGAGCGCAATCCCCACCAGGTCATTGAAGGCATTGTGCTCGCGGCCTACGCAGTAGGTGCATCGGAAGCCTATCTCTTCACCCGCAGCCTATATCTCGAAGGGCTCGCCTCTGTACAAAAGGCGTTGGAAGAAGCCCTGGACGCCAATCTCGTTGGGCGCGATATTTTGGGAACCGAGTTTAGCTGCACCATCAACGTACTGGGCGTCGATATCGGCTTTATGGGCGGCGAGGAGACCGTGCAAATCGCCATGATTAAGGGCCGGCGCGGCATGCCCGAACAGCGTCCCCCGTATCCTGCGCAGTACGGCCTGTGGGATAAGCCCACCGCCATTAACTCGATTGAGACGCTTGCCAATGTCCCGGTCATCATACGCAATGGCGCGCAGGCGTTCGCGAGCGTTGGCACATCCGTCACTGGCGGCACAAAGGTCTTGACGATCTACGATTATGTGCCTGATAGCGAACCAAAGGTGGTCGAGGTGCCGTTCGGGATAACACTGCGTGAGATACTGCGCCACGCGGGATATAGCCGCGCGGAAGGCGAACTGCGCGCCATAGTCGTTGGCGGTGCAGAAGGCGGCGCGCTGCCGACCTCACTGCTCGACACGCCCTTCGACTACGACCCATTGGAAGAGGCTGGCGCGATTGTCGGTTCCGGCATTCTCGAATTGCTGCCCGCCAATACCTGTATGGTGGCGTGGGCGATGGAGCGCAGCCGCTATCTCAGCAAAGAATCGTGCGGGAAGTGTGTTCCGTGTCGTATCGGCATGAAACGAATTACTGGAATACTCGAGGGCATTATCAGCGATCTCGGAGTTAATTCAGATGGCGATATGTTGGATGAGTTTGCGGGATACATCCCAGACGGCTCATTATGTGGCTTCGGAGTACACGCGCCGAACGCGCTGAAGACGGCCAGGCGTTACTGGCCCGATCATTTCCAGAAACACATCCAGGAACAGGAATGTCCAACTGGCACCTGTATTCCCTTACGTTCTCATCGTTTTGTCACAAAACATGTCTTACCATAAATGTTTGCAGGAGCGCATACGCTGCGCCCATCTACACTTGTGAGCGCGGTTGCTCGCGCTCCTACAGAGGGGTAATATATGGCAATATCAATCCGAGATAATCTCTCTCCCATTGTGCATGATGCACAGGCAGTCATGGTGCGCAATGAAACTGGGCATCCCGGCTTCACGCTGACCATCGACGGCAAAACTGTGCAGGCCTATGAAAATCAAACGCTCCTGAGTGTAGCAAGCGACAACGGCATTCCCGACATTCCCAATATGTGTGATGACGAGAAGTTGGAGCCAACCGCCACCTGTCGCATGTGCCTGGTGCATGTCGAAGGTGTGAAGCAGCCGCTTCCCGCGTGTACTACTCCGGCCATTCCAGGGATGGTGGTGACGACCAATTCAGATGAGTTGTTCCACATTCGCCGCACCAACCTGGAGATGCTGCTATCAGACCACAACGCCTACTGCCAGCCGCCGTGCCAGATCGACTGCCCAACGCACATCGATATTCCTGGCTACCTGGAGCTGATTGCCAAAGGCTCGATGAAGGAGGCGGCGCGCCTGGTCAAAGAAGTGCTGCCGTTCCCATACATCCTGGGTCTGACCTGCCCGGCGCCTTGCCAGAAAGCATGTCGGCGTGCGCTGGTCGAGGAAGAGATCGCCATCTGCCGTATGCACGGTCATGCTGCTGAGATGTGCCTGCTCGACCCGCCGCATCCCTATCCGAAAGACCCGCCAACGGGCAAGAGAGTTGCCATTGTCGGCGCTGGCCCGGCAGGACTCACCTGCGCTTATTACCTGGCTCTAAAAGGCCATTACTGTAAAGTCTTTGACATGCAACCCCAGCCAGGTGGCATGCTGCGCTACGGTATTCCCGAATATCGCCTGCAAAAAGATATGATGGACCGCGAAATCGATCATGTCTGGGAGCTTGGCGTGGATCTCCAGTGCAACGTCAAGCTTGGCAAAGACTTCACTATCGATGACCTGTTCGCCCAGGGCTTCGATGCCGTCTACCTGGGCATTGGCTGTTGGATCAGCAATGACCCGAATCTGCCAGGTGATGATGCAGAAGGAGTGGTCAATGCCATCTCCTACCTGGGCGAAAAAGTTGAGGGCAAGCCCATACCGGTGAAGGAAGGCAACGAAGTGGTCGTCATCGGTGGTGGTTTTACCGCGTTCGACTGCACACGTACTTCGCTGCGCCTGGGAGCGAAGGTGCATACCATGTACCGCCGCTCGCGTCTGGAAATGGGCGCGACGCAGGAAGAGGCCGAGGACGGTGAAGCCGAAGGAACGGATCTGCAGTTCTATGTCAGTCCAACCAGAATCATTACTGAAAATAACAAAGTGGTGGGCATCGAACTCCAGCGCAACAAACTAGGCGAACCGGATGCGAAGGGTCGCCGTCGTCCCATACCAATCCCCGGTTCAGAGTTTACCATCAAATGTGATACCGTCATCCCGGCCATTGGTCAGGCTGTCGATACCAGCGTGCTTGACGAGAAGTCGGGTGTCAAGTGGACGAAATGGAACACCATCCAGACGGATCCGCATAACTACATGACCGACCGCTACGCCGTCTTTGCCGGTGGTGACGCGCAGATGGGCGCGAAGACCATTATCGAATGTGTTGCCCAGGGCAAACTCGGCGCTCGGTCCATTAATGCCTTTCTCAGCGGCGAAGATATGAAAGCAGCGGCCCACCGCCTGGAATTGGAAGAGCGCAAACCCGACCTGTTCGACATTGTGCCGTATAAGCCGGTCGAGCCGAAGGTCAAAATGCCAATGCTGCCGTATGAGAAGCGCAAACGCAGCTTCGCGTTGATCGAGTTGGGCTATCTGAAAGAACAGGCCGAGCGCGAATCGGCTCGTTGCTTGCAGTGCGCGTGTCCTGCAGCCGGTCAGTGTGATCTGCAAAAGTACAGTATCGAGCATGGACTGTCCGATAACCGCTTCCACGATGGCGAGCCGAGCGATTATCACGACTATGAACTTGACATGTCGCACAGCTTCATCCTGCGCGATCCCAACAAGTGCATCAACTGCACGCAGTGTGTGCGGGTCTGCCACGATGTGATCGGCCCCGACTGCTACGGCATGTTTGGCAAAGGATTCGATACCATCGTCTCCACGCCATTCAATGTCAGCCTGCACGATACCGACTGTGTCTCCTGCGGCGCCTGCGTCCAGGTCTGCCCGACCGGTTCGTTGATGATGGCTGAGCGCACGCTGAAACGCTACGCCTTCGCCCTGGATCGCTGTATCTTCTGCGGCGACTGTGTAGAGGTCTGCCCACACGGCGCACTCGGCGAAACTCCGAACTTCGAGCTGTCCTTCTTCAACCGTTTCGGCCCGGATGTCACCCTGGAGAAGGGCGACCTGGCGGTTGCGCCAAACTACCTGGTGCGCCAGCGTCTACCGCGCGGCAAGAAGGATGTACCTGTGATGAGTCCGCTGGTAAGGCCATTACCTGCGCGTGGCATTCGCGAGTAGATAAGTACGTATGTGATTTGTAGGGGCGCGATTTATCGCGCCCTTTTCCTTTTTGGGCAATAGCTAGTCGCCAGCAGTAGGTATGGTACAATAGTAATACCTTGAACATCTTTCAAAGTCGAGGAGTCTCAGATATGGCATTGCTAAGGCAGCGTAGCCTCCGCTTTCCAGAAGGATTTTTGTGGGGAACGGCATCCTCTTCTCATCAATGCGAGGGTGGGAACAACAACAATCAATGGTATCGCTGGGAAGAAGCAGGGCATATACGCACGGGCGAACGTTGTCTCGATGCAGCGAACTGGTGGAGGGAGGCAGAGGACGATTTTGCCCTGGCCGAACAGATGGAAAATAATGCATTGCGCTTGAGCATCGAGTGGAGCCGTATCGAGCCATCGGAGGGCTACTGGAATAGCGCGGCAATTGATCGCTACCGGCAGATGTTGACGGATTTGCACCGGCGTCATATCAAACCCCTGGTCACACTTCATCATTTCAGCGACCCCTTATGGTTCGCGGACCGCGGTGGCTTTGCAAAGGTCCAAAATCTGCGCTTCTTTGTGCGCTATGTAACCCATGTGGTAAAGAACCTGCAAGACCTCTGCGATTTCTGGATCACTATCAACGAGCCAAATATTTATGCCGTACTCGGCTATTTACTCGGTACATATCCCCCCGGAGATCAAGATTTAATGCGCGCAATGCGGGTGCTGCGTAATATGCTGCAGGCACACGTCGAAGCATTCTATGCCATACGGGGCATTCAACCGCAAGCGGAAATTGGCAACTGCCTGCACTATCGTCTCTTTGATCCTGCCAGCCCAATTTCACCTCTTGATCGAGGCGCTGCCGGATTGCAGGACACCTTCTTTAACTGGGCGATGTTGCGCGCCGGGGAGACTGGCCATTTCACATTTCCTTTCAATCTCCTGCTTGCACCCATTTCGCATGCAGCGGGTGCGCGTGATTTTCACGGCATCAACTACTACACGCGTGACATGGTGCGCTTCGACCCGAGGAAACCTACCGAAATGTTTGGGCGACGCTTTACACTCCCTGGAACGGTGCGAAACGACCCGGGAATGGATAATAACTTCGGTGAAATTTATCCACTCGGCCTCTACCGCGTGCTGAAAGCGGTGTACCAGCGCACACGGGGTAATAAGCCCCTATACATTACCGAAAACGGGTTTAGTGATGCGCTTGATGATCGCCGTCCACGCGCGATTTTAGAGCACCTGGCGATGGTACACCGGGCCATCAACGATGGTATCCCTGTTCGCGGCTACCTGTACTGGACGTTAGCAGACAATTTCGAGTGGACTGAGGGATGGGGCGTACGTTTTGGCCTGATTGAACTCGATCCGTTGACCCAGGAGCGCACACCGCGCAGCAGCGCCAGTATGTTCGGTGAAATCTGCCGCGCCAACGCCATCACCGAAAGGATTGTCGAACGCTACGCCCCCGACGCCATGGAGAACATCTTCGGCGTGCCGCAAGATGCCGTCCGTCAACTCTCCGTCTAGTGTGGCTTTCAGTGCGACCACGAGGGTCGCACTGGAATACCCAATCTAACGGCTCTCCTGTTCCTGCCGAATGGCCTGGAGGATCAAGCGGTCAGGACAGTGTTGTGGGAATGTGCGTGCATAGCACACCATACAATAGTCGCCCACTAGCTCCTCATCTTCGCCTGTACCATAATAGGTGATAGTATGCGGCGCGCAGGCATAATGGCCGCAGGGGCGCAGTTCTGCCTCGTCTCGGTGTGGTAGCGTATGTGGGAACTGTTCGATGTAGCATTCGGCCATAGCGTTCTTCTCGTTTTCTGTTGTCATAGAAAGGTTGCCTTCCTCCCAGGTTCAACAGAGTGCATGATATCCCTCTGCATGAAAGGTGTCAAGTTTGTACATTACTTCTTGATGAGCCAGGTTATGCGTTTGCTAGAAACTCCTTATTCTCGCCGTGTATCTGTTTCAGCATGCAAAACGTGATGTATCCAGTACGCTCATATAGTGTAGCCAGGATGATAAATGTATGAAATCAAGGACTTCTGAAGTGGTAGACATGACCGTGGCCTCTGCTCGTCATCTGCAAAGAAAGGACTTAATGGATCAAAATCAGAGCGTCGCCCCAGATCAGCCAGGGCACTCCTGGTTGAGGGGTGCAATAGCAGGCTTCATAGGTACAGGGCCGATGACCGTGTTCATGCTGCTAACACAGCGCTTTCTCCCGAAAGGGCAGCAATACGACTTACCGCCAGAAATCATTACGAAAGAGTTAGCTCACCGGGCGCATGTGAGGCAGCACATGGATAAAAGACAAATCCTCGCGGCGACGACGATTTCCCACTTTGGATATGGCGCAGCGACGGGCGCACTTTATGGTCCTTTGAGCAAGAAAATACCGCTTCCGGCTGTCGTGAAAGGGGCGCTCTACGGTCTGTTTGTTTGGGCTGCCAGTTATCTTGGTTTGTTACCAATGATTGGTATGTCGGAATCAGGCCAAAGGGAGCCAGTGCGCCGTAATCTCATGATGATTGCCGCCCATGTTGTATGGGGAGCAACGATGGGATTGGTGGCAGAGGTTCTGATGCAGCATTAACTCGCTTGTCATACATACGGCTAACGTGCTACACTTTTATTAAGGACAGAGCAGGAGCTTGTGTCTTTCATTTTATTTTTTGCAGCACGAGGTGGTCGTATGAGTAAGACTACACTTATTTCCGAAATGCTCAAGTTTCAATTTGGGAACAAAATTGTTTGTACGGATGGCGAAGACGGTACCCTATCGCATGTCATATTTGATCCCGCGACACGCCGCATGCAGTATATTGGCGTGAAGTTGGGGCGTTTTTTTGGGAAGACCGTTCATCTTCCATTTGGTGCCGTCGTAGATGCCACAGGCGAAGGTGTTACTGTAAGTGTGAAACGGGCTGAACTGGCTGCCAGCAATCCAGAGGTGAGCGGGGCGTATCTCGATCACAAAAGCGTGGTTGAACGAGCGGGCACTTCTACCAGAGGTACACTACGCCTGGTCGCGGTACAACCTGGGAACGGCGAACTGGCCTATATCGTCGCTCATAATTTGCATCCGGGTCGGGATATACTCTTACGGGCAGAATATGTGAGCGGCATCGCAAAAGATCAAATAACTGTATCGATCGCGGACGATGCCTTCAATGCGCTTCCTCCCTATCATTCAGATGCTGAGTTGCAGCAGGAGGTTGAGTCAATTCTGTTCGATGTCACTCCCATGCATATTGACCTCAAAGGTATTACGCTTCATGTGCTGGATGGAGTGTTGTATCTGGATGGAAACATTTCAAGTTCCCTGCGCGCTGATATCGCGCAAGATCAGGTTTATGGTGTTGAGGGTCTCCTGGAAATTAAGAACAACCTGGTTGCCGATGATACATTGGCGGCTGATGTCGCAATGGCCCTGGGACAGAACCCACGCACGCGCGAACTGCCCATAGGTGTCTATCCTCGCCTGGGCGTGGTAAGGCTCAGTGGCGCTGTACGCAACGAGCAACAGAAAGCGGCTGCTGAAGAAATTACACTTACAATTCCTGGGGTACGATCGGTCATAAATGACCTCGTGGTTGATCCGAGCGCCGATATGCTACATGTCATGTCCGCGCCGGAGGGCGGAGAGATGAAAGATATAATCCCCGGAAAATACGTCAGGCATACGCAATAATATGGACACTACAGAACAGGTTAATCCTGTTGTACCTGAAGCTGAACCAATGCCAGCGGGGGCTGGCATTGATGGGCAGGAGACTGCAGAGACCTCTTCTCTGAAGGAGGCTTCACAGTCCAATGCTGTTGTAATGGAGGAGGTGGCGGCCCGCAAACCTGCGCCAAAATCGGTGAATGAGGGGGTACCGCGTTATATGCCCACACAACGCCGTGAGGTAGCGGCACTGGCATTAAAAGAACTCTGGCAAGAGTTGAAGCTTGATAATGATATGCCGCTCATCTTTGCCTCTCCACTGCAACGTAGAGTGCAGTTAGAACACCATCCTCTCCTGCTTCAGCGGCTCGTGACCGCTGGCAAAAAGTCCAAAAAAGCCGCGTTCGGGCAATTGAAGGATTGGGAGGTATTGCAAGCTCCTTCCTACACACAGGGTATCGCTGCGACCGGGGAAGTGAATACACTGCTCAAAGCCGATATGATGCACCCGGCAGAGGTTGGCGAGCGCGGCTCTATTCCGTCCGCGCCCTATAGCTGGATCTGTTATACCTTCAGTAGCGGTTGGAAAGCCCTTTCCGTCTATTTCTACGACTCGGATAACAACGATTCGCATACCCTGAACGCGGTTCCTCCTGGGCATCAGGATGAATGGCTGGCTTTTCTCAAACTGCTGGATGATCTGCATGATAGCATCTGGCGTCGTGAACGGCGCGGCTCCATTGAAATTATTGGTGGTAGCAACGAACTGGCGGACGTCATCAAAAATGGCTCCTACGATGACATTGTCCTGCCGCCTGCCACCTTAACCCATGTCATGGCGCAGCGTCACATCTTCGACAAAGAGATGCTGAAACGCTATGCCGCGCTGCGTATGCCGCGCTTGCGCAAAGTGTTGCTGATTGGCCCGCCCGGAACAGGCAAAACAACCGTGCTCAAAGCAGAGGGGGCCTATCATGCCGCGCAGGGCGGATTGGTGTTCTATGTGAGCGCTCCTCCCTATGCCCGTAATACCAGCGCATGGCAGCAAGTTTCCCTTGCCCTGAGCCTGGCCGAAGAAAGTCAACTCCCCTCGCTCGTTCTAGTCGAAGATTTTGAGCTGTTCGTTTCTAATCCCACAGAACTGCAACTGATCTTAAACACACTCGACGGCGTGGCGACACCCGATAATCCGGCGGGAACCCTGCTGCTGGCCACGACAAACGATCCTGAAAAAATCGATTCGCGTATTCGCGACCGCACCGGGCGTATCGATGTCATGATCGAAATCGGCCTGGTGGAGGATGTCGAGCTAGCGGTGCGCTTGCTGGCTCATTTCCTGGGTGACGCTTACCGCGAGAAAGAACACGCTCCCATCGCGCCAAAATTCTTGAAGTATCCCGGCAGTCATTTTCGCGAAATTTGTATTGGCGGCACCATGCATGCATTGGAACATGGACGTGCCGAGGTACTAGGCTCCGATTTACTCTGGGCGCACGAAGTGATTCTCACCGGTAAAGCCATTGCTGAAGAATCAGAACGCTTCATCCCAACAACCACGCGCAAACGCGGCAGTTATTTTGGGCGCAATCAATAAATAAGCGCCTGCTCCAAATCTCGTATAATATCCCCGACATCTTCGATGCCGACCGAGAGACGGATACAGCCATCGGTAATGCCAATCTGCTGGCGTTCGATGGGGGTCAAGTTGCGGTGCGAGGAAATTGGCGGGTAGCTTGCCTCGGAATAGATATCGCCGAGCGTGGTCGCCGGCAGGCAGAGTTGGAGCCTGTTCATAAAACGAGACGCCGCTTCACGCGATTGCCCCTTAAGCTCGAAAGCCAGGAGGCCACCAAATTTTTCCTGGCGAAAGAGTCTTGATGCCAGGCTGTGGTGTGGATGGTCTGGCAGTCCAGGATAATGCACCCGTTCAACCGCCGGATGTGATTGCAGGAAGCGTGCGACCTCCAGGGCATTGGAGCAGTGACGTTCCATGCGCAGCGCCAGTGTTTTCAAGCCTCGCATCACAAGGTAGCAATCAAATGGACTGAGCATAGCCCCCAGCATGGTGGCGTATGTGCGCGCCTGTTGGACGTACGCATTTTTCGCGCAAATGACCACTCCGCCCGTTGTATCACCATGACCACCCATGTACTTCGTCGCGCTGTGAACAACGAGATCAAAGCCGTGTTCGATGGGCCTGACCAGGTAGGGCGTCGTGAAGGTGCTATCGACAATCGTAACAGCATCAACCTCCTGAGCGGCAGCGCTGATCGCATCCAGGTCGATCAATTTCGCCAGTGGGTTGGAGAGCGTTTCCACGTAGATCACATCGGGTTGCTCGTTTCGGATGATCTCCCCAACATTCGGACAGCACAGGTCGCGCAAGACCATCTCAATCCCGATAGGAACGAAGAGCGTGCGTAACATGCCAATGGTTGGGCCATACAGGTCCTGTGCTACCAGTATCTTTGTTCCAGGAGCCAGTCCTGCAGTCAACAGCGCGGCGTGGATAGCTGCCATGCCTGAGCCAAAAACGACAGCATCAACCCCATGTTCAGCCTCCGCGAGCACGTTTTCGAGCGTCTGCGCATTCGGATTGCCCTGCCGCGCGTAGACATAGGCCTTCTCGCCAGAGGGGAGTTGGCCGCTGAACGCCTGGTCGAGCGTTTCTATGTCACTATGGAGATAGGTGGTGCTGGGATAAATGGGTTGTACTGTTGGGGTGCCGGAGTTCTGCGTAATCGCGTGTTTTTGGCTGCCGTGTACTAGCAACGTATCCAGGGTCCAGGCTTCTTCTTGATCTAATGGCTTCAAAGCGTACCTCCAGAAGAGTAAAAAAGCGATCTTCCCAGGTCTCCCAACGCGAGTGAGGCGCAGGCATATATACAGGGGAGCCAGTAGGGAACGCCGAGGAGATCGGGATGCAGATATGAGAATGCCCCTGCTGCCACCAGGATCATCTCGATCAGAGTGCCTGTAATGGCTGTCACGAGCGACAAAACGATAGTTTGCCAACCGCCCCTTGTCAGGAGCCAGAAGTTTATGTAGATGAGCAGCAGCAGCCCCGTTTTCGTAAATGTATCGAATACACTTGCGCTGATCAGATACGCGAGCGGTATCCATGCCAGCGCGATGATGCTATTGAGAAGTGGCCGGTGGCGCCTGTGGTGTAGCAGGGGATCGACCAGGGGATGAGAATAGACGATGATGACAATCGCGGCTCCAAAAAGCAAGGGAACCCACCATGCCAGCCCGAAAAACGCGGGTGATGCATAGCGTTCCACCTTGCTATAGACATGCAACGCATCAAGCATCGTACCGAGCGTTGCTCCCAATAAAAATAACCAGAGCAGCATTTTTCCCCGAACTATCTGCATGGTTGGGCTTCATTTCTCCTCTTTCAAGGCGTACACAGTTTATTGAGGTAGCGCAAACATTCCAGCAGTTCCTCAATAGCTGGCAGATTCGCTTCATTTTCAGCTATCCACTGCTGGTACAAAGCGTTATAGCGGTCCACGATCAGGATACTGGGGTGACAGGTGCGAGCATCGTCATTCCATTGCGTATAACGCGAAATGACCTCTCCTTTAGGATCGGCAAGCAGAGCAAAAGGCAGGTGTAATATCTCCTGCGTTTGCAAGTTGGTGATGACCGTATCCGGCGAAATTGCCAGGATCGCGCACTCCTCCTCACGAAAAGTGGCGTATCGTTGTGCAAAGGCCCGTAATAGCCCCCGGCTCTCGCTTGTAAGCGAACTTCGTGTAAAGAGCAGCACCAGGTGCTCACGTTGTTTGTAGTCCCAGGGACTATGAGGCATGCCATCCGCGCCGGGCAGGGTGAATGCTGGAATGATCTGCCCAACTTCAAGTAGTGGTTGGTTGCTGTTCGTCATAGGTTCCTCATACATGAGATAATAGAGTAATCCAGGTGTATTCCATTAATGAAATTGTACCTCATAAGAGCGAGATTTGTTGTAGTAAGCATGGCACCTGGTGAGAAGGAAAGTAAGCATGAACACAAACGCCCGGCGTTAGTGCTTGCATTCCCCATGAGGAAGACGCATAATTACGATAGTGCGACCTACGTGGTGGCTGGCTATTATTAATAATCCTGGAGGACCTGGATAGAATGAACGGAAAAATGAAGGCGGCCCTCAAAGCCGAGGCGGCGCCTGGAGCAACGGTTGCCCTGGTAGATATACCTCAGATTGGCCCGCGTGATGTGCTGGTGCAGGTGAAAGCCGCTTCCATCTGTGGCACAGACATGCATATCTATGATTGGGACGCATGGGCGCAGCATCGCATGCAGACCCCGCGTATCTTCGGCCACGAATTTGCCGGTGAAGTCGTCGAAGTCGGCAGCGAGGTCACACAACTTGTTCCTGGTGATTTTGTAGCTGCAGAAACGCATATCACCTGTGGTCACTGTTACCAGTGCCGCACCGGTCAGGCCCATGTCTGTCGGAACGTGCAGATACTGGGAGTAGACCGCGACGGCGCGTTCGCCGAGTATATCGCCATTCCTGAAAGCGTCGCCTGGAAAACGGGCAAAGAAATCGACCACAGCGTCGCCTCGATTCAAGAGCCATTTGGCAACGCCGTCCACGCCACCTTCGCCGGTGATATCACCGATATGACGGTTGCCGTCTTTGGCTGCGGACCAATCGGCCTCTGGGCAGTGGGCCTATCTCAAATATCGGGGGCCAGCACCATCTTCGCCATTGAACCCAACCACAAGCGGCTCGATATAGCCGCCGAGATGGGAGCCAACTATATCATCAACCCGCGCGAAGTTGATCCGGTGCGGCAGATACTCGATATCACTGATGGCCTCGGTGTCGATGTCGTGCTGGAAATGTCGGGTCATCCCGTCGCCATCCGCCAGGGCTTTAAGGCGCTGCGCAGCGGTGGGCGCATTTCGCTGCTGGGCATTCCAGCGAACATGGTTGAGCTTGACCTTGCCAACGATATCATTTTCAAGGGCGCAACCGTCCTGGGCATCTCAGGTAGACGCATCTTCGACACCTGGTACCGCACGCGCCGTATTCTCGAATCCGGTCAACTCGACCTCAAGCGGGTGATTACGCATACGTTGCCTTTTGAACAAATTCATGACGCCATGGAGATCATGAAATCTGGTGACTGTGGGAAGATCGTCATGACATTTTCATGATCTTTTCATGTAGGGGCGCAATTCATTGCGCCCTCACCACAACAAAACGCCTTCCCAAGAGGGCGCAATGAATTGCGCCCCTACAAAATTACAATGAATTAAGAGGGATTTGAATGGATAAACTGCAAGCTTACCTGAAAAACGAACTGGACGCGCTGCGCGCGAAGGGCGTCTTCCACCTGCCTCGCGTGCTGGAGACGGAGCAGAAGGCCACCGTCATTATCGATGGACACGAGGTTATCACGCTTTCCTCGAATAACTACCTGGGATTGACGGTGCATCCCCGCCTGCGCGAAGCAGCGATCAAGGCCATTGAACGCTACGGCGTTGGTTCTGGCTCGGTGCGCACCATCGCCGGTACCATGACCCTGCACAATGTACTGGAAGAGAGACTGGCGCGTTTCAAGCATACAGAGGCTTCCTTGACGTTCCAGTCGGGTTATGCGACGAACCTGGGAGTGATCTCCGCTGTGATGCAGGGCGACGATATCATTGTCAGCGATGAGCTGAATCATGCCAGTATCATCGATGGTATTCGCCTGGGTAAAACGCCGCGCAAGATCTATCCGCATAAAGATATGGCGGGCCTGCGCCGCGCCCTGGAAGAGTCGCAGAGCGCGAGCAAAGTCATGGTTGTCACCGATGGCGTCTTTAGCATGGATGGTGATATCGCCCCCCTGCCGGAGATTGTGGAACTGGCAGAAGAGTATGGCGCATTTGTGATGGTGGACGATGCCCATGCCAGTGGCGTGCTTGGCAAGAACGGTCG